>Ga0123519_10011372_pt1 | contig 13142 bp, 13 predicted proteins | sample YelNatPaOPRAMG02_FD_87396 | JGI IMG/M metagenome (GOLD analysis project Ga0123519, IMG submission 87396) | Hot spring microbial communities from Yellowstone National Park - Yellowstone National Park OP-RAMG-02 (version 2) | ecosystem: Environmental > Aquatic > Thermal springs > Hot (42-90C) ...
GGATATCGCGTGCTCCATCCTTGACTGCGTGTAACAGAGCATAGCTAACCAGACGAAGGACCGGCGATTGACCGGCAATTTCAGCCAGGTTTCCGATGTCTTCGATTGTCTCCTCGACCAGCGTCACCTCGGCAACATCGCTGCCATCGAGGATATCGTCGATCACAAAAACACTCGAGTTCGGCAAGGAAGCAATCATCCGCCGGATATCACGGTACGTCGCAACCACAGGCTTGACGCGGAGGCCCGTCAGGTGTTCGATTTCCTGTAGGAGAAAAAGATTCGACGGCTCGGCCACAGCAACCGTCAAGACATCGCGAACACGAAAAAGCGGCAAAATGGAGTTGTTTTCGATATACTCCCGCGGCAGGACGTCCACGATCTTCTGATCGAAGAGACGGACTTCCAAACGTGTGAACGGCAGCCCGTATTCTTCCGCAAGACACTCGGCGATCTGCTCTTCGGAACAGTACCCCAGAGAAAGGAGAATCTCGCCCAGCAGTCGAGTCCGACCGCTCAAACGCTGCTGCTGGAGAGCCTCTTCGAGTTGTTCGGGGCGGAGATACCCTTTTTCAATCAGAATATCCCCCAATCGCCGCCGAACGCTCGTTTTTCGCAGATCGACTGAGGACATAATTGATTCCGACCTACCGAGGTTAATTGCTACAATCCCCCATGAAACGTCTTGGCTGCTTCAACAACGGTGTCGTAAACAGGTATTGTTTGCTCAATTCCCGTAATATGGAGAATCTTGCGGTTTATCGGGTGACTTGCGACCAATCGAAGACTACCTTGCCTCTGTTCAAGCAGCTCGTGAATGTTGACAATGGCCGTCAGACCGGCACTATCGATCAACTCCGTCCTCTCCAAATCGAGGACGATATGTGTCACGGGGATCTGCTCCAGCGTCGAAAAGAGCGTCGGCGCATTCTCTTCGGTCAATTCCTCCGGTGCATGAAGGACGGCAATCTCACCAAAAATTTCATAGGGTAATTGCATGGTGCCACCCATATCTTCCACATCGGCATTAGGAGAGTGCGGTTTCTGCAAGCTCCGGCAGCCCCAAAATGGCCGTCACGCGTTCCAATAAGTCTCGTGGCGAAAATGGTTTGGGTAATACATCGATGACGTTGAGCGACTTCACCAATTGGTCTCGATCCAGCTCAAAGCCCTTGCCGGTCAGCAAGATGAATGGGATGTCTTTGGTCGTGATGGAACTGCGAACGCGCGTCAACAACTGAATGCCATCCAAGCGAGGCATCTGATAGTCGCTGATGATCAAATCGGGACAGAGTTCACAGATCAGGTTCCACCCAGCTTCACCATCGGTGGCGCATCGAACGTCGAAGCCGGCCTTTTTCAGCTTGAATTCGGCGGCTTTCAAAATCGGAAACTCGTCGTCACAAAGGAGGACTTTCTTGCTCATGGGATCAAATTACACTTCAGCGAACTCAGTAGGCATACGAACAGGAGCTGTCTTTGCAGAAGCGCGAGGCAAAGCGATAGTAAATACGGAACCTTCGTTGACCTTGCTTTGCACGGAGATCTTTCCCCCGTGCACATCTTCAACAATGTGTTTCGTCAGGGCCAGCCCAAGACCCGTCCCCGGCGCCATCTGCTTATGAGCCTCCACCCGATAAAACTTTTCAAAGAGTCGCTCCATGTCAGCAGGTGACATGCCAACGCCGGTATCTTCAACCTCAACAACGATGGTTGAGTCCTGCAACTGGCTCCGCACTGTAACGTTGCCATTTTGCGGTGTGTATTTGACGGCGTTTGAAATCAAGTTAATCACGGCTTGCAGCATCAGATCCCGATCAACATGAATCGGCAAGTAAAGGGGACTTAGCTCCAGGGCCAGGGTGATGCCTTTCTCGTTGGCTGCCGCCGTCATCAAGCGGCCAGCCTCTTGAAGGATCTCATTCACGGAAATCGCTTGTTTGTGAACCTTCATGATGCCTGCTTCGATGCGGGCAATGTTCAGCAGATTCTCAACGAGCCTTTGTAATCTCTGCGACTGCGTCTCAATTGTCGAGAGGAATTGTTCTCGCGTTTCGTCGTCTGTAGCGTCACCATCAAGGAGCATTTCGGTGTAGGCCCGAATGGCAGCGAGTGGGGCCTTCATCTCGTGACTTGCCGCAGAAACAAACTCCGCATGACGTTTTCGCAACTCATGCAACGGCGTTAGGTCCTGCAAGAAAATCGCACGATCTCCCGAAGCGTCGGAACGGTTGCCATTGTCTGACGAGACTTCTCTTGTCAGAACACGGTAATAAGTTGTTTGACCGCTGGAAGAGTTGACCCGCCAATCAAAGACGGCATTGGCGCCGCGATTCTTTTTTACCTGTTCAAGCAACTCGTTGAATAAAGACGTGTCTTGGTCACCCGTGTTGTCCACCGACGACGAATCGCGAATTTTCAACTGGTGCTGAGCTGCTCGATTGCAGGAAACAATTTGCCCTGAGCCATCAACCAGAAGGATTGGGTCTGGCACGACATTCATGAGATCATTCAGCCGCTGGTTGATCAGACTGTAACGCTGCGAACGGACCTCTGCCGTTGCGCACTGCTGTTTTAGATGCGTGAACTCCAGCAGGATTTTATTGATTTCGTCGCACACTGCCTTATATTTGTCACCCCAATCAGTTGTCGCAATTTCGGGGCTAACCGTAGCAGTCGTTGTTTCGATCCCTGATTTCCGCAGTTGAGTCACAAGTTTCCCCAGAGACTCACGAAAGCCCTTCGTCGTCTGCTCCAAGCGCCGCACCAATCGCAGGACAAGGAGAGTCTGGACCGCCAAGACTCCAATGGTAACTAGATGTCGGGACCCCTCCGGAATCCCCGTCGCCAACAGCGGAGACACACAGGTCAGCCCCAGGAGGCTGACTGCTATCACCAGCTCAAGCCGAGCCATGTGCTTCGATGATCGTTGAACCAGTCTGTCAAACATAACGGACCTTCGGTTGAGGCATCCCCATTGATGAGGGGGAGACTCCGTGGATTGAAAATAGTTGGTCTTTCAGGATCATTGGGAGAAGTGTCACAATCCCCCATTAGAAAGCTAGTACGCAACTCGGGGAATGTCCACTATGAGAAGGGCATTCACAAAGGGGAGCCTGGAAAAGCTTCTCCCAGAGTCTTCGGAAACCGGATGATCGGGCCGAAGTCGTCGTTCGAATTGGTAGGATCAGCCTTTCCGATCGAATCGGCACTTTGGGAAAAGTCGTGCCGAAGGGAACCTGGCGACGACTACGAATTGCCGAGACCTCGATAGAGGGTGCGTGCTTGCTCGAGTTTTCTTGTCACATCCTTCTCAACGACTTCCCGCCGTTGGCGACGCAAGGTTGGAAGGCTGACGTTCTGATTTACCGCATCCACTTCACTGGCCGACTGGAGATCCGCCTTGTTCAGCGCCGCATGTTGCTGCACCGATTGACAGCCCACCTGACAAAGGAACAGGGCCCAGAACGTCGTCACAAGAACGAAACTGCGTTCGAGCTTAATCATATATTGCAATCAGGAGTTTGGACGTGTATTCGTTGACGTTCGGCCAATATCATCAATTTCCAGCGGGAAACACCGGTCTCCGGTTATTGGGAGCCACACCAGAGAGCTGATCTCGCAGGGCAATTGCTTCCATATTCGACGGATCGAACTGGACAGCCATTTCTGCCCATTGCCGGGCCGCATTGCAACGTCCTTCGGCGTAGGCCGTTTTGGCCTTCTCCAGAAAGTGCTCTGCAGCATTTTGCTTGTTCCAACCGCTCATCTGTTCCCCAGCCACTTCCTGGCGTCTTTCCCAGGACGACCGCGCTACAGCCCCATCCGCCGCCAGGCGATAGTCATCCACAATGTAGGGCGTGATAAGGACGATAATCTCCTGCTTTCTGGTGGTTTCCGTCTTGTTGCGAAAGGCAGCACCAATGAGCGGCAAGTTTCCGAGGAATGGAACCTGTGACGCCGTTGTCTCCAGGTCTTCTCTCATCAAACCGCCGATCACGACCGTCACCCCATTTGGGACCATGATGTTTGTCGTAACTTGTGTCGTGTCTTTGTTCGGTACCGTAAAGTTATTCGTAATTTGAACCGACCCCGTAGAAAGCTCCGGGTGGACCTCCATGCGAATCAAACCGTCGTTTGAAATGAATGGGCGGATAACAAGTTGAGCGCCGACTTTCAAGAAGTCCACCGTTTGTGAGGAACTGGTCTCCGTGAAGGTCGTGCTAATGTATCCAAGCTCTTTTCCTATAAGGATTTCGGCTCTGTGCTTGTTGAGAACAAGAAGACGTGGCGTCGCAATCACGTTCGTATCACCGACAGATTCCAGGGCGTTAATGAAGGCCCCAATGCTCCCGTCGAGGAAGGCGAGCTTCATCCCGTTGTTGTCAAATTTGACATCACTGAGACTTTTCGGAACAAGTCCCCAGCCGAATTTGATGTAGCCTCGATTGCGGAGGAGCTCGAAACTCACACCAAACTGGTCTTCGTCGTCGAGATTGACACTCAAGATCATGGCCTCGATGGCTACCTGTGCAGGGCGGACATCAACCTCCTTAACGATCCGATCAACCTCGTCAAGGACCCGCTGATAATCCCGAACAATGAGCACATCGGTTCCCGCGTATTTATCTCCTCCCGCATTACTAGGGTCCGGCGCAATGCCGTTTTCGGCGGCCGTAGAAATCGTGGTTAACCCAATTTGTGGTGTAAGAAGCGGTTTTATCAGTGCTTCCAGCTCTTTTGCCGGTGTGTAATTTGGACGGTAGATGCGTGTGGCTATCTGGTCCGTGATATACCCAAGGTTCTGAATCTCTTGCTCTGTTCCAACATAGATGACGCCGGCGTGCTCCTGTAACACAAAACCTGGTACCCGGAGGACGGCAAAAATCGCCTCCCGCGGCGTCAAACCGTTGAGCGATACGGTGACCTTTCCTTGCACACTACTGGAAAGGACGACATTGAGCCGGGCCAGTTTGGCGAGGGCATGGACGGCATCGCGAATGTCGGCATCCCTCAATTCAAGCTGCAATCCGGCTTGATCCAAAGTGATGTCCGATCCATCAACGGTTGCTGGCGTTTCTCTCGTCTCAGGGAGTGGCGGCGGGATTATCTCTCCAGCCCGTTGGTTCGAAACGTTTGCAGATGGCCCCCCATGATCATCACCTAGAATATTCACAACTCGACCTGACGAACTCTGATCCACTGACTGAGGATTGCCGGATATCGGATTGACCGAAATCGACAGGCCCTTGCCGCTCTCGTCTTTTGATTCGCCCTCCTGGTATGATGCCAGGGTGAGCACTCCGCGAGGAGGGGTATTCACAAGAAGCTCAACCGGACTCCCTCGATCAACTCGGGCTTCATAATCGACGGGTACGACGGTTTGCTGGAATTCATTCTGCAGCTGATCCGGAAAGCTAATGCCACCATGAGGCCGGGATGCCGAACGACCTTCGTCAATTTGATCCGTTGCGACACCTGCACCGAGATATGCGGGGGCGTCGGTATAACGATCGCAAAAGTTTCCAACACCTTCCTGGGCTTTTTTGTTGAGCGATCTCTTATCTTCTCTTTTTTCATCATCGTTTATTGCATCGTCTGCTAGAGGAGACAGCGACTCGTTTTGAAGCTCCTTATTCTGCGATGGCGAAAGGTGTGATGCTTTTGCAACGTCGCCGGTGCGCTGCGAAAATGGCACGTTACCGCCTGACCGAACGGAAGAGTTCAAAGTGCCGTCTGTTGCAGGTAACGCGGCGTGATAACCAGCGAGCCAACAAGCCAGGAGACCTGCTAAGGCACAGGCGGCAAGGATTTCGAGAAACCTACGCACACGTTTCATGGGTCGTCCGTGACATGGTTCAGTTCAAGATCCTCGCCACTTGCGAGGTCTATCGTCGATGATCGGTCTTCGATTTTCCATTCGCAGGGACGCGCTTGTCGCGTCCATTACACAACCTTCGATCGTCGATCCCGTCTCAACGGCCACGACAAGCGTGCCCCTCCAATCTTCCATTCGGAGGGACCCGCTTGTCGGGTCCGGTGCACGACGTTGGATCATCCATTGCCATATTGCGGACGCGACGAGCGCGTCCCTCCGACACTTGCAGGGACCTGCTTGTCAGGTCCGGTGCATCACGTTGGAATACCCATTCTGGTTAGGTGGGCACAACAGGCGTGCCCCTCCGAGTTGCTCGGTCACCTTGACTACAAATTCGACTCGGGCAAGGATTCCAATCCAAAATCCCGGAGTGCTTGTTCGTACTCTATACCGTCGATTGTGAATTTAACACGCGATGTGTGAACTTCGGTAATTTTCACAAGATAAGCAACTCCGTTTCGTTCGATCCTGATTTCGGCCCCTTCATTTACTGTCCGATTTTGAAGGATGGCCGCTCGATAACGTCCGGAAATCACAACGCCCGTGAAGCGTAACCCCAGTTCCTCCGGCGAGATAGGCGATTTAACAGCTTCGCTTGGCGTTTCATCACTGGACTGGGACGCTAGGACTTCGTTCATTGCAAAGGGGTCGCGATCCAGGTGCGGCAATGAGTCGTTTTCATCTAGGGATTGCTCGCGCCAGGTTCGAATAATATGCCAGGAACTGAGGTCTATCTTTTCCTCTTGGACGGTCATCGTTTGGGCGGTGCCATGCTCTGGGGCGACCGCTGGGACGGTCGTGGGCAAGACCTGGGACCCACCCGGGGCCATACTCCCCTGAACAACGGCGCCGGGAGTCGCGGCCAATTTGGATCCCCAAATCGCGACCGCCAGCACGACCAAACCGGCCAGGACAGCGGCTTTTGTCGGGCTTTTCTTAATATCCCGTTTTATCTTTTTTATCAAACTTGCCATGTGCTACACCGCTCGACGTGCTGAGCGCCACATCATACATCGGAAAGTCTTTGAATTTTCCCTAAACTAATTATCCGGATTTTTCTCCGTACACCGTAAAGTCGATTCGAACCCGCAGGTCCGAATCGGCCTCATTCGTCCGTTCCATTACAATATTGCGGACAATAATTGCCCCGGTGTTGTGTTCCAATCGGTGCAAAAACTTCAGAAACTGTTCGGACTTTCCTCTGAATTCCGTCTCGAATGGATACGAAAGCAGCCACTCGGACGTTGTCGAACTCCGTGGCGTGATCCTCACCACCTGCAAACCAGTTGCCGCAGCGTGGTCTGCCAAACGTGTCATCAACGCCGGAATTGACTTGTTGTCGATCTGCTGCCTCTGCCAATCACTGAGGAAGGTTTCGATCTCGGAGTCCTCATCTGCACGAGTTGTACTTGCTTTGAGTTGCGTCTCCTGCGCCGCGATTTGGTTTTTCAGATCATCCAGCGATCGCCGCAACACAAAGTTCCTCGAAGCCACCGCGACGTTGGCTGCAATGAGTGTAACCACCATCGCTGTCGCCAGCAGAACCGTGCGAAGATCTCGTCCAAAAAGGGCAAATATCGATCCGTTCATTGCGTTCCGATCCTCTCGGCCAACTGATTCAGATTTGATGGCGATTCTCCCGCGAGCCGATTGACCTGCTGAGTACGGATGATACTTGAAGGATTGGGCAAGTGGCGGACACGAAGGACCAATTCGAATCGCGTCGTTCCTCCGTCTTTCTTGTCCTCCGTTGTGCCTTCGACCGTTCGCAGATTGACCTCCTCGAATATGGGATTCCGCGATAGATCGACTAGGAAGTCTTGAACGGCAGTCGCCGATACTGTTCTTGCATCGATCAAGATATCAATCCAGGCACCTTTCATACTTTTTTGAAAGGCAACGAGTTGGTCTTGCCCAGCGTTCTCCGATTTATAGACATTGACTGCCACACCCAATCCTTCTGACGTTGCGGAGTCACTTCCTTCCTTCAACGACAAACTGATACGGTCAAGGACCACATGTTGTGGTACATTCGCAAGCACAGAGTCGAGCAACCACGACCTCGGGTAGCCTGCAAGAATCGGCTGCAAGACGCTGATTTTCTTTCTCGCTTGTTCTTTCCTGGCTTGTTGCTGCTGAAATTGAGCCGTTCGCACGCGGGTCTGTTCCCATGTGTGTGATAATTCCTCGCGGGTCTTCCACAGACGCCGGTTCAGTTGCGTCTGAAAAAGAAGGGTCCCGGTTCCCAGGCAAAACATAAATAGAACCACAAGGGCAAGCAACGGGACACGCCGTCGCCTGAGATGAATTTCGTGGTATTCCTTTGGTAGGAAATCGAATTGGATTGACATGGGTTTAATCAATTGACGTCATTTGGAATTGTGTTCTCTTAATTGCACGGACTATTTCCGTCTTTCAATCCCTCTAAGCAACCGCTGAACCTGGATTTGTGTAAAGCGCCAGACCAATCGCCAGGTCCCATTGTGGAGACATGTCGATCTCTTGCGGGCAGCGAATGGCGCGAAAGGGATCGAGGATCTCCACCGGAAGGTCAAAGAATTTTTCCAGTCGCTCCTGCAACTCGACCGTCGCTTCTGATCCTGAAATAATGATGCGTTCGATGGGTTGGCCACGGAACGTAACCTGATAATAACGGGCGCACCGGGCAATCTCTTCCAGCCACGAGTTCCAGAGGGGATGAAGGCACTCCTGGACGGTTCTCACAACCTCAGGATCCCGTTGGTCCCGTCGGCGCTCTCCATAGCCGTGACGCAAGACCAGGGCCGACTCTAAAGGTATTTGAAATTGGCGTACCAGCGCCTGGTCCAGGTCATCCCCACCAAACGGGAGATATTTCGCAAAGAGGGGATGATCGCCTCTCGTGATGAACACGAGTGTGTTTCGTTGTCCGATACGAAGGAATAGCATTGTCTGCGATTGGTCTGTTTGTCGCCGATATTGTCGAAGCACAGCCCGCGTCACAGCCGCGGGTTCTGCGTCCAAGGCCAATAGTCTGATTCCCGCTTTCTCCGCCAGCTGGATCCGCTCTGTTACGGCGGCTTTACGACAAGCCAACAACAGCACCTCACGCCGTTGCGTCTCGCCCTGTTGAACAACCCCCGCATCGATCCATCGAATCTCGACGTTTTCCGGGCTAATGTTGGCGCGAGAAGCAATCTCCTCCAGTACGCCATTTGCCAATGGAGCATCTGGAGTATCACTGATTCGAATATTCTGAAGCAAGAGATCGGGATGCCCAAGGCTCAGGACCACACTTCCACCTTGGAAACCTCCATCTCGCAAGGCGACTCGCACCGTGTTGGCAATGGATGAGATGGCATCGGCAGAGGAATCCTGACTTGTGTCGATTTCCATCTCCACGGCATGGACGATGCTCGACCGGTCACCGCTCAGTTGAACAGCGCGGAGCGATCGCGGCCCGATGTCCAGGCCAATTGGTGATAATCGCCGAAAAACGGAAAAGTTAACCATTGCTTTTGCCTGTCTCTACCTCGCGCATGTGCAGGGGACCCAAGCCGAACCTCAAAATGGTGGGGGTACACCGTTCATTGAACCAATAAATACTTGACCAGTACTTTGATCAAAAAAAACTGTGATGTATCGTGTCCATTGGCCTTGTCCAGCCTTTAACCAGACCAGAAATGATTTCCCATTTGCAGGATCGCCTGTTGGACCAAAAATGATTTCTGAATTCGCAGTCAGCGTGGTCCTGAACTCGGCACAAGCGGCGATCTGCACTTGTCCCAGAAGCCCAGGCACAGTTGAAAGATCAATGATCCTGTGAGTTGAATCCGACGCTGGATTATTGACAAGATCTTGCGGGAGCGTGTTTAAAGCAGAGTTCCCCCCTGTGTGGACAAGTACGATCCGATTATTCTTCGTATCAAACGTCAACTTGTATTGACTGTTGTAAGTGATTGCCAGGTCCCGCGCAAGTTCGATTTCGGCGGCGATAAGATGGGCTGCCGCTCGTAATTGTTGTTCCGTCTGCGGGGCGGCATTTGGTATGATCAGCCCTGCGGCAATTGCCATAATCAGAAGGACGATGACAAACTCGATAAGTGTGAAAGCGGCTCGGGCACTCGTTCGGCGAATGCGTTTATTTCCTCGTTTGTGATGCCGATTCGCTTTCACGCCTCGATTCCCCGGCTGCACTTTTCTTTAACAGGCTTAGTTGTTCCGTAAGCAGCTTATTTTGCTCTCGCAATAAGGCATTTTGATCTGATAATAGTTGGCGGATCGCTCGTAATTCGTTGATCATCTCCGCCCGCTGCTCGACACTGTTAGCAAAAGGTTGCTCAGCGGCATTCGAAGCCGAAGCGGCGGGTCTCTCTTCTAACACTAGCATGCACAGGGGGATGATGATTGCCAGGATCCCAGTAAGAACAACCGTTTTTTTCGTTGTCATCGTAATACTCCCTCTAGTCAGAATTCACTGACCATCCAGTTCGCGAATAAACTCCCATCTCAATCCCGGTTGGAGATCGAGTGACGTCGTATCAGAGGAGGAGGGGACATAGACCGGATCGGCTTTCTTCTTCCAATGGTATAATCGATTGTTCTCCGGGGGTTGAAGGACGAACCGCGGAGCGACATCGAGGCCGTACTTTCGCAACCACAGGGGAAAATACCGATTCTCGCCGGTTAGACCGTCTTTTTCTTTTTGAAATTGAGCCAAAGCAGCATACCAACCGAACGACTCCCACGGGGCAAGGGGGTCGATCTTCAGTGACGTGGCGAAGACTCGGCCCGTTATTCGTATATTTGTCATGGTCGATGTCTTGAGTGCCTTCATTTCCCCGAAAAGGCCCAGAACACCTTGAATTTGACACTCAGCTCCGTCTTTAAAGTGCAGACTTTTGCACACAATGGCAGGCATTTCGAGCGGAGTATCGTCTTGTATCCCGCGCAGCGGTTGTCCTCTGATGTCAATACTCGTTCCTTCGATCCTCACGTCACCGTTACAGAAGAGGCTTCCTCGAATGGAGACATTCGAGCCGATTGTGATGGTCGCAGGGGCATAAAAGATGCCCGCTGGGTTATCGGCTGCATTGGGCATAAGTGTCGTGTTTTGCAACGATGCTCCAAGCTTTGGAATCGAATAACTCTTACCACCCGGATACAGTTGATATGATAAAAAATCCTTCTCGATGGCAAGATCGCTGCCAGGTAACGACGACGACAAATGGTTTACGGCGACCCTAAGCTGACTGACCAGCAAGTCCAGATCGACCGACGATTGCGCAGTATAGGGGAGATAAAGTGGTCCTCTGAATGTCCGCCAATCGCCATATCCATCGGATTTCATGGCATACAGATCACTCATATATGTCCGCCGGGGATCCTTCGTAGGATAGTTTGGCGCAACCGCCAGGGTATCTTGGAAGCGACACTTACCGATGATTTGCGATGGAATATTGACCCAAGAATCGGTGATCGCCGTTTGGTAAAAGGTGTACCCCATAATGTTGAACCAGTCAGAAGGTTCGGCTGCTACGGCGCGGGGAACAAGTTGAACAACCCAACTCTTCTGATAAACTGAAGGGCGATCAGATTCCCCAGGGTGCCAGGCTTTGCCAACCGCACGAATCGTCACCCGGTAGGGTAAATCTGCCCATTCCGGCGACTCAGGTCCAACTGCTGGATCACCATGTTCGTAAGAAACCTCGAATCCTCGATTCTCGCCGCAGCTACCAGTGATCCTGCTACCAATACCACCCCAACTCGAAGAGCACATCCGCGATAACCCCACAGACAGCCCAGTTTCGGCCGCCGCTTTGGCAGAATTCCGCAACTGGGCGTTTCGAACCTTGCGAACGCTCAAGTACGAGGTCGAGGCGACAACATATGTCAAGGCCATCGCTGAAATGATTCCCAAAAGCACAATCAAAAGGATGAATCCTTCTCGCCCTCGACGGCTGTGACACATTGGGGTGTTTCGGGCCCAATGGCCAACCGACGGCCTTCTGGTGACGTTTGCGTCAAGAACACCAAACGAAAACTTCATATTGTCTATTGACCTCTTTTTTCCTTTCGAAGTGTGTAAACGAAAGCATGCGAATGCCAAAAAACGTGGCTACCTTCTTGTTGCGTTGTTTCTGGAGTATCGGTGTCTTGAAGTTGAATCTCTGTGTGCACGGAGACGCGGCGAACTCCACGATTGGGACCAAAAAGCCCCTGCGGCCAGGAGAGAGCGTTCCAAGTGATGCTTTGATTACTCCATTCACTCTCGCTCGGTGCGAGTTCGACGCGAAAACGGATCGCTCCGGAAACGCGGCCGTTGATAACAAACGTCCTCAGCCGATCCGTCAAGACCTCGCTCTCCCCCGGCGACTGACTCTTCAAGGCATCAATCAGCGCCTGCCACGCAGTAACCTGGGAAGGGGCCGGCGCCGTCAAGCCGCTAGTGGAAAACCTGTACCTCCTCAATTCATTAGGGCGCGAGTTGTTGACACTGAACACAATCAATTCATCTAGATACGGCAGACCGTCAGGATTTCGTGGCTGCCCCGCCGAAGGACACCATACGACAAGTGTCTCCGGTAATGTATTCCCACCAACGGATCGTGGAATGACAACAGCCCCCGGAAAGAACTCGTTCGCGAACGCCTGATCCAGGGTCTTTTCAATTTGCTGAAAACAACTGCGGGCAATCTGAATTGCCTCCGAACTTCGCCGCCCGATGGCGAAGGAGTCTTCGGCCAACTGCACAAAAGTCACAATTCCTACGATGATGAGACCACACAAGGCAATTGCCGCCAGCATCTCAACCAGCGTCACGCCAGCCGAGTTCACGTTCCGTGGTTTAATCTGATGTCGATCGCCGGCCCATCCAAGGCCCGTCAGGGAGATTCGCGGCCCATCTTGAAACGAGTGTTCCGCAATCGCGATCGAAACCCGCGGACTATGAGAAAACTCGCAGGTTGTGAAATCGCGACGAAAATCAGAACTGATCTGTTGGGACATAAGCGACAATCCGTGTGATCGTAACGAGCTGACGGATAACGTTGTTCGAATACCGACGGCTTACGGTGACCCGGATCCTCCGAAAATTGGTCACTGTTCCGAAAGGCAGCGATGTTGAAAAGTCTTGCGGGGCGACGTAACCGACGGTGACCTCACGGCGGAAACCAGTCAGGTCCGATGCCCAAGCGGGGGATGGTCTCAAACCACCTGTACCATCCTCGCGACCGAGGAGATTGCCCCAACGATCCCTGGGTGGTTCTTCAATCCAACCGTTGTA
>Ga0123519_10011376_pt1 | contig 13139 bp, 6 predicted proteins | sample YelNatPaOPRAMG02_FD_87396 | JGI IMG/M metagenome (GOLD analysis project Ga0123519, IMG submission 87396) | Hot spring microbial communities from Yellowstone National Park - Yellowstone National Park OP-RAMG-02 (version 2) | ecosystem: Environmental > Aquatic > Thermal springs > Hot (42-90C) ...
TCACAAAGACTGGAGCCAATATAATGGTGCCACCGTCAATTTCAGACCGAAGCTCATGACGGAAGATACCTTGCAGCGCGGTTTCAACTGGGTTTGCAAGGAGGTCTACTCGTGGAGCTCCATCGCCAAAAGGGTTTTTCATCCCCAACAGCGCTTTTTCACCCGCCTCCTCTCGAATATTGCATACCGTAGTATCGCGATGAAGACACCGGAAGGCGATCTCTCAAAGGTCTCCCGGATTCTCAAAAGGCTAAACGATACGATTCCCCTTCGCAACACCCGGGATCTTGTTCAGACGGTGGGGCTGAAGATTGCGGAGAAAAGGTCCTTCATTGAACAGAAGACCTCCGACACCTTGAACCTTTACTCCCATTACAACGAACGGCTCAAAACCCTTGTCGTGAAACTCGAAGGATCGATCGATAAGAAGGGGGCGAAGGAGCTTCTCAAGAGGATCCGATCCGCTCTCTCTTACGAGGTCGAACAGATCGTCCTCGATTTCCAGGGGGTGGGCGCGCTCACCTCAGAGGCCATGGCCCTCCTTTCAACCAAAGGTCTTCTTCAGACCAATGAATCCGGCCTGCTGGTGATTCAGGCCGCCCAATGGAACCCTTGAGGGATAGCCTACGGACGTTGGAGGTTGAAGGCAAGAGGCTAAGCCCCCCGGGCAACCCCACAAGGTTGCCCCTACAAAGAACCAACCCTGTGGGAGCGCCCCGAGAGGCTTGGATGGGACTGGAAGTATTTTCAGGGTTCGTTGGTTCCCTTCGGACATGGGGCAGGAGCAAGAAAATAGGGGACGCTACCTCATTTGTCTCCGGGCAGCCTTTTGGCGCCTCCGCCTGGCCTCTCGTTGCTTTCGCTTCTTCTTGATGGAAGGTTTTTCGTAGGCCCTTCGGTTCTTCAACTCCTTCAGGATCCCGTCCTTGATGAGCTGCCGTTTGAGGCTTTTGATCGCACTCTCAATTTGATCGCCTTGAACTTTGATCTCCAACCGGTTCTCCTCTGTCTCGAATTGTTTCCTTTTTTTTCGACGATCCTCCGCCACACCCTGTCGATGTTTCTCTTCCATCAAAACAAAACCCCAGGACCTTCGACACGGTCTCTGGGGTAAGAAGCCGCTTCGCCGCTGGCCATCCTATTTATGATCGTTCTTCCTCCGGATGTCAAGTCGATCCCCAAAAATCTTTTGCCTCGGGTCGGGAATTGACAGGATACGATCCTTCGATTATATTAGGCAAGGTTTAAAAAAAGGCAAAACGAAAGGGGGAAAGATCATTGTATCCAATCTTGTACAAACGGGAGATGGCTGAAAAGACGGTGTGCCACTTCAAGGTGGCAGCTCCCCGGATCGCCCGCAAGGCAAAACCTGGACAGTTTGTCGTGCTGCGGGTCAATGAAACCGGGGAACGAATTCCTTTAACCATGGCCGGCACGGACCCTTCGGCGGGCACGATCGATCTGATCTTCCAGGTGGTGGGAAAAACCACCGCTCTGCTACGAACGCTCAATGTCGGAGACTCGATTCAGGACATCATCGGTCCCCTCGGGAAACCGACCCATATCGAGAACTTGGGGACGGTCGTCTGTGTAGGAGGGGGAACCGGTGTTGCAGTGATGTATCCGATCACGAGGGCCTACAAAGAGGCCGGGAACCATGTGATCGCCATTATCGGGGCTCGAACCAAAGACCTCCTCATCCTTGAGGACGAGATGCGCGCGGCGAGCCACGATCTTCGGATCACCACCGACGACGGCAGCTATGGTCATCATGGATTTGTGACCGACGTCCTTCGCCAGATCCTCGACGAGCGGAAAGAGGTGAAGCTCGTTGTCGGCATTGGCCCGGTGCCCATGATGAAGTTCTTGTGCAAGCTGACGAAAGAATATGGCGTCAAGACAATGGTGAGCCTCAACCCCATCATGGTGGACGCAACGGGCATGTGTGGGGCGTGCCGTGTCACCGTTGGAGGGAAGACCAAATTCTGCTGCGTCGACGGCCCGGAATTTGACGGTCACGAAGTGGACTATGACGAGCTCGTGAAGCGACAGAGGGCTTACCTACCCGAGGAAAAGCTTTCGATGGATGAATTCTTGGCCGCGGCCACAACCAGATAATCGGACCTTCCTGTGGGAGAAGGTTTCTTGATCGATTTCCCATTTTGGAATGAGGGCCCGACAGCAAAACGACAGGGGGTAACGTGATGGCAGAAAAAAAAGAAAAAATTCCAAGGCAGAAAATGCCTGAACAGGAACCCCACGTGAGGGCGAAGAACTTCCGTGAGGTTCCCTATGGATATACACCCGAGCTGGCCCAGCTCGAGTCGAGTCGATGTCTTCAGTGCAAGAAGCCGAAATGCGTCGAAGGCTGTCCGGTCGAGATCGACATTCCGGCCTTTATCAAACGGATCAACGAGGGCGATTTCGTCGGAGCGGCTCGAAAGCTGAAGGAGCGAAACAGCCTCCCAGCGGTCTGCGGGAGGGTCTGCCCCCAAGAGGATCAATGCGAAAAGCTATGCGTCGTGGGGAAGAAAGATGAACCTGTTGCCATTGGACGGCTGGAGCGGTTTGCCGCAGACTGGGAACGGGAAAAGGGAGAGGTGCGGATTCCCGAAAAGGCTCCTGCCACCGGCAAGAAAGTGGCGGTCGTCGGATCCGGACCTGCAGGCCTTACCCTCGCAGGAGACCTGATCCTCAAAGGCCACGAGGTGACGATCTTTGAGGCCCTTCATAAACCAGGGGGCGTTTTGATCTACGGCATCCCTGAATTTCGGCTCCCGAAGGATATTGTCCAGGCCGAGGTGGACTACCTGATCCGGCTGGGGGTGAAGGTGGAGTGCAACTGCGTGATCGGAAGGATCGAAACGGTGGATGAACTGCTCCAGGAATACGATGCCGTTTTTCTTGGCCTCGGGGCCGGGCTTCCTCAATTTCTGGGCATTCCCGGTGAGAACCTCTGCGGGATCTATTCGGCCAACGAATACCTCACACGCTCAAATCTCATGAAGGCCTATCTCTTCCCGAAATACGACACCCCCATCGCCCGCGGCAAGAAGGTGGCGGTCTTTGGAGCAGGAAACGTAGCCATGGATGCAGCCCGAACCGCCCTTCGGCTGGGAGCCAATGAGGTTCGAATCATCTATCGTCGGTCCCGAACCGAAATGCCTGCCCGAATCGAGGAGATCCACCATGCGGAGGAAGAGGGCGTTCAATTCTACCTTCTCACCGCTCCGGTCCGTTTCCTCGGGAACGAGAACGGCTGGGTCACCGGTGTGGAATGCCTCAAGATGGAACTCGGCGAGCCGGACGAGTCGGGAAGGCGAAGACCTATCCCGATCAAAGGGTCCGAATTCCAAATCGAATGCGACCTCGCTGTTGTGGCGATCGGCGCTGGGGCGAATCCGCTTCTGCCTACCGCAACGCCCGGCCTCGAACTGAACAAACGAGGTTACATTGTGGCCGACCCTGAGACAGGCAAAACAAGCAAGCCAGGTGTCTGGGCTGGTGGAGATATCGTCACAGGCTCCGCGACGGTCATCTTGGCGATGGGAGCGGGCCGAAAAGCTGCGAACTCCATCCACGAATACCTGATGAGCAAATAGAAAATCTTTGCTTTATCGCCGATCGAGGAAAAGAGCCTGTATACCAAAGACGGAAGAAGGGCAGACAAGAGCTTCTGCCCTTTTTTCGTTTCTTCAGATCCTTCTTAACCCCGCGGCGAAGCCCCCTCTTTTTTCTTCAATTTTTGACCCGAAAGGATTGAATTCCTGAAATCCCGTGACTAATTTATGGTTGAGGGCTCAATCCTCCCCCTCGTCAGGAGGTGAAGATAGATGAGATGCCAAAAGTGCGGTGGTCTGATGGCCTACGAAAGGTATTTTGATGCCTTCGAAGAATATTACGCCTGGCGATGTGTCTCGTGCGGAGACATCGTTGATCCCATCATTCTGAAAAACCGTGCCAAGAAAGGGTCCTAAACTCCCATGGCCGCCCCCTTGAACCGGTGCTGGAAATCTCAGTGACTTTGCACTTTCAACCAGGCCGAAGGGTTCGGTAACTTGTGCCTTGGTTGGAACCTCCCGGGCCCGATTCAACCAAAGGGAAACCGGAAGGGGCGGCTTCAATGGGCCATCAAGAAGGATAGAAGATGCTGATTGAATAGGGCGGCCTGTTCTACATTCGAGAGATGGCGGCAGTCCGGCAAAACGACCAGCTTCGAGCTCTGGATTCGGCTGTGCATCGCCTCCGACGCGGCAACCGGTGTCCCCGGATCGTCCTCTCCTACCATGATCAGCGTTGGCACTTTGATTTCAGACAGCCGTTCGAGGGTGTTTAACCGCCGGATCGCCTCGCTTGCGCCGATATAGCCCTCGACAGGCGTTGCGAGAAAGGCCTTTCGGATCGTGGCCAACATGGGAGAACTCCCCTTTAGAAACGAAGGAGTGAACCATCTCTCGAGGGTCGAATCGACCAAGGCCTCCATGCCTCTTTCCCGGGCCGTAGCGATCCGCTCCCTCCAAAGAGGTTGCGCGTCCTGGGGAACAAGAGCGGCGGTGTCGCAAAGCACCAGGCTTCGGAGCCGCTGAGGATGGCTTAGAGCAAGGTGCTGACCGATCATCCCTCCCATCGACAGGCCAAGAAAGTGGACTTTCTCCATTTTGAGAAGGTCGAGCAAACCCACTACGTCCTGGGCAAGCATCTCCAGAGTATAAGGTCCCTCAGGTGCATCGGATGCACCATGGCCTCGAACGTCATAACGTAAGAGCTGAAAATGAGGTTCCAGGGCCGGAAGCTGGGGCTCCCACATCGCCACGTTCGACCCCAAGGAATGGCTGAGGATAACCACTGGCCCCCCCTTTTTACCGGACAGCTCGTAGTGGATGCGAATCCCATTGGCTTCTGCAAACATCTCTTTCCCTCCTCTTTGGTCAAGCGTTTTACGGCACAAGGTTCCTTGAGACGAACCCTATGCTGAATGAAGCACCTGCCTTCGAAAAGCCCCCTAACCCTTGTTAGCCCGTTACCATCCCGGTCACGGCCTTTCCTATTTTAACCGCCATTGTCGTTTTTGAAAAGCCAAAGTTGGCTCCCGGCGCTGAAAGCTCCGACTATGGCGTGGAGAAATCAAGGAGGGGATTGACAGGGACCTTTCCCCTTTCTTAAAATTGCTAAAAAACTCGTTCGGGGGGGAACGAAATGAAGATCTTGCTCTGTTTTTCGGCCCTCGTTCTTACAGCCACTTCGGCCTTTGGAGGCACATCGTTTAGCGTCTTTCCAACCCCTTTTTCACCCCTTGAAAGCCCGGGCACAAAAGACGTGGCCCAGATCGGCGGCCACCTCGATCAGACCCTCCCTGTAACGACAAAGATCAAGAATGCGGGAGGCGACGTTGTCCGCACGATCCCTTCCACGGCATTCAACTACACCTACGGCGACATCTCTAACCGAGCTACCTGGAACGGCCGAGACAATCTGGAGCTTCCTGTTTCCGACGGCCTATACACCCTCGAATTCGTTACGAATGTGGGAGCCCTCTGGTCCCTCGGGAATGCCCATCGAGATCACAGGGGCCAATTCGATCATCCTGCGGGTGTGGCCGTTGCAGAGGATGGAAAGATCTACGTGGTCGATTCTGGGACGGAAAACAGGATCCAGGTTTTTGACAAGAACCGAAACTTTCTCTTCTCCATCCATTACGAATACACGGACCCAGGACATCTCGGCTGGCCCACTTCGGTCGCTGTCAAAGGCGGAAAGCTCTATGTGATGGATGTGGGCTATGGCGAGCAGAATATCAAGGTCTACGATGCCTCGACAGGGGATTTTCTTTTCAAGTTCGGAGGCAAAGGCACGGCAGACGGCAAGTTCGATCTCGACTGGAAGAACGGCATGGCCATCGACCCCTCGAAGAGGATCTGGGTGGTCGATAGCGGAAACGACCGGGTTCAGGTCTTTGACGAGAACGGGAACTTTCTCTTCAAATTCGGGAGCCGAGGCACAGGCAACGGCCAGTTCAATTTTTCAAGCAAGTACGGCGATATCGCCATCGATGCCGATGGCTACGCTTACGTCACCGACGATGGCGCCTACGGGTTGGGAAGGGTCCAGGTTTTCAACGCTTCGGGCGTCTACCAGCGATCAATTCTAAATGCATACGAAGGAGGCCCTTCGGGGCTTCTCGCCATTCGACAAATAGCGGTGGGGCCCAAACCCGACAAGAGGATCTACGTGGCCACTCACACTCACCTTGCTTCGGGGGATTTCGAGCTGGTTGTCCTGAAAAATGATGGAACCTTCGTTAAGAAGTGGGGAAACCTCGCCAGAACAACAGGCAACTTCTCGTGGATCCGGGACATGGCGGTTGCGCCCCCCGGTCTTCTCAGTCCAAAGGAAACGCTTTTGACCGTCGAGTATTATGACAACTATCGGGTACAAGCCTTCGACCCCGATGGAAAGTTTCTTTTCAAGATCGGCATGGACGTAGGAGAGTTTTTCAATCCCGAAGGTGTTGCCGTCGGTCCTGGCGGGAAAATCTACGTGGCCGATACGGAGAATGGAAGAATCCAGGTTTTCAGTTCCGACGGAGCCTTTCAGTCCGAGATCTTGATCCCCTACGAAATCAAGTCAACCCTCTTTCTACCTTCCAAGATCACCGTGGCCACTGATGGAAAAATCTACGTGACGGGCTCGTCTACGAACTCAGTTCCGGCGTACCCTGCCGTTAAGATCTTTGATGCCGGAGGGAATCTCCTGAAATCGATCGGCAATCCTCCCTTTGAAGATCTTAGCCACGCCGGAGGGCTTGCGATTGCGGGAACCGGCCCTTCGACCCGCCTTTTTGTGACGCAAGTCTCCGAGCCGATTTTCGAAAAGAGCAAGGTTCACGTCTTCGATCTCAGCGGAAATTTCCAGTTCTCTTTTGGAACCCACGGCACGGGGACCGGAGAGCTTTACTTTGAGAACGATTCGGGAGCCATCGCCTCCCATGGAGGCGAGCTCTTTATCCTCGATCGGGACGAAGACGGCAACGGCAGGCTTCAGGTTTTCAATATGAGCGGTTCCTATGTCCGTTCGATTCCGATCGACTGTAGCCCTCCACCGATAGACATCGCCATCGATACCACGGGAAATCTCTACCTCGTCGATTGTGGGGCGGGGATTTCCGTCTTCGACCCAGCAGGCAATTTCCTTTACACCTTCGGAGACTTCGACTACCACTCCGGCGAGAGTCTCTATCCCGCAGGGGTTTCGGTCGACGGATCGAAGAACCTTTACATCACCGACTCCATGTGGGGCAGGGAGGAATCCCACCGCCTCTTCAAATACAGCACGACCGCGGAAGATCTTCTCGGAACCGCTACTTGCGAAGTGGACAACACCCGGCCCACGGCTCTCATCACCTATCCTCCCCATGACCCCGGTCATCCTTTCGCCCTCACGGCTTCCCTCACGGTCTTGGGGACGGCTCAGGACAAGAACTTCGAATGGTTCAAACTCCAGTACGCAAGCCACGGATCGACCTCATTTCAAGACATCCCGCCCGGACAGATCTCCACTCCTGTAGAGGACGGAGTTCTCGGAACCCTGGATGGAACCACCTTCTCAGACGGAATCTACGACCTGAGGCTTTACGTCCGCGATCGGGCGGGCAATGTGAATACGGACATGGTCAGCCTCTACGTTGACCGCGGCCCACCCGAGTCCCAAGTGAATCCTCTCCCGCCCTTCACGAAAAACAGCTCCTTCACAGTCACCTGGACCGGGAGCGATTCGGGGAGCGGTTCCACGGGTGTACAGAGCTTCGATATCCAGTACCGCGATGGGGAATCGGGAGAGTGGACCGATTGGCTGACGGGCACAACCGCCACTTCAGGGACATTCATGGGCCAAAACGGCCATACCTACTATTTTCGTTCGAGGGCAAGAGACTGGGCGGAGAACGTGGAGGATTACCCCTCTCTTCCCGATGCTTATATCACCGTTGACACGGAGAAACCGGCTTTTACGGCCTGGGATCCTCCTGAAGGCTTTACGGGTTTCAAACCGACGATCACGGTCAGCCTTTCCGATCCTTCTCCAGGAAGCGGGATCGAGTGGACCACGGTTGAGGTCACCATCAGCGGCCCTTCCCACTCCTTTTCTTTTGATTACAACCCTTATACGGGGAAAATATCGATCAGACCGATCTTTTCCTCGGGCGGAGAATATTCGGTTACGGTTCGGGCGAGGGATCGGGCCGGAAACGAGGCCGATCCGCTTACCCTCTCCTACAACGCGGACTGGTTCGTGGGAAAGAAGATCGATTTGATCAAAAGCCTTGAAAATAAGGTTCCTTCCAGCATGTATGCCTGTGGAGACAGGAAAACTCCCTATGACGAATCGAGGGCCAAGGCTATCCTTTCGGGCCTCACCGAGGATCAAAAGGAGGCCTTCGAACGTCTCACCATGGCAGAGGATGTGATCGACCGTCTTCACGGGCTTGCCGGCGAGATGGCCTACTGGTATCTGAGATCCGTGGCGGACCTCATCCTTGGAGCAACCGGAAGCGAACAAGCCCTTAAGGCGAGTATCGAAAATCTGAAAAGGAACAACGCCAGCGCCGAGGAGATCGCTTCAGCAGAGGATAAGCTCGAGACGGTAGAGCCTCTCCTCAACCAGAGCCTCTCAACGGCCCTCCAAGCCCTTGAAGGTGTCAAAAAGGTTTCGACCGTGGCCAAGGGCGCTGGAAACATCCATACCGCTTACAACATCTACAGCTCTGCCCGGGATATCCTCGACTTCTTCACAAACGATTACTCGTCTCTCAAGAGCCAGTTTTACGCCCTCGGCATGTCCTTTCTTTTCGACGAGGCCCCCGATCCTCCGAGGAAGTGGAGCTATACGACAGCCACCCAAGAGTTTCTGAACAACGCCTTCACCAAGATGGAGGAAGGAAGCTACTCGGGAACCTATAGCGAAGCCCAGTCGAAAACAGGCGGCCTCACGGGAAGCCCCGCGTCTGGAAGCCTTCTTAAGACCTATGAGGAGAAGACCGATTCAACGATCGACCAAGTGGTGGATGATCTCAGCGACGCAAGCTTCCTCTCCTTTTTGAGCGCCTGCTTCGGCCTTTTGGGAAATGCAGACACTTGGGTGGGGGCTGCCTTCACCATCTTTCAAAACTGGTCGAGCATGCTGGCCCAGATCAATTGGGCCCAAGCTGCTGGGAAAGCGGGAAAGCTCTTTGCCGAAATCGCGGAGACAGCCAACTCCCAAGGAGTCCTCTGGTCTTTCGACCCCGGTGCCACGCCCTCACCGCCTCTGTTAGCAAGCAGTCTACCCCTTTATACTGGAAACAGCCTTTTGGAAAAGAGACTCCTCGAAAAAGCCACTGGAGCCCAAGACAACTACGCGGATGTTCTCGAAACGGTCCGGGCGAAGGTCAATACCGACGACGTCGAAGGGGCAAGGGCCCTCGTTGACGATCTCATCTCAGCAGGAAAGCAGTACACCCGGGAGGCGAACGTAAGCCGCTCGTTCTCTTACGCAGCCTTCCCCGAAAAGATCAAGGAAGATCCGAGCTACTGGGATACGCTTCTCAGCCTGAATCAAAAATCGATCGAGTCCGAGCTCCAGCGACAAAAAGTCCTCGATGCCCTGATCGATTACCTGAAGACCCCTACAAGCGCCAAAAAAACCGTCTTCAACAACGAGGCCGATGCGGCCCTGGATAAGAACACCGCCTTTGGAAATGCCTTGACCGATGTGGTGAACTCGATCGAGGATGTGTCCAAACCCCCCACGGTCATTGTCGTCAGAACATCTTACCCTAGGAAGGTGAAGGCAGGAGAGACCTTCACGTTCCAGGCCTTTCTCAAGAACACGGGCCCAGGCCCGGCCCGAAACGTTCGAGCCGAACTCGCAGCGAACCCCTCTTTCAGCATCCGCCAACCCCTCTCCGTCAGTCTCGGCGATCTTGAAAGCGGCGACGAAGGGGTTGCTGCCTGGAGCATCACGTGCCTCAACGAAATCGGCTACACGGGGATATGGATCAGGCTCAGCTCCGATGATGCCCTCACGTTTGACCAAACCGTCTCCATCTGGGCAGAGGATCTTCCCTCTCCCTCTGTCACCTGGGTCGAGGTAACCCCAAAAACAGGCGCAACCTCCCGAACCCTCTCCATCAAGGCTCACGTGATGGATACGGAGTCGATCACCTACGTGAAGGCCCACATCACCAACGCTGAGACGGGCGCTTCGATCAAGACCGTGACGCTCTATGACAATGGAAGCAGCACCTATGGTGACGAAAAGGCCAACGATCAGATCTACACGAACAAGACGACTGCGCCTTCCCAGGCCGGTGACTTTTACGTGACCATCGAGGCCAAGAATGCTTCCGGGTATGTGACGTTCAAAGGGAACGTATCCGGGTTCACGACCCGTAGCTTCACCAAGACGAATCCGTTCCTCCTGGTCAGCGACCATGCGGACACTTACCTGAAAAGGGCCGGGGTTTCGGTCATCCCGGAAACGGACCTCTTCCCGACCACCTACTACCTCTCTGGGTTTGATGCGAATGGTCTTGACGCGGATGTCTGGAGAATTCCCTGCCGTGGTATTCCCGACGCCTCGGTGACGGATCTCTATCTGAGGGGAGTCCTTCTCTGGGCTTCTGGAAGCCTTGATGTGGGATCGATCACCAAGGGAGAGGTTCAAACCCTCCTTCAGGACCATCTTGCCAAGGGTGGCAGCCTCTTTCTTTCAGGTCAGGACATCGGCTGGTTTCTCACCCGGAACGGGCTCGTGGAGAGCTCCTTTTACAGAGATTACGTGAATGCCACGTTCGATGCCTACGATTCGGCAAAGAGGTATCTCAAGGGAATCCCTGGAGACCCGATCACAGATGGCCTCGAGATCGCCATCGCCGGAGGGGATGGCGCAGACAACCAGATCCATCCCGATGCCGTGAAACCGGTTCGATCAGGGATGGGTTCCCTTCAGTATATCACGGCGGCTGGGGAAACGCCTTTGCCGGAGAACCCCTTTGGAGCCCTTCGGATCGACGGCTCCTACAGGCTCTTCTATTTATCCTTCGGGTTCGAGGGCATCTCCGATGCCACCCTTCGTTCTGCCCTCCTTGCTCGCATCCTCGCCTATCTCCACGATTACGACCGCGACGGGATGCCCGACTTCTGGGAAGAGGCCAAGGGGCTTAATCCTCTCGACCCGGCTGACGGAGGAAAGGATTCGGACGGCGATGGCCTCACGAACCTTCAGGAGTACAGCCTGGGAACAGATCCCGCCCAGCCGGACACCGATTCGGATGGGATGCCTGACGGATGGGAGGTGACCTATGGCCTCAATCCTCTGGTCAACGATGCCGACGGAGACAAGGACGAAGATACTTTCAGCAATTTGAGCGAATATCTCGCCGGAACGAACCCATCGGATCCTTCTTCCAATCCGGGGTTACCGACTCTTGGCTGGACCGGTGAAACAGGCTACAGCTCGGACGGCCTTCATCCCGAGACCGGATCGATCACCACGACCTTCGTCTTCAAGGTGCTCTACAAGAGCTTAAGCAACAAAGCCCCCCTTGCCGGCTATCCGAAGGTTCACATCCGAAGCGGAGGATCAGAGATATCGGGAAGTCCCTTCACCATGACGAAGGTGAGCGGGGATTACGTCTCTGGTGCCATCTTTCACTATTCACGGACTCTCCCGCTCGGGGCTTACAGTTACTTTTTTGAAGCCCTTGATGAGGAAGGCCGATCCGCCACAGGAGCTCCTGCCACGGAGAAGGCCGGGCCTTTTGTCATCAATACGCTTCCAAACACGCCCTCGGCACCCACGCCTCCGGATGGAGCCACCGCCGTTTCCCTCCATCCCACTCTCGGCTGGTCCTGCTCGGATCCCGATCCGGGGGATACCTTGACCTTCGATGTCTATTTCGCAGCCGCCTCTCCCCCTGGAATCAAGGTGTCAACGGATCAGCCCTCAACATCTTTTGCTCCGGGACCCCTGAGCCTCAACACCACCTACTACTGGAAGATCGTCGCGCGGGATAATCACGGCGCAGAGAGGGAGGGGCCCGTTTGGAGCTTCAAGACCCTTTCCGACGTCACGCCACCTGAAGTAGCCATCACGGGGCTTGCTCCTGTCCAGGCCGATCCGGTGTTCGATATTCCCTTTACCGCCTCCGACACGGGAAGTGGCGTGGCCTTTGTCCAGCTTTTCTATCAGAAAGACGGAGGCCCCTGGAACCGCTACGGCGGGGATTATCTCTCAAGCCCCATCTCTTTCAATTCGGCTGAAACCGGAGGGGATGGAGCCTATGCATTCAAAGCCGTCGCAATGGATTTTGCGGGCAACAGTGGAGAGTCCTCTGTCGTGGAAACCCTGGTGAAAACGAGCGGTCTTGTCCTCACCGAGGTCGAACCCGATCCCTTTGGACTCGGTGCGGTCCTCACCCTTTCGGGCAGAGGCTTTGGAGAGAAAAAAGGCACGGTCTTGCTCGGGGACAGCCTGAAATTGAAGGTCCTCACGTGGAGCGACACGTCGATCTCTTGCACGGTCTCGAAAGGCCTTGCAGGAACCTACCTCCTCAAAGTGGTCCAGAAGAAGGTCGGCCAAAGCAATACGTTAGAGTGTACGCTCGCGGCCCCTCTCATCACGGCAATCGATCCTCAGGAGGGTGGAGTCGGCACGCCTGTCACGATTTCCGGTCATTACTTCGGAGCCAAGAAGCCGAAAGTCCAATTGGCCGGAGGAGGTGTCGTGAAGAATGCAAAGGTAACCTCCTACTCGGATGGCTCGATCACCTTCCTCGTTCCCAAAGTCGGGGCAGGGATCTACGAAGTGAAAGTCCTGAATGGAGCAGGCATGAGTGAGGGGGTTCCTTTCGAGGTGAAATAACCCGCCCATTGCCCCGGAGAGGACGCCTCAGAGGCCTTGTCGAGGGGGTTTTGTTGACCCGTGAGCGGTTATCGAAGACTGCACCAAGGGCAAAGCCCAGCAGACGGAACGTAACTTGATACGTTGCCTTCTTAGGGTGCCGTTACAAGCCCTCACCGGGGCCCATGAGCAGGATTTATCGCACAACCTTAGGGTTCACTTACTCCGCGTTTCCCACCTCTTCTTCAGAAGGTGAAGAGGGA
>Ga0123519_10011379_pt1 | contig 13138 bp, 10 predicted proteins | sample YelNatPaOPRAMG02_FD_87396 | JGI IMG/M metagenome (GOLD analysis project Ga0123519, IMG submission 87396) | Hot spring microbial communities from Yellowstone National Park - Yellowstone National Park OP-RAMG-02 (version 2) | ecosystem: Environmental > Aquatic > Thermal springs > Hot (42-90C) ...
CTTGCCTTGCGTGCAGCATGCTTCAAAGTCTGGCATTCTCCAAGTTTTAGATTTTTGTGCATCAACGTAAGCGAGTGGTGCAACGATGAGCGCCTCTGGATCGACAAGGAGAAGTACGCTAGGTCGTGCGTTGGTGATTCTCGCGCAAGCTCCTACACAATGTTCAAAGAAACTGTCAAGTAAAACATGCCATTCCAAACACAAATACTGCTCTCTTTGCGGTCATGGAGGCGACGGCATTCCGCGTCTGCATGATTCCTCTATCTGGATATGCTTCCAGAGGCTCCGGGTGCTTCCGTTTGCATGGATAATGGTGTTGGATTCGGATTCGAGTCATCGTAGCAATCTCGACAAGTGGAGCGACTGTCACCGCCTTGCTTGAAGGAATCGCAGATGGATCAGACGCTCTCCACTTCTCCATCCTGGAATTTTCCTTTTTGATTCCTGTTTCATCAGGGACAACAACGCGCCTTCCACAAATCCTCGATCGATTGGAACATCGTGCACCGGCGGGCGCTCTATAACGTAAACTCGCAGACGAGACCGCGAAGAAGAAGCCGCTGATCCCAGGACACGATACCGAGTGCGGAGTCTGATGCGAACGTCAGAGGCATCCCTCGGAGCTCGTCAAGGACATGTGACCGGCGATGATGCGAACGTTCACACAAGCCATAGGGCGACCTCACTAAGCGAAGCTGCAGTTGACATACAGGTATCCCAGAACACAACCAAGTGTCACTGTGGCAACTGGCGTACAGGACGGTCTACCAAGCGGATGAAAGTGGCAAGCCAAGCGCATTTCGTATCGACCGCTTGTGCATGAAATGCGTCGGCAACAATCCAAAGCACCGATATCGGGATTTGAACGCCATCATCAATATCCAATGACTGCTGATCACCGATCTCGAAGCACAGAAGAGGCAGGCGTCGTTCAAGGCGGAAATCAGAGACACAGGAAACGGAAGCAGTCGCACAAGCAAAAACAGGCTGCAGATTCCAACGCTCATGACACTGGGAAGAGACGCGAACTTTCGTGTGTAGCCTCGTGTTTGGTTTGGGAACCCATTCCCATCTAGTCGAAAATCGGCATAGAACGAACGCACGAACGATGCACCAGTTCTGAGTAGCATCCACAGGATGTAGACGATGTCGTCGTAGACGAGCGCAATAGCAGCTGTGCTCGTGACTCGGCATACCACGCGGCTTGGTACGAGCCTAACTGCTCGGTATTGGTGTTCGTGTACAGCGGTTATACGTCAGTCCGGACCTTGATGACGACGGAAACCATTCGTGGTACCGTTGAAGTGTCGGATCCGTTTGTTGGTGTGCACGAAGCGGTGCTAGCAGGCGTTGACGCAAACACAGGAACTGCAACACATGACGCCGCGTCGACGTTGAACGAAGACCTCTGGGTAGCGCGCTCGATACGCGTACGTCAGGTACTCTTACCGACTTTCCGGCGTACGCTGGGGCCACCTGATCTATGTGTCGTTTACAAAAGCTGGAGGACTGTGCTTGCGAGCGGAAGCGACGGGCGTGCAAACAGCACCAAAGTGAACATTTCTAGCGGTGCCGGTGCCGAAGTGCCGGCAACGAGCACCCCAGACTCCCTAGCCATGGAGGTAACGTCCGGAGATCTCAAAAGTCGTGGAGCACAGCTGGCTGCTTGGTTTCACTTCGTTCGCGGGATATGGCATCGAACACCTGCGGACGCAGCGAGCTATCTGGGCTCCCTCGTGAAGCACGGTCTCGAGGGCGCCTCGTGGTACGCTACTGGAAGCTATCGGATCGATCGAGCTGCCTGCCTGGCTTACAACTGTTTCACCAACGAAGATACCGTTGTCGAGGCACGCTTTCCTGGGTGTACGCAGGTTAAACGACTGAGAGGTCCGGAGCCGTTCCACCAAAGCGTTGCAAACGAGAATGGGCAACCTGCAACGCGACAAGTCGCCGACACTCAAGATGACGAGAACCAATGGGCACAGCTCTTCGTCAGTGCTGTTCTCCGCTCTGTGAAAGCAACTGGTGAGCATCCCCTCTATCCAGCTCTCAAAGTTGTTGCTACGTTGGATGTAGCGTGGAACGCGGAACAACTCTTCCTCGACGCTGCGGCGCGTACTTTGCCACAATGGAAGCTGGCAGGCTCTCGCTTTGTTGACGCTGCCCAGGCGACGGCGACCTGCTCTATCATCGCTGAGGGCGTTTGGGAGTATTTCGCACGTTACGCTCGTTATCAGGCCGCTCAGGATTTCTTCCAGACGCTCGCGACGTCATGCCACGAGCCGGCACTCGTGCTCTACGTCGCTCGATCGTTGATGGGCCAGCGCCAACATCAGATTGCTCAGAAAAAGCTGGAAGAGCTGCTTTTGGATCAGGCAGCTTGCGCCGAACTTCCTGGTATCGATCGACTGCTGCTCGAACTGACGCTCGCGGAATGTGAGCTCGAGCTTGGCAACCTGATCGAAGCTACGGATCGCATCCAGGGTACGGTGATTCCGGAGTGCTTCGGTACGCACACGTCTCCAGAATCATCGGCTACTGGAGCAGCTGCTCAAGAGGAACGCACCAAGCACCTGAATACGACTGATGCCGTCGAAGCAAGCGACGAAGAGAGCGCCAACATTCGGATCGCTGCACCAGGTGAACTTGGACGTCTCGCCTGTTTCCTGCTCGCGCGCCTCTATGTACAAACTGGGGAGTATGAGTCCGCGCTCCGCTCGTTGAATATGGCAGATGTGGAACCGCCGCAGATGGACAGGTTTCTGAGGCAGGTGACAGCACCCGATTCAAGCCCTGGGATTGAGGGGAAAACAAGCAAGATGCGGCAGTTGACACAGCCTCGTCCGGGCTTTGCAGCCGGAACCGACGGTGTTCGAGTACTGGCGCGTCGCCTCTCGGAGGAACGTATAGGAGCAGGCGCCTTTGGCAAGGGTCGTGAGCAACACCACGCCGATCGCCTGCTGGGTGATCTCACAGCGAGTGTACTCAGCCCGGAGGAGCGGGAAGCATTCGATATCCTGGTGAAGATCGTCAACCAAATCGGTTGGGATGAGTTCCTTCTCATTCGCAATCGAGTCTTTATCATGGAGTCGGATGTATTGCCTTTGGAGTCGGCTGGTACTGGAGCTCTCGAGTTGTCGACGGCATCTGCCGAGGCTCGCCCCGCACCGCCACACGAATCCCCTCCGCAGCACTCAAGTACGGACAACGCTGAAGAGCCGTCCCTGCAGACGATCTCGTTGTCTTCAAGACGCGAACCAGCAACCGAAACACAAGTACACAGCACGGGCACTGGACCGCTTGGCGCTACCCAAAGCGACCTGGACGGCCACCAACAAGGCGAACCCAAAGCAACCCTGACACTGGCGGACGCGCGGCGTCAGGTGCACCCTGCTGCGCTCAGCAAAGCGCTCTGCACGGCGTGGTTGGATATGCTGATTCATTGCTTGTATGAGGACCTGAGAGCCTGGTCGATTTGGCAACACGAAGAATCCACGCTCTATGAGTCTCTGCATTCGAACGAAACGACGGCTGCGGAGAATGCCGAGCGTGCTGCATCTCCAGCGCTGGTCTCTGAATCACTGTTGATTACCGAAACACGACGTGCACCAGTGGATTGGCTTCGACGTGGTGAACTGGCCGAGCGACTCGGTCGACCAGAGATGGCAGAGCGCGCCTACCGTATCTGCCTCGGTGTTGCAGAGCGGGCTCAGACGCCAACGCTTACCGTCTGGTTTCGTTTGGCGGCCTTGCAGACAGAGCACGGCGAGGCGCCTGCCGTTGTGCAAGCCCTGGATCACATCTGGCAATACTTGGTTGAGCATACCGATGATTCCGGTAAGAGTACATTGACGACGAGAACGGAGCGCTTGCTTCCAGAGACCATGCAGGCAGTGCTTTGTCATGCGGTTGCTCGTTTCGGCTTTCAGACGGTGCGGGCGGCAGTGTCGACGCTGCGACAGCACCAGGAGCGCATGCGTTCTCTGCTGTTGGATGCGGTGGCGGCACAGGTGCACGGCTACGATCGATAACGCTCTGGAACGCGCATGCCGTATGAGCGGAAGCAGCGGGACACATCATGCTGGTCGTACGCATTCGTAAAACATCTCTGGACACAGACACACATTCATACACATGCTTTTGCTTTGCAGTCGCGTGGGAGCAAGGCTCTGCGACGCAGCGACGCCCTGCTTGGCTACCTGTGGGCGCCATACAGCCGCAAAGATACCGTGCGGGTGGCGGCATCGACATCGACAAGGTCGATACAGTGTATGCAGAGGGCCACTGGCCCCGTTTCTCTCGATACACGCGTTACAGGTCCGCTTGAACTGCTGTAACGCGGTAGAGTGCAGCCAGGCCGTAATCGTTGCCAACGGAAAAACCGATCTCCAGAATGATGATGTACAAAGATCATGCTGGATGAACGAACGAACGAACGAACGAATGAATGAATGAATGATGGGCATCGGTGTCGAGCGAGGCTATCGAGCACGCCTTGTGCAAAACGTATGCAAAGGCGCGGCGCTGCCTATGGAAGAAGCGCACCAGAGGAGGCAGGGTTATCGTGAACGCACTGGTGTGCGGCAGCATTGCATGTTCGACGAGCACTGGGCTCCATGCCTTCTCCTCTATCACTGATGAGCAGTCTAGATGAGTTTTGGTGTTCTACCAATGCGTCCGTCGGCGCTCCAGGCGATGCACTTCGCCTTGGCGCTTGCCCCGAAGCGATCCATCGATAGACAGGTAGAGCGGTGGAGACGGATCAATGCATAGATTGATCAGTAGTGTGGATGCCTCATAGATTCTCCGTATCCACAATCGATAGTCATGGACAATTATTCCACAGCTCAATGTTCTTTAGCATGAAACATGCAAGCCGCCGACTCGAATTCACCACACCGTGCTCCCAGACGAACCCAGAGCAACGTATCGTGGGTAAACACCGGTTGGTTACAGGCCTGCTGCCCTAGACGACAGCGTCAGGAATGGACGTCGTCTCGGAAACCTGTATCGCTTCCATCTCCGATGCGGATGCAGTCCTTCGTGCACCAACCGTCGACGCGGTACTCTGGTGTCCAGGTACGCGTCCCTCGAGTCGGAGGAACCGGTTCGTGGTCACCAAGTGCGACAATGCACAACCCAGCACTGCTCCTCCCAGCACGTCAACCACGTCATGGTGATGATCGAGAACGCGTGAGGCCGCAACCAGGGTCGCCCCGGTCCACGGCAGCAAGCGTAAAAGCAAATGAACCATGGGTACGCTGGGCAATGCCTCGAACCAGGGCAGCGGTATGCCGAGATACCAGATGCAGCACTGCCAGTGCATGACACCACTGAAAGCTAAAGCGGCATGTCCAGACGGGAACGACTTGCGCGCTTCACGTACCTGCCACGGGTCACCGGCACACTCGTGACGCTGGACGGGGTCCAGGTACTGCCCACAGACTTGTGCAAAGTAGGGACGCGGTTTTCCGATCAGCAGCTTCAGTACGACGGTAGCGAGCAGTGTCAGGCCATTGGCCTCGATAACGCCCGTTAAAAGATCCAGCAAGGTGCCGCCCTTCGATCTGAAGCCGTTTCCAAACGACTCGCGCAGCCGCTGCTGCTGCTGCTGCTGCTGCTGCCACCAAAGCAGCCCCACTGGAGCCACGTAGGCAAAAAGGAGCAGCAGCGGCGCCGGGACCAGCTCTGCCCGTTTCGGAAGTTGAATGCTGGGATCTTCCAACGCTACTGCAGTGACCCGAGGCGGTATGTATCGATCGAGGACAAGGGGGAGCACCCATCCGACAAGCACCGCCAGGCTGCAGTCCACCAGTTCCGAACGCTTCATCCAACGACGCTCACTGTCAAGCGCTTCCAGAGCGTAACTGCCGTTCATCGCATCGATGTCGGTTACGCAGTGACTCTCGTCTTGTAGAGAATACACCCCGAAATACTTGTTAGGGCTCGAAAGTAACGATGGTAGCCTTGTGCATGAAGCGTTTAGCGTTCAGCGTCGTAACCGGGGCAGGGGAGCATCGGCCGCTGCAGCGAAGCCCCGGTACCGGTACCGCGGGGACTGCGTTACAGGCGAGAAAGTCACAGTGCTTCTCAGACGTAAAACAAGAACACTGATAGGGAGTAGCCTGATCAGTTTCGGTTCAGTGAGGGACTGCCTTGGGACACGAGTCACGATACCTACGGGTCAACGGTTCCCGACTTGTGAGCGCGTAGCTTGTCTTGTCGTAGCGGAGCGGAGCGTGAAAGGCTAATCGAGGAGGTGTTGGCGCTCGAGCGTTGGACCAGCCTGAACAGTGACTGGTGTCGTAGGGTTGCCTGCTACGACACGCGTTCTTGCTGGTAGAATCGCACGATTTGTGCGCTTTCGCCGAGAGTGACTCGACTGACTGGCTCGGGAAACGGTGCGGCGGTGGAGCCCCCAGGTACAGACGAGCCCTCTACGGAACGTACCTCGACACCTGGTGAACTATCAGTACTGCTGCTGCCGCTGTGTCACTACGGATTTCCACAACGCTACGAGCGCTGTGTAGTACGCTGTTCCGACACCCGTTCAGGGTCTTGGGCCCTGACTGAGTTGCCCCTGGTTGTGGAACCAGGTGTCCTCTGGTGCAGCGTCTGGCAGCTACTGTCAACGCTGCGCTGTCTGTCTGTCTGTCTGTCTGTGTGTCTGTGTGTGTGCTCGACGCTGTCTCGCTTGGAGTTTACGAGCCGTTCTTCGAATTCCTTGTTACGAGGCGGGTCTATTTTCAACTGTACGCTCTACGCGTACATGATCTGGTACAGAGAGCAAAACGCGAGTGGCAAAGCTGGGCTGGGGGCGCTCCACCGTGTGAGAAACGCCGTGCCCGCACGCTCCTCGCATCACGGTGGTGAATGCCGGCTTCCTCGTCGACGGTGGTAACGTATCCTGATGGAGCCTTTGCGTTGGTAAACCGTCGCGGTCGGCCGGTTTGGCTCACCTCCCATCGCCTGAGGGTGCCGAACCTCGGCCTGGTGGTGTTCGAGGCTGCCGGCGACCACGACATTGTTTGTCTGCTCTGTCACCGCTCAACTGGTGTCGATGCGGACTCGCGGGTCGAGACACAGGCACAAGGCTCGCGAGCCTGCTTCGAGATATCCTTTCAGAGCCATCGACGGACGCGAACGCTTCTTCGGGAGCATGGCGTTGTCCGCCAAGAGTACATATATGAGCGTCCTGCACTGGGACGCAATGCGAGCCAGGAGTCACATGCTGGACCCCGTGGAGCTGCTTTGCCTTTTCCCGGGCATTCTGTAGCGACTGGTGGCCCGTTCACCAATGCAGGAAGAGATATCGCCCCGCTCTCACAAGAGTTCCTCAATGGACAAAGTCGGCAACGCTACTGGGTCGCGCTCTCGCCGGAATATGTTGCCGCTGGTCTCGGTTGGCCGGGCGAGTCGTCTCACCTCCATTACCGGCGAATGCGGCGTGAGCAAACGACAACAGTTGCTACGGGAAGCGTGCTGGACGCTTTCACCGAATCATGTCCCATTCAATGGATTGGCTTCTCTTGCTGGGACACCGCGGTCATCTTCTATCGAGTCGATGTCCTGCATCTGCCGCAGGTTCGGCTGCTACCGTGGATAGCTGCTGCTGCTGAACAAGAGGAAGAAGAAGGCACTACAACAGCGCTCGGAGACGGTGTTCATGGCAGTGCGCAGGCTCGGGTGCGCTGCGAGCACGCGACGAGCCCGCTGCCTTCACGTGCACAAGACGCGAGCCTTCGTCGGCAGGCTGGACCCCTGCGCTCAACAACACGCCCGCCAATACCTGATCAGGGAGATGCAGAGAACGGCACGGGCCAGAAAGCATCCCAGCATCGATCGAGCAGCGACCTGGTGCTCTTCTGGTGTGCCAAGGATGCCGTGTACGCGCCTGCGTGGACGACGGGTGCTGTGCCCGCTCCAGCAAATCGATCACCGAGAAAATCGTCAGTGGAGCTCGATACACTCGCACTGAGAAACACAGATGAAAGCATTAACAATCGTAAGAACAGTAACAGCAGCAATAGCAGTCACCACGAAACGAAGCAGCACATCAACACCAACACCAGTGACGTGCCTGGCGAGTGGGTACCCGTATGGGCGCCACGGCAGCAGCTCATCGCCGTGTCGCCGGTATTTCGGGCACTTCTCGAGACCTCGGGCATGCGAGAGAGCCGATCACTCACCAGCACATGCCCCGGTGCTGGGGCACCACCCGAATCGGAAACGGTGGTAAAGCAGCCGGACCCTCTGTGTGGCATCATGCTACCTAGCGTGTCGGCAGGGTGTCTGCGCACCGCGCTGCAGTTCCTCGAACGATACCCCGGAGAAGCGAAAACCCCGTATCGAGAGCACTGGACTCCGGAACAGGCCCTAGCGCTGCTCTGTTTCGCTGATACTTTTCAATGGGATCACCTTGAATGCGAAGCAGCCCGAGCACTGGTGCACCATATGCGCACATTGAGTGAGCATCACTTGCCGTGGACTGCAGCTGTCGCGGAGACAGCTCTGCGACTGAGTCGTTCGGATATGCTCCTCGCCGCCTGGGAAGCGATGGCGCGTTCACTGGATCACTGCTGGGACCTGATGCAAACCGACATGACCGGCAGCAGCAGCAGTAGCAGCAGCAGCAGCAGCGAGAGCAGTTGCGATGCCAGTCACTGTTGTGCGAGTACGGCAGACGCGCGCCCGTCGGTACCAAGTGCCGAACAAAACGTGTCACCACAGCGGCATTCTCCTGCGTCGCCCGACGAACAGGAAGCGAGCGTGCCAGTACCTCCCTGGGTACCCGCGGAGGTGCAGACCGGCATCCTCGAAGGCCAGAGTAGAGGTGCAGCGTGCGCTTCGGCCTCGAGCACCTCGACACCGCCAGGGGATCCCAACGCCCTTGTCGAGGCGACACTGCAGCGTCTGGACTTGTACTGCCTCCTTGGTATGCTTTCGTTCTGGAATCGACCTGAGGCATCGCTCGTGCTACTGCAGCAGTGGCTCGACACGCGCGCCCAGGCACCAACGTGCACGAAAGTCGACACACCCGAGCAGCTGGTACTCATGGGATCACCGGGGACAGCAGCATCTGCGGTAGGGCCTGCTGCCGACGCCGCTGCAAAGCGAGCGAATATGCTTTTGGAATGGGCTTGTGCATTCGCAGCAGCTGCCGATGTTTCGAGTCTGGAGCACCATATCGAACGACACGAAATCGACGAGCATTGCTTGCCGAGCCTCGAACTCATTGACGAGGATCATCTGTTCTATAGGCCGAGAGTTTGTGTGCCGCCGCAGCTGGACACATTCGTGGACGAACACGTGTCGCTAGCCGTGGCTTGTTCAGTACTCCAACCGTCGCCATGGAGTCGCGATCCAGTGAATATGCCACCAGACGGACGAAACTGGCAGCACGTCTTTGTGCGATATCTACCGGGAACAGAAGCCAATGGTATCCTGTCGTTTCTCGGGACGCTACCCCAGGGACGCGTGTGGAGAAATCCGCATCGAACTGGTATGGTGCGCATCACCGCTTCCTCGTTACTGAACCTGAACTGCGAACTACTCTGCGATCATCTGGGGCGTGCTGCCCATAGCTTTGTCGCTCCGAGGCGGACCAAGGAGCCAGCCAGACGTTCGTCGCCTGTATACGACGACAACGACGACGACGTGGATCGTGCGACGCTTTCTTCTGGGCGTGCTGCGCGACAGCACAGCGGCTCGATAACACAGACGGGACCAGTGACCGCTCTGCAAGAGTCGAACGACAACGACAATGACAATGACACTGCATGGGTCTCTATTGACTTGGGTGCTTTGCGTCGCGTTCGCTTGACGCATTACGCTTTACGTCATGATGAGCGCGATGGTGAATACCTGCGTGAATGGATTCTTGAAGGCAGACCCGACGACAACGATCATGTCGATTTCGAGAATCAGAAGCTTGACAAGGCGCACACTCAAGCCGGTGGACCTACGCAGGTCGCCTGCGCTTGCTCAGCACCGTCGACATCGTCGCAGCGGATACGGCAAACGAACGCCACCAATGGGTTGCCCTGGGTAGTGCTCCAGCACCAGTACCACGATGAACGGCTGACAAGTCCACATGCGTTCGCTGTCTGGTCGCTGGGCGCAGTGCCGAACAAGCCAAGCAGAGCGTGGACTGGTGTGCATCCGCATGACAAGCGGGGCGCTGCTGCTGGTGCTTCTGAAGCTGCCGTTGCCGTTGCTGGTGCTGTTGATGCTGCCGGTGCTGCTGCTCAGGCACCATTGTTGCGCTATATTCGCTTACGAGCTCTGCGAAATAGTTCAGGTACAGATCGACTGGTACTGGCGTCATGGGAGTTTTACGGGCAAGTATGGTGGCGCAGCAGCGACGTGAGTGAACGTCTAAACCTCTGAACCAACACCAGAAGCGGCATGCTACGACTGCGTTCAGCGCCTTTCTTTCTCGAGGATGTCGCTCCTAACCAGGCATCGCCGAGTGCATGACGTTTTTCGGTATCGCTGGGAGCAGCTGTCATGCTGCTCCGAGCGGGAGAATACGCACGACGCTGGGTCACGCGTGTCGATACTCGGTTCAAGACGTGCAGGATGCTTCGTAAGCGCGCTTTGGCATCTCGTTTCGCTATGCACTCCCGTGAGGTTTCCGCCGGCCTCGTGTGTCACGTCGAGCGCTACTGCAAGCGCGCAAATGACCAGGAGCTCAGGGTATCAGGGCGTAACGTTCTGCTCCCGACTCGTGGATCGCTTGTGTATGTGTGTGCGCGGTACACGATCAATGCTGTGAAACGACGTATGCTTCGTGAATACGCCACTCCTGTTCTGAATTCCGGGTAGCGACCGGTGCTCGTGCTTACGGATACGCATCCGATGCGTTCCAGCGTGCCAGCATCGTTACGAGGACGACAATAGCGGTTGCCTGGGTGCGTCCTCCGCGAGCCGTGCGACAGCGGTTGACTCGCCGTCCATGCCCCAGCATCACGACACCAGTTTCAGCTTGAACTGGAACACTGGACAGCTAGATCTGGACCTGTTCGTCGACGTTCTCCGAGGTGTTCCCTCGTATATGCATTGTGCCGAATTTCGAAGCGCAGCAGAAGAGCAAGGCCTTGCGGACTCGCATGTCGCTTCAGGATGCACGGTCTTCTTTTCGATGTGGCTTCGTAGACTGTTTGGCGCTAGAGTTCCCGTCGTCGTCAACAGAATCAACATGATCCGGAACGCAACGGAAGAAGCATTCGCAAGGTAATCGATACCGGGATCCAGTGCAGGCGCAGAATCCCCTGTTCCTCTCATCTCGGTACGTATGGCATGCTGAAATCAGACATTTTTCACGTTTTCGTTTTTCCTGATTCAAGGCAACTCGCGGGCACACCAGTTCGCACTACTCGAAAGACGAGCATAGCACGTCGACGACGTCGTGCTTTCGACGACTTGCTCACCAGCGTATACCGAATGGTCACGGAGCTTGTCACGTCAAATGATCGATTTCGCTAGAACGAAAGATCGCCTTCTTTTTATGGACATCAACGAAACGACACTCCACGGCAACATGAACCGTTCACGAGCAATTGTGGTCCCAGCGAGGCCCCGGTCTCTTCTGGTCCTAGGCAAAAAAAACTTCTTGGACGCGAGCGGTCTCGCAACGTTCGCTTCCAGTAGAGCGCGCGTGACTCCTCCGCCCGACCAGAGCGCCAACGGATCGAGCTGATATCTCGACTGCGGCACCGGTCTGGGTTTTTCGTATGGTACTCGAGTCATACTGGACAGTACCGCACTCCACAAGTCGTTTCGAGCGATCGGCATAGCGTGCGCTTGCACCTGCAGCACCCAGCGTACTCGTCAAGTCGATCGCCAAACCGCGGTCCGTGATCGACTGGTACAGCACCTGGCGCAGATGACGAAGCAGGAGATCGAAAGGAGCCCTCTGTACCGGTTCAGGATACGTGCCGAGCGATGAAACAGAGAACATTCCTGCGTCGCTGTACCGGCTTTAGAAGATGAGCGAAGCTGGATAGACGGAAACACCGGACCATAGCCAAGCGACGACGCTGCCTCAAGCGCACCGAGCTTGTATGGTAACCCCACGAACACATGCGTAGCGAAAGCGATGTATGGATTGCGTTTTTCAAGAGTCCTTCGTTCCTCTGATGTAGGTGTCTAGGGCGAACGTATCGAGGCCCCTGGGCTGCCCGCACAACGACGACGACGACGACGACGACTTGTCGAGCGACCTCGCTCAGGCGTCACTTGATCAAACGAGGGCGAACGCTCCAGCTTGGTGCTGTTCTGTTGTTGCTTACGAGAATGACTACGATGGTTATGATTATGACGGTGATGAAGGTGCTCTTGGAGTAGTTGCTGCATTGCAGTGCGAGCACGCGCTCGTGCAAGTTGCCGCGCACTTGCCGGTGTTCGCCAGCCGCTGCCTGGTGTGCACAGTGCAGCGCTCCCAGGTACACCAGCGGCGTTTTTCGGAGTCGATGTAGACGCTGATATTGCCCTTGTCGTTGCTGTAGGTGCTCCTGGTGTCCAGAGTACGGGCGAGTCCGCGTCTGGAGACCTGAGCATCGACAACCTACTGCTGTTGCTGTTGCTGAGGTGCTGGGGCACGCGTGCGGGTGTCGTCATCGTCGCTGCTGCTGCTGCTGCTGCTGCTGCTGCTGTGCCACCCTTGTCATCATCGTCGTCATTGTCGCCAGTGCTGATCCCGTGACAACCAACGCCCTGATCAACATGTGCGCCGCGTGCGAGGCACTGTGCGAACGCTTGGACGAGTTCGCGTTGCTCTGGGCGCTTGGCGGCTCGTTGCACCCGAGCCAGCACATGGGACAGAGCCTCCGCTACGACACCGTCTGCTAGCCAGTGCGTGTAGCACTTGCTGAGCTCCACGAGACGGCGGAGACAACGCTCGCTGGTGCAGTGCAACAGCGGCAGGCACAGCGCCAAACGTTGTGCAGTATGCACATCGGCGGCACCCCGCAGACGGTAACAGAAACGTTCCAGCAGGTGCTCTGTCAGACGCTCCTGGCGCACAAACGATAAGAGGAATTGCATCATATCCAGGAATGCTTCCGTGGATATGGACGGTTGCAGAGCTTTCGGTTTTGTGAGCCGGCTCGGTGCGTGCCCGCTAACCAGCGTTGCC
>Ga0123519_10011392_pt1 | contig 13125 bp, 13 predicted proteins | sample YelNatPaOPRAMG02_FD_87396 | JGI IMG/M metagenome (GOLD analysis project Ga0123519, IMG submission 87396) | Hot spring microbial communities from Yellowstone National Park - Yellowstone National Park OP-RAMG-02 (version 2) | ecosystem: Environmental > Aquatic > Thermal springs > Hot (42-90C) ...
CAATGGTAACTCCAATGGACCGCAGCGAGGCGCTGAACCTAAGCGGCCTCCGCCAGCTGACGAATTACCTCATCGAGGGTGGCGTGCACGGGCTCTTCCCTGTCGGAAGCCAAGGCGAGTACTACGCCCTCACCTTTGATGAGAAGAAGAAGGTGCTAGAGACGGTCGTGGATGAGGCGCGAGGGCGTGTCCCCATTTATGCCGGCACCGGCGCCAACACGACCCGTGAAGTCATTGCTTTGAACAAGCTGGCCGAAGACGTAGGCGGCATCTCGGCAGTCTCCATTATCACCCCCAGCTTCATCACGCCGTCGCAGGAGGAGCTTTATACGCACTATCGCGCCATCGCTGCGGCTACCAAGCTGCCTATCTTGCTCTACAATAACCCAGCCCGCACTGGCGTCAAGCTTTCCGAAGCGTTAGTGGCCCGTTTGTCGCAGATCGACAACATCATCGGTGTCAAGGACTCCAGCGGCGATCTGACCCTGACGGGCGAGTACATTCGCCGGACAGGGCCCGATTTCAGCGTATTGGCCGGCCGCGACACCCTCATCTTTGCCACGCTGATGATGGGGGGAGCGGGGGCGATCGCCGCCTGCGGCAACGCCGCTCCACGAGTCGTGGCCGACATCTACGATTTCTACGCCGCCGGCGACTACGACGGCGCACGCCAGGCCCAGGCCAAACTGGCCCCTCTGCGCCTCGCCTTCGAGTTGGGGAGTTTCCCGGTGGTGATCAAAGAGGCGCTGGAACTGATCGGCATCCCCGCTGGACCTTGCCGTGCTCCTATTGGCCCTCTGTCTGAGGCAAACCGACAGCAGCTGAAGAATGTCCTGGATGAGATGGGGCTCTTACGCTAGAAGCCCGAGCCTGAAATGGGTAACGAAACCGTAGACACGCGTCCCGGTGCGCATCAACGACCGCAAATCACTGAATTCTAGGCTTTGGTGTGGGCGAGCCGGCTCGCCCGCACCAGGCCCCACAGTACGCCGCGATTCGGAGCAAACACGTATACCAACACGAATATGACTGTGCAAGTCAGGACGATGGCCGCGCCAGAGGCGATATTGGCATAGAACGAAGCATAGAGGCCCACGATACAGGAGATGGCCCCGATCGCAGCGGCAAGCATCATCATCGGGGCGAGCCGGCGAACCAGCAAGTAGCCAGTGGCAGCTGGTGTAATCAGCATAGCCACGACTAGCCCCACTCCGACGGTTTGTAGAGACACCACTACCGTCAGCGCCAAAAGCACCAAAAGAGAGTTGTGCAGCAGCTTGACAGGCATCTTCAAAGTCACGGCGAGGATTGGGTCGAACGAGATCAGAGTAAACTCTTTGTAAAGCGCAAGGACAGAGACTAGCACAAGCGCGCCTACCCCCGCGATCACCCACAAATCTCGCTCGCCGACACCTAGCACATTGCCAAAGAGCACGTGCGTAAGATCGGAACTGTAGGTGCGAATGGTACTCATTAGAGCCACCCCTAGCGCCAGAGAGCCAGCAAAGACGATGCCTATAGCAGTGTCCTCTTTGATCTGTCCGTCGCGCGAGAAGTAGCCGATACTGAGCGCTACAAGCACTGCCGCCACGAGAGCCCCGACCAGCAGATCACCTTGCAACAGATAGGCTGCAGCCACACCGGGCAGAATCGCGTGGGCCATCGCGTCTCCCAAGAAGGCCATCCCTCGCAGCACGACGAAGCAACCGATGACGGCGCAAACTACGCCGACAATGACCGAGGCCGCCAATCCTCGTTGCATAAACTCGTAACTGACCGGAGAGAGCAGATAGGCTAGAGGATCGATCATCCGACCCTCCGGCTTCGCGCACGGCCCCTGGCCTCAATTACCTCCTCTGGTGGACAACACTGGTCTGTAATAGCGAGTAAACCACCTCCGTTGGGATAAAAGAGGGCCTGGCTGCCGAAAGTCTGAGCGAGATTGGCGGGCGATACGACCTCGGACGGCCTGCCAAAGGCGATCAAGCGGCGGTTCAGAAGCATCAGCAAATCAAACCGAGAGATGGCCTGCGCCAAATCATGGGTCGAAACCAACATAGGAATGCCCCGGTCTCGAAGGTCGGAAAGCAGATCCAGGGCCAGTTCCTGAGTAGGGGCGTCCACGCCAGCGAACGGCTCATCGAGCAGGATTACGTCTGGCTCCTGAGCCAAGGCTCGAGCCAAAAACACGCGCTGCTGCTGGCCACCGGATAGCTCGCCGATGGGGTGGCGTGCCAGATTGGCAATACCCAGTCGTTCCAGACAGCGGAAGGCAATCTCCCGGTCCGTTCGCCTTGGCCATCGGAGCCACCCTAGATGGCCATAACGCCCCATCAGCACCACATCTAGGACCGTAACTGGGAATTGCCAGTCTACCTCCGCCCGTTGCGGAACGTACGCGACCCGAGCTTCCTCGCTGCCCAGGGGGCGACCGTAGATCCTGATCGTTCCCTCAAGGATCGAGGCCAGGCCGGCCAGAGCCTTGAAAAGCGTAGACTTGCCGGCGCCGTTGGGCCCTACCACCGCGACCTGCGCCGCTGGCGGTATGGCAACGCTCAGATCGCTCAGTATCGGCGTGCCGCCATACCCTAGCGTGGCATGCGAGATCTCAAGGGCTGGCACTGCTATTCCTACCACGAATGCTCCTCCCTGGTGGACCTTCCTTCTCGTGCTCTGCAAGTTCCAGGCCAGCCCCCAACCTACCCGGCTGCAGGTTACCGCAACGCCTCTACGATGACCTGCGTGTCGTGCCTCAGCATCTCGACGTAGGTTGGTGCCGGGCCCCTGGGATCGCTGAGGGACTCGGTGTAGATGCTGGAAACAACCTTCATGCCGGTCTCGCTAGCGATCTGCTCCGCCATCTGGGTGTTGGTACCCGGTTCAAGGAAGATGGCCTTGGCCTTAGTGGACTTGAGGCGGTCTACAAGCCGAGCTACTTGCTGAGCGGATGGCGAAGCCTCGCTAGTAACGCTGGGGATGATGGTACCGACAACGCGAAAGCCGTACCGATCGGCGTAATACCCGAGGCTCTCGTGGTTGGTGACCAGCAGACGCTGGTCGGGTGATATAGATTTCACCTGCGCGGCAATCCACGAATCGAGATCCTTTAGCTGCCCCGAGTAAGCTTGTGCGTTAGCGGCGTACTCCTGGGCGCCAGCCGGATCGGCTGCGCTTAGCCCATCTCGGATGTTGTCCACGTACTTTATGACAAGCGTCGGGTCCATCCAGAAATGGGGGTCCACCTCGCGGGGAGCGGAATCGGCAAACTCGTCTGGACGAGGCGTTCGGCTGGTGAGTCCGGACGAGGCGGTGATCACCGTGCGCTGCCCACCCGCGTTCGTAAGCAGCCGATCCAGGTAAGCCTCGTAGCCGCCGCCATTGACGATGAGTATCCGACTGCCGGCTACCCGCGCCACATCGGCTGGGGACGGTTCGAATTCGTGCGGATCAAGGCCGAGCGGTATGAGGGCATCAACCTTCGCGCGCCGGCCGACCACGTGTTGAGTGATGTCTGCCAGGATAGTTGTGGTAGCCATCACTCTCAAAGACGACTCGGCTGTACTTCCCGAAGGCAGACTACCAAAGCCAGAGGCTCCACAGCCTGGCAGCGTTGTCAGAGACAACGCCAAAACGCATGCCACGAAAGCCCGCCAGCCAAACACGCAACCTCCAACAAGTGATACTAAGTATCACTGGGGCAATTGTAGCATACGGAGTGAAGATCGGCAAGGTAGCGGGCGCCGCAAGGGTGAATGCCCGTCTTGCCAGAAAGCGGTGGGAGTGCAGCATGACCTAGCTGACGCATGAGCGCCAGACTTCACGATTGCACTTCGGACTGCTGGCACTCAGGGCATAAGCCTGCGATCTCCAGTTGATGACGCTCAATGCGGTAGCCTGTCCGCTGCTCCAACTGGGCCAAAAGGTCTGACATCGGGCAGTCGGCAAGGTGCAGCACCTGCCCGCAACCGGAGCAGACGAGATGATGGTGGTGGCCGGGCTTACAGACGGCATAGGCGGAGCGTTCGCCTTCAGCAACCCGACTCAGGTACCCCAGGCGCTCCAACAACTCCAAGGTACGAAACACGGTGGCCCGGCCCACGTGAATGCGGTCGCTGTGTAGGCTACTCAAGAGCTGGCTGGAGGTGAAACAGCCAGGCAGGGCGAGAACATAACTCACCAGAGCGCGGCGCTGACCAGTGATGGCGTAGCCCTGATCCGCAAGGTCTGCCAACACCCCGGCTACTTCCGCTTCTTCAGACAGCGCTTGCTCTCGCCCGGTCGTTTCTCTCATAGCCTTCCCCTAACCAGACAGTCCATATCTTCAGTCCACCAGGATGACCGCTTTTAGTATGTTCAAGTTGTTGGCAAGCTCAGCAAACATAGCTGGCCCATCTTGCAGACTGCCGCGCATGCCGATCAGCTTGCCTGCTGGCACTTTTCTGCTGGCAACAAGCTCAATAGCATCCACGAAATCGCGGTCGCTGAGGGAGAAGGAGCCCTGCACGGTGAGCTCTCGCGTCACGATCTCCTGCATATCGGTTTCGATGATCTTCTGGTTGTTGCCGATCCAAACCACCAGGCCGCCAGAGCGAGTTGCGCGAATGGTCTGCATAGTAGCAGGCGTGTTGCCGACTGCCTCGATGGCACGATCGACGCCCAGACCGTCTGTCTCGTCACGAATTATCTGTACCACGTCATCTCGCAGTGGGTTCAGGGTGGCACCAGCTCCCCAATCGCGCGCGTTCGCCAGGCGAGAGTCGCTGGTATCGGACACGTACACCTTTCCCGGTGACTTGACGAGAGCACAGGCCAGTGCCAAAAGGCCTATCGTTCCAGCCCCCACCACCAGCAAGGAGCTACCGGGAGCGATTTGCGCTAAGCTGATAGCGTGGGCCGAGACGGCCGTCGGTTCAGCCAAAGCAGCTTCCTCGAACGACAGATGATCCGGCATGGGAAAGACGCTTTTCTCCGGCCAGGCAATACGCTCCGCCAGCGCGCCCTTCATCGTGCGGCCCGAGCCCAGTAGCTGGCGGTTGAGACAGATATGGGACTTTCCAGCGCGGCAGTTGACACACTCACCGCAAATCTGCATCGGCAGCAGGGCCACCCGGTCCCCGGGCCTGAACTTCGTCACGGCGTTGCCGACAGCGATTACCTCGCCCGCTGCCTCGTGTCCCATAATCATGGGAGGGATGCGCCGACCGGTATGGCCCAAGTAGCCGTGAATATCGGCCCCACAAATCCCCACCGCTCGAATGCGGACGAGTACATCGTCGGGCCGTTCGATCTGGGCGTCCGGCACATCCTCGTAGCTCAGTTCGCCGATAGCACGTAGCACGACTGCTTTCATAGCCATACCTCTCCACTTGCAGATCGCTGTACTATTTGCCGAAGGTCTTTTCCCGCCGACATTCGGGCAGTGCCCCACAAAGCCAGCCGAGGGCGAGCCGGGCCGATTGAAGGGCATTCCTTGAAGCCATCATACTCCAAAGTTGACCAACGGTACAACTGGAGTGCCTCGCCAAGTTACTGGCCCCATGGTAAACTGGGTAGGTCGCGGCCGCCGCCGGCGGACCGCGGTAACGATGGCGATACCACGGAGGCCGTTTTGCGCGTGACGAAGAACGAGACACCTAGAGACAGGGTTCTGTTGATTGCTGCCCATCCCGACGACCCGGAATTCGGCTGTGCCGGGACGATGGCAAAGTGGGCTCAACAGGGCAAGATCATTACTTATCTGTTGCTTACCAGCGGCGACAAGGGAAGCCACGATCCACAGGTTACGCCGGCGCAGATCGCCGGACAGCGAGAAGAGGAACAGATGGCTGCAGCTAGAGAACTAGGAGTGTCTGAAGTCGTATTCCTGCGCCACCCTGATGGCTTGCTGGAGAACAACCTCTCGCTGCGGCGTCAGCTTGCTGGTGAAATCAGGGAGCGCCAGCCAAACATTGTGGTTACAATCGATCCCTGGCGCAAGTATCAGCTTCACCCAGACCATCGCGCTGCTGGCCAAGCAGCGTGCGATGCCGTCTATGCTGCCCGCGAGTGGTACATATTCCCGGAACAGTTGGTGAAAGGTCGCCAGCCCTGGCGCGTGCGCGAACTGTACCTTTTCTGGACCGATAGCCCGGACTATTGGGAGGACATTACCGACTGTATGGAGCACCGGTTGGCGGCCTTGTGGCATCACGCCAGCCAGGTGAGAGACCGGACCGAAGAGATCGCCCGCCGCATCCGCGAGAATGCCGAAGCTGCGGGCGTGCAACCCGGATACCAGTATGCAGAGGCCTTCAAGCGCTTCGAACTGCGCTGAGGGTCAGCATCCTGAGCGCTGGTGAACGTCGCCGGTGGCATTTGGTTGAGGGGTTCGGGAGGTTAGGGCAAAGGCCCAATCGCGTATACCACGGTCGGTTGCTGGTTCTCTCTTTGTCCTTCCACTATGTTCGTAGGGGGCATTCCAGCAGGAAGTGCAGGCCGCGCTCCACTTTGGGGCGGCACCACCAAGGGGGCCGACTATGCTGGACGAATGGCTGAACGAGAACGTGACTCTCAGTGCGCTTCTGATGAACCTGCTGTATCTGGCAGGGATAATCCTGATCGCCTATCTGCTGCTGCATGTCTTGCATTTGCTCTCGAGCAAGGTCGCCGACAGGATGCTGAGCAGGGACTCCGCCGTGCCGCGCGAGCGTCAGCAGAAAGCGAAGACTCTGGCCGGCATCGTAGAGAATACGGGACGGATGCTAATTATAGTCCTTGCAGCGATGATGGCTCTTGGGCAGATTGGCGTCCAGACGGGGCCTCTCTTAGCCAGCGCCGGCGTGGTGGGCTTGGCGGCCGGCCTGGCAGCCCAAAGCCTCATTCGCGACTATATCGGTGGCTTCCTTATCATTTGGGAAAACCAATTCGCTGTCGGTGACGTGATCCGAGTGGGCGAGCTCTCTGGCGAAGTGCAGGAGATCGGCTTCCGCACGACGATCTTGCGCAACCTGGAGGGAGCCGTCATCACCATCCCCAACGGCGAGATCAGAGTCGTACGCAACCTGACGCGAGGGTGGTCGAGAGTGGCCCTCGACGTGAATATCGCCTACCATGAGGACATAGACCACGCTATTGAAGTGCTGCGACAGACCGTAACTGAATTGGCCTCGGATCCCGTCTTTGCTTCTCAGATCATCGAGGAACCCTCGGTGTTGGGGATAGATAACATTGGCGACTATCACGTGACCCTGAAGGTACTGATCAAGACCCAGCCGCTCAAGCAATGGGATGTGGCTCGAGAACTGCGCTCACGTATCAAGAAGGCGTTCGACCGCGAAGGCATCCGTATGCCAGTCCCTCACCAGGTGCTCCTTACCACAAACCAAATGCCGTTCGCCCCGGTAGACGCAATGGGCCTCCGTGAAAGCTCACCCATTACCAATAGCGATAGCTGACCCGGTCAAAGCGACTAGCGATGAAGGGCAGTGGCGAGCCAGGCCGAAAGCTCTAGTCAGCAACGATGCAGGTGAGTGTGCGTGTCACGCCTGGAGTCCGCTGCACCTCGTTGAGGACGAGGCGGGCAATTGCGTTGGTATCCTCGCCTTCGGCCACGATGATGACATCGTAAGGTCCGATGACAAGATCAGCTGCTATCACCCCTGGCTGAGTACGCAGCGCCCCGACTGCTGCGGCTGATTTCCCTGCTTCTGTCTGGATCAGAATGTAAGCTTTGGCGCACACGTCGCATATCCTCTTGCTAGCCAACCGCTTCCGGTGAAGGCGGTACTAGAATTCTGGCTCCTCTCTCCGGACTCGCCGCTCGAGAAACCGCCTAATACGAACGGCAAGCCGCCCGGTCAGGAGAATTACGATGGAGAGGTAGGTAAGCGCCATCGCTATCCACCATATGCAGGCATCCACAAAAGCCCAGAAACGAGAGGGGTGGCGGCTGCGCTGGGTCATCGGCTTCCTTTCGCTAAGGGTGGTATCTTCGCCTAGCAGCCTCTTACTGGTGCCGAACAGACTGCGTCCATCTCACCCATGGCCACAGGCACTGGGCTATCGCTCGCCTCCTCTATCCGCTACGCCCACTTGTTCCCGTCACGCATCGGCTTTGGCAAGCGGCTTCCCCTGGGGAAGGCCGATAACCGCGTAGGTGTTTACTATCGGCTTAGCGACATTATACACTGGTATACCCGTTTTCGTGCGTCCGAAGCGTGAGCCGTAGTGTGCATGGCCGTGCAGAACGACATCGGCACCAAGTGTGTCAATTGGGCTGGCAAGGCCGGAGTTACCGAGATATGGGTACAGTTCAAGAGCCTCACCCACAAGGGTGTCCCGGATGGGAGAGTAGTGAACAGCAACGACTTTGTACTCGGCGTCAAGTGCCGCTAGCGCTGTTTCCAGCTTCTCTGTCTCGCGTCTCCCTGCGCGCACATACTCTTTTAGCGCTTCCTCTCCGAACGGGGCGACGAGATACCGGTCAAACCCGCCGCAGAAACCCTTGGCGCCAGCAAATCCCACCGAAGAGCCATTTATATCCAGGACGACGCTCCGCCCATCGATGATCCTGATGCCGGATTCTTGCAGCACCTCTATGATTCTGAGTTGCTGGCCGGCTTCCCAGTCGTGGTTCCCCAGCACCGCTAGCTTGGGGATCGTCACTTCGCTCAACTCGTCCACCAGGACCCTCGCTTCCTCTACCAGGCCCGATAGGGTCAGGTCACCTGCCAGAACCAGGGCATCCGCACGCTCATTGACCCCAGCAAACCCAGCCCGCAGGGCGCCGATCGCTTCTGGATGGGCGTGCACATCTGCCACAGCTGCAATACGTATCATCTGTACTAGGCCTCACTTGCTTGAACGAACTCCTCATTCGGCGCGGCGCTGACGTCGACATTAGAACAATCCCTACCCTAGAACAATCCCTACCCTCGCTCGAACTCACGCCGAAAGAGCAGAAGGCTGACCCCGCCACTGGTTACGGTCATGGCCAGCAGCGCCGCGAGAGGTAGCCAACGTAGACCATCAACTGGCAGCAGAATGCTACGAAAAGCCTCGATACCATAGGTAACCGGCAAGCCGAAGGCCACCGCTCTGGTTGGCCACGTAAAGCTGCTCAGAGGCGCCAAGAGTCCGCCAAAGAAGACCGAGCCAATCAACACCAGCATCGAGAGCTGGACCGCCTGTCGCTCACTGTGCGAGACCATCGATATGAGAAGTCCGTAGCTAAGCGAGGCCGCTGTCAGCAGTAACAAGCCGGCGCCGAAATACAGCGGCTGGGATAGCAATGGACTGCCGAACGCGACGACCATCAGCCAAGTCAGTCCGCCGGCCACCAGTATTGCCAGGAGACCATACGCCAGGAGCTTGCCGGTCAGTATCTCTGCTGGCGAGACAGGGGAGACGCGGAACAGTTCCATCGCGCCCAGGCCGCGTTCCCGGACCAAAGAGAGCGCAACGAAGGTTATCGCAATGTGCTGCACAATCAGAGCCAGAACGTGGGGCCCGTAGAAGCCCACGTAGGTCGGGGGAGTTGGCGCCAGGTTTGTCATCTCCGCCGTGTAGGGGCTGATGACCGTCTCTACTGGCAGGGCAGCAACGCGGTCTGCCAAATCAATCAAGCTTGCCAAATCTCCCTCCAAGGCAGCCAGCAGGACTGCTTGCTGTGTCGAGGCAGCACCGCTGATGATGGCTTCACGGAGTAGCGCCAGTCTCTGCCGCAGCGTCCCCACCAAGGTCCCGCTCGGTCTTCGGTTTGCCGCAGATGATTCGTTTCCAATCAGGGCGGGGGCCGCTTGCAGCGCGGTTCCGAAACGAGCGTCAATCGCCTCCACTTGGGCATCGAGGTCTTCCAGAGCCGGCACGGCTGACGCCTGATCGCCGCGAGCAATGCCGACCTTCAGGCGATCCAGGTCGCCTCGTGCCTGCTCAAGGGAATTTCGCAGGTCGTGAGCCAACCCCACTCCCTCTTGTGCTAGGACAGTCGCTGCCTGGCGATTTATGTCGGCCAGATATAGTCGCACGACATAGTTGAGATAGTTCTCGTCTACGGGATCGATCTGCCGATACAGTACGCGCACAGGGGCCGGCGTGCCGTTTCGCACAAAGCTGCCGACGTCGGCAGGGAGTACCACTACAGCATCAGCGGATTCGTTTACCAGGGCTCGGCGTGCAGTCTGCTCATCTGGCGATACAGCAACGATCCGCATCGGTCCTTGCAGGCTGCTCATATACTGGCTCAGGGAAATGGCCGCATCAGAGCCAGGAGGCACGACCAGTTCCACTCTGATCGGGGGCCGAGAGCCAGTGTAGCCAAGCCCGAACAGAAGCATGATCAGGAACGGTCCCAGCACCGCTCCGAGCACAAGCGACGGCTGGCGGAATACTTCGCCCAGTTCCTTACCAAAGAACCCCAGCGTACGGGTTATGGTCTTAGCCATTCTGCGACACCAGTCGCGCGAATACTTCGTCGAAAGGTGGGCGGTACTCGCGCACCGACTGGACCCTCACCCCTCGACTCTCTACGGCATTGACGACGGGAGGAATGGAGCGTGAAGCGTCCTTGACAAGGATGCGCAGACGACCAGACGCGATCTGCTGTGCGCTGATCACGTCGGGCACGTAGTCGAGAGTGCGAAGTATGTCCCACGACATATCGTCTGCCACCAACTCGAGTACATCCCCGCCGAAGGCCAACCTCCTCAGTTCCAGAGGCGTGCCGATGGCCACTAATCGCCCATCGTTGAGGACGGCGACCCGATCGCAGTATTCAGCCTCGCTGACAATGTTAGTGGTGATACAGAGCGTCTTGCCCTCTGAGGCCAGACTGCGGAAGTGCCCCCAGAACCGCTGGCGCAAGACCGGGTCCATTCCGACTGTCGGCTCATCTAGAAACAGCAGATCTGGAGAGTGCACTAGCGTGCACGCCAGCTCCAACCGCCTTTGCATCCCGCCCGAACAGTCTCGCATCAGCTTGTGACGGTCGGAGAGCAGACCCACAAACTCGAGCACCTGCTTTGCCCGGCGGCGCCTAGCCAGCCACCCCATTCCGTAGAGCGAAGCGACGAAGCTGAGATTCTCACTCACACTTAGGTCGGGATAGAGCAGGAAGAGCTGCGGCATATAGCCGATTCGCTCTCGATGCGACCGCTTGAAGTGGCGCGGAGCGACACCAAAGACCCTGACTTCGCCATCGGTGGGCTCGTACACCCCGCAAATGAGGCGGATGGTAGTCGTCTTGCCACTGCCAGAGGGGCCGATGAGGCCGAAGACCTCGCCCTGAGCGACCTCGAAAGAGATATGCTTGACTATGCTCACACTATCGATTCTCTTGCTGACGTTGTTGAGTTGGACAGCGATATCACCCATGAAGTCAAGCTTCCTCCGCCCAGCCGCCACCGTGCCCTCCGAGCGTGCACCTAGGCAACGATCCGCTCCCAGAAGCGTCGCCATTATAGCAGACTCGGGCTCGACGCCGGCCCTTATGCAAGACGAGAGACGTGAGTCTGCCTGCTAGGCATCGGTCGAGGCAGCGTCGGCACTGGCCGGACTGGCATATCACTTGCACCGAAGTTTTCGGTACCTGAGACTTCGGCAGTAGGCGCGTATTCTTGCTCTGCCGCTACGTTGCCTCAACCAGGACTGCTGCCGGAGAGGAGATCAGTCCCTATGCTCACACGCGTCGCTTGGCTGGGGAGCAGAATAGGCTTCTTTGTGATGGCGATGGTTCTGATTGGTGGATGCGCCGGGCCCGGGGCTTTGTCGGGAATTCAGCCGGGAGAGGCGCATCAGCTGGCGCGAGCGCCTGGAGCCGTTGTTTCTGCAACGCCGTCGAGCATTCCCGCACAAGAGTCACCTCCGCCCACTGCCATTCCGAAGGCAACACGCACGCCCGACGTCGCAGCCTCTCGCCCGGTCGAACTGGCCAACCGGGCAGAGACAGCGTGGCTGAACGCCCGTGGACTCAAAGCAACCGTGCGGGTGTCCACCCGGATCGACAATCATCTAGTGACCGCAAGGGTGCGCCAGGACTTGGCCAGACCGGACCAACTTCGACTGGAGGTGCTCGACACTGTGCCTGGGCAGGTAGCGAAAGGGACGATCCTCACCAACGACGACAAGGAGCTGAGCTTGTACGAACCTGCTACCAGTCGTGTCTTCCGCCTCTCTCAGGTATCAGACCTGACCGCGCTTTTGCTTCTCGGAGTCGACGGCTGCTTTCCCTTTCTCCAGATGCTTCAAGTGGACGACCTTCTGACCAGCCTTCAGGATGAGTCGCAGGTTATGCTGAGAGGAGAGGAGCAGATATCTGGGCACAAAGCCTTTCTGCTCGAGGTCGTCCCCAAGGCTGGCACGAGGAGTTTCGCTCAGCAGCTGCTGTGGATAGATGCCAATACTTACCTGCCTGTGCGCCTTGCCATCTACGATGCGCAAGGCGCCATCGTGTTCTCGCTAGACTACGAAGACTTGGTGACTTCGGGGTACGCTTCTCCACGCCAGTTCCTTCTGGCGGAGCCCCCAGGGACGCGAGAGATCAAAGCTGACCTGAAAGCAGCGGCAGATGCTCTCGGCCTGCGCAGAGTAACGACTAGCGAGGCTGCACGGGAGGCTGGGTTCTCACCGCTGTTCTCGCGTCAGCTACCACCCGGCATCACCCAGGACACAGTTCTAGCAGGTGTTGTCGACGGGCGCCCGGTCGTGCTTCTTCTCTATGGCGACGAAAGCGGCACAGTGTACATCGTCGTGGAAACACCGGCCACTTCGACTACGGTCCCATTTGGGGCCGACGCCCTGATCATTGGTACTTACGAGGGGCTGAGTTGGGGCATTTCTGGAGCGAGCGTTGTGAGCTGGAACCAGAGCCGTGTGCAATTGGTGGTAATAAGCAGCCAGTCGGCAGAGGATACGGCGACCTTTGCCTCCACCCTATCTTAGCGAGCGCAGGGCGACGTGACAGCACCGGAGCGCCTCCCCCACTCGCGGCCGGGACCCAGTAAAGCGGCCATCCCCAGATGGACGCATGCCGGTTTGGGACCTTTTTCCTATTGCAGGGGAGTAGGACCGGTTCTAGAATACGCTGGGGTTGGGGTCTGGTGGTGGTGGTTAGGCCCGCGAAAGGTGAGTCCCTGTTGCGGTTGCGAATGC
>Ga0123519_10011398_pt1 | contig 13120 bp, 10 predicted proteins | sample YelNatPaOPRAMG02_FD_87396 | JGI IMG/M metagenome (GOLD analysis project Ga0123519, IMG submission 87396) | Hot spring microbial communities from Yellowstone National Park - Yellowstone National Park OP-RAMG-02 (version 2) | ecosystem: Environmental > Aquatic > Thermal springs > Hot (42-90C) ...
AGGTGGCCAAAATCATTACAGAGAGGGCTGGCGTGCCCGTTTTTGGCATAGGGGCCGGACCGCACTGCGACGGTCAGGTGCTCGTGATACACGATATGATTGGCATGTTTGATCGCCACACCCCGAAATTTGTCAAGAAATACCGAGAGATCGGAAGCCAGATCGTGGAAGCCCTCCAGGAATTCAAGAGAGATGTTTCCGAGAGAAAGTTTCCAGGACCGGAACACTGCTACCCCATGCCTGAAGAGGTGGCGGCCGAGCTCAAAAAGCTCTTTGGCTGATTCTCCCTCTGAATCACCAGGCGCTTTCCTGGTAAGCCATTACGTGAAGGATTGTTATGAGAACAGCCATACTTGGTTGCGGCGCGCTCGGGTCTGTCATAGGGGGCCTGCTGCTTGAAGCATGTCAGGAAGTGATTTTTGTCGAGAGAGATGCTTCAGAGGTTGCGCTCATTCGTGAGAAGGGACTGCGGATCGATGGAGTATCCGGCGACAGGATACTTTACCCAAGCATCTATCATTGCGACGACCAGCCAGATCTCTGTGATCTGGTCCTTGTACTCGTCAAGGCTTATGACACCCCTTCCACCGTCCCCACCCTCTCCAAAATTTTAGCCCCTGGCGGCGTGATTCTGACGCTTCAAAACGGCGTGGGCAACTATGAGGCGCTTCAGGCTCATTTTCCGGGACGCGTGCTGCTTGGAACGACCACCATGGGTGCCATGGCCATATCCCCAGGGTATGCGCGCCATACGGGATTTGGCAACACCGTCATCGGAGAGGCGGACGGCGCGATCACGGAGAGAGCTCGCGCGGTTGTTAGCCTTCTGGGATCCATGGCCGGCGGGTCGGTACAGATCACGGATAACGCTGTAGGGACGGTGTGGTCCAAGCTAATTATCAATGCCGCAATTAACGCGCCTTGCGCGCTGCTTCGCATCAAGAACGGCGCATTGCCTCAAAATCCCGCTGGCAGACAGTTGATCCATGAAATCGTATCGGAATGCCAGTCCATTGTAAGGGCAAAAGGGATTACCCTGCTGTTTGACAACCCCGAAGAGCGTGTACTCGAGGTATGCCAGGGGACGGCAGAGAATATTTGCTCGATGCTTCAGGATATGAGAGCGCGGCGGCGAACCGAGATCGGATACATCAACGGCGCTTTGGCCACGGAGGCTGATCGTCTCGGTTTGGCAGCGCCTGTGAACAAGACTCTGACGTTGCTTATCGAAGCGTTGGAAGCAACTGTATCCTGCAGGATTGACGCCGTATAGACGGAACGAAGTGTCTCGCGCTCCAATCCGTGCGCCTTTTTTTTCGGCAAGAGCGGGCTCTTCCTCTGCGTCTGTCCGTGACTATAGGTGTTCTCACATTTTATCGCCATCTTGCGTCGCTTCGCTGTCGATGGCGCTCCGGCGGCCTTTCTGTCATTGCAAGGAGCCAAAGGCGGCAAGGCAATCTCAGCTCACATCAATCGAACAACAATGCGCATGTCGAATGCGATTTTTTTTCGAGAACTGCTATAATCCGAAAAGCCTGGCGGGTGGCTGAAGAAGGGGGACGGTTGCTGCCATCGCAAAAGCGGACGCGGCGTTTTCGCCTCAATCTACCGCACAGGAAATTCTTCCGGAGTACTGCAACCGCCTCGAATGATGCACAATGAGCCCCGTGCCTGAGCTGGCGACAACTTCTTAAAGTCGCTCTGAAATTGAGCGTCCGTGAAACGCGAAGCCATGCCTAGTCGCGCATACAACCTCAAAATAGGGTACAGCGTTGCCGAAGACGAATCAACGATCTTGGAGTTGGAACAACTCGTGTGGGGACAGGAGGAGCCTGGTAGTCCCCCTTATTTTCAATGGCAGTACTTGCAGAATCCTCTCGGCAGAGCCTTGACTGGGTCCATGGCCTCTTCCACAGGAGCGCTCGCCGCGCACGTCGCCTGCATGCCTGTACTGGTGGAGATGAGGCAGGAATACCTTCGATGCGGATTGGTCGTCAATGCCGTTACTCATCCGCAGCAGCGACGACAGGGTCTTTTTGAACGGCTTGCACGCGAGCTGATAGATGAAGCGCACCGAATAGGCCTGCCGCTCCTTATTACTGTCCCAAATGAGTCGAGTTTCGGCGTGTTCAAGAAAAAACTGGGATTTCACGAAATAGCCAAACACTGCCTCATGGCGAAATGGATTGATCCAGGGGTATTTCTTGCTCAGCATGGATTCAACACGGTGGGTCGTGCAGTGAGCGTCCTTGCCAGACCATTTTTTTCCATGGGGCGAACCTCCCTACGCGCCAAAACGCCAGGACAGATTCAGTGCATAGAAGACATCCGATCTGTGGCAGTAGAGAAGCTCTTACATCACTCATCACACGCGGCGAGCCGTGAGGCAAGAGAGTGGTTCCACTGGCGATACGCTATGCACCCGACGAGGCGCTACCAATATGTCATTGCAGGAAGCGCACAGAATCCCTTTGCGCTGATGGTGTACCACGTCATGACTCCCTATTGTAAAGCATTTCTCAGCGATTTCCTCTTTGCTCCAGACGCGCCCCTCGATTTGCTGAAAGGCATGGCGGACTTTGTGGTGGGTTCCCTCCGTCAGCAAGGCGCGTCGGCAATTTGGTGCATAGCAAAACAGAAGTCCGTCAGAGCGCAGCTTCTCAAAAAATGCGGCTTCCGGGCTGTGGTTCTAGGGTCTCGTTTTGCCCCCCGGCTGCTGGCAAGGCGCATGGGGTCTGGCCTGCCGGAATCAAGCCTATCGGAAATAGAATTGTCTTTTGGAAGCCTTGTAAATTGCGATTGAACGTTGGCGACCTTCATTGACTTGCGTCGCGATGTCATGTACGATCGTTTCGCCTCAGGGAAATGAGGCAAAGCTCTCACTGTAACAGCGGCAGCACCTGATATGTCTTCGCAAAATCCTCGCAAGAAAGAAAAGGGCGATCGACTCTGGTTCAAAATAGCCCTCCGCGCGTTGCCATGGCTCGTGACAATGTATTTTCGATTGGTAGATCTCACTACCCGGAAGGTATTCCTCAACAGAGAGTTTGAAGACGAGGTCTATCAACAAGGCGCATTCGCAGTTGCGGGCTTCCACGGCACGCTCCTTTATCCATGCTATTATTGTAGGAGATTCAGCGGCGTCATCATGGTGAGCCGTTCGTGGGATGGCGATCTCATGGATCGCTGTTTAAGGGCCTGGGGATACAAGACAGCGCGTGGTTCTTCCTCGAGAGATGGAAAAGAGGCTTTGAGGGAGATGATCGACATGGCGCGAGAGCTCCACTGCTGCACAGGGCTTGCCGTCGACGCCCCTCGTGGTCCCGCGCAAAAAGTGAAAATGGGAATCGTCGCTCTCGCCAAGGAAACCGGTCAGCCTGTGTTGCCCATCGCGAGCTGGACAACGAGACACATTCAATTCGGTTCGTGGGACAGGATGATCCTGCCTCTGCCTTTCAGCACCATCGTCGTGGCCTATGGCAGGCCCGTGCGAGTACCGGCTGACCTGGCCCGCGAGGATTACGAGCGAGTCAGGCAGGAAATAGAGGTTGCCTTACTGTCAACTGTAGGGCAAGCAAAGGCCAAGGCCGAAGAAATCAAGGGGCGAAAAAACGCCTCCGCGATGGAGAAGACTGCCGGCCACACTGTTACTAAAGTTCCATAGTCGTAACGACCCGCCTCAAAAGGGAAAGCAGTGTATCTACTCTGTTTTCCCACGAATGACGCCGCGCCATGTGTTCCATGACGGCCTCCTTAGGTCCGGGGGGTGGATTTCTTAAGAGCCTTTGCAGCCCTTGTCTCAGCGCCTCGAGATTGCCAAAGGGGGCTATTTCCCCATACGAGGTCTCTTGCAGCAGGTAATTGGTATAGACGGTATCTTCGGAGAGCACGGGTAAGCCCCCGCGCAGATAGTGAAACATCTTTGAAAGGTCATTATCGAAGGGGTGAGGCCCTGTGGCCAAGGCTAACCCTACAGAAGCATGTTCTATGTATTGCCAGACTTCTGGTTCCGGCAACTCTCCGTGGCGCACGATGGATTCATGGAGGGGAAGTTCATTCTGGGCGCCGTAAAGAGCGGTCTTGTTCGCTCCTATGACATGCACTTCCCAGTCGTCTCTAGATTGTTGCGCCAGGTAGTTGAGCACATGGACCATGCGCGGCGCGGCAAGGCTTCCGAGGAAGAGCGCCGCTGGTTTATTGCTTTGGAACGGATTGGGCGTGTTGCGGGGAATACTCGATGGGCACCCCGTGGGAATGATCTCAGCTTCTTGAGGACCTCCGTAAAACTGCCTCCACCTCTGTAGGTTCAGCGTGTTGTTGAAGACGATTCCCTGGGCTCGTTCGTGAATGAGCGCTTGACACGCGAGCAGCTCATGTCGAAGCGCTTCATCTCGAAGAGGCAACCTTTTATCCACTACACGCACAATGCGCGACACCACTGGCCCTGCATAATCTTTCACAAGTTTGATGGATTGATGGTAACACGTCTTGACAACCGTGTACCGCCCTGTCGTCCCCAGAGATTCCAGCGGCGCCACGGGAATCGCCCCATCGATCAACAAAGGTTCTTTGACTGGCGCGACGATTTCGGCGTCGATGCCTCTTGCGAGAAGGCCCCGCGTCATGGCTCTCAGTCTCACGAGATCAATGCCCGAAGGCGCGGCCGTCGGGTCTCTATGAAAAACGATTCCTACTTTCATATTCACTTGAGGATAGCTGAAACTTTCAGGTATTGGTAGTTCATGATACAGGAGCATGACCCAGGACGGCGCCCCTGTAAAAACCACCGTATTGCAGGCAATAATGTGACGCATCATCAGCGAAAAGTGTGCATCGTGACCCCGGAGTTTCCTCCTGAACAATGGGGAGGCCTCGCGCGCACAGCGCAGCGAGTGGCCTATCATGCAAGCCGAGCCGGATTGGACGTCCATGTCGCCCGCTGCGCTGTGGAGGACGTCCCATTTATCCCCTTGGATGAAAACAGCCATATCGACCGAAGAGACGGCATCACGATCCATTCGATACGTTTGGCTAGAGAAACGACGCTGTCCCCAGTGAGAAACTTATGGGAATGCCCCCATAATACCACTCTTCAGATGATGTATCAGTCGCTCGACATCCTGCACGAGCGAGAGCAGTTCGCTTTTTTTCACTCCTTTTTTCTGTACCCTATTGGGTACGTCACTGGACTGATCAGCAAAAGATTTGACCTGCCTCATGTGGCTACTATAGTAGGCAATGATGTCAATAGGTATTTTTTTAGCCCAGAAAAGGTTGCCTTATGCAAGAGCGCCTTGGAAAATAGCGATATCGTGGTGGGGCTGAGTCGCGACCTCATCGCCTTGGCAAACGCTCTTTCGCCGGTGGCGGGCAAGGCACGCACAATCTATAACTCGGTGGAGTTGCCTGTTACGCGTTGGCAACGAAATTGCGCCCCTCATACGTTTGTCCTCGGTTTTGCCGGCATATTTAAGTATGCGAAAGGCCTGCCATATCTTCTCAAGGCGCTGGCCTTGGCAAGGAATCACGCAGACATTCGCCTTGAACTTGCAGGAGAAATGAGGGATTCTGAAAAGGAGAGTTTCAATATCATTCTGGAGGCTACAGGGACGCGCGACGCAATAAAACATATCGGCGTGCTGTCGCATACTTCGCTCTTTGATTGGTTGATGACGCTCGACGCCTTTGTGTTGCCGTCAGTCACCGAAGGTTGCCCCAATGTCTTGATGGAGGCAATGGCTGCGGGTCTCCCAGTGATAGCCACGCGCACAGGGGCGGTTGAGGATCTCATTGAAGATGGAGTCTCTGGTATTGTTGCGCCCAAGGCCGATTCCTTGGCTCTCAGCAAGGCCATACTCGCCGTCAGCCAAAATCCTGATATGGCAAGCGCTATGGGAATGAACGCACGCCGCAGAATGGAGCTCTTTTCGTCTGATGTCGAGTTTTCCAGTTGGTCACGCGTTTACGAAGAGGTTCTGGGCTCGTAAGCATGGGCATTCAACCAAAACGCTACCCAGACGATCACTGGCTTCTGGATCATGATCCCGAACGCGCGTTGCATGCCTATTTAGAGCAGCAGTCAAAGGCGTACAGTCAGGTAAAAAACGATTTCATCAAGGAATTGCTGGGAAACCTCTCGGGAAAACGATTTCTGGACTATGGTTGTGGAGCCGGTTTTTTCTCCGTGTACGCCGCGCAGAATGGCGCACGGTTGGTGCTCGGGGTAGATGCCCTGGACACAGCCCTCGGCGCTGCGGCTTTCTACGCACGCCAACAGGGCGTGGATAAAGTCTGTCAGTTCCTGCGCAGTTCGAGTTTTCCCACGAATCTAGGACCGTACAGATTTGACGTCATTCTCATGAAAGACGTCGTAGAGCACGTGGCTGATGATCAGGCGCTGTTGGAAGCGGCGAGAGACGCCTTGGTTCCCGGCGGCATTCTTGTCATCAGCACTCAAAACAGGATATCCCTCAATTATCTCTTTCAAGGGACGTACAACCGACATGTCCTCGGGGATAAGAATTGGTACGGCTGGGATGAAACACACCTTCGCTTTTATTCCCCCATGAGTCTGAACAGGCAGTTGAAAAAGGCTGGATTTTCAGCGATTGCATGGCGGTCGGCGTACCTGGTTCCCTACAAGCTTCCCGGTTTCCCTCGCTCTCCAAAAAAATTTTTGAGGATAGACGCGCTCAGCCGCGTTGACAGGCTTTTGGGAGGCATTTTCCCCTATAACAGGCTTGGATGGAATGTGGTGGTAAAGGCCATGGCCTCGCCTTTGGTGACGCAGAATGCTGCTCGGCCGGTCGCCGCGCTAGACGAACCTTCCGTGTCGCCGGCAATGTTCCTCAATGCGCCGTGATCACGTCTCAAAATGGGCTATTTTCCCGTCGGCGTATGCCGGACTAAAAAGTACGATTTGGCCTGAAGAATCAATGCGATAAAAGATGTCGTGCGGAAATGTCATTTTCGCCGCAACTTCTGGAGCGAGATTCAAGAGCATCTTCAGGATAACCTTGTTGATGCCTGCATGCCCGACGATCAGGATCGTTTCTCCGTGATAGCAACGCAGCTTCGCGAGGAAGCGCGCCACGCGCTCCTCTGCATCGGCATAAGATTCGCCCCCTGGCGGTCTGTCGCTCCAACTAGCTCGGAACGGTCGGCCATGAACCGTCCCTTGGGTTCTTAATTCGCCTTGCCACGCGCCGGCGGAAAGCTCAGCGAGAAGGGCATCAAAGTACACAGGCGCGGATAGTTTTTCAGAATACATGCACCCCGTCAGAGCAGCTCTACCGAGAGGACTTGCAACAATTCTGTTGACGCCCTGTCGAGCGAGCATGTCTGCGAGGGTGCGAATCCTGGCAAGTCCCTGGGCGGTCATTGGCGAATCCCATTGACCCATTATCCGGCCGGACCGGTTCCACTCCGTCTCTCCATGACGACAGAGCAGCAGGGTTCCAAGAGTATCGTTTCCTAAATTCATCACATTTATTTTTTCTCGAAATTTATCTCGAGATGGCTTCTCCTTGCGCGCAACGATGCATCAACGGCGTCCTCGTCATTGCGAGGCGACGAAACAATCTCGCCCCTATCAATCGAGCAGAGACGCCGCGGGTGAATTCGCAGCTTTCTTCGAGAAGCGCTACGCAAATTGCGAGGCGAGAAAGCGACATTATCACGGACATCCGAAACGATATTATTCAGGTCGCAGGTTTTCAAATGGCTCCAATCTGACATCCGGCGACGAATACAGCCCGCGAATGCGAAAAGTAGTGGTGAGCAGTTTCCCGTCCCTTGTCAGCAAATTTCCGAACAGGCCTGAAAAGATGGCGTCAAACCCCACGAGAGGAGATACATCCATTCGGAAATCAATCCGCTCTTGACCGGCAAAGTACATGCCAGAGGCATCCACTCTTGCGGCGTCCGACAGCATTCTCAAATCCGAGACTTTCCATTTATTGTCGAACACTTCCATGTTCCAACTCAAGTGATGAAACGGGAGCCCTTGTCCGATAACGTCGGGAAGCCTGCCTCGCAAAAAGGAGCCGAGATTCACAAGGGAGAATAGTTTTGACAGAATATCGAATCGATTGATCACGCCGTCTTTCATTCGAACTTCGATTTTTCCAGTCTTGTACATCCCACGTTTGTCCGAACTGGGGCCAAGCTTCCAGTCCAGGCGACCTTCAAGGGTGACGTTGCCGCTTACCTTGAGCCATCCAGGGTCTGACCGCATGGTTTTCTCCATCCTGAGGCCATCCCCCTGAAACTCCACTGAAAAAGGTTTGGTGGTGTTCATTTGGATATCGAACAAGCCCGTCCCCCGAAGTATGCCATCCGCAAACTGCGACTGCCAAGAAGTGACGCGTATGAGGCCGCCGCTGCCTTCCAAGTTTGCTCGAAAATCTTCAAAGAAACGATCCCCTATCTTCCCTTTGGTTATTTTGATGAACGCAGCGCCTCTACTCCTTGCCAAGAATCTGATGACCGGATTTGTTCGTATGTATTGCCCCCATGTCATTTTGTGGACATAACCAGGAGGCGCAGTAAAATCATTGGTCTCGAAATACGGCGATTCTAGTATTACTTCAACCCGCGGGTTTTCGAAGTCCGTGATAGATAAGCTGCCCGAAAGCAATGAGTTGCCAACCTTGGCGCGTTCCATCACAAACTGATGAGAATTAGGCCGGTGTTTTATCGAGCCTTGCAAGCCTTCCACTCGCTTGTGCATACCCGGAAGTTTCAGAGTGAGGTGGCTCAGCAAGGCGTTTCCTTCCACCAGCAAATGAGAGAGAAACTGCTGGGAACTGACGGCCATATCTCCCTCGAGCCGACCTCCCCCTTGGAGTTCCAAACTCGGGTTCAAAAGAGGGATGAGGGCTTCGGAAGGTATCCCCCTCGGGGGTAAATGAATGGAAAGGTTGGTTCTCCCATCCGAACGCAGCGCGCCGCGGCCGGAAATCCTCATCTTGTCCGCTGCGATGGAAAGATCATCAACCTTGAGGCCCGCGGCGTCTTTGGAGCCTGCAGCTTCGACCCTCAAGGGGATTCCCGCCTTCTTCTCGATTACTTGCCCCACAGAAAGCGCTGCAGCCTTCAAATCAAGGCTGGCCTGGTAGTTTATTTCGACAGGGGATCCTTTGACCAGCGCCTTGCAAAGAACCCCGCCAGTGATGTTGCACGCCTTCGGAAAGCCCTCGATGCGCTTTAGGTCGCTGCCTTGAATATTGATTTCTAGCGAGCCGTCCACGGCCTGATCTGTGTAATTGCCCCTTATGACAAAAGGACTGGTCCCTAGAGTCCCTTTGATTTCTGGGACGGCAATGCCTGTACTCCTGAATCGAACCTTACCCGTCACCTTTTTCAAGGGCGCCGGCAGCCATGCTACTTTGCATTCAAAGTTGTCAAGCGCGACGACGCCCTTCGCCTCTGGCTTCGCCAGCGGACCTTTAAGGCTCAGGGTAACCGACAATCCTCCTGAAAGTTCTGACAGATGCTCCAGGTACGCGGCTGCTCGTTCGACTCCGGTCATATTCTGTACAAGCGGTTGAAAATCCTGGGCCTCCGCCTTCACTGATAGGAAAAGGTCTAGTTTCGGCGAGGATCGAACTTGAGAAATTCCTCCATTCAGTACAATGGGTGAATTGCCAAGAGCGAAACTGATGCCTTTGAAATACACGTCGTCCTCGCCCAATTTGATTTCGCCTGTCGCATTGGTTATGGGCAGTCCGACGCCTGGGAGAAAGCCAGATACCTTGTCGAGATTCGCTCGTAATTTGAGCCTGCCGAGCACAGAAGATTTTGGATTCAATTGGGAATATGGTCCTGTCCATGACAGCCCCTGAATGACCGCGTGGCCTTTGAGACCAGCCCTTACAAGATGTTCCCTGTCCTCGTTCGACAAGAGTTTCAAAGGCAGCAATGGGAACAGACGATCCAATTCAATGTCAGCGTGCGGGACCTCGATCTTCAGTTGAGGATCGCTTCCGGTCAACTCGTGCACGGCGACGCTCAGGCTCATAGTGATCCCGGGTAGAGACAACTGACGTCCGAGAATCGTGAGGCTGTCTCTCTCTCGGACGAGATGAACATCCAGCTCGGCCTTATCTATGGCGACTTGGCTCGTAAAAGCGTTATGGCCCAGCGTGGCGGACCGCAGCCTTACATTCGTTTTGGCGGTCCACTCGTCCGTGGCGCCGCGCGCTTCGATGCTGAGGTCTGCGAATCCCTGAGCCAGGGAAAATGGGGGATGGAACGGCGATGCGAGACGCTGGACTGCGCCTAATGGTATGTCTTTTCCCTGCATCTCCAGGTTGAAAGAGGATGCATCTCCCTCGTACAACTTCTTGGCGTACGACCCGACTATTTTGATCGGCGCGGCATGGCTATCCTGGACAAACACTCCTCGGGCCTCAAAAGCTCGAATGCCACTAAACGTCAGCTCTTCAGCCAACATCTGTACATCGGAGATCACCACAGCCGCTTTCTTTTGCTCCTGTAACGGATCGACGGCAAAGATTCGACCGTGCATACATTCCACGCGGCCGATCATTGGACGGAGCCAAGAAGAGACCGCCGGGCCCGCGCTTGTCACGGGGCGCGCACGAGAGTCTGACCGCCCCCCGATAAAGAAGTCTGGGCTTTCAAATAGCGCATTCTCTATGTAAAATGTTCCTACGAGCGCGTGGGACAAATCTATGGTCAGCTCTGCCGAGGGTACTCTCACCCTCTTCTGGACGCCCCCCGGAGCGTTTGCCGCCACATGATGGAGGATTAATTTCATCCTCATGAACGAAGGCCAGGTGAGCTCGGCAGAGGAAAAGGATACTGTCACATCGGTTGCTGCTTGAAATCGCGACAACAGGAAATGAGCGGCCTGGGTACCAGTCAAGGCAATGCGAACGCAACAAAAGAATCCTGCCCCGGCGAAGATGACCATCGCTGCGACAAGGCCCGCCATTTTTAAGATGTTGAGGTGCAGACGAATCATCCGGCCCACAAGATCAGCTCTTCCACCAGGCGCTTCATCGGGTGGGACAATACAATCACTTATGACCGATGTCGAGCTTGACGGCGTTGTCTCTTTGTCAAAGCCAAAAAGGCCGAATTTGTTAAGAGGAGGGCGGTTTCAGGGGGCGAGATACACCTCTCGCCTTCTCTCCTTAAACGCGCCGGCGGAGAATCCCTGAAGACGTGGAACGAATGGCGCGCATGAATTGTAACGATCCTCTTCTATACTCTGGTCTTTTTTTTCAGTCGTGACAGCTTCCGCCGCAATATGTTCAAACGCTTTCTCGTTGCGCCCGCAGCTCGCTCTTCATCGCGAATCTTGCGAAGGTTGGCAACCTTCAATTTGATGTCCCTTACATTTTCTGTTTTCTTTCGCGCTGCAGGGGCTTCTATACCTTTTGCCTTTCGCAGCAAATTAATGATCTCTTCCTTGTTCATGCCATGAACGCCTTGGACATCCTCAAGCTTGAGAGCCTCTTCCCTCAGTTCTTTTATGGTCCAGCGTTCCAGCGGCTTTTCTTTCTTTTCTTCCAATTCCTTTTTCTTGCTTCCCATACTCTCCCCTCTGTTGGCGCGCAGGCTCAACGTCTGATCCTCATGGGTTATTTTTCGTAAAAGGCGAAAAAGTCCTTGCTATATCCTTGGTCATATCGTTTCATCGTGTATTGGAGCTGTTCCGGCGATAATCGGTCTCTCCTGATGATCTTGTCATCCTTCCCACGAATGTAGAAATTGCATACCACATTGTGGATATTGGCGTCGCCATGGATCGCTCTCTTGCACCCAGCCAGGACAAGGGCTCGCGCCAAATCCCTCGTGCTAATGTGGTGGCCCATGGCAAATACTAAATTGCCGTCATCTCGAATACCAAACGCCGTCCTGTTGGCTAAATACCAGAGGCTGTTTGCCATGGTGCTGCGACCTTGGTTGTCAACGAGAAATCCTCCCAATCCTATTTCGGCCTCTTGTAATTTGCCGTTCTTGAGGACATTTTCCACCACCTTGCCGTCCTTGACGATGAGATGACGCAGTTGACGGGCATCCCTGACAAGGGACAAGGGGATTTCATCTGTCCATTCGAGTATGTCCACCGAGTCATCCTTATAAATGACCAAGGTAGCCATGCCCGGGACCATGGGATAGACGACTTGCCCCCGAAAGATTGCGCCAGCGCCTCTCGCATGCTGCTGCATCCACATGGCATTGGTTATGGCCACGATCTTGCTCAAATCTTCTCGCTCTGGGGAATAGGATATCTGATAAATCCCTGGCTCGGTTTGTCCGATGAACAGGCGCGTGCGGAGTCTCGACATATCAAAAAGGGCCATGTAGGCGATTGCATTGGGAAACTCTAGGCTCGGACGATACACAGTCTTATACACCAAGGGATGATTCTGTGCGTCCACTGGTAGATCGTCGGCCGTCCACACGCCCTCTCCATCCAGTTTAGGCGACAAATACAGAGGTGGTATATTGGGGGGTGGAGGAAACACTTGGTCCGCGACAGGCGATGCGTCAAATTCCTGAGCCGGCGGCTGTTCCACCCTCGGCTGCTCGTGCTCGGCATCGTCGCCCTCCGTGTACGGTATCTTTGTAACGAGCTCATCGAGCCAAGGCAGGACTAGGTAGTCCGTATCCATGGCACGCTGATCCTGTTCGTCAGCCTGTTGCGTCCCTAAACTGGCCAGTTTGGTCCTTGCCTGCTCAGCGCACGCCCACCAGTCGAACGCCGTGAAGCCGACGCCACACACCAAAAGCATTATCCATACCCGTAGTCTCACACGCATCCCACACCATCTCGTTTTGGTTCTTCCAGAGGGGCATCCCCGATTCTGTGCAACGACTCCTTATTGCTTGTCAGGGCTCAGTCGTCAATCCAGCCGCTCAGAGAAGAATCCAAAAATACTTGATAGATCAATACGTTATGCCATAAACACGGCATTATACCAAAGCTGCGCTTCTAACACAAGGACAAGAAAGCCGAGTTTCCCAATGCTTTGAAGGCATATGAGACCCTGGCCGAAATTGTCGCTGGCTGCCTCAGAGCCACCCCGCCGGTTGAAATCGGTATCCGTTCTCAACACTCGTCCTTTCTCATAATATCTGACAG
>Ga0123519_10011399_pt1 | contig 13120 bp, 12 predicted proteins | sample YelNatPaOPRAMG02_FD_87396 | JGI IMG/M metagenome (GOLD analysis project Ga0123519, IMG submission 87396) | Hot spring microbial communities from Yellowstone National Park - Yellowstone National Park OP-RAMG-02 (version 2) | ecosystem: Environmental > Aquatic > Thermal springs > Hot (42-90C) ...
GGGTTCGTCGACATCATAGGAGGTTCGCTGGCTAACTTTCTCGCCACATGGCTGGCATGGAGGATGGGTCGATCAGGTTCCCGGGGAAGGTGGATCCTCGCGGTAATCCTACAAGTGGTATTGGTGACCGTGATCGTGGGCAGCTATCTAAGCTACCTGTTATCCGTCCCCATAGCCTTATCCCTGCTCGGCGTACTGATAGGAAGCCTCATAGCCATCGGCGTGTTAGGATTCTTTCTGTTAACGGCCTTTTCGAGCCCGGTGATAACAAGGACCCTACGATCCATGGGAGTGAAGGTTTATCTTAAAGAAAATTCGACTACACGCATTTAACACCCTCTTCTACTCGAAACCGTAATAATCCGTTTAAGGGGATCCAAACCATCCGCGAGTCGCTTCAGATCCCAGTAATCTGAGCTCTTACATCGAGCTGGACGTGAACACACTTACCATTAAAGGCAGATGGCGGCAACCGTTGTAAGAGTTTGAATGGGCGATGCCCCTCAAAGCTTGATGGATAGGTTCGAAAGTTTTATATTCATTTTTAAACGTTAAGATGCCTGGTTTGAGATGACCCTGTGCGACGATATTCTAGCCTTGGATGAGAAAATCAGGTTTGTGGCGCATCTCAGCGAAGACTTTAAGCTCGTGGAAATGAAGCAGAGAGCTGGGGTGAAATCCCTGACGGATGAAAAGACCGATCAGGAGTTTTACTCCATCATAGAGCCGGTTATCTTGGGGGCTTGCTCGAGGCTGGAACCCCGCTTAGGCAGGCTGAAGACGGTGAGAATCAAGTATGAGAACGTTTCCATCGTGTTTATGAGGTTGCCCCACGCCGTGGTAGGCCTTTCCATGGAGCCCGGACCCACCACACCCCTCATCGAAAAAGTGGGAAAACGATTTAAAGTGGAGTTAGTTTAGGCTTTACGTGGAGCGATCGTTGTCAACCGTTTCGCTAAACGTAGGTTTAAGATACGGGTTCTCAAGCCGGCAGATGGTGGAAGAAGTTGAAATCGGGCGTTAGCCTCTACCCCGCAACGACTCTTTAAAAGCAATATCTTAACCGACGTGAAAGGTTTGTGTGAGTCTCTAGTTAAGGCTTCAGCGATCGTGGGCGTCGACCCTGGTATAACCCTTGGAATCGCCGCCTTGGATTTATTCATGAACCCCATCTATGTGAGGAGTTTTAAACCAGTCCTCTTGGAGACGGTGGTGAGGGAGCTTTCCGGGAAATGTAGACCCGTTTTAATCGCCTGCGATGTTAAGGAGGCGCCTGACATGGTGAAGAAGATAGCGTCGTTGTTTGACGCAGACATTTTCACCCCGGAAAGAAACCTGACAGTCCAGGAGAAGATAGAGATGGTGGAGCAGTACTTGAAGGATAAGCCTCATTTGAAGAATGTACTGGATGAGCATTCCTCAGACGCCCTTTCCTCAGCCTTAAAAGCCTTCAAAAGTTTCAAGAACAGGTTTCAAAAGGTAGAACAGTTCTTGAAAGCTCTTTCTTCAAGGGATTTCCAGGATCGAGTGAAGGCTGAAATGTTAAGGGGTTGCAGCCTTAACAAGGCTTTGCGGAAGGCCATGTTAGAGGAGGCGTCCAGCTTAGAGGAGGATAACCGCCCCACATTTGTGAGAATGGATCTTAAAGAGGAGTTGAGAAGCCTTCGGCGTAAGGTGTTAGAAGGTGAAGAAGCGTTGGAGAGGTTGAGGAGGGAAAACTTGGAGTTAAGGTCTAGGCTTAAAGAGGTCCTAGCGGAAAGGGAGAAGTTGACGTCGAGTCAGGCGGAGTGGAGAAGGGACCTCTCCAAGAAGCTTCTGAAGGACTCAGTTTACGTAAACCAGTTGAAGGAGATTCAGGCGTTGAGGAGTAGGCTTCAAACAGCTGAGGCGAAGGTGGAGTCCCTCACCTCCACTTTAAAGCGTTTGAAGGCGATCAGGGAGATGGGAAAGGCAGGGGACCTAATCCTGTTGAAGCCCATCCAATACTTCACTGAGGAAGGCGTCGAGGACGCGATACGTAGAATGGGCGTTAAACCCGGCGATCCTCTCTTCATTTTAAACGCGGCGGGAGGTGGACCGTCGACAGCCAAACGGTTGTTGGAGTTAAGGCCGAGGTTCATCATCCTAGGAACAGGCATGTCCCACCACGCGGAGGAAATGTTGACGGAAAACGGGATCCCCCTCCTCTCCTGCCGTGAGGTTGAAGTTAAATATTTAGATGAGATGCCAGTGGTTTCCGGGAAGGCGGTGCGGGAGAAGCTTCGGTCAAAGGGGGTGACTTCAACTCTTCTTTAAAGGTTGACCCTTCCTTAACGCGTTTCAATGTAGGCGTCAGCCTTGAAATAAGGAAGCCTAACCCCCCTAGGGTGACGGAGCCTAGAACGCTGACGAAGTGGTAGGATACTCCAAGCCTTAAAGCCTCTATGAAGCCTAACCCTAAAGCCGCGTAAATCGCCGACCAATACGCTTCAAAGGAACCCACATAACCGGGGGGAGATGGCGCTGTTAAGGAGAGTTGAAACGCCATCATTCCAGCGATCAACCTCGCCGGGGCGAAGTGAAACCCAAGGTTTTCCAAGATGAACCAAGAATACGTCAAGGAAATCGTCCAAGAGCAGATGGATATGGCAAAAAGAGCGCAGCACATCTTAAAATTGGAGAACGCGGGGGTCAGTCCTTCCATGAAGGAGGTAAGAAACGCTTCAATACTCTTCCTCCACGAGGTGGGAGCCGCTTGAAGAACCTTACGGAGGGCCCTGAACCCGGTTCCACGCGCCATGGACACCCTGGTTGAAGCGATGAGAACCCCTAGAGTCAAAGACGCTAATGCGATAATTAGGGTGACTTGATTCACCCTCATGAGGGCGAGGGAGAATGCGAGTAGACTCACGATTACGGCGGCGTCTAAAATCCCTTCCACCACCACGCTGCTCAGGGTCTTGGAGAGGGCGGCGTGGGGGCTAAGCCTTTTCAAAGCGTAGCATCGATAAAGCTCCCCCATCCTGATCGGTAGGATCATAGAGGCCATGTAACCCATCAAGGTGGCCGCCAAAGCTTCCGGGAATCCCACCTCCACCTCGGTCAGCCCTAGAATCATCCTCCACCGTAAGGTTTTCACGACGTAGAAGCAGAGATCAATCACCAGTATTTGTAGAATAAGGAGGGTTGAAAACCTCCTCAAAGTAGTCCTGAAGGCCTCCACACCTGTGAATTGGATTAACGCCGCGTAGAGGCCTAGGCCAACACCGTAGAATAGGACAACCCTCAACCTTCTCTTCGCCAATAACGATTCCAACAAGGAGAGTTACCCTCAAAACAGTTAACGCCCTCTAATGTTTATCCCAGCTCTTAAATCGTTAAAATTTTTCCAGATCATTTAAACCCGATTTGAAGAGAAAAGTTAACTTCTCCATGTTTTAACCCAGGAAGAGATTCGTAGTGATGAACGTTACTCCCATATCAAGCTTACCGCTGGGTCACGGACTTGTCCCTGAAGCTTCAATTCCTCGGCGTAGATTTCCATAAGCCTCCTTAACCTCCATTAAATCTCCGATTCGCTTACAGTAGGCGCAGATAGGGTTTGAAGAGGACATGCCGCACACCCGGCATTCTAAGAGGGTGGTTTTAGGTAGCTTCGACTCGATGAGGGGGATTAGTTTCCCCAGGAAGAGGGAAAGCGTTTGCTGCCGGAAGTGTACGTTTCCTTTTGAAAGCTCCTCCAACAACCGCTTCGAACGCCTGGAATGAGTGCCCCTCGAGTGTGGACAGTTTAAGCTTCTGAACGGCACGTCGAAGAAGCAACAGTACATGAGGTTCTCGAATTCAGGGGTTTTGATCAGCGGCTTCACCTTCACGCTTTGACCCTCACGCTTCGGCGCTAAGACCGGTTTCAATCTCGACAATTGAAGCAAGTCCCCGGAGAAAAACGTGGTTAACATTGTCCCCACCACATCGTCCAAGTTATGGCCTGTGGCCTGAACGGTCGCGGAGAGCTCTTGAACAGCCCTGTCCAATACATGCCTTTTCACCAAACCGCAAATGGAGCACATCTTCCTTTTAAACCGGGTTTTCAGAAAGTCATCAATGGAATACCCATAATCCTCAAGCTTCACAACCCTCAGCTCAACGTTTAAGGACTTGGTAAGCTCTTCTACCCTAGCCTGACAATGATCAGAATATCCTTCAATCCCCAAGTTCAGGTGCACCGCCACCACATCTTGGTTTGGATAAACGTTCCTTAAAGCGTGCAGTAAGGCTCCACTGTCCTTCCCCCCCGACACGGCTACAGCCACACGATCACCTTGCGTAAACATCTTAAACTCCTTAACGGTTCTCTTAACCCTGCTCCAATAGAAGAGTTTAAAGCAGTTGGAGCACAAGCTTAGACCAGCGTACGGCAAATATATCTCCGACCTGTTCAAGCATCTTTTACACTTCGACAAGGTCACCAGCCTTCCACAGCTCTCAAAACCCTACGATAACCGCGTTCAACCCTTCTATTTCTAGATTTCTAGTCTATTCATAGATGGAACAGGGGAAGTCATATGTACTGATTGAGCTGAAAGGTAGAGGATATGGCTTATTGTTCCGAATCGGGTGAAAATTAATATACTACTTTATGGAACGCGTTTCCTTCCCATGAGTGTGATTAAAAGGTGGGGGGAAATCGCTGTGGATGTGGAGAAGGATCCTTTGAATAGATGGGTGTTTGTGATCGCTGGGCTCGTGATAAACCTCTGCTTAGGAACGGTTTACGCTTGGAGCGTATTCAGGCCACCTTTACATCAACCACCGTACAATTTGACTGCCGCTGAGTCAGTAGCTCCCTTCAGCGTCTTCCTGTTAATGTTCGGGGTAACCTTCGCTTTCTCCGGGAGAATGATAGGGAAAGTGGGGCCGAGGCGTCCAGCCCTCATCGGCGCCGTCCTCCTAGGCGTCGGTTACCTTTTAAGCTCCATTATAGCATGGGCGCCGAGGCTGACTCTCTGGATTACCACTGTGACCTTTGGGTTTATAGCGGGCACGGGTTGCGGATACGCTTATAATCCGCCGATAGCGGTGTCCGGCCGCTGGTTTCCGGATAAACGTGGATTAGCGTTGGGGCTAACGGTGATGGGCTTCGGCCTCTCAGCGCTGATCACCGCGCCCGCGATTTCCACGATGATATCCAAGATTGGGCTACCTAACACGTTCCTCGTTTTAGGTGCGGTGTTCCTAATCACCCTCATGGCCCTCGGATACTTGCTTCGCTTCCCACCTTCCGACTGGCAACCTCCAACGACCCCAGCTGTCGACGAAGCGAAGCCTCGGAGGGGACGTGATGTGGAGTTGGATTTCACCACTTGGGAGATGGTGCGAACAAGCACATTTTACCTTTCATGGTTTACATTCCTCATCGGAGCTGGAGCAGGGTTGATGGTCATCGGATACGCGAAGCTCATCGCCACCGACATCACTGGGCTGAAGGATAGCCTAGAGTGGCTGGCGGTTTTAGCGGTTTCCGTTCTCGCCGTTTCCAACGCCATCGGACGACCGCTGTTCGGCGCCCTATGCGACCGAATAGGTCCTAGGAAAACCCTGCTCCTCATGGAGGGCATTCAACTGGCATGCTTGCTAGTCCTTTTCCCCCGCTCCCAGTCGATTCCCACGCTTTACCTCTCCGTCGCGCTGTTCGGCGCTACCTTCGGCGCTTACCTCGCGGTAATGCCTACCCTCGCATCCTATTTCTTCGGCGCCAAAAACCTCGGCCCCAACTATGGCCTTTACCTCAGCGCCTACGGAGTGGGGGGAGTTGTATGCCCCATGTTGATGGCTTTCATCGTCGGGTCAAACCCCACCTACGCCACCTATGTAAAGGGATTCTATGCGACAGCGGCCCTCGTCTTCATCGCCCTCATCCTAACGGTGCTGATGAAGCCTCCTAAACTTGACATGTCAGCCAGTAAATCGTGAAGCTTATCATCCACCATTAACCTTTATTCAACCGGAAAACTCATCGGATAAATATTCAAGCTTCCACTTCAAGTCGACTTGAAGTGACAAACATGCTCCACACGTTTGAGTAAAAGCGGTCGGTTGAAGGTGGCTGAACGTATTTCTTTCTGGTGGAAAAGGCTTTTTTAAAAACTACGGTTAAATTTACTTGAGGAGCTTCTTAAGGTTTGGTTCAACGGCTAGGCGATTTTGAGGTGTAAGTGCTCGTTGAGGTTGAAAATTTGGGTTTTAGATCTGGATCATGAGGTTATTGAAGGTCGCTCCACGGTTAGGATTTGGGGGGTTACAGGTGAGGGGGATAGAGTGGTCCTTTTGGATGAGTTTCATCCCTACTTCTACGTGATCATCGATAAGGGAGTTGATGTCAACTCCTTCGTTAAGCGATTGGAGGGGTTCGCGGCCTCAAGGTTCAGGGTTGAGGTTAACCGTGAGAAGCTTCGCTTTCGCGGAGCGGAAGTGGACACGGTGAGGGTGGTATGTCGAAGCCCGGAGGAGCTGCAAAAAATGTTTTCCGTGCTTCAAAAGGCTGAAGGAGTTTTGGAAACGTCTCTAGACGACTTGAGGCCTGCAACCCTTTACATGATGGATAAGGGGTTATGTCCCTGCTCGTGGATCACGGTGCAAGTGGAACCTGTTGAATATGGGTTTCAACCAGCTTACAGGCTAATAGGGGTTGAAGACGTAAACCTTGATGATAAGCCTCCTCCGTTGAGGTCGGTGTGCTTCAAGGTTTTTTCCTCCAGTCCTTGGGGCACCCCGAACCCTGATTCGGATCCGATTCTCATGATCTCCGTTAACAGCGAGGGTGAGGTTGCTCAATTCGAGCTAAAAGAGAGCGAGGGGGAGTTGATTCAGGAGTTCATCGATTACGTTCGAACCGTTGACCCCGATGTGATGGCGGGTTTCGGCTCAAACTTCTTCGACATCCCCTACCTGTTAGGGAGGGGTTTGAAGGTTAACTGTCCCTTTAACGCTTCCAGAGCCAGATCCCAGCCCCATCAAAGCGTTTACGGTCACTTCTCCGTGGCGGGTCGGTTACACGTGGATCTAAGGGACTTAGTTGAAGATATTCAGGAAATAGAGTTAAAGGACCTAGACTCCGCGGCTGAGTTTTTCAGCATACCCCTATCGGAGAGGGTGGAGGTGTCTGAGTTCGAGGCCGCGGAGCTGTGGAGGAGTCGAAGAACCGAGTTGAAGAAGCGGGAGAGGATGGCGGTGGAGGTGATGAGGGAAATGTTGGCGAGAAATATGGATTTCATGATCACCCTTTCCCAGCTCACCGGCCTCCCCCTTGACCATGTCCTCACCGCTGCCGTGGGCTTCAGGGTTGACTCCTACCTGGTTAAGGAAGCGTTTCAAATGGGGGAGCTTCCCCCTAGGAGGAGGGAGCAGCCCTACATGACTTACGCGGGTGGGCTGGTGTTAAAGCCGAAGCCTGGGATCCATGAGAACGTAGCCGTCATGGACTTTAAGTCCATGTACCCAACCCTCATGCTTCTGTACAACATCTCCCCGGATACATTGGTGGAGGAGAACCCGCCCATAGAAGCCCAGATCGAAGGATTACCATACGGGTTTAAACGGGACAAACCTGGATTATACGCCTCCGCGATATCCAAGTTGCTCAACCTCCGAGCGGAGTTGAAGCGCCGGCTTAACCATGTAGAGGGGCCTGAAGCCAGGGTGCTGGCGGAGAGGGAGCGCGCCGTTAAGGTGTTAACCAACGCCATATACGGTTACGCGGGTTGGCCGGGTGCCAGATGGTATTGTAGAGAGGTGGCTGAAGCCACAGCTCACCTGGGGAGGGAGATGATTAAAAGGGTTTTGGAAAAATGCCGCACGATGGGTTTAGCCGTCATTTACGGGGACACGGACAGCGTGTTCGTGAAACATGACGCCTCGAAGCTCGCTGAGTTGAGGAAATGGGTGGAGAAGGAGTTGAAGCTTGAGATAAAAGTGGATAAACTCTACCGGAGGTTGATGTTCACCGAGTCCAAGAAGAAGTATGCGGGTTTAACCGAAGACGGCTCAGTTGACATCGTAGGGATGGAAGCGGTGAGAAGCGACTGGCCCTCCGTCGCTCGAAACGCGCAGAAAGCCGTCTTAACCGCCATTCTCAAGGAGCCAAACCTCGAAGACGCGTTGAAGAAAGCCCGGGAAGTCGTCTTGAACGTGAAGGCTGGAAAGGTGAAGAAGGATGAGTGGATCATCTGGAAAACTGTCACTAAGCCCTTAGAGGAGTACGCTGTGAAGACGCCTCACGTCGAGGTTGCTCGAAAACTCGTTGAGAAGGGATGGAAGATGAAGCCTGGAGGCAAGGTTGGATACATCATCAAGAAAGGGACTGGAAAGCTGCATGAAAAGGCCACACCATACATGGAGGTTCAGGGGGAAGAAGTGGACCGTGAGTATTATGTGGAGAACCTTATCGTACCAGCGGTGATGAGGCCGTTAACCGCGTTAGGGTTCACCCGAAAAGACCTCGAGGCGGAGCCTGAGCCCAGAAGGCTTACAGACTTCTAGCTGGTGAAAAAGCATTTAAACCGTTCAAAGGGCATGGTTAATCCGGGTGATAAGCTTGGACGCTTTGGAAGCCATTCATAAAAGGAGGAGTGTGAGAAGGTTTAAACCCGACCCCATACCCAAGGAGACGATTGAGAAGTTGGTGGACGCCGGTAGATGGGCTCCCTCGGGGATGAACGTTCAACCATGGGAGTTCATCGCCGTCACTAACCCCGAAACCCGTAAAAGGCTTGCTGACATCACAGACTACGGAAAGTTCATCGCCCAAGCCCCCCTATGCATCGCCGTTTTCTGTAAAGACACCAAAGACTACTTGGAGGATGGATGCGCCGCCGTTGAGAACATCCTCATCGCCGCCACCGCCCTAGGTTTGGGCTCATGCTGGGTGGCCGGAGACAAGAAAAGATACGTTGAAGACGTCAGAGAGCTCCTAGCCGTTCCAAGGGGGTATAAACTGGTGGCGTTAATCGCCGTCGGACATGCAATGGATGAGCCCAGTGAACGCATGAGGAGGGAGCTGAAGGAAATTTTACACTACGAAAGATTCTAAAGAACATGCAGGCCCCCGTTTCCCTCTGAATCGCTGCCGCTCCCAGCAGTTACTGGAATTAACGCTTTAAATGAGCAGGGGAAACGTTAAACCTTTAAAGGTAAACCCGCGTATTTTTAAGCGTGAAAATGGGTAAATGAATGGAAAATTGGAGTTTAAATGCCACGTTGCTGACGTTGTCGTCGTAGGCGGGGCGGGGGCGGGATGCAGAGCCGCCATCGCCGCCGCTGAGGAAGGCGTAGACGTTATCTTGCTGGATAAGGGTGTGATCGGCAGATCTGGGGCTACTCCATGCGCCTTGTGGAGCATACAAGCACCCTTCGGCGAGAGGGGGATGGATCCCAGGGACTCCCCTGACCAAATGTTTAGGGATATGGTCGTGGCGGGAAGATACCTGGGAGATCAGAACATCGTGGAGGTCATTACTCAAACCGCCTGCGATAGAATTCTCGACCTGGAAAGGTATGGGGTGAAGTTCAAGAAGACCCCTGAAGGAAGGTTTTATCAAACCCCAATGCCTGGTCAAACCTATCCACGGTCATGCTTCATGATCGAGAACGGCCACAGCCTATCCACCATACTGGCCAAAGAGGTTTCCCGGCATCGAAACATATGGCCGAGAAACGACTTCATGAGCTACGGCGTCATCACCAAGGGGAGGAGGGCTGTGGGGATTTTAGGTTTAGATCTGCAAACTGGATGCTTGGAAGCGGTTCTAGGAAAGTCCACGGTTCTAGCCTCTGGCGGTTACACTTCAATATGGGAGTTCTCGGATAACCCGCCAACCATGACAGGGGACGCGGTGGCCATGGCCTACAGGGCTGGAGCCGACATCGTAGACTTGGAGTTCAACCAGTTCTATGGAACCGATGTAATCTGGCCGCCTAGTGTGAAGGGCACCGTCGTCCTCTACGAGTTGCTCGCCGAACCCTTCACCGACGCCAACGTCTACAATAATAAGGGGGAGCCTGTCTTCCCAAAACCTCTACCCATCAGGGATGAAGCCATCAGAATCATGTATAAAGAGATTCGGGAGGGGCGGGGAACGCCTCACGGAGGTCTCTGGTACGATGTGACCAAGTCTCCTAAAGGGAAAGAGGAGGTGAGAAGGATCTTCGAGGAGATGACGCCGAAGCATTACAGGTTCCTGATCGAGGCTGGTGGAATCGACCTGGTTGATGAGCCGTTGGAGGTGGCTCCCGCCTCCCACTACCAATGCGGAGGCGTATACATCAACGAGAAGGGTGAAACCACCGTAGCCGGGCTGTACGCGTGCGGTGAATGCTCAGGAAACTATCAGGGAGCCAACAGGCTAGCTGGAAGCGCGTTGGCGGACACTCAGACGATGGGGGCTCAAGCCGGTAAACACGCCGCCCAGGCGGCTAAGGCTGGGAAAACGCCTAAACCAACCCTAACCCAAACCAACGTGCAAAAGATTTTGAAAAGGGCGACCCTGTTCACCAAGGCTAAGAAGGGAGGTGTGAAGGCCCAAGCGGTGAAGGATCGGATAAAGAAGCTCGTCGGCGAATACGTGGCCCCCATCAGGGATGAAAAGGGGTTAAGAAGGGCCCTAACGGGTTTGAAAGCCGTGGAGGCGAAGATGTTGAAGAGGATCAACGTCCCAGACCTGGGAAACTACAACCTCGAGTGGTGTGAAGCCTTGGAAGCCGACCTCATGCTCGACACCGCCACCCTCACCGTGCTTTCATGCCTCTTCCGAAAGGAGTCCAGGGGCCACCACTTCAGGCTGGACTACCCGGACCAAGATGATCGAAACTGGCTGAAGCATACGGTGATCCGAATGCGAAATGGAAAACCCTACATAACAACCAAGCCCGTAAAGTACACGAAGATGCCGCCGGGCAGGGGGTGAAAACCGCCTTGAAGGTGGAGAAGAAAGGTAAAATCGTCGCTAAAGTGTTCCGGTTTAACCCAACCAGGGACGCGAAGCCTCGATACGACGTGTATGAAGTGCCGGCTGAGGAGCCCATGACCATCTTGACGATGCTGAAGTACATTCGAACACGGCTGGACTCAACCCTCGCCTTCAGGGACTACATATGTTATAAGGGGATCTGCGCCAACTGCATGGTCAGATTCAACGGAAAACCTGTGAGAGCGTGTTCAACTAGGGTGAACCCAGGGGAGGAGGTGACGGTTGAACCCCTGGCCCAGCACCCCGTCATCCGGGACTTGGTCGTCGACTTCGGCTCCACCACGCAAGGCGATGAAGCCTCCTACATCCTTCGAAGAGGAGTATTCGTAGACATTGTTAAGGCTGGTAAAGGGTAGGCTGATGAGAAAGAAACGGAAACCTAGTTTTATAACCGTTCAACACGTATAAGGGATTGTAGGGTGATTTTGGTTGAATGCTGGTAAAAAGTTGTGGTGGCAGGAGCATACGAGACCTGAAATCCTAGAACGCGCTCGAAAATGCGACATAGCCATGCTTCCCATTGGAGCCATCGAGCAGCATGGTGAACACTTAACCACCGGGGAGGATTGCTGGCACGCCATCAAAATCGCCGAGAAAGTGGCGGAGAAAACGGATGTAATGTTACTGCCATGCCCCTGGTATGGGGCACACCCCTACTTACACTGGTTTTACCCTGGAACCATACCCCTAAGGTTCGAAACCTTCATGAACCTACTCGTCGACATCATCAGAGGCGCGGCCGTCGCGGGATACAATAAATTCATCATCTTCAACTGCCATGGGGAGGAGTGGGCTGTTCCACCAGTCGTTCAGCAACTGGGCTTAGAAGGGTACTTCGTCGTCGCCCCCACGTTGTGGGAGATCGCTAAAACCACGTTAAACGAGGTGTTGGAAACCCCCTTCATGCACGCCGACGAGGCTGAAACCTCCCTAGGCCTATGCCTGGTACCGGAGCTGGTGGACATGAGCAAAGCCCAAGACGAAACCCCCGAATACCTGATAGAGAAAAAATGGTTTGTAGGCCCAGGAGGCATCATCCAAGACAAGATGCCCTGGTACGTAGCTACCTTCACACAACCAGAATACAAGCATTTAAAGCACGGTGTAGTAGGACACGCCACTCGGGGAACGGCTGAAAAGGGTCGTAAAGTAGTGGAAGCCGCTGTTCAATGGCTCGTCGCCTTCATCGAAGAGTTGAAGGCCAAATATCCTCCAGGCGTCAAGCCACCCGTCAAGTAAATAAGCACTCATTGGACTCAAACTACCATTCCTTTTCTTTTTTCGAACTCATTGCAAAACCCTTAGGTAGATGAGTATGCATGCTACTTGTATGAATGCTAGGAATGTTGAGGCCAGCTTCTCATATCTTATTGTTATTCTTTTGAGGGATTTCAGCCATGCGAAGAATCTTTCAACGGCGCTCCTCACATGTTTAGTTTATGGCCTTCCTCATCGAATCTGTATGGTCTTCCACGCCTAGGCTTGCGCCTATTCCTAGGGTTTAAGGGTATGTTCGCCTTTATACCCCTATCCCTCAGGTATGCTCTTACCCTATTTGAATCGTACGCGGAGTCTGCGTAAAGCTCCTTAGGCCTAGAGATAGGCTTACCAATACCATGCTTAACCTTTATCCCATCAACGACTTCAATAAGCCTCACGCTGTCATGCTCATCTCCTGGACCTATCACTATGCTCAAGGGTAGGGATTCAGCCGTTACGGCTACGTGGACCTTTGAGCCCTTCCTATGCTTGTATCCATCGTAGCCTAAAAGCTCCCCCCTTTCTTAGCCTCAACAGTCGTACTATCCACGGCAACTCCATCGAGGCTGAGCCTACCCATGGAGTATCTCCTCGATGCTAATGCCATAAGTATCCTAGACCACACGCCCTCCCCCTGCCAACGCTTAAGCCTCCTGAAGGCCGTCGAGTAATGCCCATAGCGTATAGGCATATCCATCCAGCGGCAGCCAGTCAAAAGCACATAGAGTATGCCATTCAAGACAACCCTATCATCAACCCTAGGCCTACCAGTCCTAGCCCTAGGAGGCAGTAGAGGCTTAATAAACTCCCACTCACCATCACAAAGCTCACGAAACTCCATAAAGAAAACTCAGAGA
>Ga0123519_10011400_pt1 | contig 13118 bp, 12 predicted proteins | sample YelNatPaOPRAMG02_FD_87396 | JGI IMG/M metagenome (GOLD analysis project Ga0123519, IMG submission 87396) | Hot spring microbial communities from Yellowstone National Park - Yellowstone National Park OP-RAMG-02 (version 2) | ecosystem: Environmental > Aquatic > Thermal springs > Hot (42-90C) ...
GCCACAGTAGACCTTTCCACCCAGCTTCTGAAGCTAAGGGAGGCGGGTGCGGAATACGTATTCATGCAAATACTTCCTGCAAGCATCATAAGCGCGCTGAAGGCCGCGGATCAGCTAGGCTACAACGTGCCCTTCTTCGGCACATGGTCCTCCACGTATCTCGATTTCTTCCGCCTAGGCAAGGGTATAATTAGGGACATGCTCTTCATGCAGTTCTGCGGTGCCTTGCCTCAGGACGCAACGTCCGGCGTAAAACTCTACAACGAGCTTGTAAGTCGCTACAAATCGGTGACAGGTTTCGACACATCCTACTGGGAGGGTGTGATCATAGGCATGATCATGGAGAGAGCCTTGGAGAAGGCACAGAAGATGTTTGGCAACATGGATCCCGAGTCTGTAAATAAGGCGTTGGAAAGTTTCAGGAATGAGGACTTCGGAGGCCTTATCCCACCTGTCACTTACACAAAGGAGAACCATGAGGGTTCCTTCGTGGCACGGATCGTTCAGATCCATGAGGATGCCACTTACTCTCCCATGACGAACTTCTTCGTGCCTGGAAAGGGGCAGATCAAGGTATTGAGAAGCCCGAAATGAGGGCCTTTAGGGGACAACCTTCCATTTACGGCGATGCTCAGCCTGCAAGAAGGCAGGCTGAGCTCCGAATAGAAGGCCTGAGCCTCTCCTTCGGGGGCGTCCTCGCCTTAAGCGACGTAGACCTGGAGGTAAGAACAGGCGAATTCTTGAGTATCATAGGACCGAACGGTGCTGGAAAGACGAGCCTTCTCAACTGCATCACCGGTTTCTATCATCCGCAGAAGGGGAGGATCGTCTTCAATGGAGAAGACATCACGCACCTCCACCCGCACGAGATAACGAAAAGGGGGATAGGCAGAACCTTCCAGAACATAGAGCTCTTCCCAGGCATGACGGTCCTCGCCAATATCTTTCTCGCCCGCCACTTATATTGTGGTTACGGTTTCCTTCCTGCCTCGGTCTTCCTACCTTCCGTACAGAGAAAAGAGGTTAGGCACAGAAGGATAGTGGAGGAGATTATCGACTTCCTTGAGATGCAGCCTATAAGGAAGAAGCTTGTGGGCTCCCTTCCTTACGGTATGAGGAAGAGGGTCGAGCTAGCCCGGGCGCTGGCCCTCGAGCCAAAGCTCCTCATCCTCGACGAGCCCTTTGCAGGCATGACGCTGGAGGAGAAGGAGGACATGGTGAGGTTCTTGAAGGAGATAAACAGCCGTTTCGGGCAGACGATCATCCTAGTAGAACATGACATGGCGGTGGTGATGAGCATTTCAGAAAGGATCGCCGTGCTAAACTTCGGCGAAAAGATCGCTGAGGGTCCACCCGAGGTCATAAAGAATCACCCTGAGGTCATAAAGGCCTATCTTGGCGAGGAGGCCTAATCCTCTATGAAGATGGATAGAAAACACCTGGAGGAGTTGAAGGGATACACGATCCCGCAGATCCTCGCAAAGCAGGCAGATCGTCTGAGAGAAAGAGTGGCCATAAGAAAGAAGTGCCTCGGCATATGGGAGACCGTGACGTGGGAAGAGTATCTAAAGTTTGTAAAGCATGTGGCTCTGGGGCTCATCTCCCTCGGTCTCGGAAGGGGGGATCATGTTGCCATCATCATGGACAACCAACCTGAGTGGCTTTTCGCTGAGATCGGCTCGCAGGCGATGGGTGCCATAACCCTGAACCTCTTTACGTCCTCCATAGCAAAGGAGCTCGCCGTCCTCATAAACCGCTTCGGCGCAAAGATCGTCTTTGCCCAGGATCAGGAACAGGTGGATAAGTTGATTGAGGTAAGGGAAGAGATCGAAGGGGTAAAGAGGGTCGTCTACGTGGATCCTACAGGCATGAGTTCCTACTCGGACCCATGGCTCATAAGCTTCAAGGATCTTATCAAGCTGGGGAGAAAGGCGGAAGAGAAGGAGCCGGACCTTTTTGAAAGGGAGCTATGGAAGGGCAGGAAAGAGGAGATAAATCTCATGCTCATGACTTCTGGTACAACAGGTATACCGAAGCTCGCCATGCTTACCCATGAAAACTTCATCGACATGGCACTAAAATGGATCGAGTCGTCCGCCATAGAGGTAGGAGACAACTGGATCTCTATCACTCCTCCAGCTTGGATTGTCGATCAAATGTGGGGGATAGGGGTCGCTATCCTGTCCGGCATGGTTATGAACTTTCCCGAAATGCAAGAGACCCTTCCTGAGGATTACAGGGAGATAGGCCCTTCCATTACCATCACCTCCTCCAGGTTTTGGGAGGATCTAGCCTCCAAGATAAGGGTGAAGATGGAAGATGCTGGTGCCATAAAGAGGTGGCTCTATGGCCTCGGACTCAAGATAGGCGGGGCCTGCGTCGATAGGGAATCGAAGAAGATGGCCATCCCTTTCCATCTTAGGCTCCTGAGAAGGGTCTTCGCGTACATCGTCTACAGACCACTCCTAGACAGGATTGGCTGCCTCCACATAAAAGAGGCCGTGACAGGGGGCCACCCCATAAGTCCTGACGTTATACGGTTCTTCAGGTCGATAGGCCTCAACTTGAAACACGCCTATGGATTAACGGAGGCCTGCGGAGTCTTTCAGGTCCAACCGGATGGAGAGGTGAAGCCCGAAACTGTAGGAAGACCCCTCCCAAGGACAGATGTAAGGATATCCGAGGACAGCGAGATCCTCGTCAGGACCCCTTCGCTATTCGCCGGATACTACAAGGACGAGGAGGCCACAAGAAAGGCCTTAGAGGATGGATGGCTGCACACGGGAGACGCTGGGTACATAGACGAGGATGGCCACCTGATCGTAATAGGGAGGAAGGAAGAGATCATGAGGCTCAGAGGAGGCGAGGCCTTCTCGCCAGACTTCATAGAGACAAGATTGAAGTTCAGTCCGTACATAAAAGAAGCTGTCGTCTTCGGCGAGGCGAGGGACTACGTAACGGGGTTCATCTGCATAGACTTCGCAAACGTAGGTAGCTGGGCAGAGGCCCGCATGATCCCCTATACGACCTACACGGACCTGTCCCAGCAGCCGCTCGTTGAGGACCTTATCCTAAAGGAGGTGAGAAGGATAAACAACGAGATCCCCAAGCCGATGAGGGTGAAGAAGATCATCCTCCTGTACAAGATGCTCGACCCTGATGACGAGGAGCTCACAAGGACAGGAAAGGTAAGGAGAAAATTTGTACATGAGAAGTACAGAGATCTGGTCGATGCCATGTACGAAGGAAAGACGGAGCTAAAGGTGACTGGCAAGGTCCAATACAGGGACGGCCATGTCGGTACAATCACGACTAAGGTTAGGATTCTGAACGTAGAATAGGAGGGGTCATGGGTTTCTTCCTTCAGCTTCTCGTCCAGGGCCTTTCAATAGGCTGTCTCTACGCGATAGCGGCGCTGGGCTTCGTCATGATCTTCAAGTCTTCGAGCGTCCTGAATTTCGCCCACGGAGAGCTTCTCGCCATAGGCGCGTACATCTTTCTTGTCCTCGCCGTCTGGCTTAAGCTCCCCATCTACGCGGTCTTCATCCTCACCTTTCTGGGAAGCTTTGCTCTGGGATTCGCCATAGAAAGGCTATTTCTGAGACCTATGATAGGGGAGGCCCTCATCGAGGTAATCATGCTCACAGTTGGACTCTCTGCCATGTTTAAGGGCCTTATTCTCTTTATCTTTTCCGGTAACACCTACGTGTACCCTAGCTTTCTGCCCGCTCACCTGACATTAAGAATTGGCGGTATAGCCATCTCCCCTGTTTACACGGCAACGTTCCTTATAACGGCCACCTTTCTTGTCCTCTTTGGTCTGTTCTTCAAGTACTCCTCGCAGGGTATATACATGAGGTCGGTCGCTGACAATCAGGTGGCATCCCTCTCACTGGGGGTGAATGTAAGGAGGGTCTTCGCCCTCTCTTGGGCGATAGCAGCCCTTGTCTGCGCTATGAGCGGCATCATACTGGGTATCATAAACGGTATAAACGTGCATGACCTTTCGAAGATGGGACTCAAGGTGTTCCCCGTTGTGATTCTGGGTGGACTCGAGAGCATAGGAGGGGCTATCATAGGTGGTCTCATCATAGGCCTCATAGAGACCTTCGTGAGTGGTTACCTCTCCACCTCTCTCAGGGATGTGGTCGCGTATGTGGTGCTCGTGATCATCCTCATGGTGAAGCCTTACGGACTCTTTGGGCTCGTAGAAATAGAGAGGGTATGAGATGAGACTCAGGCTCAGACCTTGTGGGAACTATAAGGAAAGGTATGAAGAGGAGCTCCCCATATTCGAGACGGACTTTGGGCGTCTCTGCTGCATTGCCGGCCTTGTCCTGCTGTTTTTCGTAATCCCCTTTGTGTTCGGACATTACGGGCTGTATGTCCTAAACCATGTGGGGATATACGCCATAGCCACTGTGGGTCTCAACATACTCATAGGATTCACTGGCCAGATCTCCCTTGGTCACGGTGCATTTTTTGGCGTCGGTGCATACACCGCGGCCATCCTCATGACACGCCTCCACGTACCCTTCCTAGCCTCTATACTCGCAGGCGGCATATTCACAGCCGTCGTAGGCCTCATCTTCGGCATCCCCTCATCGAGACTAAAACACCTCTATCTCACTATCTCCACCCTTGCCGGCCAATTCATCCTCGAGTACATCTTCGTCCACTGGAAAAGCCTCACAGGCGGGACTGAGGGCCTGATCCTGCCCAAGTCTACCATCTTCGGAGTGCCACTCAGAGGCGACAGGGCCTTCTTTTACGTCATATTCGTCTTTTTCGTCCTCTTCCTATGGGTCGCAAAGAATGTGGTGAGGACAAGGTATGGGAGGGCCTTTGTGGCAATAAGAGACAACGACCAGGCGGCGGAGGGCATGGGCATACCTATCTTCAGATATAAACTCCTCTCCTTCGCCATAAGCTCGTTTTACACGGGCTTTGCCGGGGCCATATGGGCGGCCTATATAGGGAGCATAACTCCCGAGCCCTTCACCTTCGGCCTCTCCATAGAGTTTATCGCGATGATCATAATAGGAGGGCTTGGAAGCATAACGGGGAGCGACTTTGGGGCCACAGTTATAACCTTGCTCAATGAATTCCTCTCTCAGGCCGCATCCTATTTTATGAACGTAAAGGGCCTTGCCGGGGCAGCGCTCACCATAGCACCACTCAGGGAGTTCTTCTTCGGCCTCATTATCGTGCTCTTCCTCATCTTCGAACCTAGAGGGATAGCGGAAGTATGGAGGATAGTGAAGAGCAGTTTTAGACTTTGGCCATTCTCTTACTAGGAGGGGCCCATGGAGGACAACCTTTGTCTGCTGATAAACAACATAAGTGTGGTTTACCATGATGTCATCCAGGTGCTGAAGGGCGTGTCGTTACAGGTAAGAAGGGGAGATATCGTATCCCTCCTCGGTAGCAACGGTGCTGGCAAGACAACCACTCTAAGGGCCATATCGGGCCTCCTGAAGCCCGAAAACGGGAAGGTAACCGAGGGATCTATCCTGTTCGAGGGCAGGCCCATACACAACGAACCACCCGAACATATAACCAGACTCGGCATAATCCAGGTGCTCGAGGGAAGAGTGCCCTTCAAGTATCTGACCGTGGAGGAGAATCTGAGGGTGGGGACGGCTACAAGATGGGGTAAGCCCTACAAGGAAGATTTAGAGCTCGTGTACCACTACTTTCCGAGGCTTAGGGAGCTGAGAGGGAGGCTGGCAGGGTATCTGAGCGGAGGAGAGCTGCAGATGCTCGTCATAGGTAGGGCCCTCATGGCCCATCCGAGGCTCCTTTTACTCGACGAGCCCTCCTTGGGTCTCGCGCCCTTCCTCGTGAGAGAGATATTCGAGATCATAAAGAGGATAAACCAGGAGCAAGGTACGACGATTGTCCTCGTCGAGCAGAACGCCAATATGGCCTTGAACATCGCCACATACGGATACGTGATGGAGAATGGGAAAATCGTCATGGAGGGGAAGGCTAAGGATCTGAAAGAGAACCCAGACGTAAAGGAGTTCTACCTGGGCACAACGGCAAGGGGTCTTGCAAAATCATACAAGGACGTGAAAGCCTACAAGAGAAGAAAGAGATGGCTCTAGGGAGGGGATATGGAAAAGAGGTTCTTCGATGAACTAGAGGCCATGGATAGACAAGAGAGGGAGGCCTACCAGACAAGGAGCCTCAAAGAGGCATTAGAGAGGGCGTACAGTAATGCCAAGGCCATAAGGGAGCTCTTTGACAGGAGTGGAATAAGGGTTGAGGAGATAAGGCATCCCGATGACATGGAGAGGATACCTATCATAAGGAAGACGGATGTGATCGAGCTCCAGAGAAAGTATCCACCCTATGGGGGGCTTCTAACCATAGAGGAAGAGAGGGTTGAAAGGGTCTTCGTCACTCCAGGGCCCATCTATCTTCCTCATCAGATAGAAGGTATATCCTGGTTCGGTAAGAGCTTCTTTGCTGCTGGCTTCAGGCCAGGAGATATCGTCATAAACACGCCCACATACCACATGTCGCCTGCTGGGATACTCTTCCACGAGGGCATCAGGGCCTGCGGTGCCACCGTCGTCCCAACAGGGGTTGGAAATACCGATACACAGATAAGAATCATCCTTGACCTCAAGGTCACTGCCTTCTCTGGCATGCCAAGCTTCTTGATGACCATAATAAAGAGGGCAGAAGAACTGGGATACGATTTTAAAAGGGACTTCAGGCTCAAGAAGGCCTGGTTCACAGGTGAGATGTTGCCTGCCTCCCTGAGAAGGACCTTTGAAGAGGAATACGGCATAGATACTTATCAGTGTTACTCTGTTACGGAACTCGGTGGATGCGTGGCATATGAGTGCCAAGAGAAGAAGGGCATGCACTTCATGGATGAGTATCTTATCGAGATCGTCGAGCCCGACACGGGAAAGAGGGTGGAGGAAGGGCAGATAGGGGAGCTTGTAGCCACACCCCTTCACAATCCCACATGGGGACTCATCCGCTTCGGCACAGGAGACATGACATCATTCACGAGAGAAACTTGCCCTTGCGGAAGGACCTCCTTCAGGATTACGGGGATTGTGGGCAGAAGCGAAGATGCCGTGAAGGTAAGGGGCATGTTCGTCGTGAAGAAGCAGGTCGATGGGTTCTTTTCTAGTTTCCCCGAGATCCACCACTTCCAACTCTGTGTGGGAAGAAGGGAGGAGAAGGATGAGCTCCTTTTGAGGATAGAACTCGCCGACGAATCGATAGACAAGGAACAGCTGAAAAGACGAATAGAAGAGGGTTTCCCCTCCGTCTGCAGGGTGAGGATCGATGCCTTTGAGTTCCTGCCAAAGGGCTCGATAGAGGAGGAAAAAACCCTGGTCGATCGAAGGAAGTGGGAATAGACCACCTTCTCGTCCCTGGCCTGCGATGGCCTTGTGGGAGATCCTCGCCGCTTCCACACCCAGTTCTATCATCAGCTTTCGATCTTCTGGAGGTATCTTGTTCTAGGTGTCCTTGTTTATCACTATCGGATGTCCACCGCCTCCTTCGCTCAGGCTGAGCAGAAGCGTGAAGGTAGCCAACGCCAAAACTAGGAGTATCTCACGCCCCTTCATGGACATGTTAACCTCCTCCTTCTTTGATTTCGACAGTCCATTCAGCATGCCCGACTGGCAACTCTTTTGCCATGACCCACTCTAGCCCCTGCTTTCTCTCAGGTACCTTACGGCGTTCTCCCCAGCGATACGACCCGAATTGATGGCAAATCCTAGCAGGTGGCCAGTCAGGTGATAACAGTAGCTCTCCGATTCAAAGCAGCCCACAGTGGAGCCTGCCGCATAGAGGCCGGGGATGGGATTGTCCTCAAGATCAAGGACTTCCATGTTTTCGTTCACCTTTATGCCCCCTATGGCATCACAGATACTCGCATGCCCCTTGATCGCGTAGAAGGGTGGTTGACGGATGGGTAGAAGGTATTTCGGATCCTTGACAAAAAGCGGATCGTGGCCACGGTCACATCCTCGGTTGTACTCTTCCACACTTGAGATCAACACCTCCTTTCTGGCGCCGATCCAAGAGGCAATCTCTTCCAACGATTCCGCTATCCTCATGAACCCCTTTTTCTCATAGTCCTCGGCCCTCCTTCTTAGGGCCTCTCCAAGTCCAGGTAAGGGCAGACTAGGGGGTACAAAACCGTGGAGTGTATGGGCGCCGAAGATGCCACTCCTTACAAGGCCTTCTTCCTCCATCTTCCTTCTTATGGCATCGTCGAATATGGAATAAGAGATGCCATCGGGCTGAAGGGCCACGGCATTTCCAAAGGCGAAGAAGGCAAGATTATATGCCTCGTCGACGAAACGTCTCCCCTTCTTATTTACCCATAGAGTATAAGGCTCCCAGGCGAGTTCGAAAAGCCTTACGGTAATCGGCTTTCCCTCACGGTCTTTCGCTTCTATCTGGAACCCTTTCTCCTCCATCCTCGAGAGGAAGGGGCCGTGGAGGACAAGCGTACCGAGACCGGCAGTGGCCGCTCCAATCTCCATCGCCATGGCTATGCCGTCGCCCGTGTTGCTGGGTACCCCGTCGTAGCTCATGGTCTCTTTGTAGAAGGGCGAGTACTTCTTGAGCATCTCCTTGTTGTTACCATATCCGCCTGTCGCAATGACTATGGCCTTCGCCTCAATTGTAACCTCCTCTTCCCTCGTCTCCGCCACCACTCCGCTCACAGGTCCCCCTTTCTCTCGAAGGATCTTCTTTCCCCTCGCATGGGTGAGTACCCTCACTCCAAGATCGTCGCAGTTCTTGCGCAGCACCCTCATAAGCTGGGCTCCCTGCCCGTTCACTATGTAGTGGCGCACCCATGGTACCTGGCCGGGGAAGAACTGGGCAAGCGCAAACTCTAGGCCCTTGCGCTCAAGCCATGCGATCGTATCGCCCGACTTATCTATGAAGGCCCTGACGAGTCTTGGGTCCACCCGCGACCAATGAGCCCATTCCATCGCCCTCTTGAAGAGTACGTCCCTTCTAGCGTCCACACCCAGCCTCTTCTGGACCGGGCTTTCTGCGCCAAAGATATCGTGTGCCATCGAAGTGCTTCCAGCTGCCGAACCCGTCTTCTCCAGAACCACGATATCCTTACATCCTCTCTCTGCCGCTTCCACAGCTGCCGCCAGGCCGGCGCCGCCACCACCAACGATCACGATCTCTGCTTTTGTTGGATTCTTAGACATAGGTTCCCTCCTTCAACTCTATATGGCTCCTTCGACCCATCTCTATCCCATCATATTGGGAAGGAAGAGGGAGATCTCAGGGAACGCAACGAGGAGAGCCACATGCGCCAAGTCAGCAAGAAAGAATGGCACGATACCACGGAAGACTGCGCCTAGGGGTACACCTGTAGTACCTGCCACTACAAAACAGTTCATCCCTATAGGCGGGGTGATGAGCCCAATCTCCGCCACCCTTACGAAGAGCACGCCAAACCAGATAGGGTCGAAGCCCAAAGACAGGATAGTGGGGTAAATAATAGGGATCGTGAGGACGAGGCAGGAGAATATGTCCATAAAGCAGCCAGCGAATATATAGAAGAGCAGAATGAGACTCAAAATGGCATATCTCGAAAGGCCAAGACCTGCAATCAGGTCGGCTAGACGAAAGGGGAGATTGCTTATCGCGATGAACCTTTGAAAGACCATGGCACCAACGATGAGTAGGAATATGACGGCTGTAGACCGACAGCTATCGGCAAGGGATTCGATGAAAGTAGCCTTGTCCAATCTTCTTTTCAGGAGACCCACAACTATCGCACCAGACGCACCGACACCGGCCGCCTCTGTTGGGGTAAAGATGCCCGCATAGATGCCCCCCATGACAAGGAGAAATAGGACAATCATGGACCAGACCCCTTTTAGGGAGGCAAACTTTGCCCCCAGTGGCACACGGGTACCTGGTGGCCCGAGCTCCGGATTCAACCTGCAGACGATCCATATGGTGACCACGTAGAAGACAGCCTCCAGTATCCCTGGGATGATCCCCGCCATAAAAAGCTTCCCTATGGACTGCTCGGTGAGGATCGCATAGGTCACAAACCCAAGACTCGGCGGGATAAGAACGCCCATCGTCCCCCCTGCAGCTATGGATCCAGTAGCGAGCCTTGCATCGTAGTTGAACTTCTTCATCTCAGGATAGGCTATCTTACCTATCCCTGCAGCAGTAGCTGTGCTCGACCCGCAGATGGCAGCAAAACCTGCAGTGGCCCAGACCGTGGCCATGGCCAGCCCTCCCCTCAATCTGCCTACCCAGGCATAGGCGGCCTTGTAAAGGTCTTCACTTATGCCCCCCTTCGCAGCGACAGACCCCATAAGAAGGAACAGCGGTATGACTGCAAAGGTAAAGTCTGCCACGTACCTGTACGGGACAGCATCCAGATTGTTCAGCGCCCCACCTATACCTCCAAGCAGGGCGAAGCCCCAGAATCCTACAAGGAGCATGGCAAGACCGATGGGCATGCGAAGAAAGACAAGAAGAAGGAGGACGCAGAGGCCTAGAAGACCGATCGTACCCTCGCTCATGCCTCTGCCTTCTCGGAAAAGGAGCGCACAAGGTCAGAAAACATGACTAGACAGAACGCGGCAAATCCGAAAGCCATGGCAAGGTGAAAGGGCGCTATGGGGATGCCCAAGATGTCCGATATCTTTCCTATCTTGAACAGCCTCATAGCAGTCACGCTGGCCTCCCATACGACCATTGAAGCTATGGCAATGCCCAGGATCACCATCGTTCTGTCCAGTGCAGTCTTCGCCCTCGCAGGGAGCAATTGGTAAACTAGATCTACACGGATGTGGCCCTTCTGCTCCTCCACACGCGCCATCGCAAAGTAGACAATAACAATCATCATGAGCTCACAAAACTCGTTCGATCCTGTTAAGGGACGGCCGAAGGCGTATCGCAGGACCACATCGGAAGTGACAATGATGGCAACACCTAAAAGGAGGGCCATTCCACACATGTTCAGTATCTTTACAGTTCTAGCAAGGCCCCCCTCGTAGCGTCCCCAAGTATCGTGGCCCATCATCTGGCACTCCTTATCAGACGCAAAAGCTCATCCATGAAGGCCCTTGCGGGGAACCCCCTCTCTTCCTGCTGCCTTATCCATTCCTCCCTCAGGGGGGCCATTGCAGCCTCCCATTCCTTTCTCTCCTCTTCTGTGGGCGCAATTATCACCTGTCCCCTCTTCTTGACCTCTTCCCTTGCCATCGCATGCTCCGCTGCTCCAAGCCTAAGCCACTCCTTCACACCGAATGCCCTGTTCTCAAGAAGTACCTTCTGAATATCCGCTGGCAGGCTGTCAAACTTCTTTCTATTCATGATCACGACGGCTGAAGAGTCCCCAAAGTCAGCCTCAACGTAATTGTTCGTCACCTCGATGAGCTTCATGGCAAAGATGCCTGCGTAAAGATCGAAGGATCCGTCTACCACGCCCCTCTGAAGGACCATGTACCTGTCTGGGCCTGCGATGGCCACAGGTGCTGCCCCAAGGATCTTTGCCAGGGTGATGTACCATCCAGTGGCTGCGACTTTCAGACCCTTCATCTCTTTAGGCAGCCTCACGGCCTTCTTTGGCGAATGGAAGACGAACGGAGCCATGATCACATCATAGAGCACAATCACGTCCTTCTGCCTCTCCTGGATAATAGGAAACTTCTTTCTGAGCTCCTCGTGTATGCGGAGCCTGGTCTCAACATTCGGCCAGGGCTGAGGCCAGTTTAGCCCAGCCAGGCACAGCCCTGTGTCTAGGCCGAAACGCGCCATGTCCTGATTGAGCATCCCATATGCTATGTCGGTAACACCTCCAACCACGGCATCGTAGAATTCCTCAGGCTTTATGAGACCCGGGCCGTAGATCGTTATCTCCACCCTCCCATTTGAGCCTTTCATGACCTTATCTGCCCAGCTTGCAAAACTCTTAGGCAGCGCCGTATGCGGAGGATAGTTGTGGGCAAACTTCAGCTTTATGGTCTGCGCGGAGGCAAGCGAGCACAGACAAAGGCTTACCAAGACCGCCAAGCAGGTCTTAAAAACGCTCCCCCCCATGATTTCACCCCCCTTTTTACTGTAATAGTGTTACTTGTATTCCCCTCCCTGCACGACAAGGAAATGGAAGATTGGCCTTTTCACCTCCTTGAAGATGAGAGGACAGTGTGGTGTCCCAGCAGGCACGAAGATGAAGCAACTCCTCCTCAACAGATACCGCTCGTCTTCCATCCAGAACTCGATCTCTCCGCCTAGGTCGTAGACGTCTTGTATATCAGTACCGAAGAAACCCAATATCTCATCGTGCTCGTGGGTATGCCGCGGGACGCCCGATGAGTCGGGAGAGGCCTTCCAGAACCAGACAGCCTCTATGTAAGGAGCCCTCTCTACGATCTTACTTCCCAGCCAGAGCATGAAGTGCGACCTCTCAGTAGGTTCCCCCGGTCTTACCTTGCTCCTGAACTCCGGTAGCTCTACACCCGGCTTAAAGTCCGTTATAATGTACTTTTCGAACTTGCCCATACTGCCCCCTTTTCAGGTTCTTTCATCGACGAACTCCACTATGTGTCTGATCCTTTCCCTATCGAAGAACCTTCCTAGACTGTCCACGCAATCTCCGCAGGCTGTCACAAGAAGATCGGCACCCGTCTCCTTGAATTCCCTCACCCTCTCTTCTGCTGTCTCTTCCGAGAGGCGAGAGAGATAGTTGCCCATTATCCTGGAACCACAGCAAAAGGAGCTTTCCCTATTCCTCCCCACCTCTATGAGTTCAACTCCATCGAGGAGAGAGAGGATCTGTCTCGGCTCTTCATACATCCCAAGGCCCCTGCCCAAATAACATGGATCGTGGTATGAGACCCTTACCTTCCCTTTCCTCCTCGGGATGAGCCTGCCTTCACTCAGCGCGGCCAGGAGGAACTGCACCACATTCGTCGCCCTCACATGGAAGTCCGGCACCACCCGGGCGTAAACCCTTTCCACAAAGTACTGACAGTGAGGGTTGAGGAAGCAGACCTCCTTATCTGCGAGTGCCTTACAGTTCTCCTCGATGAGCTCTGGGAGCCTGTTCCACAATCCATACTCATACAACGAGGCACCAC
>Ga0123519_10011402_pt1 | contig 13118 bp, 10 predicted proteins | sample YelNatPaOPRAMG02_FD_87396 | JGI IMG/M metagenome (GOLD analysis project Ga0123519, IMG submission 87396) | Hot spring microbial communities from Yellowstone National Park - Yellowstone National Park OP-RAMG-02 (version 2) | ecosystem: Environmental > Aquatic > Thermal springs > Hot (42-90C) ...
ATAGCCTGACAATAAAACTAAGCGAAGGAAAAGTTCAATTTACCTTCACCGCGAAAAAACAGGCCACTTCGGTGGATAAACTCTTTACAGAAAACGACTGGGAATACAACATAGAGGCAAACACGGAAAATGCTAGTGGCAGTTTTTATCAGTCAAAGCTAGACAGTTGTACAGTTCAACTTGTCATCCGGCCCGAACATATGCGAATAGACTGGTTCAGGTGCCAATGGTTCAACAGTGCGATTGCCTTTGCCGGAAATATAACCATGAAACCCTACCCCCAGATAGAAGGAAAAATAAAGTTTGATAAAATAGATATTGATAAAGTTTTAAGCCTGATTAATAAAAGTGATACTTCAAATTCAAACATTCATTCCCGCATTCAGTTGCAGGCGGATGCCGGGAGTTTTAAAAATATGCCCTTCGGTCAACTGCATACCAACATTGTCATGTCCGACAGCATATTTAAGATCAACGACCTGTCGGCCAATTTCCTCAACGGACAATTAACCGGTATAAATTTCGTCAATGAAGGAGTAACCTACTCACTCAATGGCAAAATTAATCACGCAGATGTACGACAATTGGTGCAATTGGCCGAGAATTTTGGATTTACCCAAATAAAAAAGGACAACGTTGCCGGGAAAATCAACGTTAGCGTTCAGCTCAATTGGTCCGATAAAAATAATAAAATTCAGTACGATAAAATGTTGGGTGAATTTAACATTACTATAACTCAAGGTAGATTAATTCAATATGAACCTATAAAAGATATTATGAAATACATAAACATTCGTAATCCAGAAGACATACGGCTAAAACCCTTGCAAATAGAAATAAACATTAAAGACAACAACATTTGGGTGAAACCCCTGGAGATCCAATCGTCGGCCATCGATTTTACCGTTTGGGGAAACCATAGCTTCGACAACCAATACGAGTACCATTTCAAGTTTTACTTGACCGATATTCTGAAAAAACAGAATCAGACAAAAATGCAAAATATACCGGTGACCGAAGTTGAAGATTCGACCCGAATGGCCGTAGTTTTTCTGCTCCTGAAAGGAACAGGCAGCCAATACAAGATTAGCTACGATACCCAATCCACACTGACCCGTTTTCGCGAACGATGGAAAACTGAACAAAAAACCCTGCGCTCAATTATCAAAGAAGAAACAGGTGGCGCAAAAAATACTGAAGCCACAGAAAAAATGGATTCGCACAATAAAACAAACCGACCTAGAGTTATTATGGAAGAAACTGCACCTGGTCAGGAACAACACAAAAAAGCGGCAAAAACAGACGCAAAAAAGCGCCCGGGCATCGAATGGAAGGACGATGATAACTAAAACATTTACCATGAGTATTTACAACAAAAAATTCTGGTGGAAAATAAGCCTAATCCTTTTTGCCATTCTTATTGGAGTAGGATCGTTGTACTATACCAATAATCTGGTAAAGCAACTTGCCCACGAAGAAAGTCAAAAGATCGAACTGTGGGCTGAGGCTACACGACGCCTGGGTTCGTCCGAAACCGACAATCAGGATTTTGGATTTCTGCTGGAAGTAGTTCAAAACAATAGAACCGTACCGGTTATCCTTACCGACTCGGGCAATCACATCATTTCGTACCGCAATCTCGACTCGGTAAAAGCCCTTGACTCAGCTTATCTTCGGCAACAATTACAATTGATGATAGAGAAGGGTAAACGAATTACCATACATGTTGGCCCATACAACAAAAACTATGTCTATTACAAAGAATCGGTAATTCTTACCCAGCTTAGGATTTACCCCTATGTACAGCTGGGTATTATTGTTCTTTTCATTCTGGTTTCCTATCTTGCCTTCAGCTCTTCACGAAAGGCCGAACAAAACCAGGTGTGGATTGGGTTGACCAAAGAAACAGCCCATCAATTGGGCACACCTACCTCATCGCTCATGGCCGTAACAGAAATATTGAGAGAAAAAGGAATCGAACCTACCCTCATCGATGAACTGGAAAACGATGTGCGCCGATTAACCATCATCACCGACCGCTTTTCGAAGGTCGGTTCCCGTCCCAGTCTTAGCCACGAAAATATAAGCCAACTCATCGAAGAAGTGGTGCAATACCTTCGTCATCGAATCCCTTCGAACATCGATGTACAACTCAGGTTAGAACCCGATCTCACCGCCCCCATCAGCAGGACACTGTTTGCCTGGGTCATTGAAAATGTTTGCAAAAATGCCGTCGATGCCGTCGAATCAAACGGAACCATTACTATTGAGGCCAAACAATACAAAAACAAAATACTGATTGATATTTCGGATACCGGAAAAGGAATCCCCAAATCGAAGTTCAAAACCATATTTAAACCGGGATATACGACCAAAGTCAGAGGCTGGGGGCTTGGACTTTCATTGGCCAAACGAATTGTCGAAAACTATCATAAAGGAAAAATTTTTGTACTGAACTCCGAAATAGACAAGGGTTCTACCTTCCGCATCATACTGAAAACCGGCAAAACCGCAACGGACGGTAACGCATAAGGACACTGAGCCGTAGAGCCTAACCCTGCAGGATCAATCAAACAATATCATAGCTAATTTGGTTTATCCTATCTTTGCACAAAATCATGTCTGCATGAACATTTCACGTGAAGAGATAGAACTTCTTGCGCCGGTGGGATCTCCGGAATCTTTGCAAGCAGCCATTCAGGGGCATGCTGATGCGGTATATCTGGGCGTAGGACGGTTAAATATGCGATCGCTCTCGTCGGTCAACTTCACCGAAGACGATCTGAAGCACATCACCGACCAATGCCGCAAACATGGCATCAAGTGCTACGTTACCCTCAACTCGGTAATGTACGATGAAGAAATGGACCAGTTGGACCGGGCTTTAACCGCCTGCCGCGATGCAGGGGTTGATGCCATCGTGGCCAGCGATATGGCTGTAATGGAAAAAGCCAGAAATTACGGTCTAAATATTCACCTAAGCACGCAAGCAAATGTCAGCAATACGACTGCCTTAAAATTTTTTGCCCGTTATGCCGATGCAGTTGTTTTGGCCCGGGAATTAAATTTACAACAGGTAAGACGCATCTATGATAATATCATAAATCAGCAGATTACCGGGCCATCTGGAAAGCCTGTACGGATTGAAATGTTTGTGCACGGAGCGCTATGCATGGCCATAAGCGGAAAATGTTATCTGAGTCTGCACCAGTACAACCATTCGGCCAACCGTGGCGAATGCTTTCAGGTATGCCGCCGCGCCTATATTGTCACCGACAAGGAAACCCAAGCACAGCTCGAAATAGACAACGAATACATCATGTCGCCCAAGGACTTGTGCACAATAGAATTCCTCGACCAGATAATTCATGCCGGCGCCCGCATCCTGAAAATCGAAGGCCGTGCCAGAGGTCCCGAATACGTTAAAATCGTTACCCTGAGCTATCACAAAGCAATCGAAGCAATTGCAAGCGGTAAATTTACCCCCGAACTCAAAAACGATCTCCTCAACGAACTCTCCAAAGTGTACAACCGCGGATTCTGGGACGGATATTATCTGGGACGCAGATTGGGCGAATGGACGACCAGCTACGGTTCGGTCGCTACCAAAAAGAAAATCTATGTCGGAAAGGTAACCAACTACTATACGAAAGCAAAAATTGCCGAAATAGAAATTGAGAGCGGTAGCATTGAAAAGGGAGATACCCTGCTTTTTACCGGACCTACCACTGGAGTAGAGGAAACTACAGTGAACGAACTGAGGATCAATGATCAAGAAGCCAACACAGCACACAAAGGCCAGCGATGCACCCTACCGATAGCAGCCCTACTTCGACGGTCCGACAAGGTTTACAAATGGGTAGATCAGGTTTAGAAGAAAAAAAATTGTCGGAAAATATTGGCTATAGCAAAAAGTTTCAGTAACTTTCGCACCACTTTGATGCATAACAGTTATGAGCAAGCTCATATTTTTCGTCGACGACGACAGAATGATACTTCACCTGCTGGAATATACTTTTTCGGGGCGCGACGAGTACACCGTACAGTCGTTCCGGCGAGGTGAAGATTGCCTGGCCGCACTGAACCAAAATCCAAGCCTTATCATCCTCGACCACAGCTACATTGGCAACAACAGCCAGTTCACAACAGGACTGGAACTGTTGCGTGAAATACGAAACCACAACCAGCAGGTCGATATCTTTGTCCTTACTGCCAACGAAAACGAAAGTTTAAAGCAGGAATATACCAACCTTGGCGTAAAAAAATTCATTACCAAGAATGAATTTTTTATCGACAACCTGATTGAATCAATTGGGAATTACTTTTCGAAAAACTGAAAAAGTCGAAGGAAGGATTGATGTTAATTTGTTGACCTACCAGGACTCGAACCTAGACTAACAGAACCAAAATCTGCTGTGCTACCATTACACCATAGGTCAATCCTTTTTCAGCGACGCAAAATTAAAAAAATTTTATTAATTGAAAACATTTTTTTGAAACAAAGTGGGACGCCACCCGCCTAATACTTGAATGCTATAAATCAAAACGTCAATAGCTCAATCGGGAAATCCACCAGATGCAATTAGGCAAAATTGAATAGCCACCGATGACACGATTATACGGATTTACAGGTTTTTTTCCGTTATTATCCGTAACATATGGGGCATCCGTGCCCTATTTTTATTACTCGGGGTAAATGAAATTCTGATTAACTACCCGTATTCTTATAGACTTTTACTGTCAATCTCTCTGCGCCGCTTGCGAAAATATTGCCGTGCTTTGCGGTTTATTCATTAACAGCTAAGAACGCCAAAGGAAAAAAGTATGACCATGATTATAGAGATGGCAGTGCACAGGAAAAATTTATAGCCAAAAGTTATCCACAGCCGACAGTTAACACATGCCATTTACATGCAAAATCTTTTACTTAGACCATCGAGAATTTGGCCATATTTATCTACGCCGTAAAACCTTATTGGTCGAACGGGTAGCAACAAAATCTTTGAGATAGTAAGGTTCAAAATAGGCCACATCTTCGAAGATGCCACTATGGTATGCTGCCAGGGCCGGTTCAATCATATACCGGGCCAATGGTCGGATATTTTTAATAAAAACAGCATTGGGCGAATGGTAAAGAAATGCTATTTTTTCGGAACCGCTGCCAAAGAATATCATTTTTTGCGTCCGCAACATATCGGAAAAGGTTTCACTTCCAACAATTTTTGCCTCAATAGCGGAAACTGGTTTTATCTGATCATCGAAGATCTGCATATATACTTCCATGCGTCGGGCGTCAATCATAGGACACAGCCAGGGTTGGCCCGAACGATGCCGCATAAAATCGGGATGGTCAAGTGCAGCATAACAAAGCACCTCGAGCGTATTAACTGCCAGCAGTGGCTTACGCAGCGCATAGCACAAGCCCTTTGCCACCGAAGTACCTATTCGCAACCCAGTATACGAACCCGGTCCACGACTGATAGCAACTGCATCAATTAAACTAATATCCAAATTAGCTTTTTCTAAGGCTTTATTAATCAAAACAGTAAGAATCTGGGAATGGTTTTTTACGGTATTATCACTCATATCGATCATGCACTGCTGGTTCTCAAACACAGCAACGCTGCAGATATCTTCAGAAGTCTCAATGGTGAGTATTCTTGTTATCATTCTTTTATAAATTTAGTACGATTCACAACCTTAACGGGCGCGCTATCGGCGAGTCGTTTGGATACAGCAGTAAACGGCCCCGTAACAACACTTTCGTTTACGTTGACCCCCCGGAGAATTTCGATATAATTTTCGTCCTGAATTCCGGTAACCACTGGCCGCATACGTACACGATTGCCCTCAATTACAAACACAACCTCCTGCGTAGAATCCTTTCCCGCAGCACGTTGATGCCGGTCGGATTTCAGGGGGCGAACCGTCAAAGCAGCCAAGGGCACAGCTACTGCATTATAGCGAACGCTGGTATGAATTTCAACATTAGCTGTCATCCCAGGTCGTAAAGGATAAGGATTAGCGGCCGAAGACAAATTGCTGTACGATTCGGGGAAAATTTGAATCTTCACTTCAAAGGTAGTAACCTGGTCGCTTAACTGCCCGCTAACTGAAGCCGAGTTGGCAATATCGGTTACAACACCGTAAAATTTTTTTCCCAGAAAAGCATCGACCTCCACAACAGCCGTATCCCCCGATTTTACCCTAACAATATCGTTCTCATTCACCGACACTACCACCTGCATTTTGCTCAAATCGGCGATCTGGAGTAATTCGGTTCCGGCCATCATTTCGGTTCCTACCACCCGTTCACCGCGTTTAACGTTAAGGCGAGTAATAATACCTTCCATTGGAGCATAAACGGCAGTTTTACGGAGATTCTCCTCAGCCTCAGCCAACGAAGCCTCCGCACTTTTGACACCGAACTCGGCAGCCCGGACGTTTTCAGCGGCAACTTGTACATCGACCTGCGCCAGTTTATATTCCGACTCAGCCGCTTCCCATTCCGACTGCGAAATTGTCTTGTTTTCCCACAGGGTTTTACTACGATCGTAACTCAGTCGCGTACGATCGAGCTGAAGCATTGCCTGCTGATAACGAGCACGGGCATTATCGAGATTAACACGGGCATTGTCAAGGGCGGCCTGTGCACGATCGCGTACAGAAATATAAGTATTTGGCTTAATTTTTAGCAACAATTGATTAGTCTCAACACGCTGTCCTTCTTTAACATAAAGTTCGACAATCTCGCCCGAGACATCGGAATTCACCTTAACATTCACCACCGGTTCAATTCGTCCGCTGGCTGTAATGGTTTCGTATATCGTACGTCGGGCCACCGTATCGGCATACACTTCGATGGGCTTATCGGTTCCCACCCAGCCCAGCTTTCGCCCGACCAGGGCTAACACAAGTAACGCCAAAACAACAATTAGCGAAATCTTTAGCAATTTATTTCCTGTAAAGTTCATAGCAAAATTGGTTACCGCAAAAATCAATGGATAAAGGTAAATAAAAAAATTTTTGGCAGGCAAATTCCGGATAAAATTCGAAAAATTATGGGTATAAAAAAATTAAGCAGCCAAAACGGCAATGGAAAATGTTTGACAATTATTTTGCAAATAATTTAAATAACATGACACCTGGCTATTTCTTTTTGTTCAGCTCTGCTGTACTAAAATACTTTTACCACAGAGAGAAAGCCGCAGAAAAAACAAAAACCATTGATAAAAATGTAATTCACCTCGCAGAACACAGAGAAACAACAAAATACTCTGTGATGTCTGTGGTAAAAAATAGTTAACGCTAAGGAAGCAAAGGGACTACGCTAAGAACGCAAAGAGAAAATAAATTATCCGAGTCACTGCTTTATTGATATAGCACACCGATGATACGGATTAGACGGATGTACACAGATTTCTATCGTGATTATCCGTAGCATTCGTGTTCCCGTGTTCTATTACTTTAGTAATTGAAGCACACGAAAAACTGTATTCGTTGTAGTTGTAGAACCATTCATATGTAAATTTTCTGCGTCCTTTGCGAAAGTCTTTGCGATCTCTGCGGTATTACTTTTTACCACAATGAAAAATGTATTAACGACAATTGACCGAGTGAGTAGGCAGTAGAATAGAAAAATTTTAAAGACATAAATTAACAGATAGCACAGTCTTTGGTTAGTTCCATTTACAAGTTAGCGAAGACAATTACTCAAAATTCAAAAGTAGAATTCAGGGCATTAGCCAACTGCTGTGCCTTATCGGCACCGATGAGTTCCGTTAGTTGATCGACAGAAGCGCTGCGGATAGCCTCAATGCTACCGAACTTTTTCAGAAGCTTTTCCTTAGATTTATCTCCAATACCGGGCACAGCATCGAGCAGGGAAACGAGCGATTGCCGATTACGGGTACGACGGTGAAATGTGATTCCAAAACGATGGGCTTCATCTCGCAATTGCTGAATCACACGCAGCGAAATCGAACGCTTATCGAGGTACAGTGGCAGCGGGTCACCCGGACGGAAAATTTCCTCCAGGCGCTTGGCAATAGAAATAATTTCGACCTTATCGTAGATATCCAGCAGTTTAAGTGCCTCCACGGCAGCATTAAGCTGACCTTTGCCCCCATCGATAACAATGAGTTGCGGTAGCGGCAGTTGATCGCGTAGAAGTCGGTCGTACCGGCGAAACACGATCTCACGCATCGTAGCATAATCGTCAGGACCGGTAACTGTACGAACATGGAAATGGCGGTATTCCGACTTTGCTGGTTTACCATTACGAAAAACCACACAGGCCGAAACGGGAAATTCGCCCTGAATATTGGAATTATCGAAACATTCTATATGCACAGGTAGCTGACGAAGCTTCAAATCATTCTTGAGCTGAAGCAGTACAGTATTTTCATTATCAACAGTTTTACTCAATTTATTCTGCAAAAACTGCAAATAGGTATTAGCATTTTTTTGTGAAAGGTCCAGCAATTTCAGTCTATCGCCAGCCCGTGGTGTGACATATTTAACGCCCTGAAGGTTAAATGCAGGCATCAGAGGAACTATAATTTCACGGGCCGAGCTGGCAAATTTAGAACGCACCTGCACAATCACAGACCCCAGCAAATCAGATACATCGTCATCTTCCCCAATTTGAAAGTAGGCATTATAGGTATGCACCAGAGCGCCTTCGACGATATGCAGGTAATTTACTACCACCATTTCATCGTGCTGAGCCAGAGAAAATACATCACATTCTTTAATCGAAGGATTCACCACAAGGGAGTCGTTGTGATACTTTTCGATAAGTTGAATTTTTTCCTTAAGTTCGTGTGCCAGTTCAAACCGATAGGCCTCTGCGGCCTCCTTCATTCTGCGAGCGAGTAGGTTTTTCACCTCCGATACTTTACCCCGAAGGATTGTTTTAATTTGATCGATATTTTGGCGGTATTCCTCTTCGGTCTGATAACCCACGCATGGCCCTTTACAAAGCCCGATATGGTAATCGAGGCAGACGCGGTAGCCACCGGCAGCAATTTTTTGCGGGTCGAGGTCGAGATTACAGGTACGCAAGGGATATAATTGTTTAAGCAGGGATAGGAGGCTACGCACCATGTAAGCAGAGGTAAAGGGCCCAAAATAATCGGAACCATCGAGTATTACCCGACGGGTCAGCATCACCCGGGGAAAATGTTCGTTCCGCACGACAATCCAAGGATAGGTTTTATCGTCCTTCAGCAGAATATTGTACTTGGGCTTATATTTTTTGATCAAGGTATTTTCGAGCAGCAAGGCTTCGGACTCATTATTGACCACCACATAATCGATAGAAGTAGCACGAGCCACAAGTAGTTTGGTTTTGGCTCCCACCACTGAGTTGGAGAAATACGACGAAACTCGATTTTTGATATTTTTTGCCTTACCCACGTACAAGACCGTTCCGGCAGCATCGTAAAAAATATACACCCCCGGTGTAGTGGGCAGCAACGACAAAAATGCATTATTATCCCTTTCGATAATTATCATAAAAGAAATAATACTAACAACTTAGCAAAAATCTATTCAAGTTTTGTTCCACGTGGAACATTATAAAAGCTATCGTTACGGATTGTTCCACGTGGAACATCAGCGGCCCATATAGATGAGTAAGGCATTAATATCGGCCGGGGATACACCGGGAATACGGGAAGCTTGGCCGATGCTTGCCGGTCGAATTCGAGTGAGCTTTTGCTTGGCCTCGGTAGAAATATTCAGTCGACCATAATCGAAATCTGCAGGTATAGTCAATTCATCGAGCCGACGCAATTTTTCGGCAATAATCTTCTCGCGCTCGATATATCCACTGTACTTTATCGCAAGTTCAGCAGCAAAAAATACCTCATCAGAAAAACGATCCAACCATTCTGGTTTCAAATGATGAATAAGTCCTTTTAAAGAGAGTTCCGGCCGCAAGCACAAATCGCGTAATCGTACCTTCTGTGAAAGAGGGGTAGAATTTTGAGCAATTAGATAGGTCTCTACCTCATCGGGTCGTACAGAAATATTATGAATAAGACCTATTAAATCGTCAATAGTATTACGTTTAGCGAGCAGTTTTTGATAACGCTCGCCAGATGCTAAGCCTAAATGGTAAGACCGCTCGGTAAGGCGTTCATCAGCATTATCCTGTCTCAAAAGCAATCGAAACTCAGCCCGGGAGGTAAACATCCGATAGGGCTCATCTACACCTTTGGTTACCAAATCATCGATAAGAACACCAATATAAGCTTCATCCCGACGGAGAACAAATGGATCGCGCCCGTGAATCTTTAAATAAGCATTAATCCCAGCCATAATTCCCTGTGCTGCCGCTTCTTCATAACCAGTAGTACCATTAATTTGCCCGGCAAAAAATAAGTTCTTAATAAACTTAGTCTCGAGCGAATGATACAGCTGCGTAGGGGGATAATAGTCGTACTCAATGGCATAACCAGGCCGAAATATTTTCACATGCTCCAAACCTTTAATTTTGCGAATTGCACGAAACTGTACATCATAGGGCAAGGAAGACGAAAAACCATTCAGATAATACTCATAAGTACTGGTACCCTCAGGTTCAAGGAACAACTGATGGGATTGCTTTTGAGCAAAAGTTACAATCTTATCCTCGATACTGGGACAATAACGCGGCCCAACCCCCTGTATACGTCCGGTAAATAAAGGTGAATCCTCGAAACCCTCACGCAAAATTGCATGTACCTCGGGATTGGTATAGGTAATATAACAACTCAAACGTGGTGATTGATAGGCGTCGTCGATTAAAAAACTAAACTTTCCACCACCCTCATCACCCGGCTGTTCTTCAAGCACAGAAAAATCAATAGTACGTCCATCAAGGCGCGCCGGCGTACCGGTTTTTAAACGACCTACCTGAAATCCATATTCCTTTAGCTGTTGTGAAATACCATATGAAATAGGTTCAGAAATACGTCCGCCGGAAAAATTAGTACGTCCAATATGAATCAAACCATTTTCAAAAGTTCCATTGGTCAATATTACTGCCTGAGCCCCAAAACGAACACCGGTGCGTGTTACAACCCCACAAACAGCACCCTCATCGATAATCAACCCAACAACAGTATCCTGCCAGAAAGAAAGGTTAGATATTGATTCAAGTACCTTGCGCCACTCAATAGAAAATTTTACACGATCGCATTGCGCCCGTGGCGACCACATCGCAGGGCCTTTTGAACGGTTCAACATTCGGAACTGAATCATCGACCGGTCGGTAACAATTCCTGAATAACCGCCCAATGCATCAATCTCGCGAATGATCTGCCCCTTGGCTATACCACCCATAGCAGGATTACAGGACATCTGGGCAAACTTGGTCATATCCATCGTAATAAGCAGAACACGCGCCCCCATATTAGCTGCAGCAGCAGCAGCTTCACACCCAGCATGTCCGGCACCTACAACAATAATATCATAAGAGTCAAAAAAATCAGTCGGCATAATCAGTAAATAATTTTAAATAGTAATCCTCCTTTCGACGCATTTGCAATCTCTGTGCCTTTGTCTTATCCTTGTAACCGCAAAGATGCAACAAACCATGAAATATCACCCGTAAGAGTTCCGCCTGAAATGTAACAGAAAATCGCTGCGCATTGGCTCGTACAACATCCACACCAATAAAAATATCCCCAGCCACAACAGGATAAGAAGAATAATCGAATGTTATAACATCGGTCGGATAAAAATGTTTCAAATATTCGACATTCAAACGATAAATATAGGGATTGTTACAAAAAACAATATTAACATCGCCCAGACGTTTACCCTCGAGCAATGCAATTTTTTGCAGACAAAAAACAACCTTTCTTAAATCAAAATGAAGAGGAACAGGATAAATATAATGAAAATTGACAGCCAATTTTATAATTTAAAAGTCATAACAACACGCGTACCGTTATCGAAAAACTCAGTATTATCAGATAACTTCTTCATCAAAAATATTCCTCTACCACTAACATTTTCGATATTTTCAGGTGCAGTAGGATCGGGCACATTGTTATAATCAAAACCTTTACCACAATCCTTAACAGAAACTTTTAATTCCTTATCATCGAACTCAGCCTCAATAGTCACCGGTTTATCCTCCTGCAATTTATTACCATGAACAATTGCATTATTGGCAGCCTCAAGAACTGCTATCAGAAAATTTCCATACAACTCAGAATTCAGCTTACAAGCTGCAGAAATTTCATCGACAAATTTCTCGACCTTTCGTAATTCTTCAATTTTTGACTGAATTATCAATTTATTGCTCTTCATGCCTGTAAAAATTAAAACCGATTGTGTAGTACATCATATATACTGATATTTTGAAAAATGGTTACCAAAATTAATACATATTTCATTTGAAAAAACACATAAAATAAAAAATTATGCTAACGTGCAAGCCAAACTCTGGGATCGAGCTTTTGCAAATCCTGCCAAATCTCAAAATGTAACCGTGCCACATTATCCTCATTCATACACGCCGTAGTACCCAAAACTGTAGTAGGCTTAACATCAACACCGGCAGAAACATTTACACTGGCTAAATTCTGATATACAGTATAAAAATTGCCATGCCGAATAATGACAGCATAATTGGAACCTTTAATAAAAAAAACCTTAGAAACAACACCTCCAAAAACCGGAAAAACAGGCACATTACAATCGGTAGAAATATCTACCCCATTATTATTAATCTTAATGCCTTTGTAGACCGGATGGGGCTGCTCACCAAACTCAGAAACAATCACACCATTAGCCACCGGAAAAGGAAGTTTACCTTTATTTTGCTCGAATTTAGCACTTAAAGCAGCAACCTGTCGCGAATAAGTTTGAGATGTAGAGGCCTTGGCCTTCTGGATCTCACTTTCCACAATCTTACGAATTTCGTCTTCAACCTTTCGCGCTGCAGCTTTTAAATTATCCAAAGAGTTTAGCAATTCACGGGAACGCTTCTGCACCTGTTTAAGGGTAACCTGTGCAGCAGACAAATCACGATTCAGCGTTTCTATTTCACTTCTACGTAACGATATAAGCCTAACCTTTTCGGCACGAGTAGAAGCTAAGCGTTGCGAATTTTCATACAA
>Ga0123519_10011406_pt1 | contig 13115 bp, 9 predicted proteins | sample YelNatPaOPRAMG02_FD_87396 | JGI IMG/M metagenome (GOLD analysis project Ga0123519, IMG submission 87396) | Hot spring microbial communities from Yellowstone National Park - Yellowstone National Park OP-RAMG-02 (version 2) | ecosystem: Environmental > Aquatic > Thermal springs > Hot (42-90C) ...
ATAACACAAATATCTACGATGGTTGCCTGCGCCGTAATCCGGCATACCGGTGCCGCATTGAATGGGTTTTTCTCAGGGGCCTGGATGCACGGATACAAGGAGGCAAGCAGGTATTTCTCTGGAGAGCCCTGTTCAGGAACATAAAGTAGCGAAAGATGCAATGAAGGCAGGCATCTCGTTTCAACCATCCTTTGGATATGGCGCCCGTCCGGTTCTAGGTCCAGCATATCACGATGAGCTTGGACCACCTGGAGTGCCGCTCGCCCTCGTAGCGACATCTCTGCCGAAGTCGCTACCAACTCGAGCGATACCGCCACCGGCTCCTCATTTGCATCCATCGAAAACCTGGGTATCGATTCAATCAGTTTCCAAGCGCATGTGCTAGTAAATGTGAGGCTACTGCGCGTACAACGTCCAAAAGGTGCGCTTCATAAAGTGCTCGATATTGACCGGCGATAGTTTTCGATGTTGTTGCTGGGATGTTCCGATCGCCGAGGCGACGTGGCAATCGGATCGAGGTCTCGGAGGAGCGGGTCGGGGGCGGGCAGGCATCATCCATGATGTCACGGTCACAAACAGAGCGACATGCATCGCTGCAGATTGCCGTTGACGGCCGGGGCCTGCTGTGGCGGGATTGCGGCCTATTCTGTCACGGGCGCTTGGCAATGGCGGCTGTCACACGGCCGTTGCGCAGGCCAATGGGAGACACAGCGAATCGCTACCGCATCGGTTGTTCATTCGTGAGCATTATCGCCTGGAACGGAACGGGAGTTCTCGAAGCATGGACACACAGAGCAACGAATGGATTATCGAATGGTGTTTGGATCGAAAGGAGAAATACGGAAGTGAATCATCGCTTGCGAAAGAGGCAGCAGACTCTCAGGTTTCCTGGTGCTCGCCATGCACTACTCCCGGGCGCGCTAGTGAACCCTGGAGCAGCGGCGTTTCTAGCCCAGGCGATGGCGTTGGGCGCAACACCAACGACAGGCTCGGGAACGACGCTCATCCGCAGCGTCGTTGCCTTCTATTGCCTCGTCTCGTTGAATCTCCCGAAAAGGCCGAGAAGCGGCCGGCCTCAGCTGACAAGCGACGTCGTTGCTTCGTGACCGAGTCGCCACGGAGCGGCAGTGCGCAACGGCGGCGTCAGTTATGGCTCTCAGCAAGCCACTCTTTCGAAGGCAGAGTTTCTCTTGATGCACTTCAGGCAGAGCTTGAGGCTGCAGCCCGCCGCCGAGAGGAGAAACAACGGTATAGACAAGAGCGAGTTCGCCAACATTGGAAAAGAGTGCTGCTCAAGGCAGCTGAAGCTCGCACAGCGCTCGCAGAACGTTATCGACATCAATGGTTAGCCAAAGAGCGTGCCATGGAGGCAGCGGCCGTGAAGCGGGAGCGAGAGCGAGTCCGTAACGCCAGAAGGGTGCGTTACGCGTCGAGAGCGCTGCACCGCCGCCTGGCGATAGTACCCGGCGATGGTAGCCCGTCTCAGTGTCGCGTTCAGGGAGGTTACCCAGAAACGAACGATGCCGTGCAAACTGATACATCGTCCAAAGAGCTTGCCGAGCGAGCGTCTCCTCACCCGGATTCAGCTTCCGCGACGTATTTGGAAAGCGCGTCCGCTTACCCTATATCGGAGCAGAGGATTTCGCCAGAACTCCGTGGATCGCAGACGAACGCAACAAGAAAATCGAGGGAAAGTGCAAACCAGAATGAGAGCGCAGAAGAGTCGTGCTCACGGCCAGAGCCTCCAGCTCGTCAGGCAACGCATGCGGTGCCTTGTCAGGAGCTCGAAATTGCCGCCGCAGCATGTTGCTATCTACATAGAGCGGGCTTTCCTTTACGGGCTGGAATATCGTTCGAGGAGGCCACCAGAGAACATCTACAGGTACCGGCATGTATTCAGCATGCTGATCAGCTTTTGAAAGCGCTTACAGGTTGGATTCAGGCCCAGGAGCGTGCACTGATTGCGATGGATGCGGCAAACTCGGCAGCACCCTCTGAATGCAGGCTTCACAGCCGAGGTGATGGACGGGTGTTCCTGGCCTCGTTCCTGGTGCACAGGTTCCCAGAATATGCGCTGGGCGACCAAACAGCGGAGCATCTGTGTGCTTTCGCACGCAATTTGGTAGATCGCTTTGCACAGCTTGCTGCTGCTGCTGCCACCAAACCCCGTACTGACAACCAGTTTGAGCGGAACATTGCTGGATTCGTCCAGTCCTGGCGATGCTGGAAACGAGCCTTCATTGCGTGGAAACGCAGGGATGCGGCGCAGCTTCTCGAGGGACTCGCCCACGAACTCGCCGCATTGGACAAGCTACGCGGTACTGTCAGGAGCGCGACAACACATCAATCGGCGACAGTGGCAAACCAGACGATCGGATACTGGGAGCGCGAAGTCAACCAGTTACAAGACCGGCTGCATGAAATGACGAGACTCGTCGGCGGTGTCCAGGCCGAGCGCTATGTCCAGCGGCTGGCAACTCGGTTGGTCTCTGCGGCGCCGGAGACAGAGCCCGGCGCCCTAACAGCCGAACTGGACGCCGTCTCCGGACTGGTGCGCGATACCAACCAAGTAGCAGCCGCTGGTCTCGACGTGAACACTGTTCTCGCGCACGAAATCCTGGTGGACTTGCCATCTTTCCGCGAACGGGTGCAAAGTTCATGCGCTGCCGCCTGGCCGATTCCAAGCGCGCTCTCGAGGCGTATCCACTGCTGCCTACGCAAAGCTTATTTTGATCGTTTTCGCGAGGCGCTTGTTTGTGAGGCCTACGTAACCCTCTTCGTGGATGCAGTGCGCGATCTGCGGGAGGTCTTGCGGCAGTTGCTGCCGCCGCCACCCTCGAAAACGCCCCAATCATCGTCGTTATCCGCTCGGCGAGAGGACGATTTCCCTGCAGAGGATCCACAACGGCAACGCCGTACGCTCTACGCTGCCGAGGTCGAGCGGATGCATGATGTAATCGACAGAGAACTGGATCCGTCTTATTGGCGTCAACGCCTGGAAGCGCTCATCGAGGCAGAGAACTCGACGACATCGACATCGAATCAGACGCTGCTACGCCAAGTCGCACTGGAGTCGCTCGCGCATATCATCTTTATTGCCGTGCAGGTTCTTTTCCTGGTCCAGATGCCGGCTAAGGACGCGTCACTCGTGCAAGCATGGGCACCAGCAGCCGATCGTGCCGCTGGAGTCACCGGGGAGAAGGCGGTGCTACGGCCGCCGACGCGGCACGCGGTCGCAAAAGCCCTGCAGGAGCGCATCAATCAGCATTCGTTGATCGAAGATGCCATCGTGCATGTCTGGGAGGAGCTGTTCGATCTCATTGAGGATCGTCAACGAGATTTGCGTATCGCTCGGATCGAGCGCATGATACCGCTGGTTCAGCAGTTTGGGCCTGCGCGGGAGTACGCTGTCATGATGAACAAGTTCCCGGGCCTGCCCCGAAGTCGTCAGTGGTTAGCGACTTTCGGCGCGTCCGCTGGCATCCAGTCTGGTTCAGAAGGCGCCAAGATGCCCGCTCCGAGGATCGACGCAGAATCGGCTACCGCGGGCACTAGACCTTTGCTGAACCCGCATCGACGAACGCAGCGGGATCTGATGACAACGCTGGGATTCACGCTGCAGCGTGTACTGATCTGGACGTTTACACACCCCGAGGCGGAGAGCCTGCTGAGCCCCGAGCAAATCCCCGAGATGCTCCTCCTGGATCGGGATCGTCTCCTCTCATGGCGAAACGCAGGCAGGTGTCTTGTCGAGAAAGCGGCGATGCTCCTGCGTACGCGCCACTGCGTGTACACAGGAGCAAATCTCGGCGCTCAGCCAGATGAGGTTTGGAGCGCGCTGCACGCTGCCATCAAGGCAAGTGGGCACGGCCTGAATACTTCGAACGTCGCCGAACGCATCCTTGATGCCATCGAATGCACCCTGGTATCGCTGGACCTCGACGTCGCTGCGAGAACAGAGATTATCCGTCGTCTGCGAGCGGCGCAGGTAGAAGCAGATGCGCTAGATACATTGCTGGAGAGGCGCCTTGCCGAGTTGTTGAGTGCACGGCAAGTCAGGGAGCTCCCTGCGACGTATCGCGTTTTTGGCACTTGGCATGAGGAGCTCAGGCATTTCCACAGCCAAATTCAACACTTGGGAATGCATTTGGCGCACACTTACGCGCCTATACTGGAAGTGATCTGGCCTGAAACGGTATCACAGGTTGCGTCTACGGAAACACCACAAGCTGCTTCCGAATACGAGTGAAGCGGCGACTCCGGAGGCAGCCATGCCGAGCAGTGGCGCCAGCGCCTGTGGCAACTGGCATCTGGCAGCTGGGCGAGTAAACTGCATACCAGCAGCTTGGACGTCAGCGGCGCTCCGGAAACGAACGCGCGTTTTTCCATACCGACCGCTGAAGAGATCCCCGTAGCGTGCTCTCCATCTATCGATTCATGGGGCCAGGTATGCGCTTGCCAGGACGCGGTGTTCCAGATCGCCACATCGGTATATAGCCTAGGGAACCGGTCAGCGTGACGCGAATCAACGAGAATTCACCCACAGAATATCCAAAGTAAAGACTGCATCCATTTGCTAGATTCCGCTGGTTGAGGAGCCGCCCAGTAAGGTTTCGCACCGTATGCGTAGCGGCGGCATTTACGCACCGTAGGGAAGCTGGCGATGTGCATATGGCGACGCGGGATCCATCTTGATCAGATGCTTGGCCCAGTTTCAACCGCCGCTCGTCATATCTACCCGCTCGAGAACTAGGGCAGTCGCGCCACCGCCGCCGTTGCAGATCGTTGCAGCACCGTACCGAGCCGTCCGACTGCGCAGGATGTTCGTGAGGGTCACCACAATGCGCGCTCCAGAGCAGCCCAATGGGTGCCCGAGCGCAATCGCACCACCCCAGGCGTTGACGTGCTCACTGCTGATGATATCCGGTAGAGCGGCACTCGAGCTGAGACCCGTTGGTGCAGAGACGCCACCAGCACTGGTTCCCGTACCTGCTGATCCCAACGAACGAGGAAGCGCTGCTGCTGCTGCTGCTGCTGCTGCTGCTGCTGAACTGGAAGCGCTTGCGCTCACAGCAGCTGCGGCGCGCGCTCGTACTGGATCCAGAAAAGCTCCATCTGCTGCATGTGTTGCGGCAAGCAACCTTAGTACCATAATGGGGACGCAGGCGAAGGCCTCATTGATCTCCAGGTAGTCGAGGTTCGAGAGCTTCAGGCCGGCCCTGGAGAGCGCGAGCGGTAACGCCAACGCCGGTGTCGTGGCAAAGCGTTCCGGGTCTTGCTCAGCATCAGCATGCGAAAGCATGCGCGCTAGCGGCAGCAAGTTATATCGACGAACAGCTCGTCCTGAGGCCAAGACCAGCGCTGCTGCTCCGTCGCTTAGCTTAGAAGCGTTTCCTGCAGTGATCGTGCCGCCAGCGGGTCCCTCTGGGCCACCTTTGGCACCCGACGGGCGAGCGCCGGGAAACAGCGGCGCCAGCCTCGGCATCCGATCAATCTGCTCGAGTCGTTCGAGCTCTTCATCGCTCTTGAGCAGGGCAAGGTGCTCGGGACTCACAATGGTGCCATGGGTTTCGGTGTCCGGGCCCCCAGACGTAGTTCTACTAGAGTCCGAGAAGCGTTCCGGGGATGAGTGCGTCGCAAACTCGGTAGGCAGCTCTACGGGCACGATCTCTTTGGCAAAAAGCTGCTGTGCAGTCGCTTTGGCGGCGCGCGAGTAGCTATGCACGGCAAAGTTGTCCTGCTCTTCACGCAGAATACCCATGTTCGACGCCAAACGATCCGCGTAGTAACTCATGGGATAGCCTGCGTCAGCGTTGTCTTCTTCAGCGCCAACTGCCGTTGATGCGCCTTTCAACGAACCCCGCCGGCTGTAGCTGTCCAGGAGCCCGTCCAGGAGCAGTCCGTCGTAGAGCACGCGGTTGCCGAGCTCCCGAGCGAGGCGGCCTCGAATGAGATACTTGCGCCGACTCAACAACTGCTCGTTTTCCATTAGATAGAAGGGTGCATTACTCATGCTCTCCATCCCACCGGCAACAACGATTTCAGCGTGTCCCAGCCGGATTGCATCATACGCTAAAGTGATTGCCTTCATGCCGCTCGCACACACCTTATTGACTGTGAGGCAGCGTACCGTTTCCGGCAAGTTGGCTCGGAGTGCAACCTGACGTGCAGGCGACTGGCCACAGCCAGCTGTAAGCACCTGCCCCAGGTAGCAGTCCGTGACCAGGTCCGGCTCCAGACGTGCAGCTCGCGCGACTGCAGCGTTCACCGCAATAGCCCCCAGTTCAACGGCTGTCAAGTGAGCAAGCTTGCCACCGAAAGAGCCGATGGGCGTTCTTGCGAAAGAAAGAATGTAAACATCCTCGTCTTGCACTGCACTGCCCGTGCTGGAGAGCGGACGAACGCTGTGAAAGAGTCCCGCTAGTCCACGAAGACGCTGAACGGCAGTGCCACGAGAACACAGCATCGAGCTCGGACGCGAGGCAAACAGTCAACAGCAAAACCCCTATTCAAGAAGCTGTACTCAGTGTCATCAAGTTTCTTTTGGCTTCCGTTGAGGCATAAACGGCCGCAGAGGCCACCAAGTACCAACACCTGAACTCAAGTGGCTGACGTCGAGCTCGTCGTCAGTGGAGCGAGCGACGTTGCAGACGAGCCGCCCTGTGGGGCTGCATCGGTCGCGGGAGTGTTGAAACGGACTGCATGCCAGCGTTTCCGTTTTCTTATGTAGAGTCGACGAGTTCTGTGACCCCGACGCAGACTATTGAGCTTATTGATCGTGAGTGTCGAGATGATGCACGTGATTGCAACAAGTATCGGACCAGGCTTCACGTGGAGGCTTCAGAAGGTTCGGGTCTCGCAGGGTCGCTGAACCCCCAGAGACTTGCAAACAAAAGCTGACAAAGACGGGAGCTCTCGCGGAACAGTGGAAGACTTTTGCCCGATGTCCCGCTGTTTTTGCACATCCGTCTGGTTCTGGTTAGATATCTCGATCTCGCGTTGTGCATGGCAAGCGGGTACACCCGCGCGCGTCTTTTCGCCGGGCGCAGTACGGTACAGCAAACGACTTACCGTGCTTCCAGAACTGGTGGGATCTGCTGAACACGCCCGACAGAGTAGCGATACGGCCCCGAAAAGCAATCTTGCGCGACTTGTGATGCGCACTCATAAGTCTGTCGGCAACGTGCTTCTTCGATGATACGTGCGGTAATTAGACAAGCCCCGTGGCGGGAATCTGCCTCGATCTATGCATTTTTTATGGCGCGAATCCCATGAGTCTGATCAGGTCTCCCACGGATGCGCCATTGCCACCAGAGACCCAGAAAGAGGCAACGGTCCCTGTAGTTTCGCGTCTAGGCAACGCATCCCCAGTACGTGATTCCTCTGAGTTGATGGTAGTTTTTTCACCGACCTGGTGCGTGTCGCGCTCACCATGAGTGCCTGCTGCGAAGCGCGTTGTGCCGCTATTACCGTCGGCCTCAGTGGTATGGAAAAGCCGTTCTGTATGTAGGTGATGCATCTGCACCGGCGCTATCGGCGCTATGGCGGGTTCATTCTGCAGGCACTACCATCACGATTGTATGTATGAAACGACCTGTATACTCGAGAAGAAGTATATGTTATGGAATATGGAAGTAGGGGGTTTGTTGGATGCCTCACTGCGCGTTGACAGAGAAAGAAAAGAAAAAAATGGGGGACAGTCTCTGGAAACGCTGGCCAATGTCAATTTAAAAATCCTCTATCTTCGACGCTGTGGAAGCATCCGCGCGCGCGCGCACGCGGGAACAACTGCCTCTCTTTGCCTGGTAGACGTGTGGTGATGGAGTTTCCCCCGATCTACGACTGGTTCCTTGAGCCTGTCCTTGCTGAAGACGATAGAATTTCAGATGAAGATCGAGAGAATGTCTCGACGACAGCAAAGAAACAAAACACATATTTTACAGTGTGGGGCACGCGGGAAGCGGCGGCGGAATCGAACGCCGCTGGTGTTCCTGCACCGCCTCTGGATGCATCGTTGCTGTGGCAAACTTCGGCTGTAGTGGACGTGCAGACAGACGGGCGCGAATATACAGTCATCGAGACCGAGTCTGGTTCTCGGTACCGTCTCTGCGGCCGGATGCGTGCGGCGCACATGGTCACTGCCGGGTGGCCTGTTGCGACCGTCCGCGCCTTTCAAAGCGTGAATGATGGGAAAGGGACAGCGTTTCCGAAAAACTGGCGTGAGATTTTGATCGAAGGCTATCGTTCCTGGCGGGAGGCACGGAATCAAGTCGACTTGGAAAGCCGGCGGGCAGCGAGGCCGCATGCGACGCGAACGCGTTCGCACCAGCGCGGCCCACTGCTCGTAGTGGATGAGGAGCTCACCGGCGAGACCCCAGCCACGAAGCAGAACCCGTCGGACTGGCCCGTGACCAGCAATACCGCAGAGCAGATGCGCAAGATACCGCAATCGATCTCTCGCGAAGCGCGGCGACTGTTAGAGCAGCTTGTTCGCGTCCGTTTCCACCACCCCGACCTCATCCTGGGTGCGAGCGGAACGAGAAGCCGAACAGGGTCTCTGCAAACTGCCTCAGCTATAGTTGGGTCTGAGGTTGCGACCCTACCGCTCCGCTCGCCGACAAGACGGAAAAGGGGGCGTCCGCGCAAACAACCCGTTGATAGTTCAAACAGCGCGGAAGCGAGCAACAGCAAAAGCTGCGAAAAAGGCACCCGCAGCGAAATCGAGAACATGGTTGCCTCCTCGCATCGAGTGGCTCATGCTGCATCCGCCAACAAGCGGAAAACGTCGTCGCGGGACCCGAATAGAGCAAGCGCTTCCCAGTGCGGGCAACGCGCTACAGAGGATCCATTCTCTGGTGACGCTGCGGCTGCGTCTGTGATGATGCCACTGCATGATCGCATGACCCCGGCAACACGCGAGCACTTCCAAAGCAGTTTAGATCCAGCATCAGGAAAGATCAAGATGATGCCTGCATCCAGTTCACCATCAGCGAGCCGAACTTCAGGCGCTTCTCAGAATAAGCGTCGTCCCAGAAGGGGAGCGGAGCAAGCCCCAAGCGCGAGCGAAACAACGACAGGCACAGAACAACGCGGACGGCAAAAGATTCAACGCAAGTCCGCAGAACCTTTGTCGCCGGGTGCCTCTGGAGAAGAATCTATCAACACCACATGCACGGAGAGCGTCAGCACAGTCGGTGAGCTGAAATCTGAATCCAAGGATGCAGCTACAGTATCGACGGCACTGCACACCCACAAGCGGCACTCGAAACGAGTCCGCTTTGAGCTGCATCCCATGCCCACCAAACCAACACGCAAACGTGCTTCTAAATCGGATGCGGCCAACGCGGTACCCGCCGCACCTGCGCTCGAGAAAGCTTTGGCAACTTTGCGCCAAACTAGCAGTGGCCGAGGAGAAATGGGCACCAAACGTCAGCGAGCCGCCCTCCGGCTCGTTTCCGATGCGGCAACCATGCTCTATGCAGGAGACAGCATTTTTGTGCAGGACGAAAATAGACCGCGAGCACTGGAGGCTCCCCAGAGCGCCTCAGATGATTCGCCTCGTCCATCCCGAGCCGGCCGACTCCCCAAGGCGGCCTGGTCTAAAAAAGGGAAACCATCCACACACGATGCTTATCTAGAGCAATTACAGCGCCGCCGTGCCGCATCGAAGACGAAGAATACTGAAAGCCGCGAATCCAGAGGAAAAGTAACCTCATCGCCGAAATCCCACGCGCCAGCACAAACCGCGCTCGATCGTTGGATGCACCGCGTCAATGACCTGGACGCACACCCAGCGTGCGATACAGACTTCATGGCGTCTGACGCGGACGACTGCTTGGACTCTGCAGAGTTCTAGGGATGCCCCCAGCTGCTCGCCGAGCCGCAACCACGCACGTCCAGCACATGGCGATTCCGCAATCACATCGTTCACTAGGCGGCGCCGGTTCGGGTCATAGACGCTATGAACTCGATATTCGCCCCAAGTGAATGCAAGACCCCCTTGAATGGAGAAATCCCCAGCAGACACCAAAAGGAGACTCCACCAGCTCTACCAACGCGGACAGCGACACGCATCGCGCATGCACGCGCACTGCCAATGCGTGTCGCATACCAAAGACACGCACAGGACACGTCACTGCAGGCGCGCTGTAGCGGAGCGCCTTGAGCGATTATCGTGCGCCAGCAGCGTACCGCTGCCGCCCTGCACGCTCGGCATTCGGGTACGCGCACGCAGCGCCTGTGCGGCGCCGATGAAGCCCGCATGGCGCCACCTATCGCGTATCAGGCGCTTTCAGGGTATTCGCAGCGCTCGCGAACAGACACCGTGGGCAGTATCGAACCACGGTCGAGGCGACTGCGCGCAAGCGCATATTTGCGCCCTCGAACGAAGAGCGCTCGTTGTACCAGCGCCCCGCACATGGACTTGAGACCAAACCAGAGTACGGGGCGACGCTTGCTTGGTGCTCGTTCGCTTTGGGACTCTGCGGGAGACTCGCCGGTGCCGGTGCCGGTGCCGGTGCCGGTACCGGTGCACTTTGCGATGGACACCGAACGCGTACACGGCCTGCCTGGTCCGGGGGCTGGGCGCGCGCGCTCACATACACACGTAGCAGCGGGCATCGACAGAGCCAGCTCCGCAACCGCATTTCTATCAGGTGGAGCGCGGGCCCGTTCGCGAAAAGCGCTCAGCAAGTCGGCGCATTTCAGACTCGTCCTCATTAGGGGAAGCATCCTGGTGCTCGTGATACCCGTTCCGCTGAGCACGTTGCAGACGCATGCGCAAACGATCACGGCTCGTGGCCTCTGTCGTGGCGGAGGCGCCCGCCTGGTTGCTGTCACCATCTCCAGTCGATCGATGCGCAGCCCGAAAACGATGGCGTTCCCTTTCCAGCCGGCGTTCTTCAGCAGCTGTACGTTCTCGTTTCCGCTGACGCACTTGCTGGAGGTATTCGCTGCGCTCGTACTCGATTCGCGCGTGCTCTAGCGATTCGAAGAGCCGATCCATACCCTCGCCGGTGGTTGCGCTGACAAACACGCACGGGACCTGTTGATAGAACTCGTTCAGGGCTAGCGCGAGACTACGTGAGAAACTCACCGCATAGTCACCGCCGCCAGGGGTGCGGCTCGCTTCGTTACCGGCTTCGAGGGCTGCATCGAAAGCCTCAAAATCGTGCATCCATGTTCCTAAACGATCTGCCTCCTCCCTGGAGACACAGTCACACTTGTTCCACAAAACAAGGAGAGGAATTCGTGATCTGTACAACATCGAACAGGCGTAGAGCATATTACTCGTAAATGTGAGCACGTTCCGAACACAGCGCGGAATGTCCACTACATACAGCAATACAGTGGGGTACTCGGCAACCGCTGCCAGCGTTTCCGTCACAATCATACCTGACGCAGACCAGGTAAACGCTTCAATCTGCCCAGGTGTGTCGAAGAAGATGAAACGTGGCGCCGTCGAGCTCGCGAGCACCTGGTCGCTTTCATTCGCGGTTGCATTTTCGCGACTTGGACCACAAGCACTCTCTATAAAATCGAGTACACGCTCAAACTGGGCTGCAAAAAGGTTCAACGCCGTCAGAATTGCACCATTCGGACCGAGCCGGTACTCTTCCATGACACGCGAGTACGACACAGTGTCGCGGATATCCAGATCAGCTGGGAACGACAGCGTCTGCACAGCTGGGTCGAGATTGATCGCTTTCCAGGCCCACTGCTTTTCATTCGCGTGCGAGACCAACCGCGAAACCAGGGACGACTTACCGCTCCCAGCCATACCAACAACCAAGCAGTTTATCGGTTTTGCTGTATGCCCTGGTGGCGACGTGCAACGCTCTAGGCCGGGTACTCGACTGTGTCCAACACCTGCATCGCTGAGACCAGCGTGCGGTTGCGGGTAGACTTCAGCGGAATCGTTCGCAGAGGCTCCATCGACACTTCCAGCGTCTATCATGAGCAACCAAACGGCGACGAACTCAGTCTGCTAGAGAGGATTGCACCAGCTTCTCCCACACCGGAAACGCAAGCACAGCGCTGCTGAATCATTGAAATGCAAGCGGACGAGCGGCACCCGCTTGCGTAGCGCTAGCGAGCCGCTGACGCCCGCGTCGCTTCCCTTAGAAACAAAGCTGATACAGAGTGCAAACAGACTGCGTGATCAGATTCGATGTAATCCACGGTTAACAATAGGCTTGCTGCGTTACTGCGTGCAAGTGTTCCCAGCGCTCAAAGAAAGCTCCGCCTGTGCCGGGGGCGCCCTCTGCTGGGGCAGGCTTCGGGAGCACCAAACCTGTGCGCTTTAGCTCCAGAGGCATGGTCGCACACTTCATGATGCATGGCCAATATGCACGGAAGACGCATAGTCTATTGATCGATATAACGTACACGTGGTCTGGATAAGGCGAGCTCTGTTCAGCTTCTTCGCAAGCATGCGTGCGAGCGAATGCCTTCGACCTTGCTCGAGTGGAATCCTACGGCATTCTGACGGCCTGCCGCAGCCTTTGACAAGTTCATCAAAGATACATGATCGACGCTGCCAGGAAACGAAGGTCGGTAGGGATTCAGGTCTGCGAATGACTACCAGAGGCCGGTATAAGCTCTCGAGACTGGGCGGCAGAGCATGCAAATCCCGAGAGCTTTCTGTAGAGGGCGTTGCTGGCTCCACTCGGTAGAACGAAAACTTTTAGAACCCTAGGGTGAATGAATACCAACTGGTAGACGCACCACAGCCTTTTTCGACCGGCCCCCTGCCATGCGTTTCATCCTCTCCTTGGATACCTGGAGGCTTAGAGGACGCCCCAGGAAGTTGCATCGCTTCATCTCCTCGGGTCTCGTCTTCAGCGCCACACATCGCCTCATATTGTTGGCGACGTTGCATTCTCGGTTCACGAACCCCATGCGTTTATCGCCTCTGACGGAACGCAGCCATGCAAGGAGTGATCGAACCCGTGCCCTCTACGCTACCCGGTGCTCTGTCAGCTCGCCGTGCATATCTGTTGCCGAAGCGCTCCGCTGGCTTATCTCCGTCTCGACCCTCTGAAGTGTACACCCCAGCTCAGCCGTCAGATTTTTTATTGCTTTAAATGGACGCACTTTTTTACGCCTTGAGGTAA
>Ga0123519_10011407_pt1 | contig 13114 bp, 8 predicted proteins | sample YelNatPaOPRAMG02_FD_87396 | JGI IMG/M metagenome (GOLD analysis project Ga0123519, IMG submission 87396) | Hot spring microbial communities from Yellowstone National Park - Yellowstone National Park OP-RAMG-02 (version 2) | ecosystem: Environmental > Aquatic > Thermal springs > Hot (42-90C) ...
AAATCTGATGATGATCCACAACACATTGATTTTCTTGTGTTCTCTGCGCATAAAATGTATGCACCGTTTGGAACAGGAGTTTTGATAGGACCAAAATCAATTTTCGAAGAAGGCGATCCAGATCAAGTTGGTGGTGGGACTGTTGATCTTGTTTCAGAGACGGAAGTGAAATGGGCTCATCTTCCAGATCGAGAGGAAGCTGGCACACCAAATTTAATTGGTGCGGTTTCCTTAGCTTGTGCAATTCAAATGCTTGAAAAAATTGGAATGGAAAATGTCGCCCAGCACGAAATGGAACTAACTGAATATGCTTATAAAAAAATGAATGAACTTGATGAAATTGAATTCTTAGGTCCAGATAATTTTTCAAATTATGAAAATAAACTTGGAGTTTTAACTTTCAATGTAAAAGGAATGTATCATTCATTTGTTGCAGCGATTCTCTGTTATGAAGGTGGAGTCGGTGTTCGCAATGGTTGTTTTTGTGCTCATCCTTATGTGAAGAAATTATTAAAAGTCTCTGAAGAAGAAGCTGAACAAATGAGGCAGCGAATAATTTCTGGTGATCGTTCAAATCTTCCTGGTGCAGTTAGAGCAAGTCTGGGCATTTACAATACAAAAGAAGAAATTGATGAGTTTATCAAAGTTTTAAGAATGATAATTAATAAGGAATACAAAGGCGTTTACATTCAGGATAAAAAGAGCGGAAGTTATCATCCAGAAAATTTCAAGATTGATTTCAATGAATATTTTAGTTTAACTTTATAAAAAGATTTAAATGGCAATTGAAATAATAATTCCTTTCACAGGTAATAAGCTTACTTTGAGTTCGCCTAAGTGGGACAATTAAGCTAATTAAAATTCTGAAAAGTTTTCCGTTAGGCTTCGATAAACTCAGCCTGACAAAGAGTTAAACTTAATGTCACACTGAGCTTGTCGAAGTGTGACGATTAGACACTTAATAAATTTTGAAGGGCTTTTTCTTTCAGACTTTCTGCTTCGTAAGGCTCAAGACAAGATAACTAAACAAGACATTTAATTTAAATTCCAGGTTTCAATCCCTCGACAAAGCTAATGATAAACTTCATCAATCTGAAAAATAAGATCAAATTCATTTTCACATTAACAAAAAAATTTAATTAAATATGAAACTTTGTAAAAAATTCATTCATCACTTTAATTTTTAGCCTTTCAGTAATTAATTTAAATTTGTCAACAAAAGAGAATGGAAAAGATGGAAGAAGAATATAATCTCAAAGAATTAATTGAAGAAGTTTGCGAAATACTCGAAACAAGTTACACTCTCGAAGACGATGTCTACACTCTTACGGTTAAGACAGAAGACGGCAATAACGAAGAAGTAAGTTTTTATGAAACAATTGATTCTTACGATGTTGCCAAAATTGATTGCACTGTGACAATCGGACCAATAATTAAAAATCCTGATTTACTTTACACATTTTTGAAAAATAATTTTGAACTTGATTATGGTTCATTTGCAATCATAAATGAAGATGATACAGATATACTTGTCATTGTTGAGAGTGTAATTGCTGATGCGTGCATTCCAGATGATCTTGCTGCCATTGCATCTTATATTGCAGAAGTTGCTCACGAAACAAGAGAACTCATTTCAAAATCTTCTTGAAAAGTAAATTGAAAAATCTCATCTCTAAATTCTGGGCTATAGGTCTAATATTTCTGATTTCATTTAATTCACTTTACTCAATTGATAATCATCTTTTAGAACTAAAAGCGAATACATCGTTTACTTTTTTCCAATTATTAAATCAAGACAGAGTTTTATTTGAAGATTCAGTTGAAATTTCTGACAAAAAAATTTCCGTTCAGGATACAGTCATACCAATAAATTCAGTTTCATTAATCTCAAGTAACTCTCAGTTCATTGATAAATTTTTAATTGATCGAAAAAACTTTTTTTCACCAATTCATTTAATTAACTGGCAGACAAATTCATTTTTACTCGATTTAGGCTTACCTTCAAACTTTTATGACTTTTCGTTATTTCAAGCCGATAATCGATCAACTTCTTTTCTAATTAACAACTACGAACTCAATGACCCTTTGACAAATATCATTGACTTGAGAGATTTAAGATTTGATGAATTCGAGTCGATCGAAATTATTTTTCCAACTCGTTCATTTCTTCTTTCGAGGTACAATAATCCAGCTACAATTGTTTTCAATGAATGGAAAAGATATTCTTCCATTCCATATTCACGAATTAAATACATTGAAGCTCCTTATGAAAATTTATTTTTTGATGGGATGTTCAATGTCAATCTCACAAAAAAAATCAACTTTGAATTTGGAATTACAAAACATAATGCACTTGGAAGATTTATCAACAGCGAAAAAGATCTATGGGCAGGGAAATTAAAATCAACTTACTATTTATCAAATCAACTGAATTTTAATCTGACTTATCGTTATTCAAAATCACTTGCAAGATTTAACGAAGGCATTAATCTGAACAATCCACTTTTAGAACCGGGAGAACCAGTCGAAAATATTTTGTATGATAATCAAAGAGCTTTAGTGATTAACGATGATGCCTATCACAAGTGGACAAATCACAGAATTAATTTTCAAACTCTGTTCAAACTTTCTGATTTTTCACTAACACAAATGGATTTTTATTTCAATCAATCTCTGCGAGAGTTTAGAGATAATGAACATAAAGCTGATTCACTTCGTGTTTTCAAAAATTACTGGTCGAAATTCCTTGGATTTGAATTGAAAGAAAATGCTAATTTTTCGTTTAATCAACTTGAGCTTCATTTAAGATTTGAGAAAAGTTTAATTGAGTCACCAGTAAACGATTTTACATTCCTCAAAAAGATTGATTATCAACTAATGGGTTACGCTTTCTATGAACTTAATTTGTTTGAAAGAATTAAGCCATCATTTTATGTGAAATATACAGGCATAAATAAAATCGAAGATATTTTCTTCTCATATGGAACTGATTTGACTTTCAAAATCTCTAACAAAGTGAATTTTATTCTTGGTTACAGCGATTTCGATCAGATTTTAAGTTATGATGAAAAATTATTCTCAGCGATAACCGGTCTTAAAAATATTCGGACAAGAATTTTTAGTGGAAGATTTAGTTATTCGACTGACAATTTGAAATTTAATTTAGAGAGCTATTACAGAGAAGCAAAAGTTCCTTCGTTTGTTTATTCAGACTATCGATCGATTGAATATAATGGAAGCATAATCAAACCTTATCCGGAATTAGAAAAATTATTTGGCGGAAAGTTCGATGTGCAATATTCATTCTGGAAAGTGAACTCAACTTTTTCTGTGCTTTTCAACGATCGAATCCAGAATTTTAACGAAACAACTTTTCACAGAATCATTCAGCCGAGATTTCAATCAAGATTTGAAGTTTATTATCGTGATTTACTTTTCAAATCAAGCCTGGATTTAATTGCAGGATTTAGAGTGAATATTTTTAGTTCGTTTTCAGCGAGAAGTTTTTCTCCTTCAAATCTGTATTTTGTTGATGTTCGAACTTACAACGATACATTGTTCAATTTTGCTTCAATCAGAATTCCATCGAATTTTACAATTGATTTGTTTGCTTCTGGTAGAGTTAAAGAAAATGCAATAGTTTATATTTCAATTGAAAATTTATTGGATAGAAAATTTTACTTAGTTCCATATTATCCAGCAAACGATATTCAATTTAGATTTGGAATAGCCTGGGAGTTTTATGACTGAAAGAAAAATCATTACAATTTTTGGATCATCATATCCAAAACCCGGTGATGAAGAATATGAATTTGCTTATCAACTTGGCAGAGAACTCGGCAAAGCAGGTTTTGATATTTGTAATGGTGGATTTTACGGGACAATGGAAGCCACTGCAAAAGGTGCTTTTGAGGTCGGTGCACATACAATTGGGATAACGGTTAATTCATTTAATTTAAGAGCAAATAAATTCATTAAAGAAGAAATTCATTTCACAAATTTGTTTGATAGAATTCAAAAGTTAATTTCAACTGGAGATGGTTACATTGTTTTGATAGGTGGAACTGGAACGCTTTTAGAATATTCTGCCATAATGGAACTGATCAACAAAGGTTTGATGCGAAAAAAACCGGTTGTCGCTTACAAAAATTTCTGGTCTGATCTGACCAAATTAATGAATCAAAGAAATTCTTTCGAAGGTAGAGAAGAAATCAAAGTTTTATTAAGTGATGATGTTCAGGAAATAGTTTCTTATTTCAAAAAATATTTTGAGGAAAATAAATGAAAGAAAAGTGGTTAGAACTTGCGCAAAAACTTCAATCGATTGCTCAATCAGGTTTGTTTTACTCCAACAATGAGTTTGAGATTGAACGATACAAGATGGTGATGGAAATTGCAGAAGAAATGATTTCAATGAAAACAGGTTTCGACAAAGAGGAAATTCACAAATTATTTATGAGTGAAGCTGGACATTCCACACCAAAAGTTGATGTTCGTGGTGTTGTTTTCAAAGATGATAAAATTCTTTTGGTCAAAGAGAAAGTTGATGGAAAGTGGACAGTTCCGGGTGGCTGGGCTGATGTTGGTTCAACTCCATCTGAAAATGCAGAAAGAGAAGTTTTTGAAGAATCTGGTTTCAGAGTTAAAGCGAAAAAAGTTCTTGCGGTTTATGATAGAAATAAGCAAGGCCACACACCTTATATCTTTCATCTCTATAAAATTTTCTTTCTTTGTGAATTAATCGGAGGCGAAGCCAAAACAAGTTTTGAAACAGACGATGTTGGTTTCTTTGGACTTGATGAACTACCAGAACTGAGCACTGGAAGAATTACACGAAAACAGATCGAAAGATTTTTTGAACATTACAAAAATCCCGATCTACCAACTGATTTCGATTAGTAATTTCAATTTTTTCTTAGTGACCTTAGTGCTCTTAGTGATTTAATTATTTTTTGAACCACTGAAAACACTCAGAATCATAGATTTCAAATTGATAATAAAACTCATTCAAACTATATTTGTATACTTTTTGCAATTAAAAAAATGACTATTAAGGAGATATTTGAATGGCAATAATGACGAAAATGCGGGATAATATGCCCGCCATTTTAATCGGACTTGTTGTAATGTTTTTAATTACAATTGTTTTCGACTGGGGAATGAACTATCTGGGTTTAACATCGCAAAAAAATGATCCAGTCGTTGGTGTTGTAAACGGAAAAGAGATTAAATACACAGAATTCAATAAGATTGTTGATCAAGCAAGAGAAAATCAAAAAGCTCAATCCGGTCAGGATATTGAAGATGACCAGCTTCCAATGTTCAGAGACCAAGTCTGGGAATCTTATGTCAATCAGATTTTAATTGAACAGGAAGTTAAGAAGCTCGGCATCAAAGTAACTGACGATGAAATTTATGAAATAATTACAGGTGAAAATCCACCGGAATTCTTAAAGAAAAATTTTATTGACTCACTCGGTAATTTTAATCGTCAGCTTTATCTTCAAGCCATAATGGATCCACGAAACAAAGAAGCTTTGGCTCAAGCGGAAGATTATGTAAGACAGCAAAGACTTCAGGAAAAATTAGTGGCTTATCTTAAAGCGACTGTTGTTGTTCCAGAAAATGAAGTTAAAAAACGATTTATGGAACAAAATGTAAAGGCTGATGCAAAATTTGTTGTGTTTAGTTTGAATTCAATAAAAGATAATGAAATTTCTTACACAGAAGATGACTTAAAAGCTTATTACAAAAAGAACATTGATCAATACAAAGTTGAAGCACAGAGAAAATTAAAGTATGTAATTTTCAGAAGACAGCCGAGCAAAGCAGATAGTCAGGCAGTTTATAATAGTTTATTGTCAATTGCCGAAGAAGCGAAAAAAGATACTGACTTTGCAGGATTGGTTAAGTTATATACAAACAAAGGATACTCTGAAAGGGCAATTCTTCATGGCTCTTTGCCTTATGAAGGTGAAGTTGAATTATACAGACATAAAGTTGGTGATGTAGTTGGACCAGTTTTAACTTATTCAGGTTATTCTATCTTTAAGATTGTTCGAGATAGTGTTAGTCAGGATGAATATGTACACGCTTCACATATTTTGATTACTGCACCAGTTGATACTGTTTCTGCATTAAACAAAGTGAAAGATATTTTACAGCAGATTAAAAACGGCGCTGATTTTGCTGCAATGGCAAAAAAATATTCGATGGATCCAATTTCAGCATCACGAGGTGGTGATCTCGGTTGGTTCAGTAAAGGAATGATGGTTCCACCATTTGAAAAAGCAGCGTTCGGTGCAAAGATTGGTGATGTAGTCGGTCCTGTAAGAACTGATTATGGTTATCATATAATTAAAGTTCACGATAGAAATAAGAGAATAATTATCGCTGCTGAACTTAATCAGCCAATTAAGATTTCTCCACAAACAGAGGAAGAACTTTACAATGCAGCTCAGGACTTTGCTTACATTGTTAATAAAAACGGAGAATTTGAAAAAGAAGCTGAGTTGATGAAATATCAAGTTCTTGAAACAGCACCATTTACTGAGAAATCAGAATTTATTCCGGGAATTGGTTCATACAAACAACTTGTGAAGTTCGCATTTGAAAATAAAGTTGGGAAAGTAACAGAAGTATTCCCAACAGCCCAGGGTTATGTTGTTGCAAAAATTTCGGATGCGACAGATGCTGGTTTCAAAAAATTTGAAGAAGTAAAAGAATCAATTAAGCAAGCTGTGATTAAAGAGAAGAAATTTGAAATTCTGAAAAAGAAAGCAGAAGAAATGCGAAAGAAAATTCCAGCTGGACAGGGACTTGATTATCTGAAGAATATTGATACGAGCATCGCAATTTTACAAACGGGTACTTTCAATTACGGTCAGTTTGTTGGTAATGTTGGTCGTGACTTTGCATTTAATTTCGCAGCATTCAAATTAAAAGTTGGAGAAGTTTCACAACCAGTAAAAGGAAATGGTGGTTATTATTTGATTGAACTTGTTTCCAAACAGGACTTCGATAAGACAGCTTTTGATATTCAGAAAAATACAATTAGAAATCAGATACTTCAGGAAAAACAAAGCACGATCATCAGCAGCTGGATGAACGAATTGAAGAAGAAAGCAAAAATTGAAGATTACAGATTTAAGTATTACAGATAATTCGATTTCTAAATAAGTTTATGAAAGAATGGACGGTACATACCGTCCATTTTTATTTTAAATTTTGAGATTAAAAACTGGTTGAGTTGATTAATCGAAAAGATACTTGTAATTCTCAATTAAATTAAATGCGAGATGAAAGATTTTTTCTTCATTTTTGTCGTTGAAATCTTTTCGCTGTATGGAAGTTTTTAACTCATCAATTTTCATTTTCGAGATTTTAGAATTTCTGTCTGTCCTGAGATAAATTGAATCACCTTCGAATAAGATCCCAGATGATTTGCTAAGATTGAATTCATTTAAATCAGAAAAGATTGTGAATTTGTCTTTGTATGGCAATCCTTCGTATGGACAGAATGTTTCACAATTTCCGCATTCATTACAGATTTTATCAATGTGAACGATTTGATAAAAATCTTTAAATCCATTCTGAACTTTTATCGCTACATTTGATCTGTTTGGGCAGACTTCCACACATTTGTTGCAAATTGAATCGCACATCAAGCAACGAGAAGCTTCTTTAATCAAATTATCATCAAAAGAAAATTTAATGTTCCCTCTTTGTTCAAATTGCTTTGTGAACATTTCATTGCGATAATCTTTTTTCAGGTTGAAATTAATTTTAATTCCTTCTCGCCTGATAATTTCTTCTGCTGCTTTTTTCCCATCAGAAATTGATTCAACAACCGTTGATGGTCCACGAAGTGTATCTCCACCAACGAAAACATTTTCGATGTTTGTTTCATTTGTCTCAGGATTAACTATCAAATTAAATTTTGAATCAAGTTGAAGTCTGTTCTTTTTGAGAAATTCAAAATCGGTGTGTTCTCCAATTGCAGTAATTACAGAATCAATTTTAAATTCCACAAATTCATTTTCTATTGGAATTGATTTTTGTCTTCCATCTTCATCAAAGTCGCCTAATTTCATTTTCTGACATTTCAAAATTCCATTGTCAAATTCAACAGGTTGAAGCAATTCTAAAAATTTTACTCCATCGTTTTTAGCTGCAAGAATTTCTTCTTTGTCAGCGGGCATATATTTCATTGTTCGCCTGTAAATAATAGAAACTTCTTCGACACCATCACATCTTAATGCAGCTCGAGCGGCATCCATTGCTGAATTACCACCACCAATTACAGCGACTTTTCTACCTAAATTAAATTTCTCATTACGATTAAAGCGTTTTAGAAAATCAAGTGCATCAAAGATTTTTTCACTTGAATCGATCTTCAATTCATTTGGAATTTCCGCTCCTATACCAATAAAGATATATTTAAATCCTTGTGCTTTTAATTCGTCAATTTTCAGATCTGGATTTGAATTAAAAACAAAACTTACATTATGCATTTTTATGAATTCGATATCTTTATCAATTACTTCTTGAGGAATTCTGAATTGTGGAATTGTATGACGAACAGTCCCACCTGCTTTCGCAGTTTTTTCAAAGACAGTCACATTAAAACCAGCACGAGCTAAAAAGTAAGCTGCTGAAAGTCCTGCTGGTCCAGCACCGATTATGGCAACTTTTATTTCATTTCGAATTGATTGAAAATTCTCTTTGAAATTTTTCAGATAATTCTCAAAAGATTTTTCCGTCGCAAACTTTTTAATGTCTCTTATCAAAACAGGTGAGTCATATTCCCATCTTGTGCATTTCGTCATACATTGATGATCACAAATGTAACCTGTGATGTGGGGGAGAGGATTTTTTTCGATTATGGTTTCAAAAGCTTCTTCGAATCTTCCCTGAGAAACTAAGAAAGCATATTCAGAAACATCTTGTTCAATTGGGCAGGTGACTTCACAAGGAGCAAGATAACAATCAAATACTGGAAGTGATTTTTTGATTTGAACTGTTGTTGTCTCTTTAAATTCTTTTTTATAAAAATCTGATTTGAAAACTTCATCACATAATTCTTTTAATATATTCAGATCAATTTTCGAGAACTCTACTTCGCCGAGTCCATTGTTCGATTCGAAGTCGTTTACAATCTGATTTAATCTCATGTAACCACCGGGCTTGAGTAATTCTGTTGCGTAAGTCACTGGATAAATTCCAGATTGAATAATTTTCTTTGAATTCAGAATGTTTGCACCACCTGAGTATGAAATTTTTATGTTTCCATTAAGTTCTTTTGCGATTTTGTAAGCTAAGTTAATTGTAAGTGGGAAAAGAGTTCTACCACTCAAATACATTTCTTCGCCGGGAAGTTTATTTTTCGTATTCACTACGCCTAAGGTATTGGAGAGTTTAATTCCAAATTCTTTTCCATTTTCATCAGCAAACTTTTGAAATCGCTTGATCATTGGAATTGCTTCTTCAAATTTTAAATCATGTTCAAATGATTCTTTTTTTAATTGAATATAATCGTAACCGAGACTGTCTAAAATTTCTCTTACAAAATCGTAGCCGAGCAGAGTTGGATTTAATTTGACATAAGTATTCAACTTCTTTTCTTTAATCAAATACTTAGCAATTGATTCAATTTCATTGCTCGGGCAACCGTGCATTGTTGAAAGTGTAACTGAGTTTGAAATTTTTGGGAATATATTTTTTACCGAGTCGATCAGTTCATCTTTTGAAAAATTTTTAAGAGGGAGAAATATAGAATTGGAAATAAACAGAGTTAACTCATCGATGTATCTTTCAAACAAATCGCTTTTGTTTGCATCTTTCATTTGCTCAATAAATCTATCAACTTTCTCAGATTGAATTCCCTTCAAGTCGTAGCCAACGCTCATATTAAAGACAAAACCAGTGAAATCATTTTCTGAGAGATGGAAAACTTTTTTCAGAAAATGAATCAAAATCCACGCTTTTAGATATTCGTCAAATGAATCTTCGAGTGAAAGTTCCTGTGACCATTCAACATTAAATCCTTCATCTTCCACATCGATACATGGTTTTTCGATTTCGAGATTGTCAAGGATTTGAACTGTTTTCAATTCAATGAATCTTCCACCAACCAGATAAGATGTAATGATGTTTTGTGCAAGTTGAGTATGGGGACCTGCAGCAGGACCGAAAGGAGTTTCTAATTTTTCATTGAATATCTCAAATGTGTTTGAATTTTTCTTTCTGAAAAATCTCGATTGTGGAATTCCAAAAATGGATTTTTCATTTTCGAATTCAGAAAAAATCCAGTTGAGTAGATTCTTAAATTCAATAGTTTTCATTCTTAGTGCCATAGAAACTCCTTATCAAAAGAAATTTTATTTCTGCGTAAATTTAAGAAAAATCAACCACGGATTAATTGAAAGGCAGAAGTAAATTGAACTTATCAAAAGAAATTTTGGACAAAGCAAATCTTTACCGCGACTATACCGCGAGAAATCTTTCCAAACTTGTTCAAACAAAATCTCTCAGCACAAAAGAAAAAGATGTTGTTGAATTAATTAAATCAATGATGGAAGAGGCAAACTTCGATGAAGTTTTTATTGATGGTCTCGGTAATGTTATTGGCAGAATTGGAAATGGAAAAAAAGTAATTGCAATCGATGGACATATTGATACGGTTGATGTGGGAAATTTAGGCAACTGGACATTTGATCCATTTTCTGGTGAGATAAAAGATGGCTATGTTTTAGGAAGAGGTTCGGCTGATCAAAAAGGTGGAGTCGCATCATTTATTACAGCGGGAAAAATTCTGAAAGAGATTGGACTTAAAAACGATGCAACAATTTACTTTGTCGGTTCAGTAATGGAAGAAGATTGTGATGGACTTTGCTGGAAATTCATAATCGAAGAAGATAAAATCAAACCTGATGTTGTGATTCTGACTGAACCAACAAAATGCAACATTTATCGCGGGCATAGAGGAAGAATGGAAATTGAAGTCGAGTTTCGAGGACTTTCGGCTCACGGCTCGGCACCAGAACGAGGCAAGAATGCGATTTATATGGCAGCTCATTCTTTAATTGAAATTGAAAAATTAAACGACAACCTTGCTTTTGATGAATTCCTTGGAAAAGGCTCTGTTACCGTTTCGCAAATTGTATCTGATAGTCCATCACTTTGTGCAGTTGCAGATTATTGCAGATTTCATCTTGATAGAAGATTAACATTTGGTGAAGATAAAGATCTCGCTCTCAATCAGATCAAAAACATTGTGAGTAAATTTAATGGCGAAGTAAAACTCCTTTATTATGAAGAGACTTCTTTCACCGGAAAGAAATATGGAATGGAGAAATATTATCCAACTTGGAAAATGGAATTAGATCATCCAGTTGTTCAAAATGGAATTAGAGCTTACAAAGAATTATTTAATACTGATCCAACTGTCGATAAATGGACATTCTCAACAAATGGGGTTGTGATTAGAGGAGTTTATGGAATTCCAGCAATTGGATTTGGTCCAGGTGATGAAGTCTTCGCTCACGCACCTGATGAAAAAATTTCAATTGACGATTTAGTAAAAGCATCTGCATTTTATGCAATGTATTGTCAAACATTTTAATAAAATTTAGGGAGAAAGAAATATGGACAAAAAATTTAAAGGCAAACATTTCCTTTCTGAAGATGACTGGACAAAAGAAGAACTCGATGTAGTTTTTGAAACAGCATTTGAACTCAAACAAAAATTCTATGCTGAAGAACCTACGCTTTATCTACCATATAAAACTTTGTTTATGATTTTCTTTGAGCAATCCACCAGAACTCGAAATTCAATGGAAGCTGGAATGACTCAACTTGGTGGACACGCTCACGATTTGACCGCTGATAAAATGCAAATCTCTCACGGCGAGTCACCAAAAGATACTGCAATAATTCTTTCGCGAATGGGACATGGAATTGCCTGCAGAAATTGTTTTTACGGAATTGGTAAAAAATATCTTGACGAAATGGCAAAGTATGCGACTGTTCCTGTTATGTCTCTTCAGGATGATGTTTATCATCCATTTCAGGGAATTGCCGATTTGATGACAATATTTGAATACTTTGGTAAGAATCCGAAAGGATTAAAAGTTACAATCTCGTGGGCTTATGCAACTTCGCACGCTAAACCACTTTCTGTTCCACAATCACAAATTCTTTTATTCCCGAGATATGGAATTGATGTAACTGTTGCACATCCTAAGGAATTTCCTCTTTCAAAAAATATTGTTGAAAAAGCATATAAGAATGCTGAAATCGGTGGTGGAAGTCTGAGATTTACTTATAATATGGATGAGGCTTTTGAAGGAGCAAATATTGTAATTCCAAAAAACTGGGGCGGCTTTGCTTACTATGATGTTGATTATTATCTGCAAAATGAAGAAGAATGTAAGAAAGAGATGAAAGCCAATCTTGAGAAATACAAAGACTGGATTTGCGATGAAAGGAGAATTAAACTTGCAGCCAAAGATGTAAAATTAATGCACGCACTCCCTGCAGATCGTGGAAAAGAAGTTACTGATGAAGTAATTGATAATCCAGAGATTTCCATTGTCTATGATGAAGCAGAAAATCGTTTGCATACAGCAAAAGCAATTATGGCGTTGACAATGTAAGACCAAAATTTTAGTGAATATTAACTTAAGCTTAGTTGAAATTTAATCTGACACTTAGTCTGCCAGAACATTGATTCAAACATTTTAGGGAATATCAAAATTTTAAGGTCACCCAAGGACTGAGATAGGGTGACCTTAATGTTTTAAATCTATTATCATTCTTAGGGAATTAATGAAAAGAATCCGAAATATTAGGTTCGAACGAAATGTATCGAGAACACCGACAAGGTTTTTCTCGATACGAACCTCACTTCGTTCGGTTCTACTCGAAAACCGATTTGTGATCGGTCTTCGAGTAACGAAGTGTATCGAGAAGACCGATAACAGTTTTCTCGATACGCCCTTCGTTTTGAGGCTGTGTCGTAATAAACAAATTGAATAACTCATCCCCCTTTCCCCCTTCTCTTGTGAAGAGAAGGGGGAGAAAAGTCCCTCTCTTTCCAAGAGAGGGATTTAGG
>Ga0123519_10011409_pt1 | contig 13112 bp, 15 predicted proteins | sample YelNatPaOPRAMG02_FD_87396 | JGI IMG/M metagenome (GOLD analysis project Ga0123519, IMG submission 87396) | Hot spring microbial communities from Yellowstone National Park - Yellowstone National Park OP-RAMG-02 (version 2) | ecosystem: Environmental > Aquatic > Thermal springs > Hot (42-90C) ...
AGTTTTGAAACAAGTTCCTTCATATGAACCGGTATTCTTATTATCTTTGACTGGTCAGCTATTGCCCTGTTTATTGACTGCCTTATCCACCATGTTGCATATGTTGAGAACTTAAATCCCCTTTTGTATTCAAATTTTTCAACCGCTTTCATTAATCCAAGTCCTCCCTCTTGTATAAGGTCAGGGAGTTCAAGGCTTGAGTTCACATGTTTTTTTGCAATTGAGACAACAAGTCTTAGGTTTGCTTTTATAAGTTTAAGTTTATCCTGGAGTATCTGATCCTCAAGAAAAAGGATTTTATCGTTCAGTGATAGCAGTTCATCAATATTTTGTGGCACACCTTTTATCAGAAATTCTTCTTTTGTTTTGAGGTTTTTTATATTTGTTATTGCGGCTTCAACCTCCTTTGGTGTAAAATTATGAATTTCTTTAAATTCATCTTTGGTCATTTTCCCTTCCAAATATTTTTCATAATCGTGTATAAGTTTATCAATATCTCCATAGATCTTCTGATATCTTTCAAGTTCATTTCTCACTTCCTTTATTTTTGCAGCTGTCATTTTTATCTTATTAGTCATTCTTTTTATCTTTTCTTGATTGAGATTGAGATCAAGTATTTTTCTAACTATCTTATCCCTTCTACACTCTATTTTTTCTTGTATTTTTATTCTTCTTTTTTCAGAGATTTTTGAATTTAGTTTTTTGTTCAGTTTTTCTATCTCTTTTTCTATTTTTTCTATTTCCCTTACTGTTTTTTTAATCTTTTTTTTCATTATATTTAATTCTCTTTTTGTTTTTCTGCCTCTTGGCATTAGTTCTTTTGTGGTCATCTCATCCTGTTCTATTAATGTCTGCCAGTCCTTCAATTCTTTCATAGCAAGAGGACATTTTAAAACCAGTAGTTTTAATTCTTTTTCTCTTTCTTTGATATTTCTTGCAAGTGTTATTTCTTCTTCTCTGGAAAGAAGAGGAGTCTTGCCCATTTCTGATAGATACATTTTTATTGAGTTTGATATATCTTGTGGATAGGTGGACCATTCCTCATCCTGTGACTCTCTTTCATAGGTTTTTATTTTTTCTTTTTCTCTTATTTCTATTCCTAGTTCTTCAAGTGTGGACATAAAATTATCCACTTCTTCCGGTGTCATGGATGTTGATGCCATAGATTTACTTATTTCATCCAGTGTAAGATAACCATATTCCTTTCCTATTTCAATTAAATCTTTTAAATGTTTCTGTGCTGACATATTTATCTCCCTTATAATTTGATATTTTTTAGTTCCATTGTAATCTCATTAAATTTTTGCATCTCATTGTCTGAGAGATTACCTATATTCTTTTTAAGTTCCCTAAACTGGTTTTTTAAGTATTGTTTCTTTATCATCAAAAGTGTTTTCTTAAGGTTTTCTATGTTAACTATCTCCTCCTCTTTTTGAGATTTTACCAAGAGTTTTGTTAATTTGGAAATATGCTGAGGGTAATTTATGGAAATTAAATCATATATACTTGCGCTATCTGTTAAATTCTGATTTTTTAAGAAACCGAATATATCTTTTGCAAACTCTGATGTTAAATAATCGATTGAAAAATTTTTCACAAACTCAAGTTTCATAAAATCTGTATTCTTTACAAGTATTTCTATTAGATTCATCTCAATATTTGGTTCTTTATCTTGATGATTGTGTTTCTCATACTCTAAATTTTTTACATATTTTTTATTCGTATAATTGTATATCAATCTTTCAGGAATGTTTAAGGATGTTGATGTCTTTTTAATCCATTCGTATTTTATAATCTCATTATTCTGTTTGGATATGGTGGATGATAAGAATTCAATAATTTTAAATTTTTCATTTGGTAAAAATTCAGTTTTTTTCTCCTTTATTAATTCTATTTTAAATTCAATTATATCTTTTGCATTATTTATGAGATTTAACATTTCATCTATTCCATTTTTGATGATATACTCATCAGGATCTGTGTTTAGGGGAAGAAGGACAATTCTTGGATATATTCCTACCTCGACAAGAATATCTGCTGCTTTTATGCTTGCATTTATTCCGCTACTATCGCTATCAAATATTATTATCACCTCATCTACATAGTTTTTGAGTATATTTGCCTGTTCAACTGTTAGTGCGGTGCCAAGTGGTGATATTGTGTTGTTAAGTTTGTACTGATGTAAGATGATAGTATCTATGTATCCTTCTACAAGTATTGCTTTTTTCTCTTTTTTTATATGGGGTAGCGCTTGATGTATTCCAAATAAGGCTTTTCCTTTTGAAAAAACTGGTGTCTGAGGTGAGTTTAGATATTTGGGTTCTTCGTTGTCGACAGATCTTCCACCAAATCCTATTATATCACCGGATACAGACCTTATTGGGAAGATTATTCTATTTCTAAAGGTATCAATGATTCTACCTGAGTTTTGTGTTATTATCTGAGATTTTAAGAGAAGTTCTCTGTTGTATTTTTTTGAAAGTTCCCTGAAAATTTCATCATAAGAGTTTGGTGCATATCCTATATTGAAGGTTTCTATCATGCTATCCTTTATGTTTCTTTCTTTGAGTATCTTGCGTGCCTTTTCACCATCAGATGACCTTAAATATTTTACATAAAGCATTGCAGTATCAAAGTTTATATTTTTAATTTCTGCTTTTTCTCTATCCTCTTCACTCATATGATCAATATCATCTAAACTTATTGATATACCAGCTCTTATTGAAAGTTTTTTAATGGCTTCCCTGTAGGTTATATTTTCATACATCATAAGAAACTTTATTACATCACCGCCGACATTACATCCAAAACAATGAAAAAGTTGCTTTTCCCTTGATACCACAAAGGAAGGAGTTCTTTCGCTGTGGAAGGGGCACAAACCAACATAATTTTTTCCACTTTTTTTAAGAGATATATGTTCAGAAACAAAATCAACTATATCAATCTTTTCTTTTATTTCCAAAAGGATTTTATTAAATTTCATAAAACAAAGGAAAAGTTACTTCGTTCTTTTATTTCCTCAAGTATTTCGATTTAAAATCTATCACTTATTCTTTAAGTTTAATCTTCTTAGTTTTCTTTTTAATTCCTGTCTTCTGATTTTCTTCTCAAGGCTTGGGGAAATATAAAATTCCCTTTTCTTGATCTCTTTAAGTATTGCGTTCTTCTCACATTCATGTTTGAACCGTTTTATTGCTTCCTCAGGTGATTCATTATCTCTTACTCTTATATATACCAAGTAAATCACCTCCTTTAATTATCCTGGTGGCCATATGAATCTTCTGCCACTTAAAAAATGAAAATGAAGATGGAAAATGCTTTGTCCTGCTTTTTTACCGCAGTTTGTAACAATCCTGAAATCAGTAATGCCGTTTTTTTCTGCTATTTTTTTGGCAACAATATGGATTTTTCCTACAAGTTCCATATCCCCTTCTTTTAGATCAAGAATACTTTCTATATGTTTCTTTGGGATTATTAAAATGTGTGTAGGGGCTTGAGGATTTAGGTCATTAAAAGCAATGATATCATCATCCTCATAAACCTTTTTTGAATTCACTTCTCCACTTACTATCTTACAAAAGATACACTCCATAATAATATATTATAGCATTTTTTTAGATCTCAGAGAGGGGGAGAATTCTCTCATTAAATTTACGTGGATTATAGTTAAGCGGATTTTTTGATTTTGGATTTCTTTTTATCCTCACCGGTATTATTTGTGCTTTTTTTGCTTGAATTACTCCTTCATCTGAGTTTGCGAAAAATATAAGATATCCATTTCTCTCAAGAAGTTCGTACTTTTCATTCTGGTTCTTTACAATATACATATTATCAGCAAAGGGTGGTTTTACTAATTTGAGGTCGTTTTCCTCATCTACTATTACATCTATTTTTACCCCGATAATTTTCATAAAGAGTGCCATAAGGGTAGGAATAACCTTTGTTCTTTCTTGAATTACTTTGCCTTCTTGGTTTTTTGCAACAAAGATTATTCCATCGTTATACTCAAAAGCTACTTTAAAGTTACAGATGTTTATTGCTGAGTATATCACAGCCCATATTGCAAAAAGATAACAAAATGTTCTAAAACGTTTGAACCATCTATTGATGAGTTCTTTTGTGGTATCAATTATTTTCATTTTTTATTCCATAATTTCTTAAATACCACATAATAGTATCAAGGACCTTTACATTTATAATAGAAAATTCTGCGACATAATTTAAGATTTCTTTGTTATCTTTTATGCAATTTTCATTTATAAGTATTTTATATATTTTGTAATTTGCAAATTTGAGATTTTTTAGTTCATTTTCTCCGATGGGTTTGTCTCCATATACTGCTGTGCTAACTTTAAAGAGTTCTAATAGAAACTCGTTTATCTTTTCACCTCTTACCTTCATATAAACCAATCTTTCATTGTGATCCTTGACAAGCAGATATACATCTTTTATTCTGATATCTCCTTTTTTAATGTTATTTTTAAACGCCTTATTACAAACTGCTGCAAAATCAGATTTTATTCTTTTTTTTATACTTTTTGCAATATATATAACAGTTTCTCTTTCATCAAGGTTTTTTTGGGAGTTTGCAATTTTTCTGCTGAAGTAATCTTTTGTTTTTTTAATAATTTCTTGTGTGTTTGTAAAATTGTTTTCCCTTTCCTTGGCGATTATTTGGTTCTTCTTTATTTTGTTGAATATGGATAGTTTTTTATAAAGGGATATGGTTTGTGTATCTGATTTGAGTATATAAACTCCATCTATGTTAACTTCCTTTGATATATCAAGTATTATAATATTGGGTTTAATATCAAGTTTTGATATGAAGTACCTTAAGAATTTGTATTCCTGTTTTGAATCTAAAATGGTGTCTTGGTATCTATTAAGCAAAACAATTCTGAAATTTGCATTTTCTCTAAGTACTCTATTGAGTTCATAGATAGGATTTTCTATCCTGTAGCCTTTTATATAGCTTGCAGATGTTGGTTGTGATAGATTGATTATTGCTGAGGTAAAGAGAATATTTTTTTCGTTTATTTTCCTCTTTATAAATTTTTTAAACTGGTATTTTGTGTTTTTTGTATCATATATATTTGCTGAGATTATGTTATAATTTTCCAGATAGTTTTTAAGTATATCCGGTGAGATGTTTGCAAGGTCATTATATGTTAGTGAGATACTATCGACATCACACTCTTTTGAAAGACTAAGAACATCCATTCCTCTGTTATATAAACTTTCAACTATTGAAGGTTCAATAATTCCATTGAATATTCTTATTTCAGTTTCTCCTTTTTTATAACAGTAATCAGCATAATTGTTGGTCTCCCATATCATAGATACTGGTTTATTGTAGATGGATAGAGTGAATATCTTGTGCTCTATATTATGACATCCTGTAAATATCATTAATGATAATAAAATCGCCTTAGATATTTTCATTCCATTCTTATAAATCTTAATGTATCTGGTTTATTTATTTCTTTCTTAGTTTTTATCCATTCTATAAGGGCATCTCTAACAAGTATCATCGTGTCTTGTTTTGTTATTGCATTGTTAAATGCTCTTCCACCACTTCCACCATTTACAAGATAATTATTTGTAGCAACTATGTATTCTTTTTCTGGGTCTATTGGCTGTCCGTTTATTTCAATGACTATATCAGAAACATTATCATTTTCAACTTTGTATTTGACGATTATTCCAGATACATACATTGATGTTCTATCAGGTTTTAAATTATCTCTTATAAGTTCATATATATCCTTTCCTTTCATTTTTAATTTCACTATTGTATTTTCAAATGGCATTACTTGGTAAACATCTCTTAGTTTTATTTTTCCTTTATTGATAACATTTCTAACTCCACCAGCGTTTTGAAATGCTATATCAGCATTAACTTTTATCCTTGTAACATCTGTCAAAAGATTTCCTATAGGGTTGTCGAGTGTCTGAGATTCAAAGTTTATATCTTCTATTGCGTTTCCTATTTCAATATCCATAAGTTTTGCAGTTTGGGATGAAATCTCTTCACCTATCTTTTTTATATTTTCATCTTCTCCTATTTCATTGGTCCACAATGGAATAAGTTCACATTTTACATTTTTTATCTTTTTTGTTTTCTCATCAAAATCTATGGTAAGTTTTGTTGTATGTGTTAGCCCCCAGTAACTTTCGCAAATAAGCGTATTTGTAATTGGATCTTTCCAACCGTATATTAAACCTGTATGGTTGTGTCCTCCAAGGACTGCGGCTGCTTTTTTTGCTGCCCTTGCTATTGCTATTGTTGAGTGTTTTGAATAATTTTCAAATGTATAAGTTGATACATCAACAATTTTTTGTGAAAGTGATCCATCTATACCCACATGTGCAAGTATTATGATTGCATCTGGATTTTGTTTTTCAATTTCTTTAATATACTTTTCTGTTTCAGTTGCTTCATCTCCAAATTTTAAGTGTTTTACATTTGAAGGAAGTGTTGATGTTTTTGTGTGTTCGCCAGCAATTCCAAGTATTGCAATTTTTTTACCATTTATCTCTTTTAAAATCCATGGTTTTAAGTAATCTACATTTTTTAAATCTTTTTGATAATAAACATTTGCACCAAGAAATGGAAACTTTGCTTTCTTTATCAGATTTTTGAGATTTTCTTCACCAAAATCATAATCATGATTTCCAACAAGAGCTGCTGAATATCCAATAGCATTCATAAAATTAATGCTTGCTATTCCTTTTGTTATATTTCCTTCAGGTGTTCCTTGAAAGAGGTCCCCTGAGTCAAGTATTATTTTTGGATTTTTATCTTTTTTTATAAGAGAAGAACGTGCTGCAAATCCACCTATTGTTTGAGTTGATCTTTCTTTGTCCCATTTGGCTTGCCTTGAAAAATACATTCCATGGACATCGGATGTGTGATACACTGAAATTTCTTCTGAATTTAAATATGCTGATATAAAGAAAACAATTGAAATAAATACCTTTTTGTTTATAATGTTCATAATTACCTCCAATTTTTATAATAGCATTTTTTTTCTCAAAAACAAGAACACTTTCTTGTTTTGTATAGAAAGGGATATGAGTATAGATTTATATCTTTGAGAACTGGAATCTCTTTCTTGCTTTTGGTTTTCCAGGTTTCTTTCTCTCGACCATTCTTGGATCTCTTGTAAGGAAACCTGCCTTCTTCATTGAATGATGGAAATTTTCTCCGAGTTTTGCTATTGCTCTTGCAATTCCATGTCTTATTGCGCCTGCCTGTGCTGATATTCCTCCACCTTTTACATATACTGTACAATCAAATTTTTGATCCTTTACATAATCAAAAGGAGAGAGAACGCATACTTTGAGTCTTGGACGATTGCCAAAGTACTCATCAAGTGTCTTATTATTGACCTCTATATTACCGTTCCCATTTGGTGTTAAGAAAACTTTTGCCACGGATGTTTTTCTTCTTCCAGTTGCAAGTATTTTTTCCATATCACTTCACCTCTTTTTCTGCAGTTGGGATTTTTATATCTATATTTTCATCCTTATATAACCTAAGTCTTTTTAAAAATCTTGATCTAAGTTTATTTGAATCAAGCATTCTTTTTACAGCAAGATAAACCACTTTTCTTGAGTCCTTTGCCATCATATCTTTAAATGATGTGATTTTTGCGCCCTTTGCATATCCAGAATGTGAAAAATAATACTTCTCCTCTTCTTTGTTTCCGGTTAACTTTATGTGATCTGTATTTTTAACAATCACATAATCACCGCAGTCCATATGTGGTGTATAGTAGGGTTTGTTTTTACCCATAAGCAGAGTTGCTATTTTTGAAGCCATTCTGCCGAGAATTTGATTTTTAGCATCTATAATATGCCATTTTCTATTTTTTTGAACAAATTCTTTTGTTGGTAAAGTTGTTTTTGTTGCCATAAATAAAAGTATAGCAAATTTTTCAAATAGAAACAAATTTTATTATAATATTTTAAAGGTTTGTTTAAAAAATGGAGATGGAATGCATTTCTCACCTCACCTCTCACTTTCTAACTTCTCACTTTTCTTTATTTTGCGCTCATAGCTCAATGGATAGAGCAACGGCCTGCGAAGCCGTAGATTCGGGTTCAATTCCCGATGAGCGCAATACTACTGCCTAATAAAAGTGAGAATTGTAAGAGGTGAGATTTGTTAAAATTTTAAACTATTGATGAAAAGTTTTTGTGGTGCTTAATTTTTTTTTATAGAATAAACTATTAAGGAGGGAAAATGAATAATAAAAAAATTACAAAAAATGATGTAATAAAAATTATTGATGAGAACAATATAAAATTTATTAAACTTTGTTTTGTCGATATACTTGGGCAATTAAAATCTTTTACTATAACAAGAAAAGAGCTCGAGCATGCACTAAATGAAGGAATGGGATTTGATGGTTCATCAATTGAGGGTTTTGCAAGAATATATGAATCAGATCTTCTTTTAATGCCAGATCCAAATACTTTTAAAATACTTCCAGAAAGTTTTGACGGTAATAAAACCGCTATAATGTTCGGTGATATTCTTACACCAGAAGGGAAAAATTATGAAGGAGATACGAGATATATTCTTAAGAAAAATCTTGAGTATATGAAAAATATGGGTTATGATGATTTTATGGTTGGACCTGAACTTGAGTATTTTTATTTTAAAAATTCAACTAAACCAGATATAGTTGATGATGGAGGATATTTTGATTCTGTTCCTGTTGATGAGGCAAGCGATCTAAGAAAAAAGACAATAGAGGTTTTAGATGAGATGGGTATAGATGTTGAGTATTCTCATCATGAAGTTGCTCCAAGTCAGCATGAAATTGATTTAAGATATGATAATGCTCTTGATATGGCTGATAAGGTTATAATTTATAAACTTGTGGTAAAACAAGTTGCTTCTAAGAATGGTGTTTATGCTACATTTATGCCAAAACCATTAACTGGTGTAAATGGAAGTGGAATGCATGTCCATCAATCACTTTTTAAAAATGGAAAAAATATGTTTTTTGATGAAAAGGATGAGTATTTTCTATCAGACGATGCAAAACATTATATAGCTGGAATTATGAATCATGTAAGAGAAATATGTCTTGTTACAAATCAATGGATAAATTCTTATAAAAGGCTTGTTCCAGGTTATGAGGCACCAGTATATATTGCTTGGGCAAGAAGAAATAGATCGGTTCTTATAAGAGTTCCGCAGGTAAAACTTGGGAAGGAAAAGTCCACTAGAATTGAAGCAAGATTTCCAGATCCAGGTGCAAACCCATATCTTGCCTTTGCAATCATGCTTAGAGCAGGTCTTTTAGGAATAAAAAATAAATATCCTTTAAAACCACCAGTTGAAGCAGATGTCTATGAGATGAGTGAGATTGAGAGAAAAGCAAATAAAATAGATACTCTTTGTGGTTCGCTAATTGAAGCAATTGAAGAGTTCTCAAAATCATTTCTTGCAAAAGAAACACTTGGTGAGCATGTTTTTAATAAACTAATAGAAAATAAAAAAATTGAGTGGGATATGTATAGAACAAGAGTAACCGACTACGAGATAGAGAGATATTTCTCAATTCTTTAGATTATTTAGCTATTAGCTATTATTGGTCGCTGGTACTTGGATTCCTCAACTTGTAGTCGCAAAGTTTACTTTGCTTAGGTCATTGCGAATTGGCATCTTGCTAATCTATTGAAGCAATCTCTATTCCTATTCAGAGCAAGCTCTGAAACTACAATTTTCTTTATAGCTGCAAAGCACCAGCTTTGCTTCTATCCCTGCAGTGCTAACGCTCTGCCGCTACAAATCTCTCGCAGAGTAAACTCTGCAACTACAAATGTCTACTCCCGAGCAAGGTCAGGATTCCACAATTTATAATCCATAATTCGCATTTCACGAATCACTTCTCACTTTCAAAAAACTCTTATTCCATCGGTTCAAAGTCAGATTTGCCGACTCCACATACCGGGCATACCCAGCTATCAGGTATTTTCTCAAACGGAGTATTTGGCGCTATGTTTGAATCAGGATCCCCAACTGTAGGATCGTATATATAACCGCAGACCTTACATACATACTTTTTCATCTTTCCTCCTAATTATTTGATTTCCATAAACCATGAAGATTGCAGTATTCTCTTGCTTCAACTTTTTCTGCTTTAACACAAAACTCTACTTCTGGTTTGTCTCCTGGTTTTAAGAACTTTCTATAACTAACTCCATCTGCTATTAATTCAATCCATTCTATATAATGCTTTTCTTCCATTGGATGTAGGACTGAACTAACTATTACCTTATACCCATTTGAAGTTTTTTCAATTACCGGTACATGTTTTTCTTTTGCCCCATCTGATGTATTTTCTTTAAACAACTTCATTTCTTTTCCACAGCACACAAGGGCACCTGCACCGGTGTGAAATACTTCTACTATATTTCCACACACTTCACACTTGTATATCCCTTTTTGAACAGTCATAATTTACCTCCTTTATTTATCAATTTTATAAATTTCCTTGAATAACATTTTTGAGAGCATTTATTGCATCATCGTAATTTGGTTCATTTGAAACTTCTTTTGCAAGCTGAATGTATTTTATCTTAAAGTTTTTATCAATTATAAATATACATCTTGCAAGTAACCTTAGCTCTTTTATTAAAACACCATATGATTTTCCAAACTCTGCTTTTAGATAATCGGAGTATGTTTTTACTCTATTAATTTGATTTTGACCGCACCATCTTTTTTGTGCAAATGGTAGATCCATACTTATTGTTATTATCTCAACATCATCGGAGAGTTTTTGAGCATGTTCATTAAATTTTTTTGTTTCAAGATCACATACTGGTGTGTCAAGCGATGGAACTGATGAGATTAAAACAATTTTATCTTTATAAGTTCTATAAAACTTCATTGGAGTTAAATCATTTGCAATTACTTTAAAATCAGGAGCAGTATCTCCAACTTTAAGTTCATTTCCTGTCAATGTTAATTCTCTTCCATGAAGTGTTACTATTCTTTGAATCTTGTTTTCTTCCATTTTAACCTCCTTAATATGTCTCTGCAAATATTTCAAAATATCCTTGAGGATGAGCACAGGCGGGACATTTTTCTGGTGCTTCCTTCCCTTCATATATGTATCCGCAATTATTACATTTCCATTTCACAACTTTATCTTTTTTGAATACCTTTCCTTCCTCAATATTTTTTGCAAGTTTTAGATATCTTTCTTCATGGTTCTTTTCGACTTTTGCAATTTCTTCAAAAACCTTTGCTATTGCCTCAAAGCCCTCTTCCATTGCAATCTTTGCATATTCGGGATACATATGAGTCCATTCTTCATTTTCTCCTTTTGCTGCTTGAAGAAGATTTGTTTTTGTATCAGATATTATGCCAAGAGGAAATGATGCATCAGCATTTATTGGAGAAGTTCCACCTTCAAGAAATTTAAAGAACCTTTTTGCATGTTCTTTCTCATTTTCTGCAGTTTCCTCAAATATTCTTGATATCTGAATATATCCTTCCTTCTTTGCTATACTTGCAAAGAAAGTATATCTATTTCTTGCCTGTGACTCTCCAGCAAATGCTGTGAGTAGATTTTTTTCTGTCCTTGTTCCTTTTATTGATTTCATTTTATACCTCCTTTTTAGTTTTTTAAGTTTTTTAAAATCGGTGCTCTTACTAATGAAAAATCATATTTTACTGGATCTTTTGGTTCTACTTTTCTAAAAAAATCAGTTATTTCAAAAACTGTTTTTATTGAGGTATCCTTTCTATTTGTTATTTTAAGTTTTAATGATATTTGATGGATATGAGTATCAAGAGGAACTAGAAGCATTTTTGGTGATATTTTTGTCCATATTCCAAAATCAATTTCATCTTTTCTAACAAGCCATCTTAAAAACATGTTAAATCTTTTCATTGCGCTTTTCTTATCTGGATTGGGTATAAGTGTTTTTGTTTCGTATTTTATAAATGATTTTAAAAAACTATTTGTTGCTGGATATATATTTGAATCATAGTTTTTAATATGTTTTATAAAAAAATATTCGAGAGAGTTATAATTTTTGTATACTTCTTTTAAGTTTAATATAAGGTTTGCAATCTCATTTCCATCAGTAAATCTATGTTTAAAATTTTTAAAATCTTTAATTATTCTTGAGTTAGTTGAATTTTTTATATAATTAAGGGGAGAGTTCATAATTGAAAAAATATAGCTGAGTGATTTTATTATTTGCTTTACATTTCCATATGCAAGCGATGATGATGTAAGTGCTGATATTTCTATATCTCTTTTATCTGAAAATCTTTTTGGAAACTGGATTGGATCTGAATATATGAATTCTTTTTTGTTGTATTTTTTATATATATCTTCAAAAAAATCCTTATCTAATTTTATATTTTCTAAAACCATTAAATCTCTTTTATTTTTAAAGAGAGAAGTCGTTTATATTCGCTTAGTATTTTTTCAAGAAAATTTTTAAATCTGCAAGATTTTCTTTGACATACTTTTTTTGACATAAGACACTTATTATCAGGAATCTTTCCATCAAACAATTCTATTATTTCACCAATTTTGGCATTTTTTCCTTTTTCTGCTAAAATATATCCTCCAAATGGTCCTCTATTAGTTTTCAAATACCCATGTCTTGCAAGCATCTGGAGAATTTTACTTAAATGGTTATAACTAATATCTAAATCTTTTGCTATTTCAGATGCAACATAAAGATCTTTTTTATTTCTTATCATATAATCAAGCGTATGAATTGCAATTGTTGCTCTTTCTGATATTTTTATTATAGTTTTCATATTTTCAGTACCACAATACTAATTTATCAAATTTAAAAACTTTTTTCAAGATAGATTAATACTCTTTAAACAGTGGCATATCTTTTAGATCAATATCTTCTTTTTTATGTTTTGGAGAATATTTACCTGTAAATTCTCCAAGTTGTTTTCTTTCTTTAAATGTTTTTAACACTATGTGCTTTGTAATTTCATTTTTAACAAACATTTCTTCTTTTTTATAGTTATTTAATCTCTCATTAGCAAATTTAATATATTCTTTTGAGATTTCAATTCCAATAAATTTATGACCTAATATTTTAGTTGA
>Ga0123519_10011417_pt1 | contig 13108 bp, 10 predicted proteins | sample YelNatPaOPRAMG02_FD_87396 | JGI IMG/M metagenome (GOLD analysis project Ga0123519, IMG submission 87396) | Hot spring microbial communities from Yellowstone National Park - Yellowstone National Park OP-RAMG-02 (version 2) | ecosystem: Environmental > Aquatic > Thermal springs > Hot (42-90C) ...
ACACGCACCACCCCGGGAATATTTTCCCGCGCTGCTGTTGTTGCTGCAACGTCGTCGAGCCCAAATTGGACACGCAGTACTGGGCACGTGTCCGCGACGCACGGCAGCTCCAGTGCGAATCGACAGCGGCACGCGACGCGACGCCACAATCACGGAGACGTGTCCGGGGCCGAACAGCACGGCGCTGGCCCTGACGTGTCCACGCACCGCAGGCACCGCACGGTAGGCCGTGCAGGGGGCGCGTTCCCCGGTAGAGCGCAGAGAAATACTGTTTCATTTCTCCTGCGACGTGGTTTCTTTTTCAGAGGACTCTGCCGTACCGAACGCTGTCGCTATAGGCTGAATCGTGTTGATGCACGCCCCTATTGTCCAAGAAGCAGGAGATATTAACAGGTCTTCTAAAACGTTTCTGGTTGGTAACACCAAGTTTACCGTGCCTGCCCACTATGAGCTCGTGCGACCTCTAGGGCAAGGCGCGTACGGCCTTGTCGTCGCTGCGCGGGATACTCGCAACGGTGCTGGTGTCGCTATCAAAAAAATCAGTCGGGTGTTTGCGCACGTTACAGACTCGAGACGGACGCTGCGAGAAATCAAGTTATTGCGTCACTTCCACCACGAGAACATCATCGACCTGTTGGACTTGTTCACGGAACCAGGTGCGACAGCCGCGACTTTTGACGACGTGTATCTGGTTAGTACGCTTCTCGACACGGACTTGCACCAGATCATTGCCTCTGGACAGAAACTGACCGATGATCATTTTCAGTATTTTATTTACCAGGTTCTACGCGGTCTGAAGTATATCCACTCAGCGAACGTGCTCCATCGCGACTTGAAACCGAGCAACCTCTTGGTGCGTGCAAACTGCGACCTCGTGATTGCCGACTTTGGTCTCGCGCGCGCTGCACAGCCGCGTGTCGACGACACGAGTCATCAGATGCTGCTCACCGAGTATGTCGCTACCCGGTGGTACCGTGCACCAGAGATCATGCTATCGTGGCGACACTACACTTCAGCGGTGGACATTTGGTCTGTGGGATGTATCTTCGCCGAGCTTCTGGGTCGCAGGCCGATTTTCCCAGGTCGCGACTATCTCCACCAACTGCAGTTAATTACGCAGGTACTCGGGACGCCCAGCGAGGCCGATCTCATGGAAATCGCCAGCGAACGGGCGAAGCGTTTTATGCGCTCGCTACCCGTTCGAACACCGCTGAAGTGGAAGGATTTGTTTCCGAGGTGTGAGAATCCACTGGCCCTGGATCTTTTATCGCGTATGTTGTGCTTTTCACCGGATCAACGGATTACGGTGGAGGAGGCGCTTGCGCATCCCTATTTGGAAAAGTGCGCCGATGTCAACGATGAGCCTGTATGTGATCGTCCCTTTGACTTTTCGTTTGAAGAGCGCGCTGATCGAGGTGGTGCTCCCGAAATTCGCCAAATGCTCTGGGAAGAGATCAAGGAATTTCAATGCATTAGGCGGGAAAAGCAATGAGCAGCTCACGGCGACACGGGGCGATACGCGTTGTGCTCGGTTCGCGCAGGTGCAGAGCGCCTTGACGGGCGTCTGTGTCATGCTGCAACGCTGCGCGGGTTCGTCTATGTTCATGGAGGGTTTCGCGATCTTTATAGCACCGTGGCGGGTCTCGCTTGGATGCTGTGAAATAGCGAATCATGTGATGCCATGATCGTTCGGCGATCGCACAGGAGAGTCGTTCGCGGCATACGAGGACGGCGCTCCCGCCTCGCTGGATTGCTGCAACGTACCAAGCCCATGTGTTGTTTTTATTTGATCACCAACATGAGACGAGGACGCACATGGTGATGAAGGAAGCTTGAATACAGTTCTTGGATCCCATGCGCAGGTCGTAGTGCATCTCTTGTCCAGAGCATCGGGTGTGATGCAGCAAGCGAGTTTGAATGATGGATTCCGGGGGAATGTGGACAACCTGCAGCACTGCATGCGGACCGCTTACAAACAGTTGCTTGACGAGATGCGTCAAAGCGAGAGCACCCGACAGAGCCGTGCTCGAGTAACAGGAGACGCAATCCCTGATGGCACCTTGAATCAACCGTTTTTAGGTGATTCTCCCCGGACCATCCGTTATACATTTCGGTTTCTCGTCATCCGCTTTTGGGGAGAGGTTTTGTCTCCTTTGTTCCATGATTTGCTCTCCTTCTCGTTTATTCGGCAGGGTAGCATACATGTAACCGCTATCATCCATATCCGTTTTCTCGCACCCAGACGCACTGGGTGGCCTGTGGAACTAAACCTCCATCTTCTCATGTATATATCTACGGTTTCTCAAGTATCTTCCCGTCAACCTCTCCGAAGGCGGGGCAGCATACATGTAACCGCTATCATCCATACCCGTTTTCTCGCACCCAGGCGCACTGGGTGGCCTGTGGAACTAAACCTCCATCTTCTCATGTATATATCTACGGTTTCTCAAGTATCTTCCCGTCAACCTTTCCGAAGCGCGGACGCCCATAGACCGAAGCGCGCCTCGACGTTCTCTCCCGTGCTCGATCAGAGCCGCAACATATCCGCATAGTGTTGGTGCAGGTTGATGACGAGTTGTCAAAGGACAATGTCATGGCCGCAACCGATGTGTCTATGGACCAACGAGCATGAGAATGGCGTTCAACAACAGACAAGACGTCTTCGTCTGGATTGAGCCAGGCAGAACAGGAGTGCACGAAAAGCATCCCAATGCTGATATCTGATGAATGCCCGGGGACCGCTTTGGGGTAATAGAAAGCGACGCTGCCTAGGAGTTGGACAAAAGAATGCGGTATGAAGATCCCGAGAACTGATTTGACAAAGGATGATCTGATCAATGCGTCTGTACATTTGGCGATTTGTAGACGATAACCCATTTTCTAACAGCAGCCAGGTCTAATGTTATCGTCCTTTCCGCTTTTCTCCTCTTCATCAGCCGCGGTTGATAGCTCTCTGAGCCCCAGTATACAGGTCGGCAATGTCTCCCGAGTTTATTCTAATCAAGCGAGGCGAGTATCCGGCCGGCATGAGGTACGCGTTCGTGCTCCAGAGCGACATCGACGGTGCGTTGTTCAACGCGCGTAAGTCTTCCACAAAAGCGCTCTCCTTCCGTTATCCATCCGTGTCTCTTCATCACAGTTCGTCTCTAGGGAAATGGAACTTCACATCCTGCAGATTCTCTGGTTGTTGTTCTTAAAGAACGAATCGAATGAAATTCATTGACGAGTGGACAGACGTTTATATAGAATTTGATATGTTCGGTTTTGGCAACGCGGCGTTTAAAATACGGACGAGGTTCAGGTTGGTTCATGCACTTGCTGGCCTCAGAGTGGCCGACTTGTATCGCTGTGCCCGTTCCGCGCAAGCGAACAATCATTGCCAACCGTCCTTCCAGCGCCTTTGTCCAATCTACCATACACATTTCTGTTATAATGTATCTGCTAGACAAACAAACAAAAACAACAAGCCCATGTCTCTGAAAGTGTTCCAGCATTCACTGTTCTCTATTCAACCCTGAAATACGCGCAACAGCCAATGTCCGAGGTCTCATCGAGACTTGACTTGTTTTCGTTGCTTATACGCCAAGTTCGTTCCGTATACCTCATCGCAATACGTGAAGATACTGGCATAGTTGCCACTGTACAGGTAGTGATGATAATCATGATGCTCCGTGCCACCGTAAAACGGTAAATATGCATTAAGGTTCCAGCGAAACTCGTAGCCACTGTGAATATCAATGGCCTCGTACTGCCGTAGCATCATCCAGATCAGGGTCGTGAGCAAATGTGACGACAAAAGCACGGGTCCCGCAATGGTAGGTATCCCCAACAGGATGACCTCCAGTGGATGCGCATCGGTAGCTGCGAGGCTGAACGGCGTATTCCATTGGTGGTGCCAGTAGTGGATATGTCGATAAAGCCAGGGTGTATGCAACCAGCGATGGATCCAGTAGTTACCAAAGTCCTCGATCACGAAACACGTCAGCACATGCAGCACCACTTCATCAGCACGGGGCAGGGGCGGCTCCCGGCGCACGCCCACCCATCGAAACACCGGATACGAGAACGCAATCAGCGGGAGCATAACGCCAAAGAATAAAAAGAAGAGCGATAGGAAGCAGCGTGATAAAGCGCGCGCATCTGGATACCATTGTTTTTGGACTTTAGCAGCGCGTACGGAACTTGGTCGCACCAGGTCCAGCATCAGGTACGGAATGCAGCCCAGAAAGTATCCCAGAACCAGTGCCGCGAAAAGGCCGCCCACTGTCATTTGAAAGTCTGTTGTCCGTTGGTATACGGCGAGCCAGAGGCGCTGAATGGCGCTCCACCGCGTAGCGATAGCAATGACAGTGAACTCGAGGATCATTGCTCAGAGCTGGGGTCAGATGTTATCGGTAGACGATGGAGCAGGCCAGGGAAGCGATGACACAACGCGGGCAAATAAAGCGCAGTACTATTCTTGCTCGTATTTCCTGCTGAAAATAAAATTGAGCGTTGCAAGAGCAGCAGACACTGTAGAGTCGATGCAGGTCAAGTGTTCCCAGCACCGGGTAGCAGTGCTCGCGTCGTGGAAAAAGGACGCTGCCCAGCACAGGAGTAGCTGTCTGGCTTCAGGAGACCCGCTGCAGATGCAACGCGCCACAGTCGAAATTTTTTTCCTCAGGGGCGCGCACCTCAGTCCAGACGTCGGTTATCGAAGACGCAATACGACACGTTCAAACTGCAACGCAGTTGGTTCTTTTCTACGAAAACCCAGGGGTGTTAGCCCCAACTGCCGTAGAACTCGCGAGGTAACGTACGTTGAACGATGCGCTTACGAGAGACCCACAGACTTGCTAGCAGCACTGGTGCTGGTGATGGTGCGCCCGCAAGTCGTAACACTGGAGTTGCTCGTACAACGAACCCCACTCGAATAGTGTACAGTCACTCGACGAAACGCGTGGTATCGCTTCGGTTCACGCAACCGTAAAGTTGCGTATTCGTGGCACTGGCGCACCAAGGCGCGTTGCCATGTGACCCACCATTTATGTACATAAACATACATCTATAGACCAGTTATTCCTATCCCTCGCACCCGCCGTGTTGCGATGATATCGATGATACAGGTGGCAGTAAGTAGCGCACCGAGGCGCGTTGCCATCGGACCCACCATTTATGTACATAAACATACATCTATAGACCAATTATTCCTATCCCTCGCACCCGCCGTGTTGCGATGATATCGATGATAGGTGGCAGTCAGTGGCGCACCGAGGCGCGTTGCTATGTGACGTACCATTTATGTACATAAAAATACATTTATGTACCAATCATTCCTATCCCTCGCATCCGTCGCGTTGCCATCGTATCGATGATGCGCCCGTCACACCGATGCCAGATGCATAGGAAACGAATTCCATGTACGGAACTCGGGTGTATGCGCTATCGTTGGAGTCGCTGTTCCCGGCATCATCGACATCTGCCTTTGGAGGCGTTTTTCTGGCGCTGTTTCCTTTGCGCATCTCATGTATCTGGCTTTACATACGAAAGTCTCGGGTTTCCTTCAAGTTCTGCAATCAGAGGTCAATGGATGCTGGAGCCAGCGTTCGAGTCCCGATTTCGCAGCTTCCCGCTATTGCAGACGCATTTCGTTCACAGCATGTAGTTACGATCTACACTGCTCTTGCCATTGTCATCTTGTTGGTATTCAGCTTGGGTGCGCTCTATCTATGGGTAACAAGCAGCTGTGGCCTAACATTCGCAGGTAAACGCCAAACATCTGTTTCCGAGCACCGTCCTGTGATTCGCGAGCGCTAGCTTTATCGCTCGGCGCATGTCTTGGCTGGTACGCAAATCGCTCCTCAATATCCTTCTTCGAGTTCGCGTCCAGTGCTGTACCCTACGATCACGGGCTTCTTCTGTGCAAAGCCGTTGGCGAGTACTCTGTCCGTCGCTTTCACACACGAATGCTATTCGATTCGACACAGAATTGGTGAATTTTCATCTTGTCCATTATGCAACAAGTACCGAAAGGAAGATCCGAGCTGGAGAACGAGTCATAATTTTCGATTCGTCTCCAGATCCACCGTGCGAAGCGGAAATCCACACACTACTGGTAGCGATCGCTGCGATCACGCAAACCGTACTCTTCGATCCTTTTCCAGGCAAGTAGAAGCGAAGGAAGCGTCTGGCAGCATAGCCCGCGACAGGTATTATACTGCTGTGAAATCTGGTTCCATCGACGGCCACTGACATGGGAGAATTTATCTTTCGGAAGGAATCCAGTATTTGCGTTTCATATGTTCACTGATTATTCGGTATGGACTTGTGAACAAGTCGTCAGTACATGACGGTAGAGACTTTTCCTCCTCCATACGATTGCGCGAATAGCTGGGCCGTCTGCGACTCGCCTGAAAACAGAGCGATCGAAAGCCTGAAGCAACCATGATTCTCGCACAGCACACGTACGGACAGCGCAAGCGTCGAGGCTTGTACGTATGCATTGGATCATGACATTGGATCGTTTACGAAACCCAGTTCGAGGGCGTCGCGCATCATCTTGATTCTGGTCAAGTAACGAAACCCAGCGGCAACGCATCGATAAAGCCACACCCCGCAACCAGAACCGAGCATCCTGAAACGAGGTCCACATCCCTGGTCCCTTCGAGCTGCACTTGGGGTCACCAGACGCTACATCGAAAAAACTTTGAAAAATAAACAAAAAGCTGGAACAGTGCAAACACTTCATTGCTCCATTTTCATGCGTCCGAGTCCTAGAATACCTGCAATACCTCATCAATCGTACCGAATATCGCTTCGAAAAGCGCTTCCTGAGGCATGCCGATTCTGCGCGCGATCTCCTTCCGACGCGGTGTATCCAGAGACCCGTACAGCTGCAACACATCGCCATCGAGGATAGAGCGCTTCGGTTTCCGAAGACCCGCCGCCACCGTCAAGGAACGCATCACTCGCCAGGAACGGGCGTACAAACACCATTTGCGAAGCTCCGGCTCCAGCATGAGATCTTGGGCGGCGAGCTCGAGTTTCTTCGCCACGCCGCGTAACAGTGGAGAAACCATGGTAATCATCCCGTCAACGGTGCCCAGCAAGATCACATGCGTATTCCAGAGTGACGACGGCTCGTTTGGAGGCGGCGTCTCAGCACTCGGATCATCAATGCGTACCCGACGCACCGCGTTCGGCCGCGACCCAACATGGAAACCGGCCTCAAAGGTCATACGCGTTCCACCGGCTGACTCGGGATCCACTGGACTCGGAATACTCAACTCAATGATGTTGCCAAGCATGTCCGCTGAGAGTACATTCGCCTTGGTACCGTGCATCAACCATTCCGATGCAACCAGTTCACGTTGCGCCTCATCACGACAGAGGAAATTCTGCGAAACGTTGCGAGACCTCCAGAAGAGAAACGAAACACCATACCGCATATCCGAAGCGAGAATATACTGTTTCAACGTGCCAACATGCGAAAAGAACAAATTAATACCCGGATAAAACGATATACAGGACATTTCGTCCTCGATCAGTTTGTAGACTTCGAGACGCGGTCCAGCGCTGCAGCACACGAAGCCGCCCTTGACCGGCGCAACCGCCGAAACTGCTCCTTTGACTTCGGTTGCGGCAAGCGTCTGCATCTGGTAGAGGGTTCGCTGGTGCTGGTGGTGCTGGCGGCCCTCTTGTCGACTGATTTCAAAAACAAGCAGGCGACCGCGAATGCTGGTGTCCTCACCCCGCAGGAAGCACGTCCCAACCACGAGCACGTCTCGCTCTGTGAAACGTGGTGCCTCGTCGTCGCCGGTGCGCTGAAAATGCCGGATTCTGGTTGCACACATCGCCAGCCCGACCTCGGTCTGTTCGAGGTCGTAACGCGCCAGCACCTCCAGAGAGTTTCGTGCAAGCAATACGACCGCATGCTGGTCGATCAGCAGCGGCAGATCCCGCTCTCTACCCGAATCGAATGGGCGAAGTTTCTGCTCTTCGAAAGCCGCCAGCGCTTTCGGTGGATCATCTGCGACATCACCCGCTACGGACTCGTCGACGCTACGTGCGGTCGTTGACGGCCAAGGTGTCTCTGCGGTACCGTTAACGCCTCCTGGTGTGGTCATTGCGGATGCACCATTCGCGACGTCGTCCATATCCATGGGCTCCGCCGTCGACGAGTCGCCACGGGCCCGTATCCCTGCAGTATCACCGCGAGACGCTGGTACTCGACGAGCGTCCGCGTTCAGTAGCAGCGGCTGCGGAGGCTGCATCCCTGATGAGCGCGTGACTCGGACAGCAGACTCCTCGGCTTCTTGCAGCCCTGGCTCCTGCTGTTGTTCCTGTTGTTCCTGTTGTTGTTGTTGTTTGCGTCGTGCATGACGTAGCATTGACTCATAGCGATTCCCCTCTAGCAAATACTTGACAGCTGCTTCGGTTGCGGGCACCATACGTCCCACGATCGCTAGAATCGTGTCCGTAGAGGGATCGTGGAGAAGCCGCTCTACGTATTCGGGCTGCGGCCAGGCGTGCTTCTGCACAAGAAAGTTGCCAACGGCTTGCGCTCGGGCGAGGACTGGCCACTGCCCAATACGGACGGTACCGTCCGTCGCCACCGACACAAAACCTTGCGAACATACACCCTCGTGGTGCAGATCCGCGAGCGCAAGCAGCCCAGGGCCTCGCACCGGGTGGATGGTCGGGTATCCGGTATCTCCGAGCACCAGAATAACCCGTTGACCGATGATGCTGATGCCAGACTTGCCCTGGATACGCCGGAACGGCATCAGACGAATGGATACGGAACGTCGACTGCTTGCTTTGCTGTCTCGTTCAGGTGCGGTTGTTCCTATTGACGTCGACAGACTCATCGGCGGCGCATTCGCGGAGACACCGACACTCGGAGTCAACACCGTGCTCAAGGCATCGCTACCGACGCGTGCAAAGCAGAGGATCCCCCGGTTCACAACGTAGCCGCGATAGAGCACCACCTCACCCGAGGCAAGCACAGCCGCCAGAACTGGACATGTGCGCTCGCCGATGTCGACTAGACAAACGTCGAGCACTTTGCCTTGTCGGGTGCGTCTCGGGCCAAGCTCTCGGCCGTTCGCAGGCATAGAGCCGAGGCCTTTCGGTGCGTCCTCGCCGGTTGTGGCAGTACGCTTGCGAGGCATAGACGACGACGACGACGACAAAGAAGTCAAACCGGCGCCCTGGCTCGGCGTCGTGGTCCGAGTCCCGCTCTCGAGTGCAGACACCTCGAGCGTTGCTTCACCGGGCATGCGATGGAGCACGCCCGTCGTGCCACCCCTGGGTGATGTCGGCGGAGTCGTCGTTATCGTTGTCGTTGCCGCCGAGGACTCTGCTTCAGCGTCTGCTTCTGCTGAGGCAGCATCTGTGAAGGACGCAGCTTGTCGCGATCGATCATCCAAAACCTGGTGGACGCCCAGAAAGAAACGCTTGCATCGCAGCAACAACAAGTTCTTTTCGCTGCCAAGCGCATACAAATACAGGGCACCATCCACGGAAACAACTGCAAGCATGCTGTGCAACGCGGGAACGACAGGCTCCTCGGGTTGCGAGCCTCGCGCAGTCGTCTCGGGGGTACCGTTGCTGGCTCCCTCGGGAGTCGCATCTGAAACCGCGTCGCTCAGTGCGAGCGCTCCATATAGAAATGTCTCCTCTGCGCCCAGTTCAGGGGGTAGATCCGCTCCTGCGAGCGCTCGTTGACCTCGACTCAGTGCAGAGGGCGGTACTGCTCGATGTGTCTCGCGACTCGACTGGGTTGCTGCTGCAGTCGCCGCTGAGCCCGGTGCTGCGGACGCCCCGCGTCTCCTCAAACGCATTGGCCGTCCAGACGTCCGCAGGTTTCCAGTGCTTCTCGGTGGTCTGCAAGCGGCCTGAAAATCCCGACACAGCACGCCATCGTAGAGGCTTGCACAGAGCACATGCTCCCTACTGAAAACCAGACTCAAGCGATAAGTCGTTCGTTCGGCCTCCGCCTCTGAAAAATGCTCCAACCTCCACACCTGAAGGCGGTGATTCGTGAACCACACCGCAATATACGGATCGACCACGCTCGCTCCACTTACAGCTGTCCCCGGCTCAAGGGCGGCCAAGAGCATATCCTCTTCGTAGACGACGTCAAGGTTGGCGTCCAGCAGGCGGATACCCGTACGATGCACTTGAGCGATCAGACGTCTCTGGGCTAGATTCCCGGCCGCTATGGTCGGCGACGGAAGCAGCACCCGTGTATCTGCGGCCTGTTCGAAGCCACGACGGATATCGAGAATCACACTGGACTTGGACAAACTCAACAGAAGGAACGCCTGCTCTTCTTGATGCATCCCAGTGCCGTCGTGATCCGCGTACAGGGACCAGACTCGCCGACATCCAGCGGAGGGAATGCGTTGCCACTCCCGAGTCTGCACCTGATAGGTGCAGCGTGCGAGGCAGCTCTGATGTTGATGCCCTGTTGCAGCCAGGATCTCACCGGGATCCAGCAGCGTACCCGCTGGTGGACTGTAACGCGGGGGAATCACCACCAAATCAACAATCGGACCAAGTTGAAAGATGGTGTCCCGTTGCTGCAATTCCCATTGTGCTTCTTTGGTAGTCGCGTTTTTGTGCAGTGTCCCGTTCTCTGCAGCTGACGTTCGGGTCCGTCGTCCATGCGGGTGCACTTGCGTCATCCGGTACAGTACAGAGGAGCCTAAATGCGCCGCCACAAACAGCAGGTCTCGGCTAAGGAGCTTGGCATCCAGGGGAGCTGGCGCTAACCGCGACTCTCCGCGAACACGCAGCGCTTCGAGTCGCAGCGGGTATTCTGCATCCGCGTGAAGCGCCAGCTGGTAGACGTTTCCGTCGGCGAGGAAGAGCCCGTAACGGTGCAAGCGCACCGGCGCGATACATGCACCTCGGAAATGGAGCACTTGTGACGTCCTGCAGCGGCTGATGATGTCGCTGTCGGTGCCCCCGTACAAGGCGCCCGGGAGCTGGCAACCATCGAGCTCCATGAAGGTATCACCAAAATGATTTCCGCTTAAACTGGCACCGATTTGTCCATTGCCACGGATCCAGAACAGCACATTGGCGGCGATTAGCAACAGACCCTGCTCTGCTGCACGATCCCATTCAACAGACGGCAGTGGTACGACTTTTTCTGCGTCGAATGGAAGGCCTTGGACTCGCCAGGCAACGAGCGGCTCTTCACCGGCTGCGCCTGCCGGCAGTGGAGGTAGCACAATCGCCGCCAGCGCACACGAGTTGCTCACTGCCTCGACGCGGCCTGCCCAGGTCGGTCGTTCTTCGTAGAGCACGACCATGGTCGGCAGTGCGGTTCCGGTTAGGAAGCAGCAGTCCAGAATGCGAACATGACCAAGAAGCGCCTCCAACTCGACCGCGTAATAGTAGACTCGATGCGCATCCTGAATGCCTTGATCCCGCTCGGTGATGAGCAGTTTACGGCCACGCGTCTCTGCGGCGGGTATCCCGGGGAGGATGCGCTCGCTCACTGGCGTTTCTTGGACATCCTCGGTCCAGAGCATTGCTCCTGGTCCATAGGAGGTTCGTGTATGCGCGTCGCGACCTGCGGTTGGGTCGGCATCGAGGGCGCCTTCGTTGACCACGTCGTCGCGGATGCCGCAATGGGCTAGGGCAGCGCCCGTACCACTGCAAAGCGGCGGTGCGAGGATGTACGCTTTGCGCCATGCAGGCACAACCAGTGCACCACAGCGCCCGTCGTTCCACTGGAAATTCGATTCTCTGGACGATTCGTTCAAAAAGTCGACCGCAGCTTCGACGGCGTCCACGCAGGTCAGGGGCCGCTCCTCGCCGTAGCCGCCACCACGGCGCCACATGCCGTCACCGAGGACTGCGCCCGCCCTCAAGACGACATGCTCTAGGGCCTTGTCAATGGTCAAGGCGGCATCACGAATGCCGTCATCCTGGAGAACATAGACACACTCCTGTGCAAAACTGTAGACAGCTTGCGCGTACCAGGTCGCAAGCAGCGGTTTGAACTCGACGATCATGGCAATCATGGATACTTGCCCAGCACTACGCGCAACGGCACCGCCGCTGAAGCCACTATCAATAGCGACTAGGAGCCAGTCCTTGCGAACTGGTTGCTTCTGGCCCGAAATCCAGACTGGAGACGGGAAACGACTGATGGAGCCGATGCGCGCAGCGACCTCCGTCTGTGCCACGAGGGTCAGTGTCCCGCGTGCGTCGACTCGGTACAGTTCCAGCCGGTTCAGGTGCGCTACGACCAGATCAAGCGGCTCGAGCTCGGTTGCCTCTTCCGCGGACTCGGACGCTGGGCTTCCCGAGTGCACGAGCTCGGGGGCAAAGCGCCCGCTCGCCACCGCCACGGCACGCGATGCGGGTATTAGTGATTTGTGGATGAGGTCCATTTCGATGTCCTACTCGTATTCAAAGGACACGAGGACCGTTCCCGATCCGCAGCGGAGCGCCCTGCCACCCCAAGAAGCGACGTCAGTAGGAGATTGCCGGGAACATGAGCATACGCGTCGACCTGCGCAGCCGGCAGGCACAGCAGCGGCTTGCGCGTAGCGTCCTGTGGAGAGGTGTCCATTTATGGAAGTAAAATCCCTAAATGTATACTATAATCCCAACTCCCTGGATGAAACGGCCAGGTCAGCGGCTGCTCTGCTGGACGCTTTCGCGGTACGCTGGGGTGCAGCGCGTCTCGGATGGGTAGTACGACTGACGGATGCTTCTCGTCACGGATCGGCGAAACGAGTCCATCGACAAGGGATACACGATCGCGCTATTGATATGGGCATCGCGGGGAGCGCTTATCACTCTTGATTTCACCGTGAATTTCCATGTGCTTCCATGCGTACTTGGCCTGGAATATGATGCTGATTTCATTCGCTCTACCAGTACCTGGACAAATGCATCGACGAATGCACCGCACATGATCCCCAGCGCAGTGTACCCGTTTGTGATGCCCGATCCTTTCTCCCCAGCGGCAGCATCATCGACGCACACCATGGCGAGGTCAGCGGTGCGCTGATCCCGCTGGTTCCGTTCGCAGCAACTCGGAAGCGTTCATGGTGCAGTTGCTGCCCGGTCGACGTGCTGTTCGCTTGATGCACCCTGAACA
>Ga0123519_10011420_pt1 | contig 13106 bp, 14 predicted proteins | sample YelNatPaOPRAMG02_FD_87396 | JGI IMG/M metagenome (GOLD analysis project Ga0123519, IMG submission 87396) | Hot spring microbial communities from Yellowstone National Park - Yellowstone National Park OP-RAMG-02 (version 2) | ecosystem: Environmental > Aquatic > Thermal springs > Hot (42-90C) ...
ACTTCAGAAAAAACAAAGGAAAGGTTATTGGTGTTTTGAAGAGGGCTGCAAAGGCTGCAAAGAGCGCCAAAGAACAGGAGAAGAAGTAGAGTGAGGTTAAATGGGAGACCCTAAAAGGCAGAGGAAGAGGTTTTCAAAGCCGTTAAAGAAATGGGATAAGGAAAGAATTGAGGAAGAAAGGAATCTGATTAAAGAATACGCTTTGAAAAACAAGAAAGAACTTTGGAAGTTCTCTTCAATACTAAGAGATTTCAAAGAAAGAGCAAAGATGCTTGTAAAGGAAACCCCTCAAAATTTTGAATTCAGGAAACAGTTGATAAACAAGCTCTACACTCTTGGACTGGTTGATGCTGATGCAAAAATTGATGATGTTCTTGGTTTGGAATTAAAGAGTTTATTGGAAAGAAGATTACAGACAGTTGTTTTCAAAAAGGGTTTGGCATTGAGCTGTAAGCAAGCAAGGCAGTTTATAACCCATGGTTTAATTATGGTTGGAGATAAAAAGATAAAAGCACCATCTTACATTGTGCGAAGAGGAGAAGAAGAACTCATAAAGATCAATCCAAAATCAAAATTGTCCTCTCCAGAACATCCTGAATTTTCAAAGATATTGCAAAAATCCTCCAAGGAAAAAGAGACAGCAAAAGAGGAAAATGCTCCAAAAACAGGGGAGAGGAAAAAGAGAAGCAGCAGAAGAAGGAGTGGAGAAAAAGGTAAAAAAACAAGAGAGAATAAAAAGGAAAAGGTAGAAAATGAGTGAGGAAAAACAAGGACAAAAAATAAGATGGGGAATCGCGCATATTTATTCATCATACAATAACACAATAATTCACATAACAGACCTTTCTGGTGCAGAAACAATAGCAAGGGCGTCAGGGGGAATGGTTGTAAATCAGCAAAGATTAGAGAGTAGTCCTACAGCAGCAATGATGGCTGCAAAGATAGCTGCAAGAGCAGCAATGGACAAGGGATTAAATGCTTTGCATATTAGAATAAGGGCTCCTGGAGGGCATAACGGACCAACAAATCCAGGGCCAGGGGCGCAAGCAGCAATAAGAACATTGTCAAGAATGGGTTTTAAAATAGGCATAATTGAGGATACAACTCCTATCCCGCATGGCGGTTGCAGAAAGAGAGGAGGAAAGAGGGGAAGGAGGGTTTAGTTAAAATGAAAGTAAAAATAATTGAAAACAAGGAAAATAAACTTTTATTTTTGGTAGAAAAATTTCCAACAGCATATGTAAACACACTGAGAAGGATGATAATAGAAGAAGTGCCAACAATGGCTATTGAAGATGTTGAGTTTTTTGCCAATGATTCTGTGCTTTACGATGAAATGATAGCCCACAGGCTTGGACTTATTCCATTAACAACTGATTTAAAAACATATAATCTTCCAGAAGAATGCAGTTGTAAGGGAGCTGGTTGTGCAAAATGTCAGGTTAAATTAACATTAAAAGTAAAAGGACCAAAAACAGTTTACGCTTCTGATTTGAAAACAACAGATCCAAAAATAAAACCTGTTTATCCAGGAATGATCATAGTCAAACTCTTAGAAGGCCAAGAACTAGAACTTGAAGCAACAGCACAGATTGGCAAAGGAAAAGAGCACATGAAATGGGCTCCTGGACATGCATACTATGTAAATGTTGCAGATATAAAAATAAACAATGAAAAAATAAAGGATCCAAAATCATGCGCCGAGAGGTGTCCTAAAAAAATCTTCAAGGTTCAAAATAATAAACTGGTTGTTGATGAGGAGAAAATCCTTTATTGCATACTATGCAGGGCTTGTGAAGAGGAATGTGAAGCAAACTCCATAAAGGTTGAAGAGAAAGAAGATGAGTTTGTTTTTTTACTTGAATCATGGGGACAATTGCCTGCTAAAAAAATTATAGAAACAGCAACAGAAGAATTGAATAAAAAATTCACAGAATTCGTTGAAAAATTACAATAACAGCGGGGGTAGCAAAGCCTGGTCAAATGCGCAAGGTTGAGGACATTTATAAAAAATGTTAAAAGCCTTGTCCCTAAGTGGGTTCCTGGGTTCAAAGAGCCGAGCAAAAAGCTTGACTTGAAATTCCCAGCCCCCGCATCACAAAGTGTAAAATTGAAAATTTTAGAACAGAAGGAAAATGAAAATCAGAAAGACAAATGAGGACCTGATAAGCATAATAAAAGAATTAAAACTGCTCTCCTATAAAACGGATAAGAGCATATGGAAGAGTATAGCGTCAACCCTTGAAAAACCAACAAGAAGAAAGAAAATAGTCAATGTTTCAAGAATAAACAGGTTCTCAAAGGATGGAGAATTAATAATAGTTCCAGGGAAGGTACTGTCCTCAGGAAGTTTAAACCGTAAGATTACTGTTGCAGCATTTTCGTTTTCAAAACAGGCAATAAAGAAAATAAACGATTCAGGAAGCAAAACAATTATGCTCAAGGATTTAATAAAAAATCAGGAACTAATAAACAATGTAAAAAACATTAGGATAATAGGTTAAAATGATAATAAACGCTGAGAATCTGATTTTAGGAAGAATTGCAAGTTTTGTTGCAAAGAAACTGCTTTTAGGAGAAAGAGTGGAAATAATAAACTGCGAAAAAGCAGTTATTTCAGGAAATAGAGAGTATGTTTTAGAAAAATACAAGATTAAATTCAGCAGAGGATCCCCAAGAAAAGGGCCTTTCTTGTCAAGAAGGCCAGAAGCAATAGTAAAATCAACAATAAAGGGAATGTTGCCCCACAAGCAAGAAAGGGGAATAAAAGCATTAAAGAATTTGAAGTGCTACTCAGGAATTCCAGAAAACATAAACACAAAGGAAATAATAAGTGCCAAAGAATTAGAAAGGTTTAGCATAGAAAAACTCCCAAATACAAAGTTTGTAACCTTAAAGGAAATTTCAAAATTATTAGGAAACATTGAGTTTTAAGAATAACAGGTGTAAACCATGCAGGTAATTCAAACATCAGGAAAGAGAAAAACTGCAATTGCAAGGGCTACTTTAAAAGAAGGAACAGGAATTATAAAAATAAATGGTGTTTTGGCAAGTTTAATAACCCCAAAGATTGCGAATTTAAAGATTCAGGAAACGATCCTTTTAGCAGGAGATGTAATCAAAAAGGTTAATGTTGATATTAATGTCAAGGGCGGAGGGGTTATAAGCAGGGCAGAGGCAGCAAGGACAGCATTATCAAAAGCATTAGTTGAATTTGAGCCCTCATTGAAAGAAAAATTCTTAACTTATGATAGAACATTCTTGGTTTCAGATGTAAGAAAGAAGGAAACAAAAAAGCCAGGAACCCATGGAAGGGCTCGTGCAAAAAGACAAAAATCATACAGGTGAAATCATGATAATACCTATGAGATGTTTCAGTTGCGGAAAACCAATAGCCCATCTTTGGGAAGAATATAAAAAAAGGGTAGAAGCAGGAGAAGATAAGAAAAAGATTCTTGATGATTTAGGACTTGAAAGATACTGCTGCAGGGCAGTATTCTTAGGACATGTTGATCTGATTGACGAGATTGCAAAATTCAAGAAATGATTATTTTTATTTCATTTGTTTTTTATTTGTTTATTATTTCTTTGAAATCCCATTGATAATTAATCCAAACATCATCAACTTCTCTTACATAATATAATTGAATACACTCAGGGATTTTTCCAATCTTCTCTTTTTTCTTAGAATGCATAACGAGAATTTTTAATTCTTTGATTTTAATGTTTAACAAATAATTACAGGCCTTTTCAAGGGTTTTTCTTGTATCATCAACTTCATCAACAATAAGACCTTTTTTACCTATAATACTTTTTATAACAATTTCATCTAAACCTTGTGTTATTTTTGGCTCTGGAAGTAAATTGTTGTTAGAATCATAATTAGAGATTCCAATAACATAGATTGGGATATCCTTTTTGGTATAATACTTAAAGAATGTTTTTGCCAACCTAACAGGCATTAAACCACCACCACTAATCCCTACTAAAAAATCAGGAGAGTATATTTTGCTTAATCTTTCACAGCCTTCTTTCACCAAATCATGTATATCTTTATAAGAAACCCAAATCTTAGTCAATTCCTTTTCAATCATAAAATAATCTTAATAAATTGCTTAATAAAATTTTCTGTAATTAATTATAATTTTTTTATTATATAATTTTATTATATAATTTTTTATTCCCATTCAATTGTAGCCGGAGGTTTGTTGGAAATGTCATAAACAACTCTATTTACTTCTCTTATTTCACTAGTTATCCTTGTTGATATTCTTTCTAAAACATTGTAAGTAATCTTTGAAAAATTAGCAGTCATAGCATCCTTTGAATCAACAATTCTGACACAAACAACATACCCATAATCCCTTGCATCACCTTTTATACCAACAGATCTTATAGGAAGCAAAACTGCAAAACCCATCCAAACTTTATTATAAAGACCTGAATTTTTAAGCTCCTGTTGAATAATCTCATCGGCTTTTCTAACTATCTTAACTTTTTCTCTTGTTACCTCTCCAACGATTCTTATTGCAAGCCCAGGACCAGGAAAAACATGCCTATGAATTATTTCCTTACTCAAACCAAGCTCTTCAGCAATCTTTCTAACTTCATCCTTGTAAAGATTTCTTAATGGTTCGTAAATCTTTAGTTTGATTTTTTTTGGCAATGCACCAACATTGTGGTGGGATTTTATGATTGAAGAGTTTTTTGTTAAACCGCTCTCAATTCTATCAGAGTATATTGTTCCTTGAATCAAAAATTCAGCACCTTCTTTTAAAGCAATATTTTCAAAAATTTTTATGAACAAATTACCAATGATCTTTCTCTTATTCTCAGGATCTTTAACCCCTTTTAATGCTTTGAAAAACTCTTCCTTTGCATCTATAATTCTCAAATTTAAATCATATTTTGAAAACTCTTTTAGAATGAATTCTTTATCTCCACTTCTCATCAAACCAGTATCCACGTAAACAGGTATTAGATTTTTACCAATAACCTTATTTACCATTAATGTTGCTGTTGAAGAATCAACACCTCCAGACAAACCAATTATTGCTTTTTTAAAATCTAAAACTGATTTAATTTCTTTATAAATTTCTTCTTTGATATTAAAATTATTAGAATTCTTCTTTACTTTACAAATTTTGAATAAAAAATTTTTAAGTATTTTAAAACCATTTTTTGTATGTATAACCTCTGGATGAAACTGAACCCCATAAATATTCTTTTCCCTGTTCTCAAAACTTGCAACTATAGAATTCTCTGTTATAGAAGTAACTTTATACTTCTTAGGTGTTTTATAAACAAAATCTCTATGATTCATCCAAACCAAAAAACTCTTTTTTTTAATACCAGAAAATAGTTCTCCTTTATCAATGATGCTTATTTTACAACAACCATACTCTCCAATAGATCCTTTTTTAACAACGCCTCCTTCTAAATAGCAGATGAGTTGGAAACCATAACAGATTCCAAGAATTGGAATTTTACAATCAAAAACATCTTTTGAAATTTTAGGAGACTCTTTATCATAAACAGACTTAGCACCTCCTGATAAAATAATTCCCTTAACACCATTAAGTGTAATCTTATTCAAATCTTCAGAATATATAATTTCAGCAGAAACACCAAGATTTTTTATTCTCCTGCAAATTAAGTGGGTATATTGCCCTCCAAAATCAACAATTAAAACTATATTTTCTTTAAAATTATTTTGACTAGCCATAAGTTTATTAAAAATTACTTGTTTTAAAATATTTTGATATTAATAACATACTAAAAATTAAAACTTGATTAAAAATTGGAAGCATCAAAAAATAAAAAATTTAAATATACAACAAACTTTCACATTTGTATTTAATTTTGATTTCATTGCAAAACCATGGAAAAACCTTTCAAGGTGGTTTTATGAATTTAAAGGAAAGTTCAGAAAAAAATATTGACTTCAAGGAAATTGCTAAGAGATGGCAGAATAAGTGGAATGAAGAAAGGATATTTGAGATTAAGGAAGATCCTAAAAAGAAAAAGTTTTACTGTTTAGAAATGTATCCTTATCCTTCTGGAAAACTCCACATGGGGCATGTAAGAAATTACACAATTGGAGATTGCTATGCAAGATTCAAGAGGATGCAGGGATTCAATGTTTTGTATCCAATGGGCTATGATGCATTTGGGCTTCCTGCAGAAAATGCTGCAATAAAAAACAACACAAATCCAAAGGTCTGGACTGAGAATTGTATTGGCTTGATGAAAGCGCAGCAAAAGGAATTGGGTTTTAGTTATGATTGGAGCAGAGAAGTAGCGACCTACAAGCCAGAATACTATAAGTGGAACCAATGGATTTTCATAAAATTTTACGAAAAAGGGCTTGTTTACAGGAAAAAATCCCCTGTAAATTGGTGTCCAAAGTGCGGAACTGTTCTAGCTAATGAACAGGTAATAAACACAAGATGCTGGCGTTGTGGTTCAAAAGTTGAGATAAGACAGATAGAACAGTGGTTCCTGAAAATAACAGAATACGCTGAAGAACTCTTAGAAGATTTAGAAGAACTTGATTGGCCTGAAAAGGTCAAAGTCATGCAGAGGAACTGGATTGGAAAGAGCGAAGGAGCATTAATAAAATTCAAGATTGATGGTTTAAACAGAGATATTGAAGTTTTTACAACACGGCCAGACACTATCTTTGGAGCAACATTCTTAGTAATGGCACCAGAACATCCGATTGTTGAAGAATTAGTTAGAGGAACAAAGTATGAAAATGAAGTTGCAGAGTTTGCAAGAAGGGTGATGTTGGAAGAGAAGACAGAAAGGGCAGCAGAAGAAAAGGAAAAAGAAGGAATTTTTATTGGTAGGTATGCGATAAATCCGCTGACAAAGGAAAAGATTCCAATATATGTGGCAAATTTTGTTCTAATGGATTATGGAACAGGAATAATCATGGGAGTTCCTGCCCATGACCAAAGGGATTTTGATTTTGCAAAGAAGTATAATTTGGAAATAAGAGAGGTTGTAAGGCCTGTTTTTGGAATATCCTCAGAAAATGAAAAATTCAGGAGAACAATATCAGCAGTTGTTCAAAGAAAGAGTGATAACAAATTCCTTATCCTTAGATGGAAGGATTTTGAATGGTTCTCTCCTGTTGTTGGAGGAATAGAAGAAGGAGAGGACATCGGAAGGGCTGCAGAAAGAGAGGTCTTTGAAGAAACAGGATACAAAACAAGATTTATAAAAAAGCTTGGCAGTGAAATAGAAAGCCATTACTATGCTGAAAACAAAAAAGAATACAGACATAGATTAGACCAACCAGTTCTTTTAGAATTGATTGATGAAAAACGATTTGAGGTAAAAAAAGAGGAAGCTTCAAAACACGAGGTTATCTGGTTATCAGAAGATGAAGCAATAAGTAAAATAACACATGAATACAACAAGATAGGTATTTTGAGGTTTTTGGGGAAGGAAAAGGCATATACAGGAGAAGGAATACTAATAAATTCAGGAGAATTCTCAGGGATGAACAGTAAAGAAGCTATTCAAAAAATCATTAAATACTTAGAAAAAAAAGGCATTGGAAAAAGAGCAGTCAATTATAAACTAAGGGATTGGTTGATAAGCAGGCAGAGATACTGGGGAACCCCAATTCCTTTTGTTTACTGCAAAGAACATGGTTATCAGCCGGTTCCTTATGAAGAGCTTCCTGTTTTGTTGCCAGAAGATGTTGTTTTCACAGGTCAAGGAAACCCGATAGAAACATCAAGAACATTCTTAAAAGCAAAATGCCCTGTTTGCAGAAAGGAAGCAAGAAGGGAAACAGACACAATGGACACCTTTGTTGATTCTTCATGGTATTTCTTAAGGTATTGTGATCCTAAAAACAATGAACTTCCGTTCAGCAAGGAAAAGACAGGTTATTGGATGCCAGTAGATCAGTATATAGGTGGGATAGAACATGCAATACTTCACCTATTATACTCAAGATTCTTTACAAAAGCCCTTAGAGATTTGGGATTGGTTGATGTTGATGAGCCGTTTAAGAAATTGCTAACTCAAGGAATGGTTTTGAAAAATGGAGAAGTAATGTCAAAATCAAAGGGCAATGTGGTTGATCCAGGAGAAATAATAGAAAAGTATGGTCCTGACACTGCAAGGGTTTTCATACTATTAGCAGCATCCCCTGAAAAGGAACTTGAGTGGAGTGATGAAGGGGTTGAGAATGTTTACAAGTTCTTAAAAAGATATCTTTTGTTTGCAATTGAAAACAAGGACGTTTTGTGTTCTAAAACAAATAAAAAAACAGACAAAGAATTGAGCAACAAGGAAAGATATCTGCTTTCAAAAACAAACAATTCAATAAAAGAGGTTACAGAATTAATAGAAAACTTTGAGTTAAACATAGCATTGCAGAGAATAATATCCCTATTTGACGAACTAGTAAAAAACAAGGATGAAACAAGCAAAGAAGTTCTTTTAGATATTCTTGAGAGAATAACAACTCTGTTCTCTCCATTCGCACCACATGTTTGTGAAGAAGTTTGGAGTTTGCTTTCAAAGAAAACGATGGTAAGCATTGAGAAATGGCCAACCCCTAACGAAAAACTCATTGATCACAAAATAGAAGAACTATATGAAATAGCTGGTAAGATCAAATATGACATAAAACAGGTTTTGGAGCTGGCTAAAAAAAAGAACCCAAACATAAGAAGAGCAAGAATAGTAATTGCTGAAGAATGGAAGTATGAACTATTATGGGAATTGAAGGCAAAACTGAAAAATACAAGAAATATATCAGAGATTATAAGAGAAATAAACAAGAATGAGCAATTGTTAAAGAAAGCAAAGAATACAAAAGAGGTTATAGGCGTAGTAGAAAAGGTTCTAAAGAATCCTCAATTGTTGTTGAAAAACAGAATCACGCAAGAAGAAGAGATTGAAATTTTTGAAGAGGAAAAGAAAAATCTTGAAGAACAGTTTGGTCTGGAAATTTCAGTTGAGAGGGAATTGGAATGTTCCCATGAAAAAGCAAAACAAGCACTTCCTGGGAAACCATCCATAATACTGGAATGATTTTGAAAAATGAAAATATTTCTTAACCAAGAAAAGAAGAAAGAATTGTTTGAGAAAACATTGATTGTTTATCTTGAGGGATTAAATAAGGAAAGCAGGGTTATAAAAAGAATAATAAAAAGGAAGTTCAAAACAAGAGTGAAATCTGTTTGCAGAAAATTTTTGAAGAGATTATTTTGCAACAATAGTATCTGCAGGTATTATTCTCTTATAGTTTCTTTCGGAGGGGACGGGACATTTTTGAGAACAGCGCATTTTGTCAACGATACACCCATATTAGGGATAAACGCCTCAGTCAATGAAAAAGAAGGATTTCTTACAACAACAACCAAGGAAACTCTTGGAAATGACTTAGAAAGAGAGGTTTTCATTGAAGAAATCCCTAGAATAAAGATATTAATAAATGGAAAAGAAATTCCTGATAGAGCAGTCAACGATGTTTTTATTGGCCACAAGAAAAGCTACAAAACAGCAAAATACGAATTGATATTTAAAGAAGGAAGGAGAGAAGAACAACTCTCCTCAGGTGTGATAATATCAACAGCAGCAGGAACAAATGCGTGGTATAAGTCAGCAGGTGGTTCTCCACAAAAAAACAAAAATTTAATTTATTATATCGTAAGAGAAGCATATCGTGGAAGAATATACAAACCAAAAAATTTGAGAGGAAGCGCAAAGGAAATAAAAATTAGGGCTCTGAAAAATTTGGTTTTAGTTGTTGATTCTCTTAGTAAAGAATATGTTCTAAAAAGGAATGATGTTGCAACACTAAAACTTGATTTTAATAAATTGAAAAGAGTAAATTTTGTAAAATAAGAAGGCAGGCACTATGGTTTGAATTTAACACCACAACAGGTTTTACCCTAAAGAGCACTCAATCCTGTTTGTCCACAGACACCTTTCTTGTTGATTATGGCCGCTTCCTTCCGGACCTAACCAGGTTCTCAACAAAAAAAGTCCTGTGGGACAAGATTTCACAGTTTAACTTTAGGACCAATTGTGGCATTAAACCCGCACCATAGTTTTAGCCCCACCTTAAAGCCCATTTGTGGTCACAGGGAAGGGCTGACTCCCCGGCGTGCCTGCCAATAGTGAGAAAATATAACTGTCTTTTAAATCTTTTTGTAGTAATAAAAGAAAAAGGTTTAAAAACTAAGTGTTTGTTTTTAATTATTCTTCAAATCAATTGAATGTTTATGGTTAAGACTATGAGAGTAGAAAAAGATAAAAAATTAAGAAAGAGAATTGGAATTGATCTTGATGACATACTCTTTCCTTTCAACAGGCATTTTCTGATTTATAGAAACAAGAAACACAACACAAACTATAAAGAAGAAGATATTTTTTCATTCTATTATGAGGATGTTTTTAATATGACCACAGAGGAAGTTATAAAAGAGCTGGATGATTTTTACAAAACAAAAGAATATGAAAAGATAAAACCCGTTGAAAATTCATACAGAGTTCTTAGTGAAATAAAGAAAACACATGATTTGGTCATAGTAACTGCTCGTCCAGAATACCTCTTTGAAAAAACTAAAAAATGGCTTAACAAAAATTTTAAAAACATATTTTCAGATGTTATATTCACAAATCAATCATCTTTGTTAGATCAAAAAAGAAATAAGGCAGAGGTCTGTGTTGAAAGAAATATTGAAATACTTATAGAGGATAATTTTGATTACGCAGTAGATTGTGCAAAGAATGGAATAAGGGTTTTGCTTTTCAACAAGCCGTGGAATATCAATAAAAATATTCCAGAAGAATACGCTGGTTTTATAATAAGGATCAATGACTGGAATGATGTTCTTATTGTTTATGAAAGCACAAAAAGGTTTTCAGATTTCAAGAAATATTCTAAATAAAATATGATCTAAATAAAATATGATTAATTATTTATTCATTTTTGCGATTTCAATTGCAAGGTCCTCAAGCCTTTTTAGAGAATACTTTATGGAATCAAACTTTCCTCTAAGTTCTCCGCTTCTAAAATCAAAGAGCATCAGCTCATTGTATATGGTCTCAACAATTTCCTTAACTTCAAGGACCTTTCCAAAATCCTTCCTTAGAAAATTGTTAGCGGCAAATCTGACAAGCTCTCCTGTGAAATCACAAACCCCGAGAAGATAACTTTCAACATCAACAAAGAGTTCATCATGCTTTGGGATTCTCTTGTTCTTTACAAATTCGTAAAAACACAATGCTTCAACATACTCCTGAAAAGCATTTCTGAGATAACCAACATCGCTTATCTTGCTTTCGGTCTTATTCAAAAGTTCCTTAATACTCTTTTTAATATCTTCAACGCTCTTTGAAGCAGCAGAGAAATCATTCCTATGAACAGAATAAATTATTTTCTTTGATTTCTTTACTATCTCTCTGCTTTCCGTTATGAGATTGTCTCTTAGCTTGTCTTCTCTTTCGTATGTATTCCTCAAAGCATTGAAATTATTTTTTATTTCTTCAAAATTCATAAAAACCAACCTATCAAAATACTTCCTTCTTTTTGTGAATCGCAATGGGCGAAGAACCGCCGTGCCAACTCACCCTTGGACGCACCCTGATTGGAAACATTCTTTCATTTGCATCGTCAAAAACAACAGCAGCACCCTGAACCCTTGGAAGTTCGTTAATATATTTGTCAAGAGAGCCGCGCATGTAGCTTTGCATCAAAAGTCCCAATGCATCTATGTCTATTTTTGCTGTCAGCCTGTGACTTATAACAGTGTCTGCTTGGGTCATAACATCAGTGTGTATTTTGCCTGGCTGTTGTGATGCAAGTATCAAAGAGATTCCTGGCTGCCTTCCTTCTCTTAGTATTGTAATCAGAGGATCAGAAGCAACTGTTTTTTCATCTTTTGGCAGGAACTCATGCGCTTCGTCAATAACCAGCCAAACCAGAGGGAATTCCTGTTTTTCAGATTCATCTGCTGTTAAAAAATTTAAATTTCTGTGAAGCTCTTGAAACTCTTCTTTTCTTCTCTCTATCATTCTTTCAACAAACAATTTCTGAGCAACCAGACCAATAACCAAAGCCCTTATGTTCTGGCTTCCAGGAGTTGTTACATAGCAGCTTACATCAAGCACACTGACCTGTCCTGGAATAACAAGTTCGCTTAGTTTTGTTCCTTGCTTGTCAAACAAACCCCAACTCAGGCATTCCAGAAAGTGGTTTTCTGCAGAGGATTTTGTCTTTTGGTCAGCTCTTTGGTCTTCTTCTATTCTGTCAATAATGTCCTGTATTGAAAAATTTTCCTGTTCTATCTTTAACATTGAAACTATCCTTGCAATCAAAACACCTATCTCGCTCTCAGGGTCTAAGTTAAGTGTTCTGCACCAGTCAAGTGGAGTAAGCTCAGAAGGTCTTATTGAAAAGGCAAAATCCGTTGGAATTCCCTTTTCCTTAAACTCATTGTAGAATCCTTTTGGAGTGTATATTTTTACATTCAGGCCTTTTGGCTTAAGCCCCCATTCTTTTAACAGTTCTGCTTCTCTCTCATTTGGATATTTCATAGTCCAATAAATTCCCATAGTGTCAAGCATGACAACAGCTAAATTTGAACTTACCTCTTCAGGCATATCAGATATTGCTTCTGCAATAACTCCCATTGTATAACTCTTTCCAGAACCCCTTTTGCCACAAATGAATACAACATGACTCCTTGCAACATCAAGATAAACAGGATTTGACAAGCTGCTTGTTTGTCCCATCTTGACATACTGCTTTCCTATGAGAACAGTGCCCAAATTGCCAAACCTTTTTGCATCTTCAGGATCCCGACCAACTATTATGTCATACATTTTTAATTTAATTCTTCTTTATTTTTTATTTCTTTTTTTATTTTTTCTTTATTCTCATTATTTTTAGTTATGTGCTCTTTTTTAATTTCTTTTGCAATCATCTCAACTTCTTTTTCTTCTTCTTCCAGACCAACCTTATCAGCAAGTTCTATTGGAGCATATGTCATTGAAATTAGAGAAGCGATGAACATTACAACAAACAATATTAAAAATGCCATGCCCCAATCAGGGTAATCAGGAAGGAT
>Ga0123519_10011422_pt1 | contig 13105 bp, 11 predicted proteins | sample YelNatPaOPRAMG02_FD_87396 | JGI IMG/M metagenome (GOLD analysis project Ga0123519, IMG submission 87396) | Hot spring microbial communities from Yellowstone National Park - Yellowstone National Park OP-RAMG-02 (version 2) | ecosystem: Environmental > Aquatic > Thermal springs > Hot (42-90C) ...
ACCCCCTCCCGCCGGACGGTGAAGATGCGCCCGTCGCGCGCGGGTGTGCCCACATGGAGGGCGCGCTCTAACTCGCGCAGCGACAGCCCCTCATACTGTGCGGGCATGGTATGTGTCAGGATCCTGGCATTGTACCAGAGGAGCAGCCGTGGGATCCAGGGTATGCGGTCGGGGGGCTGGTGGTTGAGAATGGCTAATAAACGCTGCCGGTCGTTCATTGCGCTCCTCTCGGGTTTCTTAGGCTCCCTTGACTTGCTCCACGAGGCTGCGGCAGGCACGGGCGAAGATGCCCACATCCACGCTCAGGGAGATATATTGCACACCGACGTTGATCCAGCGCTTTGCCGCCTCCGCATCGCCGGCGAAGGTGCCGGCCCACTTGCCCGCGGCACGGATCTTGGCCGTAGCTTCTTCCATCCCCTTGACCACCCGAGGGTCGTTGATCTGGCCGGGGACGCCAAACGACTGGGAGAGGTCATAGGGGCCAAGGAAGATGACGTCAATGTGGGGCACGGTAAGGATTTGCTCCAGGTTATCCAGGCCGCGCTTGCCCTCAACATGCACCACCACCATCTGCTCAGCATTGAGGCGCTCGGTGATCCCCGTGAGGCCGTACACCGTGTAATCGCCCGCACGGGTAAAGAAAGAGACGCCGCGCATCCCTAAAGGCTGATATTTGGCGGCGCGCACGACGGCCTCGGCATCGGCTTTGGTCTCAATCTGGGGCACCTGAACGCCTGCGGAGCCGATATCCAGGGCGCGTTGGATCTGCGGGGCATCGTTCTTGCGCACGCGGACGATAGGATCCAGCCCCACGCCCTGGGCCGCGCGGCAAAGGTCCTCCGCCGTCTCCACTTCTAGGGGGCCATGTTCCATGTCAATGATGGCATAATCAAACCCGGCCAGGCCCACGATCTCAATGAAGGCCGGGTAACTGCAGTTCATGAAAGGCCCGATGACCACCTCACCCCTTTGTAGCTTGCGCTTGAGCGAGTTTTCGCGCATGAGATTCTCCTTCCGACACGAATGATGCCCCCGCCATGCCTGGGGGTTGGTGAGAGTCTACGCCAAGGCGCACGCCTCGTCAAGCGCAGGTCGGGTTTGCAGTTCGGGGAGTTTTGAGGTAAGTTAACTCCGCCGGATTGGCCATCATAGTAGCTTTTTAGGAGTGAGAGATGAATAGCGAGAGATTAGTACAAATGGCTCTGGATCAGGGTGCAGGCATCTTGCGCCTTGCGCCCACTTGGGTGCCGCGTTCCTTCTGTATTCCCGGTCGCCGCTTAAAGCTGCATCCGGATGACTACTATGCCTTTGGGGCGCATCGCGGGGGGATCGACGAGCGCTGGTTCTCCTCCACGACGCCGGCCGATAATGGCCCTGAGACCTTGCCCGATGAGGGTTTGAGCTACGTTGTCGTGCGCGACGGGAGCCAAATCCACAAGGTGCTCTTTCGCGACGCCATCAGCCTGGCCGGCGAGGCCATTATCGGCAAAAGGTTGATGAGTCAGTATGGCCGTTGGCCCATGTACGCCAAGTTCTTTGACAATAAGGGCCCACTGCCTCACCACATTCATCAAATGGCTAAAGATGCCGCTCGTGTCAACCAGTTGCCCAAGCCCGAGGCCTACTACTTCCCCCGGCAGCTCAACAATCACGGCGGCGATTTCCCTTACACGTTCTTCGGCCTGGAGCCTGGTACCACTCGAGAACAGGTCATTGAATGCTTGCGCAATTGGGATAAGGGCGATAATAAGATCACCAACCTCTCTCGGGCCTATAAGTTAGAGTTGGGCACCGGTTGGGATGTGCCTGCGGGGATCTTGCACGCTCCCGGCAGCCTGCTCACCTATGAGCCGCAGTTCGCCAGCGATGTCTTCGCCATGTTCCAATCCCTGGTCAATGACGTGCCCATCTCCTGGGATCTGCTGGTCAAGAACGTACCTGAGGCCCACAAGCATGACCTGGACTATATCGTGGACATGCTGGATTGGGAGGGCAACCTGGATCCCGAGTTTTATGCTCATCGTTTCATGCCCCCCAAGCCTGTGCGCGATAGAGCAGCGATGGAAGATGAGGGGTATATAGACTTGTGGATCGCCTATCGCAGCCCCGACTTCTCCGCCAAAGAGACGACCATCCTCCCTGGGCGGAGCGTCAAGCTCGTAGACCAGGCGTGCTATGGCTTGATCCTCCTTCAGGGCCATGGCACGTTGGGCGTCTGGCAGGCTGAGACGCCGACGATGATCCGCTTTGGCCAGCTTACCTCGGACGAGTTCTTTGTCACCGAGGAGGCGGCGAAGCGGGGCGTCCTGGTGACCAATCCTAGCGAGACGGAGCCCCTGGTCATGTTGCGCCATTTTGGCCCTGGCAATCCGGATTTGGTTCTGGACTGAGCGTCGTAGCCTGGCTGGATGCACATCCTGGGCCACATCTGCGAATTCTCGCAACCCAGGGCCTTGTGTCCGCTCTGTCGCATCCAGGGGTGCGACTCAAAATGACGCCCGCAAGGGATTCTGGGGGAAAATGGGCCACTAACCGCTGAGACGCGGAGAGCACAGAGAAAAAGCAAAGCCTCTGCGTTCTCAGCGTCTTTGCGGTGAATTCTCTGTTTTCTTATAGTATCCCATGGGGCTAGGCTATCGCTTTGCAAACATATCTAGTTTTCTGGGAGGAGAACATGCCATTGACAATAAGTTATGACGAATACCTGGATCGCGTCTTGGGTGGCTGGATCGGCAAATCCATCGGCGGGGCTGTGGGAGCGCGTTTTGAGGGGTACAAGGGCTGGATTGAGATCGATCCCCAGGAGATGTTCCCGCAGCAGATCCCACCTAATGACGACCTGGATTTGCAGGTGCTCTGGCTCAAGGTGCTTGAGGAGAAGGGCGCAGCCCTTACCTCAGATGACCTTGCTCAGGCCTGGTTGGAACACTGCTGGTATCCCTTCAACGAATACGGCACTTTCCGCCGCAACTGGCGTTTGGGGATTCATCCGCCCTACTCGGGGAGTTACGACAACGAGTTCTGGGAGACTGGCGAAGGCTGCCCTATCCGCTCCGAGATTTGGGGCTATGTCTTCCCGGGCGCGCCCGACCTGGCCGCAGCTTACGCCGAACGAGATGGCGTGTTAGACCATACCGAGGAGTCGGTGGGCGCGGAGAAGATGCTTGCGGCGATGGCGGCGATGGCTTTCTTTATCCCCGATGTCCGGCGGCTGACGGCGATGTTCATCCACTATCTGCCGAAAGGCTCAACCATCGCGCGTCTGACTCATGCTGCCCTAGACGCTCACGCCCGCGGCCTCTCTCTGCGCGAGGCGCGAGAGCTGCTGCTCAGCCTGGAGGGCCACCCTGAGGCCTGCGATGCACGCCTGAATATACCCTTTACCCTGCTGGCGCTCTTGTACGGGCGAAACGATATGCAAGAGACCTTGCTTTCCGCCCTCCATTGTGGCTACGACACCGATTGCACTCTGGCATCCGCGGCAGCGCTCCTGGGCCAGATCCTGGGGGCCAAGGGCATCCCCGCGAGCCTGAAGGAGCCTATAGGGGATGAGCTGGTCATGGGCATCTCTTACCATCGCCCGGAGATGACCCTCAGCGCGCTGGCCCGCGACACGGTGCGCGTGGGCACGTTGCTTGCCCAGGAGTTGGGCACGGGCGTGGCCATCCTCAATGCGCCTCCTCTCAAGGCGCTTCCACCTCAACACGTCAAGACCAGGCTGCGCGTGGAGTACGAGGGGTTGCCCTGTGCTGCGCCGGGCGAGTCCGTACGCATCACGGTTCACGTGGAGGGCCGGCCGCCGGAAGAGGGCGCTGAGCTGACCATCTCCTGCCCGGAAGGTTGGCAGGCGCTCCCGACGAAGGTGCGCCTGAATCCTCTGATGCGCCGGGCTCAGTTCACGTTGTACGCCGATCCGTATATGCCGGCGATGCCCATGCGCAACCTATTTACTTTGCGCATGGGTCGGGAGATAGAGCATACCTTCGGCGTCGCCGGCGCGGGCCTATGGCGCTTCCTGGGGGTGTATTTTGATCCCTTGCCCCCCGAGGGGGATGCGGTGGCCAAGAGCCGGGCTTTCCAACATCACTTTGTCTCTTTCAGCAAGGAGTACTTGCCGGAACCGGGAGTGGACGTGTCGGCGCTCTATCGGCGCTGGTCGCACATCTTGGGGCGGCCGGCCGTGATCGTCGCCCGCGAGCGCTGCGTGGAACTAGAGCAGGTCACGGGGCTACAGGGAGAGTATGTGGCCTACCTGGCGCGCACCATCATCTCGCCGGATGAGCGGCAGGTGTACCTGGTGGTGGGCCATAACGACGGTTATCGGCTCTTCCTGAATGGCGAAAAGGTGGCCGAGGCTGATGAGCAGCTTTGGTGGGAGCCGTTCAATAACGCCCACCTGGTGCGCCTGAAGAAGGGTGAGAACCATTTGCTCCTCAAGCTGGTGAAGCGGGGCGAGGAGCTCAAATGGTCGTTGGGCATACGCGAGGCGACACGCCCCGAGCACCATAACGTCAATGACTGGTGCGTGGACCTAGCCGACCGCAACCCCTTGGCCGAATAGCGCTCTTAAGCCTGGCCTACGGCCCGGAACATCTTTCGCGACCAGAGAAAGATGGCGAGCGCTGCGACCTCTGTCGCGGCGACATAGGCCAAGGTGAGAGTGGGAGCAAGGCCGTATAGCCAGCCGATGGCCGTATTGCCCACGAACCAGGCCGCACCGTAAAGAGTATTGAAGAGACCGTAGGCCAAGCCGCGGTGTGCGCTGGTGGTCAGGTCGGCGATGGCTGCACGCAGGGTCGTCTCGTGCACGGCCATGGTGACTCCCCATAGGATGATGCCCACCACGGCCAGAGCGTAGCCCGTAGAGAAGGCCAAGAGGGGCATCACAACGGTCAATAGTGGAATGATCGCTAGCGAGCTCAGCCCCGCCCGATCGTATGCCTTGCCCACCAGCAAAGCTGCTCCTGCGTCTACACCCATCGCCACGGCGTAGAGAATGGGAATCTGAGCTTGCGGAACGACGCTCTGGGTTACCAGGTGATAGGAGATAAGCGGGAAGCCGGCGAACCCGGCGACGCTCAGGAAGGTGAAGGCGGCATAGGCCCAGTAAGCGGATCCCAGTTTACCTTCGCTTTTCTCTTGTCTGACTTCGGGATCCGTCGTGCTTTCCAGCAGCTCGGGCGTGGGTGCGCGTCGCCAGGCGATGGTGAGGGTCAGCAGCGTCAGCAAGACCGGGATCCATAGCACGGTGAATCCGCTGCGATAGTTGCCCCTCAGCAAGAAGACCGCCGTTAGGATGAGTGGCCCGATCACTGCGCCGATCTGATCCAGTGCCTCGTGGATCGCAAATCCCCAGCCGCGCCCGATCTGTTTGGTCGCGTGAGAGAGGATCGCATCCCGCGAGGGAGAGCGCACCGCCTTGCCCACCCGCTCCAGGATGAGCAACAGGGCAGCTATCTCCCAGCGGTTGGCCAGGGCCAGCAGGGGGATGGAGACGAGCAAGCCATAGCCGATGAACGTGCCCACCCAATAGGCCCGCGTACGATCGGCGGCGTACCCGGCAAGCAGGCGCAAGGCATAGCCGGCGAACTCGCCCAACCCCGAAACCAGCCCGATTATGCCCGCTCCCGCCCCCAGCAGGGCCAGGTAGGGGCCGCTGACGCTCCGCGCGCTTTCGTAGGTGATGTCGCCAAGGGCGCTCACCAAGCCGAGCAAGAGCACTAGGTGCAGAGCGACGCTTTTGCGCTCGACAGGTTGTGGTCTCATCTGCTCCTACCTCCTTTGGGGGCAAACGGGTCCCGGCTATCCCTCTTGGGCCGCGGTCAGCTTGGGCACAAAGCGCAAGCCAACGAACGCCAGAAAGGCCATCGCCGCCCCGAAGGCAAAGGGAGCCGCCGGGGATACGCGCGTCCACAAAGCTCCGGCAATCACGCTGGCCGGGAGGGCCATGACCCCAATCGAGGCGTTGTAGAGGCCGTAGGCGGCGCCCCGATTGGCGTCGGGGACGAGCTCGGCGACGAGCGCCTTGCCAGCGCCCTCCGTGAAGGCATAGTAGAGGCCGTAGAAAGCATAGAGGCCCCAGATCATCCACGCCCGGCGGGCCAGGGCAAAACCCAGATAGGTGAGGGCATAGATGGCCCAGCCATAGGTGATGGCCCGACGGCGGCCGATGCGGTCGGAAAGCCTGCCGGCGGGAATGGCGGCCAGGGCCGAGACGAGGTTAAAGAGCGCATAGACCACAGGGATCGTCACCGTCGCCACGCCCACATCTTGGGCACGCAAGATTAGGAAGGCGTCGGACGAGTTACCCAAGGTGAAGAGCAACATCACCGCCAAGAAAGCAGCGAATGGCCCTTTCAACACCGCCAACGAGACGCGTTGTTTGGAAACCGCCGTGCGCCGCTCGCGCACGACCAGGCCGATAATGACAAGCGGCACCATGGCAACGAGGCCAGCCAGAAAAAAGATCTCGCGATACTTATTGGGATGGTCAATCCAAACGCGCAACAATCCGTAGGCGATGAGCGGCCCGGCCACAGAACCTAGCGTATCCAGGGTGCGCTGTACGCCAAAGGCGAACCCCAGCTTATGCCCCCCGGCTGAGCCAGCCACCAGAGCGTCGCGTGGAGCATCCTTGAGGCCCTTGCCTACGCCATCCGTGAGACGTAAGCCAAAAGCTCCTGCGCCGCTGCCGACAAAGCCCAGGCTAAAGCGGGCCAACGCGGAGAAGGCATAGCCCACGAAAACGATGGCCTTGCGCAGCCCCAGAGCATCGGAGAGATACCCGGCGCCGATCTTCATCAGGCTGACGACGGTGGTCAGTGAGCCCTCAATCAGGCCGAGGAACTCTTTGCTGAGGCCCAGGACGCTGGTGAGGAAGGTCGGCAAGATGGGCTGGATCATGTCTTGGGCCAGGCCGCCGAAAAAGGCCACCCAGCCCAAGGCGATCACGTTGCGTCCCAACCTGGCCTCATCAGCGGTCGCCGGGGCCGTGGCTAGATCTTGCTGATTCATCGTATACCTCCTCGGGTTCTCTGGCCAACGATGCGATCGCGAGCGCTAACTGCGCCAAATGCTCCATATCCGGGTCGAGCAACTCCTGTAGCTTGGGATCGACCGGGCCGTACCGCCTCAGTTTATCAGAGCGCGTGTCAATCAGGTTCGCCCAATTAATAGACATTTCGGCTGCGATCTTGTTCTCCAAAGGCTCATCCACCGGCCGCAAATTGAAGCGCTCGGCGAGGCGGGAGACGCCTTCCAGGGCTTCGGCGATGCACGCCAATATGGCGGCTCGGCGCTCGGCTGACAGCCGCAACGAGGTCCGATACAGTATGCCCGTGATCTGCCGGCCTTGCAACCACATCTCAGCCTGGCGTAAGCTTTGCTCAAGGTAGCATAACGCAATTGCTAAGGCAGCATGCTGTGCGGTGTTCAGCAGAGGCGGCATACCAGGCTCCTGATAAAGCGCACAAACCGGCTCCTTGAGGGGACTTGTTGAGGAGGGGTCTCCACGAGCGCGAGCCGTTCCTCTAGAGCTTGGATATGCTCCCTTAGGCGCCGCGTTTCCTCGGACAAGGCATCGTTTTCCGCCCGTAGCCGCTTCACGACTCCTTCTAGACCGACGTTGGCCTGGCGCAGCGCCGCTTCGCGCATCTCTAGGACCTGGTTATCGCGCATGAAGTTAAAGGTTTCGAACTTCATCACTGCATACATGGACTCGCGCTCGGCCAGACGTTTGGCCATGCGCGCCCGTTCCTCGTCGTTTGCCTCCAAGAAGAGCTGCCCCTTGGCATAACCAAGGCCCTGCGCCAGCAGGATCCTGAACCCTTTATCCAGGTCCCATCCACTGCGTTCAAGGATGGCGACCATTTCCTCATAGGTCTCTTTGAGGATCTTGATCTCAACCGTGACCACTTCGGCGCCCTCAAAGAATCGCCGCTCAAAATCAACGGTGCTTGGGAATTCTTTCTCCATCAGTTACTCCCCTATCAAGTAGGCGCTATTCCAGGGTGGCACAGATCACTCAGCGCCCACGAAGAAATCCACCGCTTTTCTCCAGGAGTCTCTCTCCTCGCCCCAAGGTTCTTCCCTGTAATTCCAATGGGCTTTGTGAATATATTCGCCGAGCTCCCCCTGCAGCTTCAGCAACTTTTCCAGCTGCTTCCTGCGCAGTAAATTGCCTACGAATGGGGGTGCCATCTCTGTGACCAACTTTAGATGGCGCAGGCAAGGAGTTGTTTCGCCGTTACTGATCAGGCCGTTGGCCACGGCCCGGACGATCTCGGCGGACATTTTCGCACTGCTCTCGTCTTTGGCCTTGCATACGGCGCACTCTTGGGGCACGAAAGGCATAACGGCCCTCGGAGGGCGCAAGCGGGCGAACAAAGACGCGTTCTGAGCAAGTAGGCGCTCGGAGCGCAACACGCTTTCCAGAGAGGCGATCAGCGTGTCGGCCAGCTTGGCCGACCACAAAGCGCACTCTTTAATCCGGCGCTGCTCAACCGCTAAAGCGTGCAGTTGCCAGGCATGGACGGGGCAAAGCCAGTCCGCTCCGCTTTGGGACTCTTGGTTGGGCTGTAGGAGTCTCATCAAGCTCTCCTTCTCGGCCTCCCGCTCAGCAGAGCAGAGAGCACAGCGGCTAGCATAGCGCCCACCGGCCAAGCTTGCTCGGCTGCCGAGAGCCTTTGCGTATCGGTAATAGTCGTGAGAGTGCGGAAAGAAAGGATAAGGCCCAACCAGGAGAGAGAGCCGGGGGCGAATGGGTTGCAGAGGATCCCGCCCCTCATCGTCCGTCTCATTCTTCCCGACCCGAGCTCTTTTCAGTTTATCTATGGCCACTGTCAAGAGAAAGAGCCTAACGGATGAGCGCGAGAGGTTGACGGCTTGTTGCAGATGTCGTAGACAGAGCCCAGAGGACCTCTCGTAGAGGGCGGCAAAGCGCCCTTGGGCACAGTACTTGACGAAGGAGGTGAGGTAATGCGTTTCTAATCTAGCCTGCGCCACACAGTAGAGACAGGAGCATCCCGGGAGTATCTGAGTGAGGCGTTCCGGGCGACCCATGCGTGGCTGGCGATGATCTTGGGACCTCACCGCGCATTCTGCCAGCAAACGCCCCGCCATGCTCTCGTAGATGATCGCGGTCGCCAAGGGGCCGCCTAAATCGGTCCGCGTCGCCATCCCCCAGGCGTGGCGATGGCATAAGCCCCAAGAGGCTGCGAGGCGATCGCGCATGCCCAGATCGTTGACGCTTTCGGTGAGCAGGGAACGCAAGCCGTTCTCTTCACGCTCTAGCATCAAGCGGCATATCGGGCAACCTTCCTCCGCAAAAGCTGCTTCCAGAGCAGCGCGTACGATACCTTTGCTGGGCATTCTACATTCAGAGCTCACACATCCACTTCAGATCGCAGTTCGCGCTCATCTCTTGTCTTCAAGGTGCCGCTATAGTCCCATAGCGCCTGCTGGCGCAACTGGCGTAGGGAATCGTCTTGATCGTTTCTCGCTTCTCCGGCGAAAAAGGCAACGATCCTGATCCAAGAAGCCTCCTCCCGAGGTGTCCTGAGCTCGGGGCGATCCTTCCAACGGTGTTTGTCCATATAGGCCCTCAGGTGAGTCAACAACGCTGCGAGCTGAACGGCCGTTATCTCCGTCAACAAGTGGACGCTTGATCCGTCAGGGGCATAGGTCAGGGCTTTGCGCAGGTGGGGCAAACAAAGGCCATCGGAGGCGGCAAACCAGGCGCGAAACTGGGGATCGGCCAGCTCATCCACCAACTTGCGCAAGTCGATCTCTTCCCGCTCACGCCCCTTTTTGCAGATCGGACATTCTTCAGATGGAGACAGATCCGCCAAAAGGGCCTCGGCAGGGGCCTCCTTGAATAGGCGTGCAGCCAGCCAGCGGCCAAGGCGGCTGGTGCGCACCAACCACTTGCACGAGCTCCCGCTCGATCCTAGCGGGAACAGGCCGCCCAGCTTACGGGTGAAACGCGGCGACTGCGCCTGGTCGCCCGGAGGGGCATCTTGTCGGGCGAGATAGCGCGTAAGCGCAGTATGTACGAGGGTGCCCAGGCTCTCATAGATGATCGCGGTCTTCAGGCCGTCGTTCCAGAGAAGCTGCTCATTGGCTTGGACAAACCAAGCGTGGTAGGAACAAAGGCCCTGGCTGCGCATAAAGGCCAGGCGAGTATCCCCATCATTCACATACTCAGACAACAAGGTATGGACGTAACGCCTTTCCGCCTCCTCTCGCAGGCGGCATATCGGGCACCCCGGTTTTCCGAACGCAACTCTTAGATTGGTTCGGGTGATGTCCATGCGCATCTTACTTTTCCCCGCGCTCTAGCCGCTCGCCGGCGATGACGGCCAGGGCCCGCAGCCAGGCTTTCCCTTCCTCCCCCAAAGGCTCGTTGCTGAAGCGGTAATCGCTCTTACGGATCGCCTCGCTGAGCTGTCCTTCCAGCTTGCTCCATATGGCCCTCTGGGCGCTAACTAGCGCCTTGAAAGTTGGCTCACGGCGCACATGCTTCAAGACTTGGCGAAAATGAGGCAAACATAATCCATCCGAAGCGCTATAAAGGGTCAGGAGACCCTCTTCACCCAATAAGTTATCCAGGAGGGCGTGGTAATAGATCTCTTCCATCTCTTTGGTGCGCACACACACGGGGCAGGTCGTTTGTGCGGTGAGTTTAGAGACGAGTTGGATCGTCGGCGAACGGTTTCCTTCGGGATCCAGGGCTTCTTGGACGCGAGCCAAGGGAGTTGAAGGGAAAGAAGGCCAATGCCTCTCCTCCATGGTCTTGAGCACCTCCCGTAATACATCGCGCGCAATGATGCTGACGCCCAATGCAGCCCCCCGACGCGCCAGCCCTAGGGCGTGCTCCTTGCAAAAACCGCGCGCCTGGCGTATCTTGCGTCGCAGACCCGGATCGTTCACGTTCTCGTAGATGAGGCGTTCCAGGTATTGCTCGGTGAACTCGGCCCTTAAGCGACATATCGGACAGCCCGGCAGTGCCAGGGCGTCCCGCAGATCGTAATAGCTCTTGCTTCGGCTCATATCTGTTCCCTAAACAAAAAAGCCTCTACCAGCGGGGCATACGTGCCCTCGGTAGAGGCTATCAGTCCCTAAGAGGACGGTTGAAAGGGCCAAATGCCTTGGGCGAGCCTCATCGCCCGATTTGCATAAAATGATACTCCTAAACAAAGGAATCGTCAAAAGGCGCTGAAGCATGGCGATGAAAGTCGGCCTAAGTGGCGTTTTTTGGGATCTAGAAGCGACAGGAAGCGGACAATACGTGCGCCATTTGCTCCGCGCTCTGAGGGAGCTCATGCCGCCAGGGGATTGTACCCTCTTGTTGCCCTATTCCTCGGGAAGTGGGCCCCCCCCCGCGACGGCAGGGCCCTGGCGGATGTGCTTTCTTCGCACGCCCTTTGATGGGCTCAGCGAGGACTTGGCTAAGGTATGGTTTGAACAGGTGTCCTTCCCTCGTGCTTGTGCGCGTTTGGGTATGGATGTCGCACATGTGCCCTATTTTGCCCCGCCGCTTTGGCCTCAGGTGCCAACGGTGGTCACCATTCACGACCTCATTCCGCTCATCTTGCCGGAATATCGCGGGTCTCCTTGGGTGCGGGGGTATATGCGCCTGGTATCTAAGGCGGCACACAAGGCCGCGCTCGTGCTCACCGATTCACAGGCCTCGGCGCGCGACATCGTCCGCATTTTGGGGATCCCTCCGGAGCGCCTGCGGGTGATTTACCTGGCTGCCGATGCCATCTATCGGCCCCTTGCACCCGAGGAATGGCGGCCAATCTGTGTGCGTTTGGGCTTGCCGTCACGATATCTCCTTTACCTGGGGGGCTTTGACCGGCGCAAGAACCTGGTCGGGTTGTTAGCGGCCTTTGCTCTGGCGCGGGAGAGGCTCAAGGGGATCTCGCTGGTCATCGCCGGGAGATTGCCCGCGGGGGATTCGGCCTTTGCTCCCGATCCTCGGCCCATTGCCCGGCGGCTGGGGTTGGAGGATAGCGTATATTACACTGGCTGGGTGGCCGAGGGGGATAAGCCCGCCCTATACGCCGGGGCCGAAGCTTTTCTTTTCCCCTCGTACTATGAGGGCTTTGGCTTGCCGGTCCTGGAGGCCATCTCTTGTGGCACGCCGGTGATCGTCGGTGGGGGCAGTTCCCTGGAGGAGGTCGCCGGCCCAGGCGGGCTGGTGGTGCCTCCGGAGGATGTTTCTGCCCTGGCCGAGGCGATGACCAGGCTGGTGCACGAGCCAGAACTACGCCAGGCGCTTTCCCTCAAGGGCCGAGAGCACGCGCGAAACTTTTCCTGGCTTCAGACGGCGCGCCAGACCCTAGCCGCCTATCGGGAGGCGATGGATACATCTCGTTGTTAGCCAGCGCGTGGGCCGACCCTGTACTACAAAAGCCTTTTTCGCGGCTATGGCGACCAGGCGGCCAGAGCTAGCCGTCTGGTTGTAGGATTACGGCATGCTGGACTTAACCGGCACCGAGTTTCTTCTACGATTCACTTAGAAGTATAATCGGTAGGCAAATTCTTCTTGGGTAGGGGGAACTTTGGGCACCATTGAATTAGAGAGTCGGTATACCAGCGGCTTCTATCCCAAGCGCGAATTAGTCGTCGTCCGTGGGCAAGGGGCACGCGTGTGGGATGAACAAGGCCGCGAGTACATTGATTGCATGAGCGGCCACGGCGTGGCCATCGTCGGCCACTGCAATCCCGCTGTGGTGGAGGCTATCTGCAAGCAGGCGAACACCCTGATCACCTGCGCCGAGGTCTTTTATAACGATGTCCGCGCGCGCCTCCTGGAGCGGCTGATCTCCATCGCCCCCCAAGGGTTGGAGCGCGCTTTTCTCTGTAACTCGGGTGCCGAGGCCATTGAAGCGGCCCTCAAACTGGCTCGCCTCTCCACGGGCCGCCCCAATATCGTGGCCATGATGCGCAGCTTCCACGGGCGCACTTTTGGGGCGCTCTCGGCCACCTGGGAGCCGGAATACCGCGAGCCCTTCTTGCCCCTTGTCCCCGGCTTCAGCCACGTGCCCTATAATAAGCTGGATGCTCTGCGCCAAGCCGTGGATGAGAACACCGCCGC
>Ga0123519_10011423_pt1 | contig 13104 bp, 11 predicted proteins | sample YelNatPaOPRAMG02_FD_87396 | JGI IMG/M metagenome (GOLD analysis project Ga0123519, IMG submission 87396) | Hot spring microbial communities from Yellowstone National Park - Yellowstone National Park OP-RAMG-02 (version 2) | ecosystem: Environmental > Aquatic > Thermal springs > Hot (42-90C) ...
ACAGATTAAACTTGCAAAGCTTATTTTTTTTGATTCTGGCGATGATATAAGAAAAGTTGCAGATCGTATCGCATTAGACCTTTCAAAGATAGGCATTGAGATAAACGTCAGTCCGTTAAATCGCAGTGACTTTCAAAAAGCTCTTACTGATAGAACTTACTCACTTGCGCTGAGAATCATTAGGATACCATCAGATAAAGTTGACGATCTCAATATGCCATCTTTTATTCCGCTTTTTTATTATGATACAAACGTGCTTCAAAAATCAGAAGTCCAACATCTGCCAAATTTAGTTAGGAAGTCCATCTTTCAATTTGAATATATGTATTTTCTACGCTTATAAAGAGGGGGATAGTAAAATGCCTGTAAAAGTAGGGTTTGGAGCGTCAAAAATAACTCCTGGTCTCGGTGTTTTTATGGCTGGATATTTTCACGAAAGACGGGCAACCGCCGTGCATGATGATCTTTATGCAAGAACTATGCTTTTTGACGATGGCGAGACTATTGCAGGGATACTCTGCTGTGATCTGATATGTCTTCATAGCACAGAGGTGAAAAAGATCAGAGGTTTAATATCAGAAAAAACGGGAATAGAAGGCGAAAACATAATGGTCTGTGCTACTCATACACACACAGGACCTCAGACAAGAAGTTTTCGTATTCCCGAAGGTGGAGAAGCGACGTTAGAATGGCTTGATAGATTTCCAGAAATGGCAGTAGAATCGGTAATTAAAGCAAAAAATGATCTTGAACCATGCACAATCGCTTATGGAATATCTTATGAAGACCGCATAGCATTTAACCGCAGATATAAGATGAAAGATGGAACAGTGCAAACTAACCCCGGATACAAAAATCCTGATATAATTGAGCCTGCGGGACCTATTGATCCAGAAGTCGGTATTCTGTCATTCACTGATCAAGCTGGAAAATTAAAAGCCCTATACGTCAATTATTCTTGTCATTTAGATTGCGTAGGTGGAACTGAGATCTCGGCAGACTATTTTGGTCACATGGCGAGAAGACTACAAGAACGTTTAGACGATAAGCCATTCGTTATATACACAAATGGTGCCTGTGGTGATGTAAACCATATAAACACAAGTAGCCCATATCATCGTCAGGGTCATGAGCATTCAAGATGGATGGGAGAAACGCTTGCTGGTGATGTGTGCGAGGCGTTAAAAAAGATGAAGGATTTATCCTGCGAGAAGGTAGCCGTGGCAAGCAAGATCATCCAACTTCCGATGCGAGAGGACGCAGATAAAAAGATTGGCGAATGTGAAATTCAGGCGATAAGATTTGGCGATATATGCTTTGTCGGAATACCTGCGGAATACTTCGTTGAATTTCAGTTAGACATCAAAAAACGCTCACCATTCAAGCCAACTTTTGTATCGGAACTTGCAAACGGATGGGTAGGATATGTGCCAACAAAGAAAGCTTTTGAAGAAAATATGAAAGATGTCCCTTCTGATCCTATGAAGACTTTTGATCATAAAGGCTATGAGGTGCGATCTGCTTTGTCTCGCGGTTTTCTGCCTGGCATCGGTGAGTTGATGGCAGATACCGCAATTGAGTTAGCGAAAAATTTACAATAATTTAATGATCAACTTTTGTGGACTAAAAGCCAATACTTAAATATTAGAAAGACCTTTCATTTCGTTCAGGGTGACACATAAGTGTCATTTTGAGCGAATAGAGAAATCTCAATTTAATACTCAAATTTAAAATATGATGGAATGGTATAAAGATTGGTTTGGAAAAGAATATTTGCTTGTCTATCCGCATAGGAACGAGTCTGAAGCAAAACGACAGATAGATTTTCTTGAAAAATATGTCGGCATATCAAAAGACGAGAAAATATTAGACCTCTGTTGTGGAAATGGCAGGCATGCGATAGAGCTTAAAAAACTTGGATACGATGTTATCGGCATCGACCTTTCTGAAGAGTTACTTAACTCTGCACGCAAGAAGGCTTCTGAAAATAATATAGACATAAAACTTATTAGATGTGATATGAGGGAAATACCTTACGAGGGTTATTTTGACATCGTTGTCCAATTCTTTACAAGCTTCGGATATTTTGATACCGATGAGGAAAATCAAAAGGTGCTTTCCGCAATATCAAGATCGCTTAAAGTTGGCGGAAAGTTCCTGATTGATTATCTAAATCCTGATTATGTGGTTAATAACCTTGTGGAGAAAGACGAAAAAACATTGTCAGGATTATTGATAAAACAAGAAAGATGGATAGATAGCTTAAAATGTAGGGTAAATAAGAAAATAACAATAATTGCTAATGGTGAAAGTTCAGTATTTAACGAATCAGTCAGAATGTATAGTTTAGATGAGATAAAGGTAATGCTTGGAAAGTCAAAATTGCGATTGACAGATGTCTATGGCGATTTTGACGGTGCAGAATATAATGTTAATTCACCAAGGATGATACTAATTGGTAGAAAAATATAAAGAGGATAGAATTTATTGAAAGTTTTAAGAGATAATACAGGGCTTATAAAAAATAATAAAATCTTTCAGGACTTCATAAATAATCCACAGAAGATCAGCGAATTTTATCCTTTATATTACAAGGATAATTTCGCATGGCAGACAATTATTGATAATGTGAAGTCAAAAAATGCTGATTATAACGAGTTATGCAATGCTCTTGAAAGACAAAATTCAGATTTTGGTATAACTCAAAATACTGCTGATAACATAAAAAGACTTGGATCGGGTTCATCTTTTGCTGTCGTAACAGGTCAACAGACAGGTATATTTACAGGACCATTATATACAATCTATAAAGCCTTGACAGCTGTTAAACTTTCTCAGTATCTTTCTGAGAAATATCAAGCGGATTTTATTCCTATCTTTTGGGTAGAGTCAAACGATCATGATCTAAAAGAAGCCAATCATATAAATCTGTTAAATTCAAATAGCGACATAGTAAAGATTGAATATAATCCTTCCCAATATACCCCTGATTCTTCTATGAAAGACGTTATTATTGACGACACCTTCGCCTTGATCATTGATGAATTGGAGAAATTTCTTCCAAATACAGAGTTTAAATCAGAAATTTTTAGAATTATTCGTGATTCTTATCAACCATCAAAGAGTATAAGCTATGGTTTTGGTCGGATGATGTCGCATCTATTTGGCAAATACGGGCTTGTGCTTATGGACCCATCAGATCAGGAAATAAAAAAGCTCATGTTGCCAATATTTCAAAAGGAGATAGAAAATCCGCTAAAATCAGTTGAAATAATCAATAATGCTGGTGAAAATTTGAGAGCATTAGGTTATGAAAGCCAAATAGAAAAAACAGATGATTCAACCTGCATTTTTATTGAAATAGATGGCGTTAGGCGAAAACTATATTATAGAAATGACAGATTTGAATTTGATTGCTTTGATATGGTATTAAGCAAAAGTGAACTATCCGAGACCTTGCAGATCGCACCTTGGCGATTTAGCCCAAATGTAGCCTTACGTCCTGTAATTCAAGATTATCTCTTGCCGACTGTCGCCTATATAGCAGGACCTGGTGAGACAGCATATTTCGCGCAATTAAAGCAATTATATAGCTATTTTGATGTAAATATGCCGATAATCTATCCAAGGGCAAGTTTAACGATTATTGAGGGCAAAGTTCAAAGGGTGATGGAGAAAAACAACCTTGAAATCTCTGATTTGTTAGAAAATTATGACAAACTGTTCAGCAGGCTTTCAAGGGAACATGCACCTGTGGAGATAGAGGTCTTAATTGAATCGTCAAGATCAAGCATAGAAAAAATCTTTCAGAGCTTATCTGTTGAGCTATCCAGCATAGACCCAAATCTTGCAAACATTGTTGAATCTGCAAGGAAAAAGACTGATCTCCAAATAAGCATACTAAAAGATAAGGCTTATCAATCACAAAGAGGTCGTGAAGAGGTGACAAGAAATCAGATAAAAAGGGCATGTATGAATGTCTTTCCAGAGGGAAAACCGCAGGAAAGGGTCTTTAATATAGTTCAATATTTAAATTTATATGGAACGAAATTCCTTGATGATCTGATGTCTATCATCTCAATAGAGGATATAGGACATTCTGTTCTATTTCTGTAAATAAAATCTCTCTAAATTTTCTTTTTTAGATTTGTAAACTGCTAAGAATAACAAGCGAACATATCAAGTGAGGGTTTGCCAATGGAATTATTATCAAATAGTGATTTTACGTCAAATACATCAAATGCTTTGCCTGATGGTTGGACAATAAGAAATCCTATTGTCCAAAGTGTGAGATGCTCTTTTGAATTTAGCTCAAAAGGCATTTCAGTTAGATCAACGAAAAACCCTTATAGCTTTGGTTCTATTTATCAAGAAATAAAAAATATCAAAGGTGGTTGTGCATACTTAATTAAGGCTAATGCAAAGATAAACAAAATTCACTTTCCTTATAGGTCAATTTTTGTCGCTGTCGCATGGCGAAAAGGTGATAGCGTGATCAACAATGCAGGATTGCTTGTCAAAGGTCCTTATGTTGAAGGGGATTATGCCAAATTTGAAGATGTCTTGACCGCCCCAAAAGAGGCTGATAATGCTATAATTTCGCTTGAAGTAAGATGGATTGACGATGGGACCGTTACTTGGCAAAATGCAAGCATGATTCAAACAGATGTTCCCCCTCCGAGAAAAGTAAAGATTGGCACAGTTTATCTCCGACCATCAACAGGGTCACAGGAGAAAAACTTAGAACTTTGGTGTGAACAGATTGATAACGCAGGCAAACTTGGTTTGGATATTGTCTGTCTTTGTGAAGCTATAACTATGGTAGGGACACCGTTTAATGCCCTTGAATGTGCCCGTCCAATACCAGGAGAGCATACCGATATAATCAGTAGGTCTGCAAAAAAGAACAATATATGGGTTGTTGCAGGACTCATGGAGCTTGCTGACGATAAAGTCTATAATACCGCAGTGTTATTTAACCGAAGCGGTGATATTGCAGGAACATATCACAAAGTCCATCTTCCTGGCGAGGAATGGAAATGGGGTATCACACCGGGAACAGAATACCCAGTTTTCAAGACGGATTTTGGCATTATTGCGATGCAAATTTGCTATGATTGGTTCTTCCCAGAAACAGCAGCGATCTTTGCAATGAATGGAGCAGAGATTATTTTTGCGCCAACTTGGGGCAATACCTTGCCTGATCACGATGGCATCGCTGATGGAGAGACAGTCTTCCGCGTTAGGGCAAGAGATAACGGCGTTTATATGGTTCCGTCGGTTTATGATGGCAATAGTATGGTAATTGACCCTGTGGGACGTATACTCGCGTCAAGCAAAGGTCAAACTGGCGTCTTCTGGGCAGAAGTTGATCTAAATGTTAGAGAAGCGTTAGACTGGGTTGGTCATTGGCGTTCATTAGTCCATCGTAACCGAATGCCTGAAACCTATTCAAAGCTACTTACATATCCACAAGTCTTTATATAAGGAGATCAAACGTGAATGTTATTGTCGTTATTACTGATAGCCTTAGAGTAGATCATGTTGGATGCTATGGTTCTTACGTTAAGACGCCAAACATTGATCGTCTTGCTAACGAAGGTGTGAAATTTACACGAGCTTATAGCGAAAATTTGCCCACTATGCCGACCAGACGTAGCTGGTGGACAGGCAAGTATCATTTCCATTCCGCAGGCTGGCAACCTTTCACACCTGATGATTATCTTTTAGCAGAAATATTATGGGATCAAGGATATACTTCTGCTTTCATAACTGATGTATATCATACTCATAAGCCTGTTTACAACTGTGGACGAGGATTTGATACGACAATTTTTGTTAGAGGTCAAGAATATGACCCATGGATAATAGACCCGAATATCAAAGTCAATGTTGACGAGTCACCGATCCACAGAATGCGAGGCGGAGAAGGCAGAGAATCTGACAAAATTTGGCGGGAAAGATTTGAACAATATCTTAAAAACTGCACAGTCCGAAAAACAGAAGAGGATTATTGTGTAGCACGAACCGTTAAAGAGGCGATCAGATGGCTTGAATACATCACGAAAAAACAAAAAGACAGGTTATTCCTTTGGGTTGATCTATTTGATCCTCATGAGCCATGGGATCCTCCACCACCATATAACCGTATGTATACAGATAAAAATTATAAAGGTCCTGATTTAGTTGATCCTGTCCCAGGCGATGTAGAAGGATATATGACACCAGAGGAAGTCCAACATACGAAGGATTTATACGCTGGTGAAGTGACTTTTGTAGATAAATGGGTCGGCATCCTTCTTGATTATATTAAAGACTGTGGCATTGATGAAAATACACTCATAATGCACACTACCGATCATGGCGAACCATTCGGCGAACATGGATTTATCCGAAAAGCGCGTCCGCGTAATTACGAGGAACTTATACACATACCTTGGATTATCCGTCCCCCTGATCTTATCAATCGTGGAAAAGAAATAGATGCGATAGTCCAAACGGTTGATATGCTTCCGACTATACTTGAATTTTTAGGCATAAGATCGGATAAGTTGACGTTAAAATTCACAGAACCAGACCAATCAAGCAAAAGCGATAACATATTCCCACAAGACCTCGTAACAAGACAAAAAAGACAGGTATTAGGCGGGTGTAATCTAATGCCGTTAATAGAGGGCAAGGCTGATCATGTCCGCGATATAGCTTTTGGCGGACATCATAATAGGGAATGGTATGCACGAACAAAAGAATGGACTTATCTTTTGCCAATTGATGGTAGTCGTCCGCCAGAGCTTTATTTCCGCATAAATGATCCACAAGAGCAGAATAACGTCATAAACGAAAATCCAGAGATTGCGTCAGCACTTGAATTAGAATTAAGGCGTTTTGTTGATATGCTTGGTCAGATGGAATAATTGTATTAGTTATTTTTGGTTTTTGGACGTTTTCTGAAATAGAGGGACTTTATAAACAGTTTAATTGAATAATAAATTGTCCGAACTCATATCCGATCTTCAGATAAACATCTTGATTGAAATAGCAATATAATGTTATAATACTTTGTAGAGTCAAAAATGAATTTAAAATTATAGCTTTTCAGGGGGCGAATTATGAGATTTTTTTATGCGTTGATTATTGTTTTTTTATGCTTGAATATTTTTAGTTGTGCCGACAAAGACGATGGAGAGGCAAGAATAAACCTAAATCTGAAACTCGCTCCGAGTGAAAAGCAGGAAATAGAGATAACCAGAGTTATTGTAACAGTCTCTGGTTTTGATATTCAGACACAGGAGTTTGAATTAAAAGTTGAGGGCAGAAAGGCAACAGGAGCGATAGCCATACCAGCGGGAGAAGAAAGAAATATCGTAGTTAGAGCTTATGCAGGTGATAGTCTTGAATACGAAGGATCAACAATAGTTGATCACCCCAAACCAGGACAAGAGATCCGCGTCGATCTTACGTTGAAGCCCGTCAGGACGCAAGAAGCAGAAGTTATCTTTGAAAATGGAAATATCGGCGGAGTTTACAATAGACCAACCAAAGATACCGTATTTACAATTAATGAACCTTACGTAATAACTGAAATCACAAATTATCATTGGAATAACGGCAATGGTGCAACTCCTGGGACAATAGCCCTCAAAGGTGCAAATAAAACTTACGGACCTTGGAAAGCTTCTGGCAAGCCCGGTCAAGGCGGAGTGCCAAATGCTTATTGGATTGTATATCCTAACGAAACGATACCAGCTGGCACTTATACAGTTATAGACTCTGATCCTAATACATGGTCACAAAACTTTGAATCTAATGGTGAAGGGTTTACAAGGATAGTTGGCTATCCTGCAAGCAGAGGAACAGGAACGGATACATCAGGAAACGATGCGAAAATGGTATTGATCCCTGCTGGTGAATTCGTTATGGGGTCCGATGATGAAGGTTATAATGCAAGACCAGCTCACACTGTATATCTTGACGCATTCTATATTGATATGTATGAAGTCACTAACGCTCAATATCGTAAATTTATTCAAGCAACCGGGCGAAAAGAACCCGAAGGTTATAAACTTATAGACGACGCAAAATTCGATTATGAAGAATGGGGATTTAAGCCTTGGAGTGATCCGAATTTCAACGCCCCTGATATGCCAGTTGTTTGTGTCTCATGGGAAGATGCAAATGCTTATGCTAAATGGGTTGGTAAGCGACTTCCGACAGAGGCGGAATGGGAAAAAGCCGCCCGCGGAGGATTAGTTGGACAAAAGTATCCTTGGGGAAACAATTTACCGCCTACTTCCAAAGTTGGAAATCTCGCCGATATAAGTTTTAGAAAGGCTTTTAACTCGCTTCCTATTATTGAACAGTATAATGATGGTTGGACATATATTGCACCAGTTGGAAAATTTCCACCTAACAAATACGGGCTATATGATATGTGTGGAAACGTAAGCGAGTGGTGTTCTGATTGGTATGATGAAAACTACTACTCTAATTCTCCGAAACAAAATCCAAAGGGTGCTACATCAGGGATAGAGCGATCTGTTCGTGGTTCATCGTGGGCTTTTTGGGAGCCTGATATGTTATATAATTCTATGCGCGGATATTTGGAACCACAAGATGCCTATAATTTCGTAGGTTTTCGCTGTGCTAAATCAAAATAAGAAGGATATAATTAATCACTAACTTATGGTTGATATTGATAAAATTGAGGATTTCCTTAAAGGGACAAAATATTGTGATAAAGATAATCCATTAATACAATTTGTTGCAAAAGAACTTGTCCTTCCATGTAGAGGTAACATTATTTGCTCAGCTATTCAGATATTTAACTTCGTCAGAGATGAAGTCAAATACAGTTTTGACTATTGGAACGTCAAAGCGTCTGAAACGCTTGAAAAATTAAGCGGAATGTGTGCAAATAAGGCAAACCTTCAAATTGCCTTGCTCAGAGCCATAGGTATTCCTGCTGGGTATATGGTGCTTCGTATAAAAAAAGAAGCCCTAAAAGCAATAGCTACTGATGAAATATATGAAAAAAGCTCAAATATGATCATACATGTCTATTGCTGTGTCCTGCTTAATGGTGAATGGATCGGGGCAGATGCCACAGTTGATAGAGAGCTTTACGAAGCTGCCTATGCAGATATGCCTGACTGGGATTATCTGGAATGGAATGGATTAACGCATCTTCACATTTCCGACAATTATATAACAGATGTGTCTGGTCCTTTTTCTAACATAGATGAATATATGGATATGCCTCATCGGTTCTTAAACGATGACATTGCTAACAGAGCTAATGAATATATAGAGGAATTAAGGTCAAAGGTGAGATTGCCGATTGCTTAAATATGAAGAAAGGACATATAGGGATTGGGTCAAACACGACGATCTTGTTACCGTTAGAGTTGTAGAGGAAGAGACAGATTTACTTATCTCTGGGATCATAGACTTAAAAAAACAGGCGGAAAGGTCTGTATCATATTATCGCAATCAAATCAAAGATTACATCTCCAAAGATCACAAGTTCTCAATAGCTCTTAAACCGATTGACGTCGCGCAAGATGCCCCAGAGATCGTCAAAGACATGGCTAATGCCTCTTATATGGCTGGCGTAGGACCTATGTCAGCAGTCGCTGGTGCTATCGCTGAATTTGTCGCAAAGGATTTGACATCATTGAGCGATCAGTTGATAATAGAAAATGGCGGGGATAATTTCATAAAATCATCTGTCCGTAGGATTGTTGGCATATATGCGGGCAGATCACCATTTACCGGCAGATTAGGAATACAAATAGAACCCGATCAAACACCATTAGGAATATGCACATCGTCAGGAACTGTTGGGCATTCACTAAGCTTTGGAAGGGCTGACGCTGTTATCATCTTGTCAAAATGGACTGCACTTGCAGATGCGGTTGCCACTGCGACAGGCAATATTGTCAAAACCGAAGATGATATAAAAAAAGGAATTGATTTTGCACGTTTTATTGATGGTGTAGAAGGTGCGGTAATCATCGTTGGTTCTAAAATTGGCATCTGGGGAAATATCAATTTGGTCAAAACCGAAAATGAGAATTCTTGTCATCTCACACTCAGCAATACAGCCGACTTATCATAGAAAATTTGAGGAAATATCCAAACTTGGCGATGTATCAATACGCGTTATCGTGCCAGAAAAATGGGTTGAAAATACACAAGTGCTTCATTTTTCTAAGATTGATAAACCAAATCTGACATTTATACCAGCAAAAGTGACCTTCCCAGGTTACGGAAGCAGATTTTTCTTTATAAGCAATATAGCTAAACATTTCTACGAATTCAAGCCAAACATAATCCATTTAGAAGAAGAACCTTGGAGCCTTTGTGCCATTCAGACTATCATATTGAGAAAAATACTGTGTCCAAAAAGTCCGCTGATATTTCGCACATCGCTTAGCATACCGATAAAACAGAGATTTAACTTCTTAGCGGAATCTATTGAAAAGATCACTTTTAGGGAATCTGATTTTGCTTTTATATTAAGCGAGAAAGCGGGCAAAATTCTAAGGCAAAAAGGCTATAAAAAAGATATGAAAGTAAGCCCTAATGGAGTAGATTCGGCGGTTTTCAGAAGAATAGATGTAAGCGAACTAAAACAGAAATTAGGTATAACCGAAGACGATTTTATCATTGGCTACGTGGGCAGAATTATGCGAATGAAAGGTCTTGATACCTTGTTGAAATCTTGCTCAATGATAGACAGAAAATATAAGTTGCTTTTAGTTGGTAGTGGCGATTATAAAGATGATCTGATTTTATTAGCAAGAGATTTAGGCATAATAGATAAGCTAATTTTGGTCGGTGCGGTCTCTGCAATGGAAGTGCCGAAATATATGAATTGTATGAATGTCCTCGTTTTGCCATCTATAACAACTCCGGGTTGGGTAGAGTTCTTCGGGCGTGTGCTTGTTGAGGCTATGATGTGTCAAGTGCCTGTCATTGGCTCAAGCTCTGGTGAGATACCAAATGTAGTTGCAGACGCAGGTCTGATATTCCAAGAGGCAGACCCGTTTGATCTAAAAGATAAGTTATTAACCATTATTGATAACGTTGATTTGAGAGATGAATTAATAAAAAAAGGAAGCGCTAGGGCTTCCTCATTATACACTTGGGAGTCAATTGCAAAGGACACTTATGAGACCTATTGTTCGTTGCTCTGATTGAAAAGACGGTCTAAGCAGGATATTTGTATCCACTATTTTTCAGATGTGCGTAATATACTTTCACTTTTTCTAAGAACTCGGATTCAGTTTCCTTTCCCAGATCAATCTCGCGCATTAGTTTCTTTGGACCTTTATTATAGGCAATTAGCGCCTTATCTATATCTCCGAACTTATTGTGCATCATATTTAAGTATTGTATGCCTAATTTGATGTTGAATTCTGGGTCATATAAGGAACTGACGCCGAGATACTCATAATTTAGCTTTGGTGACAACCATTCTGCTGTATCTGGCATTATCTGCATTAGACCTATCGCGCCCCTATCTGATATTGCATGTTTGTCAAAGTCGCTCTCTGCTTTCATTATAGCCAAGACTAATCTCCAATCATATCCATACTTTATGCTTTCTTTATGAATTATGTTAGCATAATATATCGTGTATCTCTTTTCCAAATTTGGCTGAAACATGCTTATAGCTTTTGCTATTTGATCTATGTTATTTGTCTTTATCTTTTTTACATTATTTTGGATATATGAAATTGGCTGATAGCTCGTTGTTATCTCATTATAGCAATATTGAAATACTAAACCAGCCTCCAAAGAGATCCAAAAAGCAACGCATAATAAAACTTGTGTCCGTGTTACTGTAGCATTGATTAGCTTCCTCCCTATTTTTTTAATTTCCCTAATAAAATACACTCCCTTCACAAAAAGAGACTACATGATACAGTTATCGGTTATGTATTTTTTAGGCTATACCTTAATGCAGAGACCAATATTATATTTAACAACCAAACAGAAAAATATGTTCCTATTTATTACAAGAATTGTGCCATTTATTGTTTTATGTGTTGTTTGCTGTTGTTTTTTATTTTTTGACCATCAAGTAAGGAAACGAAAGTTGCAAAATGCGACATAAATCTGGGATTAGCTTTATAAATGATCTTTATCAACTACCTGTGTGATTGAAAATTTGTCCAAATAGATTTCACTTGACTTTGTCAATAAGTATAGGTATAATGATAACAGGGATAATTATATCTTGAATAAAAGGGAAATATCGGTGCGGCGTGCATTGTTATAAATATGTAATATTTTTATCTTTTTGATGTGCATTGGAACTCATGCTTTTAACTTATCTTTTCTCTCTGTCCTGTAAAGCTGGGTTATAGACAATGCACTATGTAAGCGTGAATTTAAAAAAATAATTGACTTGTGTATTTTTTAATTTTATTAAATCACACTAAACTTTGGACAGTTTACAAATTATAATTGCATATTTAGTTAGAAAATCACTCTAAATCTCCCTTTTCCAAAGGGAGACTTTTAGGAATCCCCTCTTTGAAAAAAATGACTTTTTAGTTTCCCCTTTGAGGGATAAAGGGGGATTTTAAGATTTTCTCTTCCTAACAAAAGTAAATTTGATTGACTAACAATATTTTTTAACTTAAAATTGTCCAAACTTTAGTAAATCACAAAGAAAGGGAAATAAGGTATGAAATACGAAAAACCGAAATTAATTGATTTATCTGAGGAGACATTTACTGAAGGTGCATGTGGAGGGGGACTAGATCCAACAGGCGCATGCAAATCAGGAACATTGCCGCAAGGTAACTGCACTACTGGCTATAATGCTATAAATGGTGGTTGTATTAATGGTCCTAACCCTAAAGTATCATGCCAAGCAGGCGGGAATAAATAAAGTTAAAAACTCACTCATTTTAACATCAGTATATATTAACAGTATATATTAAAATGTTAAAATAAGCAAAAATTTTAGGCTCATGTTAAGCTACTGTGAGAACACTTAATGGCGTTTGACAGTGATTAACAAGCCATAGATAGAACTTTAACATAAACATTCCCTCTATGATCTCATTTCATAGAGGAAATGTATCATAT
>Ga0123519_10011426_pt1 | contig 13103 bp, 3 predicted proteins | sample YelNatPaOPRAMG02_FD_87396 | JGI IMG/M metagenome (GOLD analysis project Ga0123519, IMG submission 87396) | Hot spring microbial communities from Yellowstone National Park - Yellowstone National Park OP-RAMG-02 (version 2) | ecosystem: Environmental > Aquatic > Thermal springs > Hot (42-90C) ...
CTCAATCTCAGCAGAACACGCCTTCTGCTATGTGACGATGTCGGCCTAGGAAAGACTATCGAGGCGGGACTTGTGCTTGTCGAACTAATAGCCCGCCGCCTGGCACACAGAATTCTGATCGTTTCACCGCCTGGTCCGCTGTTGGAGCAGTGGAAAGCTGAGATGTGGGACCGCTTTGGGCTTCGTGTTCAAGTCATCGACCGAGTCAGGATAGAGGAGATCCGAAAGCAAACCGAACGCGGCGCTAATCCATTCGACAGCATCCAACTCGGCCTAGCCTCTATCGATTTCCTTCGCCAAGACCACATAGTGAGGGATCTCGAACGAACTGATTTCGACGTCGTGGTCATTGACGAGGCGCACCACGTGTTCAAGTCGGGCTCATCGGATGATCGCTCCGCAACCCAACGCAGGAAGCTGGCAGAGGTCCTGGCCTCCCGGGCGGATGCTCTATTGCTGTTGACAGCCACTCCTCACGACGGATACGACAGATCGTTCGCATCGCTGCTGGAGCTTCTCGACCCATACCTGGTGAATGCAAGAGGAGAGGCTAGAGCAGGGCGTTTCAGTGCGCACGTTGTTCGGCGGCTCAAGCGTCACATAGTTGATCCCGACACGAAGGAACCCCGTTTCAAAGAAAGGACAGTCATTCCTTGTCCGGTTACCGCTTCCGACGTCGATTATGATTTCGTCGAGATGCATCGGAGCATAGTAGGTCTCATTGCACCGCGAATGAAGTCGGCCATACGAAGCCAACGCTACGACGAAGCACTGTCTCTCTTCGCACTACTGAAAAGGTCGGTTTCGTCAGTCAATGCCCTCATCAAGACTCTCGATGTCGTACTCGAAAGGTTCCAGAACGCTCAGTCTGCTCGCGCGGAGAACCAAGAGGAAGCGAGGCAGCGGCGTAGCACTCTCCGCGAGTATCAGCGGAAGCTGCAGATGTATGGCACGCTGAGCTTCGAAGAAGAGGAAGAGCACGCAAGGATACAAGTCGAGGATATCGCTCGCCAGATCGAGGAGATTGACAAGGAAGTCCGTTCGGGCAGATACCACCTGAGAAAGAACAAGACGGTCATAGAAGCGCTTCAGGAGATCCGGGAACTGGCGCAGGCCGTGGTAGACCGTGATCCCAAGCTGAGCGCAATAGTCGAGCAGGTCAGACAGATCCGCGAGACTGAGCCGCAGGCCAACATACTGATATACACCGAATATCGTGACAGCCAGGCTGTTTTGGTCGAGGCGCTCAAGCGGATGCAGTTGGGAACGGTCGAGACCATCAGCGGTGAAGACCCGGATTCGGACAGGAAAATAGTATACGACAAGTTCAAGTCGCAGGACAGGGTCATCTTGGTGAGTACAGACGCAGCGGCCGAGGGTCTGAACCTCCACGAGCGTTGTCATCACCTGATACATCTCGAACTGCCATTCAATCCAAACCGACTCGAACAGCGCAACGGCCGCATAGACCGCTACGGCCAGAAACAAACACCAGTCATAAGGTATTTGTACCTGAAAGGCACGTTCGAAGAGTATCTGCTTCTGCGACTTGTCGCGAAATACGAGAATCAGCGCAGAAACCTGCATTTCATGCCCAACACTCTCGGCGTAGAACGCGGCGACGGTGCCCCATACGAGGGCTTGCTTGCCGGCCTTGAGGATATCGACAACAAGCTGTTTCAGCCGAGCCTGTGTACGGTAGACTTTAACGACCCGGACAGATGCGCGGCCGAGGATGCTGCGACCAAGGCCCTGATCGATGAGATAGATCGCGCGCTCAAGGCTTTTGAGAGAACAGCCAAGTCGAGGGCTTGGCTATCAGATACAGGGGTCAATGCCGACGCGAAGCTGCAGCAGGACGCCAAGAACGCGTTAGAACGCGGCGAGAGCGGGTCTGTCGATCTCTTCGATTTCGTTCTCAGCGCCATCGAATCTGAAGGCGGTCGCTGTCAAAGGCGCTCGGACGGCGTGTGCGCAATCGAGCTTCCTCATTCGTGGAATATGGACCCCTCCCAGCTTCCGGGTTTCGACGACGAGACCGGAGTTCTGCTGCTCTCCAACGACCTGAATATGGTTGAGGATTCCTCAGGCAAGCAGGTGGGCTACCTCGGACGGGCTCATCCACTTGTGCAGAAAGCCATAGACCGCGTCCGCAGCATCGGATTTGGCAGGAGTGTTGGCCAGGATCGCAGAGTGAGCGCAGCGTCGTCCGACGCAGATTGCCTTCAGCTTCTCTGCACGTTCCTCGGACGCGTAACGAGTAAGTCCGGCAGGGAGTATGAGCAAGTCATTGCAGTCAAGGTCGATGCGGCTGGAAATGTTGAGACTTGCCTTACGGTCAAGGACTGGTTGGAGCCGCTCAAAGGTAGGGGGATCAACACTCGGGACATCTGGAAATACCATTTCGCTGACTGGGGAGAAAAGGCCCAACAGATTGCAATTCAGGCTGCCCGCGAGGCATTCGCATCAGTGGGCAAGGAGTTCATAGAGACACGCCTGGCTGAGCTAAACAGAGAACGGAGCCAGCACGATGCCTGGCTGCGTGAGGCCGCTGATCAGATCATTGGGGCCGCTAGAGCCGAACCTGTGCCGACCCTGTTCGATGGCGACAAAGTGTTCAGGCAGTCTGCGCCGGTCTGGAAGACCTCCTCAGACCCAAAGGAAAGGCTTGCATCTTTCGCGGCAGACAAAACAAATCCACGCGAGCGGCGGAACCAGGCGGAGACCATACTTCGGGCATACGAGCGCAGGATGTCGGACCTCGCGGACCGTTTACAACTCTCAGAGCCGGAAGTTGTTCCTCTAGGGTTGCTGATGCTTGTTCCGACAAAGGAGGTGTGCCGTGGCTCTTAACCTCGAAAGCAGCCTCTTCCTCGGTCCGGCGCTCCCTGAGCCGTTTGTCGCATTCGATCTGGAGGCCGAACTCGTCAAAGAGAAGGTTCTGCCAACGAATGCAGGCGCAGAAGGCAGGCAGCTTCAGGAGCGATGGGAAGTCTACCGCAGGCACGTGCGCGAACTGGTGAACTCCGGTGGGCCAATACGCGTCCGCAACTCGGTTGTTGCGCCGCTTATGGAGTTCCTGGGATACGAGCGGATAGAACCCGCAGACCTTGTACGTACGCGCGAGGGGGATGAACCCGGCGGCGATCTGCTTGTGACCGCAGACGGCGAACACAAGCTTCGTGTATGGACAACTGAGTTCGACACCGATCTGGATGCTCCCCAGAAGCGAGGTCTCGCGGCGCGGTTTTCACCTGTCCGCATTGCTCAACGCGTCCTCTTGACCAGCGGGGAGCGAGTCGGGATCGTCACTAACGGCGTGGAGCTGCGCGTTCTGATCTCCGAGCCCGCGAGGCCGGATTCAGAGATCGTTGTGAAGATCGATCCTGAGTGGAAGCGCAGCCGCAACGTGCCGGACAGCTTCCGGCTTGTCGTGGCTCTCTGCTGTCCCAAAGGTGTTCAGATTCTACCTAATTTGATTGACAAGGCGCGGCTCAAGCAGACACGGGTCACCAAGGATCTTAGAGATCAGGCACGAAAAGCCGCTGAAACATTCATACAATGCGTTTTGGACCATCCCGACAACCGCGAACGCTTGGCTCAACACGACAAGCTTACGCTTGCAAGAAAGCTATGGCGAGAAGCGCTCATTATTATCTACCGGCTGCTGTTCATCCTGAAAGCCGAATCGAGTGATGACCCCGCCCGGAGTTTCTCCTTTGCGGGGACAAGCATCTGGAGAAACACCTATTCGCCGACCACTGCGCTCGCACGGTTTGTTGAACCAGTGCTTCGCAACGGTGCGGAGACCGGATCATTCCTCGAGGATGGCCTACGCAGGCTGTTCGACGCGTTTGCAGGCACAAGAGAACTGCGCTGCGTGGAGATGCACATCAAGCCGCTTGGCGGCGCTTTGTTCGGCGCTCAGGCAACCCCAGTGCTTTCTGAACTCAAATGGGGTGAGCGCGCGTGCGCGTCGCTTCTTGATTGCCTGCTTTGGACGCAGCCGAAGCACGGACGAACCGGCCGCGAGCGGGTCTACTACGGTCCGCTGGATGTCGAAGACCTTGGCCGGGTCTACGAGGCTCTGCTGGAACTGGAGCCTGGAATCGCCGAGGAGCCGATGTGCCGCCTGCGTCGCCAGAAGCTGGAAGTGGTAGTGCCGCTTGCGCAGGGCGAGAAGTATAGGATTCAGGATTCGGGAGTTGGGATTCAGGGAGGGAAGGACAGAGATGATTCAGACGTTTCGGGACTTGCAGGTGTGGCAGAAGGCGATGGATCTGGTCGAGGAATGCTACAAGGTGACGGAATCATTCCCGATGGAACAGCAGTTTGGTCTAACCAGCCAGATTCAGAGAGCTGCGGTGTCGGTTCCCGCGAACATAGCGGAGGGACACGGCAGACAGTCGACGGGGGATTATCTGCATCACCTGTCAATAGCGCGGGGTTCTCTGATGGAATTGGAGACTCACTTGGAGATAGCAACTCGCCTGAGCTATCTGAAGCCCCATCAGGCAACCGAACTACTCAACCAGACTTCGGAGATCGCTCGAATGTTGAACGGATTGATTACGGCGCTGAGGAAAAAGAGGAAGACCTAGACCCTGAATCCAAAATCCTGAATCCTGAATCCTCTGACGACGAGGAAGAGTCAACCGGTAAGAAAACCGGGGTCCAGTGGATCGAGAAGATCGACCCGGGCCGGTTCTATCTGCGCGTCGGGCTCGGACGCAAGGCAAGTGGCAGCTACTACACTCCTCACAGCTTTGTGCGGTTTCTTGTTCAGGAGACGCTCGGGCCGCAGGTGGCGGAGCGGAGCCCGAATGATGATCCCAATCCCAACGAGATCCTGCGCCTGAAGGTGCTCGACCCGGCAATGGGCAGCGGCCACTTCCTGGTGGAGGCGTGCCGGTTCCTCGGCAGTGCGCTGTATGAGGCCTGCCGGTTGTGCGATGAGAAGATGCTCGCTGCCGAAAAGGCTGCCGAGGCCGCGGCTGACGCAAACAACGAGGCTGAGTTCCATAAGGCTCTCGAGGAGGCCGAAAAGTGGCGTCAGAGACTTCTCGATCTGCCTGATCCCAATGATGAGATACTTCAGTATCTGCCCAGCCACGCTCCGGAGGGAGAGGAAGCCGGCTACTCATCGAAGAAGGCCGAAGCTCTCTGTCGGCGATTGGTGGCTGTGCATTGTCTCTACGGTGTGGACAAGAACCCTCTTGCCGTGGAGCTTGCCAAGCTGTCTCTCTGGCTGGAGTCTCACGGAGAGGGGCTGCCGCTCACGTTTCTGGATCACAGGCTCGTCGTCGGAGACTCGCTCACCGGCCCGTTCTGGGAAAAGCTTCTTTACTACCCCGGCAGCGGGCAAATAGTGGAAGACCTTTTTACCAAGGACGCGGGAATAGCGCTGACGTCGGCCCTCAAAAACGCCCTTGACCACGTCAAGCGGCTCGATACCTCGGTCGGCATCAGTCTTGCCGAGATATGGGAGAAAGAAGCTGCCAGGGCGGAGCTTGAGCGTTCGCTTGCGCCGTTCAAGGTGCTCGCTGCCGCGTGGTCCGGAGGGGTAATGCTCGGACCGGGCAAGTGCGACGACATGGCATACGCGCGGCTTCTGAAACACATTGGTGAGACCGGTCGATTGCCCGAGACTCTGGACTCTGAGCCTCTGCGCGCGATGATCGCCCTCGGCCTTGGCGTCGATGATATTCCATCCGACACCGCAAGCCTGATAGCGCTGCTAACCGGCAGCCCCCTGAATCCTGAATCCCAAATCCTGAATCCTGTCCCCGCGCTCCCCTACGACCTCACATTCCCGGAGGTGTTCTATCCCAACGGCGTCCCATTCGGCAGGCGCGGGTTCGACGCCGTGCTGGGCAATCCGCCGTGGGACACGCTCACGCCGAAGGCAAAGGAGTTCTACGCGTCGTTTGATTTCAGAATAATGGACGCGCCCACAAAGCGCGAAAGAGTCGAGATCGAGAAGCGCCTCAAGGCCGATCCGGAGGTTACGCGGCTCCTCGCCGAATACGAGGAGGGCTTCAAGCAGCAGGGGCGAATCAGGCAGAAGCTCTACGAGTGGCAAGTGGTGGAGGTTGACGGGGACAAAACCGGCGGCGATCCGGACTGCGCAAAACTCTTTATGGAGCGCGGCTACCAGTTGCTGGCTGGCGAACAAGGGCTATACCGGCGTCGTGGTTCCCTCAGCGTTTCATGCGAATGAGGGCGCCACCGGAGTGAGGCGGCTTTATCTGGAACACATGGGCCTGCGGTGCTGCTACTCGTTCGAGAACAGGCGCAAGCTTTTTGAAATACACTCCAGCTTCAAGTTCGCCACTGTTGTGGCCCAGCGCGGGGCTGTTACAGAGTCTTTCCCCTGCGCGTTCTATTTGCACGACGACAGTTGGCTTTTTGCGGAGAGGGACGGCCGCGAGCCGCTCGAATACACCCTCGACTTCGTTCGGAAAACCGGCGGTGAGTATCTGAGCTTCCTGGAGCTGAGGTCGGCAAAGGACCTGGAGGTGGCTCAGATCTGTTTTCAGAACGGCGAGCCGTTCGGCGAGGTCTGCAAGCGGCTGGGGATCAGGTTCGGCAATGACCTTCACATGACCAACGACGCATGGCGGTTCGTGCCCACGCGCGATGTATTGCGCGGCGGCGAGGACCCGCGCGACCCGGACGTCCTGCGGCGGCTGATAGATATGGGCTATCTGGTCCTGCACGAGGGCAAGACGTTCCATCAATACGACGACCACTGGGGCGAGCGCCCGCGCTACCTCGTCCCGCTCGAGAACCTGTCGGACTCCCCCGCACTGGTCGAAAGGGCGCAGTATTACAGGCTGGTTTTCAGGGAGGTTGCGAGCTCGACCAACGAGCGCACTGCCATCTTCTGCCTCGTCCCGCCAGGAGCGGTGTTTGGGCATACTGTTACGGCGCAGGTGTTGCTCGGAACTAAGAGCACAGCCCGTATTCTTCTGTTGCAGGCCGGCATAAATGCGTTCTCCACGGACTTCGCGCTCAGGCAGGTCGTAACGGCTCACCTGACTCTGTTCATAGTCGAAAGATTCGCGCTGCCCAAAACACAACAAGCGTTCTCCGCCCATTCCGCCCTGCGGCTCACCTGCAACCACTCGGGCTACGAACCGCTCTGGCGGGAGCAGCTTGGGGATGTCTGGCGGGAGAAGCGGGAGCCTTTCACCTGGCCCGTGCTGGAGACTGAAGACGAGAGATGGGAAGTGCGGGCGGCGATTGACGCAGTGGTGGCGGACGCATACGGCCTGAACCGGGAGCAATACGAGCACGTGCTTTCGACATTCAGCCATAAGAGCTACCCCAAAGCGCCCGAGCTTTGTCTTTCAAAGTTTGACGAGTTAAAATCAATAGGTATGGAAGAGTTCACCCGCAAGTATGACCCATACTGGGACATCCCGCTGGTGGAAACCCTCCCCAAACCCGTCATAGACCTGCCGATCCCGGCCGGCAAGACCAACAAGACCGGACAGCAGAGTCTGGGGATGTGAGGAGAGAATACATGCCGCTCAACCCGATCAAAGTTCTTGATGATGCGATAAACGAATACCGGGACTACCTGATTACAGAGTTTCGGGCAAAGGATCCGAACCTGAGAGCCGCCCTTGAACGGGAGCTGGATAGTCCAGGCTTCCTGGCAGGAGATATCTTCTTTCAGGCGCACAGGCCGTTCAGGTCTGGCGACAGATGGACTGATCTGCCTATCGATGCCAAGCTCGCGCAGGTTATGCGGCAGAGGTCGCGGTCTGATACTACCTATATCCACCAGTCGGAAGCGATCAAGCATCTGCGCGGCCCAAATGCGGGGCCGTTAGTAGTAACTACAGGAACTGGTAGCGGAAAGACTGAGTGCTTCCTGCTGCCGGTCGTCCAAAACGCTATCGAGGACGCTCTCAAGTTCAAGAGACAGGGGCTGACGGCGATATTGCTTTACCCGATGAACGCGCTGGCCAACGACCAGTTGGACCGTGTGAAAGAACTCCTTAGCGGTGCGGGCTTCAATAACGTTTCTGTGGCGAAGTACGATCGGTCCACTTCCGAGGAAGAAAGACTAAAGCTCAGGGAGAACCCACCACACATCCTGCTCACCAACTACATGATGCTCGAGTACCTCCTCGTTCGACCGAACGACCGTGAGGCGATATTTGCCAACCACAGGTGTCGTTTCCTGGTGCTGGACGAGGTGCACACCTATCGCGGCACCCTTGGCAGCAACATCGCGCTGCTTGTCCGCAGGGTCAAGGCTCATCTTGCACGCGCGAAGCAGGACTGGCTCACGGATGTATCGGGGCCGGATCGCCGGCAACGATTCCCGGAACTCATCTGCATCGGCTCATCCGCAACCATCAAGTGTCTTGACGAACCGGGACTGACGCCCGAGGAAGCGGCACGGCGCAGGGACGACGACGTGAGGGAGTTCTTCGCCAAGCTCACCGGCGCTCGAAAGGACGAGATCAGAGTGTTCGGCGAGGAGCTTGAGCAGATACATGTGCCTGAATCTGCCCGGTATGCGGACAGCTACACTCCCTTAGGTGAAATCAACTTCACGGACGAGCACTCCGTTACGAATGCATTGCTCCAGATCGCGGGGGCGAGCGACACCACATCGCTTCAGGAAGCGGCCGAACGCTGCAGGCTCATCTGGGACTTGAACAGATGGCTCATCAGGAAGCCGATGTCGATACCGCAACTGGTTGAGGCGGCAAGGACGGAGGTTCCGCAATGGGCTACTTGGTCGGACGAGCAGATCGCTGAGTATGTCGAGGCTGGTCTGCGCCTTGGCGCGGTCCTGCCTGACGGCACGCCTGGAGTGCTGAGACTCAAAGTTCACAGGTTCGTGCGCGGCGGGTGGCAGTTCCATCGGTGCGTCAATCCGGATTGCGGCAAGCTGTATCCAATGGGAGAGGAGAAGTGCGAATGCGGGTTCAGAACCGCGCCGCTTTTCCTATGCCGCAACTGCGGTGCCGATTACCTGCGCTTCGTCGGTGAGAAAAACCCTAGCGATGCGCCCTTGCAGCCAAGCGCCATCGTAACGGACGAGCTTGAATGGATGCTCTACGACCCGGCTAGGCTTGAGGTCTCTACGCTGAGCGACGAGGATGAGTTCGAGTCAGAGGAGGAGAGGCAGTCCACAATCCGAGCACGGGCACAGAACAGGCAGCCGCAGCAGATGAAGAATAGGCCAGTGATGCACGGCTCGTTCGATCCGTCTTCTCTCGCTTTCAGTTCGGATGAATCAACCTATTCTCTCAAAGTAACTCTGGCTCCGGCACGTAACAGGTGCTTGTGCTGCGGCGGCACGGCCGGGAGCAGGAATGTCGTTACGCCAGTGGCGTTGGGAACGTCCGCCGCGGTCAAGGTGATCGCCGAAGGCCTGGTTGAATCACTTCAGGAGGAGAACCGGAACCGCCCGGGCCACGACGGCAAGGAGCGGTTGCTCATATTCAGCGACAGTCGCCAGGATGCCTCTCACCAGGCAAGGTTCATCAAGTTCGCCAGCCGGTACGACCGTATGCGAAGACACGTCTATCGGATACTGAAAGAGGCAGGCAAGGCGCTCTCGATCCAGGAGCTTGTCGAAAGACTGGGCGATTACGCATCTAATACACGCGACAACCCAGCGTTGCCCAAAGGTGATTATGAGTGGATGGCCGAGGAGACGAGAAGCCGCGTGCGGGCCTGGGAAGAAGCCCCGCTGCTCGACGAGATCGCAGTTTCAGCAGGGTATCGCGCAACGTTCGTCAACCTCGGAATAGCCTACGTCGAGTATTCCGAGCTAGATGAATACGTGGCCGAGAAAGGTGTTGATCTGGCCGCTCGACTGGGCATATCAACCGATCAGCTTGCCTACATCTGCCGATGCATTCTGGACGAGATGCGAGTTCGCAGTTGTCTGAGCAGGGACCTGCTCCGATATCATCCTCTGCATCCGCGGTATCCGGATCATTTCAAGGCGGCAGAATGGGAAAGGCGCGTCAAGCAGCCCAGTGGCTACTCGGCAACCGAAGACGGGAAGCCGCTGCCGTATCTTGACGAACACGAGGTTCCGACCGGCATAAGGCGCCAGAACCTGTGGCGAAGTCCCAGCGCCGGTGGCAGACCTCCAAGCGTGCAGGGCATCCTCGAACACCTGCTGGAAGCGTTCGGCGGGAATGTGCCGCACGACCAGGATATGGTTGAGATTATGCGGCTTCTGATGGGCGGGCAGTTCGTGGTGGCCAGTGAGCTGTTTGGCGCAAGACAGTCTCGCCGCCTGTTGCAGGTAGGCGCTGAGCGCGTCTTCCTCAAGCTGGCCGACCAGCAAAACAGGTTTCGGTGCTCGGTCTGCGGTCTTGTGATGGGAGGAGCGAGCGCCGGACTACCTTGTCCGCGATGTCATGGCAAGCTGACAGGCTTCACTGACGAGGAAGTATTTAGCTCGCGCGCAGCACGGCGAATGATCAGCGATTCGACCGTGCCGCTCTCAGCAGGCGAACACACCGCTCAGGTGCCAAATGAAGACAGGCTGGCGCTTGAGGAGCAGTTCAAGGCCGACGCGGATGTGTCCAAGACGAACATCATAGCCTGTTCGCCGACCATGGAGATGGGCATCGATATTGGCGGTCTCGACGCGATTGTGCTCAGAAACGTGCCGCCTCGGCCCGACAACTACGCCCAGCGTGGCGGCCGAGCTGGGCGACGTGAACGTGTTGGGCTGATCGTAGGGTACTCTCGGAAGACTCCGCACGACCAGTACTTCTACGATAGGCCCGAGGAAATGATTGCCGGCGAGGTTCCCGCCCCGTGTCTGACCCTTGGCAACATGGATGTCATCAGACGACATCTGAACGCGATAGTGTTTGGAGCGGCCGAACCAGGTCTGGCCGGGAAGATGGTGGAATACGTCTCTCCCACCGGAGATGTCAAACAGGACAAGGTGGATGAGTTGATCGGCGCGCTCAGGGAGCGTTTCGACTACGCGGTCGATATTGCGAAGAGTGCTTGGGCTGCTGACGTTCTGCCTGCGGCTGGAGCCACTCCCCAAGAATTGAGAACCGGACTCGACCAGCTGCCGGAGAAGGTGCAACGAGTCTTTGACTTGACATCCCTGCAAGTGAAGGAACTGAGGAAAGCCCTGGACCAGTACGCTGCGGAACTCGTGGGTCAGGAGCCAGGCCAGAGAGCGGGCCGGCTCGTCGCGAAAATGCTCGGCATAAGGACGGACGGCAATGGACCGGAGCGAGACGCCGACGATAGATCGTCTGGGTATCCATTGAGAAGGTTTGCGGAATTTGGGATTCTGCCAGGATACGAGTTTCCCAGCGAGCCGGCGACACTCAGGTTGCTGGGCGACGACCACGAGGATCATCCGGTCGCCACAGAACGCCGATTCGGCATAGACCAATTCAGGCCCGATGCCCAGGTTTATGCTCGCACGAAGAGATGGCGAGTCATCGGCATCGATAGCGCAAGCCCTTGGAACCCGCGCAGCGGTGGTCCGACGTGGCAATATCGGATCTGCCAGGACTGCACCCTGCGCTATGACGCAAACGAACCCGGGTGTCCACGCTGCGGATGTGATCGACCCGGCCAGGAGAAACCCGCATTCGAATACGCCGGATTCCTCGCGAAGCGAGACGAGCATCCCGTTCTGGACGAGGAAGAGAGGTTCGCAGTCAAACACCTCGTGCAGCCATATCCGCAGTGGGACGGGGATGTTGTCGGCAGATGGAATGTCGGACCTGGGTGGGCATTGCAACTCAGCAGGAACGAGACCGTGCGCTGGTTGAATGAAGGCCCTCCCCCTTCTAACACGGACCGGCAGAACGGGGCGCCACTGCTCCACAACGATGCTAAGGGGTTCTACATCTGCCAGCACTGCTGGCGCGTACTGACGTTCCCAGATCAGCCACGAACTCGTAGTTCGTCACCAAGGAATGCTCAGGTTCCGACCGGTGGCCCCGATCCCTTTGGGCACGCCGATAGCTGTCCTGGTCGTGGTACACCCCCTGTTCCCGTGGCAATCGAGACAAGCAGCGCGCTGGAAGTCCTTCGGCTGGTGGTGCCACTTCCCAGGGACATCCATTCTACCGATCTCCTGACGTGGGGACTCTCGCTTGGCTACGCACTGCGGCGAGGGATGCTGAGGGAGTTTGCCCTCAGCGAAGACGACATCGATTTTGAGTTCGAGGGAGCTTGGGAGGCGCATGCTGCGGACAGAACCTATCTGCAGGGGGCTCTGGCCTTCGTGGACCCTAACCTGGGAGGCAGCGGATACCTCCATAGAATCGCCGAGACGCTGCACGTTGCGGCAGCCCAGGCCCTGGAGCACTTGCGGCATCCGGACTGCGAATCGGCATGCTATCGTTGCCTGAAGTCATACGAGAACCAAAGGCACCACGAACTGCTCTCCTGGCCTCGGATTGTGTGCGACCTCGAGGCCTTGGCTGCCACGCGCCCCAGTTCACAGCCACTCGAACCTGGTGACATTCTCGATCCTCGTCCATGGCTGGATGCATATATTGCAGGCGTCGGTTCTCCGCTCGAACTGAGATTCCTCAGGCTATTCGAAGAGAATGGACTTGAGGTCGAGAAGCAAGTGCCTGTATCTGCCTCGGATGGCGAAGCGCCGATCTCTGTTGCCGACTTCGCCATACCAGAGCGCAGGATCGCCATCTACGTGGATGGCGCTGCTTTCCACAGTGGGAGCAACCTGAGGCGAGACCGGTTCATACGCGACAGGTTGCGCAGGGGCAATCCGCCCTGGCACATCATAGAACTAAGGTCGGGCGACCTGGTGGATATCGAAAAGATCGTGGAGCGGATCAGAGGGCTGAGCTGAACTGCTTGATAGATCAGGTGCTCGCTATCCAGAAATCACCAGGGAGCGTTGAACACTACTCGCCAATGATGCAAAACCCGGTATCAGTAGCGTACTTTTTTGGGATTGGGTGCTTGTCTCTCTTACGATGTGTTTGTAAGAAATACACAACGCATATAGAGAGGAGCATCTATGGAGAGTTTATCACCATTGAGAGAAGTTCTGCGAAGATCAGCGTGTCGAATTGGCAGCGATGAGGATTCGGTATGGGATGACC
>Ga0123519_10011433_pt1 | contig 13098 bp, 10 predicted proteins | sample YelNatPaOPRAMG02_FD_87396 | JGI IMG/M metagenome (GOLD analysis project Ga0123519, IMG submission 87396) | Hot spring microbial communities from Yellowstone National Park - Yellowstone National Park OP-RAMG-02 (version 2) | ecosystem: Environmental > Aquatic > Thermal springs > Hot (42-90C) ...
AGCCGCCTCGTATACCAGAGGTTCCCCTATATTCGCAAACAGAGCCCTGGCCGCACTATGTCAAGCGATTGGCGGAATGGTACAAAGGTCATCCGGAACAGACACAAGCCCGGTATTTCGAGCATTTCCGAGTCCTACCAGATGGCTCAGAAGTAATAGTGCGCAGCGCACCTTCGCCTCCGGGCAAGCGCAGCCGCTACGCAGAGCACGTTGTGGTCACGCGTCCGGATGGAACAGAGCGGATCATAAAGGGGTTCACTCACGAGAACCGCGACCAAGCCACACCGTTCGCCGACGAGTACATGCGGAAGGAATGGCGGAAGTATTTCAGAGAGCACAAAGCCGACCAGCCACCGCTTACAGAACCGACACAACCGGAGCGACAACAACCGGCAGAACAGAATAAGAGCAACGGATGGACTTTGCAAGACGACTTCGAGGGGCCCGCACAGAGCAGAATCCCTTATCGTTCCCGGTACCGTGATCCGGTAACTACTCACGTTTCCCGGAACGGGCACTGGCGCATCATACAAGTGCCCGACACCGATAAGTGGGAATTGGTTCACATCGTACCGGAGAGGAACACAGCCCGCCCGATGGTTCGGCATTCCGATCCAGAAGTCCTAGCGCGCTTAGCTGGAGAATGGGAGCAGCACGGAAATTGGGGCAATCCTGAGCCGTATCGGAACGAAGCTGATTTTCAAGCGGTTAAGCATATCGCACAGGAATATCGAGATCGCTACGGCATTAAGGTAGCGCCTGATCCGTCGGCGGGAGAGGCCGCGTCACTCTTCCCCACGCGCCAAAGCGGCTTGTATCCGTACAGGCCGGTGCCGCAGACAAACGAGCCGGATTTGGGCGGTGCTCCTCCGCGTGGTGGAACTCCGCCCGCCGGGGCACAGCAAGGGCAGCCGGGATTGGCAGCCGGTGGTACCCGCCGCCACACCCGTGCGGCCAACCTAGACATATCGGTTCGTCCTCACATAGATCGTGCAGCAGGCCGCCGCGCCGTCATGCAGAACCGTGAGGCCCTGGACGCGGATGGGTTCGCGGCACGCCTTGCCCGAATGAGTCCTCGCCGGGCGCTTCAAGAGGTAGCGCAATGGGAACGGGAGAACATTGAGCACCAACCGCCTGCCGTGCAATTCTTCCGTACCCAAGCCCTGCTTGAGGCACTGTACGACCACGAGAACAGTGAGGGAGCCAGAGCCGCGAATAACTACTTGGCCGAACGCAACCTTCGCCGAGCGCAGGAGCATTCCTACCTTCTCGACCTACACGGAAAGATCGTCCCAGAGATCGAGGACATCTACAGCAACATGGAGGAAGACCCGAACCAGATGGTGCGGGCTTTGATCGGGGGCGGAATGCAGTCCGCCGATGCTAGAGACAATCCGTTCACAGGCGGGCGATCGCACGGATTGAACAGCAGAGGGCAAGCCAGAGCACGAGCGGCAGGCGAACGCGCAAGCACCCAACTAAGGCAGGTGCGGCAAACGTTCCGAGAGCACACGAGCCAACAGCGCGCAGTCTTCAACCGCCGATACCGCGACGTGATTAACGACGCAGCCCAACAGGCAGCCGCGTACTATGAGGAACACGGAGACTTTAACGAGTTCCAGCCGACGATTAACACCGGCGATCGCTTCGTGGACACATTTCTTAACGCTACGATCAGAGACTCCGTTGGGCGGATGCGCCGCGGGCAGATCACGCCGGAACGCATTGCCGCGCGGATAAGAGAAGCGTTGCGGGAGCCTGGTGTGGCTTGGCGAATAATGCAAGACTTCCTAAGCGACCTGCAGGCGAATAGCAACGAACGGATCAATGTTGAGCAGGCCTATCAGGAACTCGACAGGCATCTTCCGGGCTTCGGGGACTCTCTCCGTCAGTACTACGGCGATCGCGAATTGATCAACGCGAACCTAGCGCGCGAACTGATCCGCATTTCCCACTTGGAGCCAAGAGAATGGGAGAATTGGCCTGCGCTATGGCGGTATCCGGCGGCCTGGCTATTACACGGCAGCCTGCGCGGCCCGCTCACCTTCCTCAAACTGCTAGGCCACACGTGGGTATTGCCGGTAACTCACGCACTCCGCGGCGCAGGTATTGCGTGGCAGGAATTGCGACGGGGCGGTGGCATCCGAGGCGCAACGGCTCAGCTAAGAACCTGGCTTGCCGATGAGCGCTTGATGCTGCGCGACATATTCCGGCGCGGCCCGCACGCGCTAGAGAGAGAAGTATTCTTCAAACTCCAAGACCCGATCGTACGCTTAGGCATTCAGGCCGGATTGGAAGGCGACACCCCACTGCGCGCGTTGATAGACTGGGGTGGCCTTACCAACGCCGGAGCGCTGGAAGGGATAGTGCGATCGCGGTTGCCGTTCCTGCAAGCTGTCGGCAGGAAGCTCATGCTTGGTGCCCGAAGCCTGCAGCTCACGCGGCTACGCTATTTCGAGAACGGATTAGAGGCCTACGTCCATCTGTACAACCAGCTGCGAAACACGCATTACTCCGTGGCGGAGTTCATCAATAACGCCGATCCACAGGAGGTGCGCGAAGCACTGCGGGCCGTGGCCGATCGCGCGAACCTTGATAGCGGTGCCCGTTCCTCCTGGATGAGAAGAGCACTACACTGGCGCTTCATCTTCTACGCGAAGCGGATGACCGCACTGGCGCCGATCCTCGGTGGAGTGCGCATGTTCCTTGATCCTGCAGCCACACTTGCCAGGATCATCTATAACAAGAGCGCCGAATGGAACGGAAGAAGTGAGCGAACCATTGCCCAACGCTATCTCACAGAGCGGGACGTGAACGACTTCATCACGCAGGTAATAGTGCGGGCAGGCATTATGCTAGGCAGTCAAGCAATTGCGAACAAGCTCGGATATGCAGGCCCGAACATGACCGATTGGGGATTGGCAAGCTGGATGCAACCGGTGATCCCGATGCCATTTGTCACAAAGGACGGGAAGCTGTACATAGGACAAGCGACAGTGGAGTTGCCAGCTGGATTGGCCGATGTCTTCCGTGCCTTCGGGGCAGGCTTCAAGCAGCCGTCTGGTGAGCGCCTCGTGGGTTACGCGTACGGGCAATTCACGCCTGAATTGCAAAACCTTTGGAACCTAGTGTTCGGGCCTCCGCAATACGGTACGGCTCCAGAGCTTCCGCCATACACGAGTATAGGCAAGGAGGTTCGCCAATATCGAGGAGAGCGCGAACAGACGCACAAGGAACCCATGAAGTGGATGGATTGGCTCATTGACAACGTGATGCCGATCCCGGTTGCGGAAGCCATCAGAACGCGGCGGGAAGAGGCAAAGGCGCTCGGCATTTCTAAGGATCAATTCGACTTAGCGGCCTGGGAGATACTTGCGCAGGACTTGCTCGTAGGATTAGGCGCAGCGTTGGGCTTCGCGCCGAGTACCATCAAGCTGAAAGGTGAGCAATGGGAGGTACCTACCGGCCAACGCAAGCACCGACTCGCAGGGGTTCCTAGCGTTCGCAGTATGATTAGTTCCCACTATCGGTATCGGTAAAGGACAAGATGAGAGAGAAGCCGGTAGTCATCTACGATCAAGGACTCTTTGTGGAGATTGCCCCCGTGCTGGCACGGGCGTTCGGGAAGGTCTACTACTTCTCCCCGTGGGCTAGTGCGGAGGCACGAAGCAACGCCATGCTCGTAGGCTACGGATTGCCTGGTGTTGAGCGCATAAACGCCTGGCAGCCTTTCGCAGAAGAAGGCGCCCTCTTCGTCTTTCCGGACATCTACGACGGGCCACTACAGGAGCTGCTGGAAGAGAAATTGGGGGTGCGCGTCTGGGGCAGCCGCATGGCGGAAGACCTAGAACTGGATCGCCTTCTTGCCAAGCAAGTCTACAAGGCCGTGAATTTGAATGTAGGCAAATACAAGATCGCACCCGGATTGGATGCGCTAAGAGAACTATTGAAGGAGGAAGATGATCGGTACGTGAAGCTCTCCTTCACACGTGGCGATATGGAAACGTTCCATTCTCCGAACTATGCAGCCGTGGAACCGAGGCTGAATGACTTGGCAATGGTCATGGGGCCGTGGGCCCACCACAAGACGTTCATCGTTGAGGAGCCTATCCCGGATGCCGTGGAGATCGGGATAGACGCGTACACGGTAGACGGGCAATTTCCGAAGAAGGCAATGGTCGGGATCGAAGCCAAGAGCAAAGCCTACATAGGCCGCTTCATGGACTGGAAAGACATACCGAAGGAGCTATCCGGCGTGCACGAGGCTCTAGCTCCGTATCTGGAATACACCCGTTGCCGCAACTTCTTTACCGTGGAGACACGGATCACGGAAGAGCGCAAGTCATATCCGCTCGACGCATGCGTCCGCTTTGCCAATCCTCCAGGGTATCTTGCAATGGAGATGTATGAGAACATTGCGGACATCATTTACCGCGGAGCCGACGGGGAGATGGTGGAGCCGAAACCGAAGGCGGAATGGGGAGTGGAGATCAAGCTGGTGTCCGCATGGGCAACAAAGCACCATCAGCCGATCACCTTCCCGAAGAAGTATGAACGGAACCTACGCTTCTCCTTCTGTGCGCGCATTCCGACAGAGGATCAGCCGGATGACAAGATCACCGTCTACGTGCTTCCGCAGCTTGCCGAGAGAGACGTGATCGGGAGCGCAATCGGATGGGGAGACACGCCGGAAGAGGCAGCGGAAATGGCGCGTGAAGCAGCAGCGGCGATGGACTCCTACGGCATTGACGTGATGGATGATGGGGTAAACGATGCGGCAGAGGAATGGCAGAAGGCGATAGATTGGGGTCTCTTGGAGGCACCGAATTATGCCTAAGCGTCTCTTCATTCCGAACATGGAAGTATTGGATCATGCTAACCTGCCGGCTGAGGAGCTGGAGCAGGTTAGGCGCGCAGTGGATCGCATGACACTGATCTTCAATGCGCTTACCAGACCGGGCTTGCTTCTGGCATTGCGCGCGCTCGGCTTACAACTCCTGAAGGATGCGGAGAAGTTTGAGGTAGAAGCCGTATATGACGAGGTGCAAGAAGAGCCGGAAGAGAATGGACTACCAGAAGCATTGGGGGAAGACGAGCCCGACAACGCCGCCCAACTCATGGCAATCATTCAGCCGACACACAAAGACCTATTGAGTATGAAGAAGCTTTACATGGCGGCAATCAAGCGGGGATTGGCAGATGGGAATCCCCAGATCGTTCGCATTGTGCGGGACATGATAGACATGGCCGCCGCACGCGAACAGTTAAAGGCAACACAGATTATCGTGACACCCCATACCATACCGGACGAGATGAGCGAGAGGGTGTCACAACAGATCGAATACATTCGCAAGATCGCGGAAGAGGACCTCGTTGGCGCGGAACGCAATTAGAGAGCGAACCATACCGGCTTGGCATATGCAGCGCCTGTTCTTGGAACACGGCCTGAAGGAAGATCCTGAGTACACGGTACTTGGGTACGCAGGTGGCCGTTCCGCAGGCAAGTCCTACGCGACCGCCCTTCTCCATATGCTGGTGGCCCTCAAGTACCCGTTGGTGAAGACGCTCATCCTCCGCCGCGGACAGGAATCCGTGGTCGTGAACTATCGAGACACGATCCTCACACTGGCAAGACAGCTCGGATTAGAGAAGGCGTTTCGATACTACGCCAAGCACTACTTCAAAGTGGCGAATGGCTCCTTCATCTACCTCGGTTTCATTGACGATCCGAGAGACTACGAGAAGTATCTTGGATCGGAATACGGCCTCATCTCCCTAACAGAGGCGTCTCAACACAGCGAAGACAGGTGGGACGATCTATCCGGTAGTAACCGCGCAGGTATGTCGGACTACGTCCCGCGCATGACATTGGACACTAACCCCGGTGGCAAAGGCGCAGGATGGATCGAGGATCGGTTCGGATTACGCGATCCGTCTACCCGACTGCCTGGACACCTATGGATACCCGCCTACATTTGGGATTGCCCGACCGCCCTCATTAAGAACCCGCACTATGTGGAACAGAACCTCAAGCATCTTCCGGCATGGCAGCGCAAGCAATGGATATTCGGGCGGTTCGACGTACTGGCCGGTTCCTACTTCCGAATGGATGAACGCTACTTCCTATCCGCCATTCCGGAGAACCCCGCCGTTGCGTATCCGACAGAAGACCCACCCGGCAAGATCACGATCCCAAGATGGGCGCAATGGTGGGGAGGAGTGGACTACGGAGACGCCTCTCCATTCGCCGTGCTCTTCGGCGCACGATGGACAGACCCGTATACCGGCAGGACGCACATGCACATAGTGCGTGAGATCTATCAAGCCAACCTGGATTTGGACGAACAGGCATTCCTAGTGCAGGAAACGGAAGACAGGCTAAGGCAGGAAGGGCTCCTGCACGGGAACGTGGTCTACTACGCCGATCCCAGCGTTGGCCGTGCTACCCCGATGCTCTCCTCGTCTCTCTCTCGAAGCATTGCGGAGATTTGGAGACGGTGCGGGTTCTATACCAGACCGGCGCGAAGCAATGAGCGCATACCGGGCTGGAAGCTCATCAAGCATCTGTTGTATCGTGGGGAGCTTACGATTGACAGATCATGCAAGGCTCTCCGTGGTGAGATGGCGATGGCAGTGGTAGAAGGTGCACCTGGGCCACCGAAGAGCGAAGACATTCAGCAGGGACCGAACATCAAAGATCACGCACTAGACGCATTGCGCTATCTGATTGTGTCTACCTTCCGGCGTGCAGGTGGCGCACTGGAAGAGGAAGAGGAGTTCAACGCACGTGTCCTTGCCGCGTATCAAGCAAGCACGACACCGCCACCGAGATTGACCACGACCTCAATCATGCAACGACTCAGCAATCACCCGTTCGTGAAGGGAGCACTAGGCGGAACACGGGAGGATTAGATCAGCTTATGATATACTTGTACCGATGCCCTAAATGCAATCAACACATAGAGCAAAGAAGACCTGTGGGGGATCGGAATAAGCCGACCAAGTGCCCGTTTTGCAAATATCGCGGGATCATGATCAGATTGTTGACCGTACCCCAATTGATCACGAACCCTTATCATCTATGGCAGGAGAACAGGTTCCCCGGTTCCAAGACAGACTGGCTGGAATATCGGAGGAGGATGGACAAGATGATCGAGAACAGAGATGAGCTTGATCGAAAGCAGAGGCAGGAGAGCGCGGCTGAAGCTGCCAAGCAAGGATGGAAGGCGCTGACACCGGAGTACGTGGAGAAGGAGCTTAAGCCGGAACCGCTTCGGAGTATGGTTCAGAAAGCTGTGACACATGGCGTCAAGCAAGCCTAGAATCGAAGACATCAAAGGGCGGCTTAAGCTAGGCAAGAGCTTCCTTGAGAAGTATGCCTCAATAGTGCGCGGCCTCCAACGCAGCTTCCTGCAGGACTACAGCTTCGAGCCTGGAGAAGGGCCGGACGGCGAACCCTCGATCATTGACCCCGCCATAATTAGCGACGTTCCGATAGGCACGAGCAACCGGCGTGTCGCTGCCATCCTCACCAAGTACTCAATCATCACCTACAAGCATCCGGACTGGCACGTAGAGGTTCGCGAAGACACGGAGCCGGAGATCGGTGAGCTTACCGGCGGAGCCATGAGCCAAGAGGAAGCGGCAGCAGTATGGCGGGACTTCATGGCACGGGAATGGCAATACAAGGCATGGGACACCGTCTTTGCCCGCATCCTATTAGATTCGCTTATCGGTGGCCTTGGGGTGCTGGCTTGGGGTTGGAACAAGAACGGGATTGTGTTGGAGCACGTACCCATCGGCGATCTCAGGATTGATCCGTACATCAAGGATTGGAACGAGCCTGCATGGGGCGGGCGTGTGATCCGCATGAGCTTAAGAGAAGCCGCTATGCGCTACAAGAACGGCCCGTTCAAGAAGATGATCGAGAGCGGGGATGAGAAGGATGTACCGTACACCTCCAAGGCGGATAGGGACACAGTCAAGATCGAAGTTTATTGGGACAGTGAGATTGAGGCTCACGTTTACCAGGACGAACTTCTTATCCCAAACGAGGTAGCAGACAACAAGAACCCGTATGAGAACCTGTACGCTATCGTCCCTCTCCTCTTCCTCACCGGCACGCTCATTCCTGGATATGCGTTCCCAATCAGCGATGCCATGCTCACATTCGGGACACAGGAAGAACTCTCCGAGCTGGTGCAGGCGATCAGTGCCGCTGCTAAGAAGACCGTGGGGATCACTGCCTATGACCCGGATATCTTAGACCCTCCGGCCAAAGCCGCTCTGGAGAACCCGTCTGTGGGGATGAACATTCCGGTAAGGGGACTGAAGCAAGACGATGCGCCGTTCTACAATCTGCCTCCGGTGCCATTACCTCAGGCATTGCTTGAAGCCAAACGGAATGCGGAACTGGACTTGCAGGCCTTGCTCGGTGTGTCTGACATGGACATGGGCATCTTGATGACGCCGAAGCAAACGGCGACTGCGCTCACCATGGCGCGACAAGGCGGAGGCGCAATGCGGGCGCACTCGGTGGCGAAGTACGAGACATTCATGAACCGAGTGGCGGATGTGTGCCTACTGCTGGTGCGCTCGTTTATGCCGGTTCCGTTCGATCCGGACACCGGCCTCCCGCTGGTAGATCGTCAACGGCTCAAGATCATTCAAGCCGCACATTCCATCCGTTCCGTGCAGGTGATCGAAGGGAGCATGGCCTTCCGAGAACCGGCAATGACACAACAACAGGCCATGCAGCTCTTCGAGCTGGGACTGCGATCACTGCCCATGTTCGTGCAGTATGCCCCTGCAACCGGAGGGAAGATTCCGAACATCGTCATGCTGTTTGAGGATGTGCTACGAACATTTGGTAAAATGGCACCAGAGCGATATTTTGTTACATTGCCACAAGCCCAACCACAAGGTGGCTTAGGAGGAAACGCAAATGGCAACCAAGGTCAAGAACAACTCGGCGGAGGCAACAACCAAGGAGGAGGCTATCCGAATACCGGTGGAGGACTTGGCACCGGAGGAGCCTTCGGAGGGTAAGCCGGTCATCATCCGTGGCGCTACCCAGCCATCCGGCGAAAGTCTGGCCGAAGTATTGGCAGCTTACATGAAAGAGAAAGGAGGTTCAAATGAAGGGGAAGAAGGCGAAGATGAGTCCGGCCCCGGCACAACTGCCACCGCTGATGAGCACACCGAAGAGCGGGTGGATGAGGAACTTCCCGAAGGGGACACGGGTTCCGAAGCAGCCTCGAAAGAGGAAGTATACCGCCGGATAGGTGAGCAGTATCTGAAGGACCCGAAGGCGTTCGCTGCCGCTGTCCTCCAGAGCTTGCCCGCCAAGGACCTGATTGACGTACTCCAATCCCAGGCGCAGGCTGTCGGCGCGTCTCCGACACAGACACAACCGGAGATCGCCGAAGCAGTACAGGCGCTGAAGGAAGCGGAGACGGCAACCGACTTTGAGGACGCGCTGAAACCGTTCGTGGATGAGATCGTGACACTTCCGCAGGTGAAGCAAGAAGTGACACAACAGTTTGCGACACATGCGGACTACATCAACATGGCGCACATTCATGCGACCGTGCTCGCCACGAAGGTAGATGCGCTGCTTTCCGCGCTCGGATACAAGGTTCCGCAACCGGACTTCGACGACATCAAGCGGCGTGTCCTCCAGGGACAGACGTTCGAGGATGCGGTAAGCGACTATGCAAAGACACTGCGGAAATCTATTGCCGCACAGAAGATTTCACAGAGACCGCGCCCTGCAGACACTTCCTCACGGCCAGGTGGTGTGCTAGAGCTTCCGGCTAACGGCAGCTTGGCAGACTGGCTGGTGGCAGCTAGGGAGTACCTGCGCGGTCAAACCTAAAGAAAGGAGGGATAATTCCCAATGGCATTTGGCAACCTTGAGGGATTGGATGGGATTTTCTCGGCCCTAATCCCACGCTGGTTGGAGAAGAACTACCTCAGCCTATGGCAGAAACAGAACCCTGTATGGCAAATCCTCTACGAGAAGGGGAAGGTGCTAGACAGGGGGTGGGGCAGCGTCCTCACAGAACCGTTCCGTGTACCGTCCCCGAATGCAGGTAGCGGTGCGAAGCGCATCGGTTCTAACGTGACACAACAGATGGAGCCGGTGATCCCAGGTGGTATGACCTCGGCGACGTTCCATGCTCCTCTTGTCGCCTTCGACTACGCACTCTCCATCTGGGACTTAATGAACCTCGGCACCGAGACTGCGATGGCCGACTTCGTGCAGGCCCAGCTGGAACAGAACCTCGACAGCTTCTTTTCCGATCTGGAACAGGACATGTGGGGCGATCCGGCGAATTCGCTCTACAACGGCTCGTCCGACACGAACCTCACTTCGCTCCTCACCATGATCAACAGTGGTGGTCCGAACGCGACTTCTGCCGTGCCCTACCCGCCGTTCCTGCCTGAGCAACAGAGCGTGCCGATTGTGAAGACATCCGGCAGCACCGCTCAGACCATCGTAGGCGGACTGAACCGCGCGGACACGAACGGCGTATGGTGGAGTTGCCCGGTACGCTACCCGACGACACCGGCCACACTCACCGTGCAGGAGCTGGATCGCACCTACCGCATGGCCGTGATGAACAACGTGGAGCCGGATTTGATCGTGGTCCATCGCGATCTGTTCTCCGTCCTCCAGAACCTGAGCACCTTCGGAGGCCAGAACGGTGGTATGCTCGTGAACGATCCGGAGCGGGCACGCTTTGGACACAAGCGCCTGTACTACCTGAACGCCGAGATCGTGCACGACGACAACATCCCGACACAGATGTACTTGAGCGGTACCAGCACTGCCGTGAACCATCAGATCTTCGTGCTGAATACCAAGTACATCCAGTTCTACATGAGCGGGAAGAAGCCTGAGATCAGACCGTTCCCGAACAAGCTCATGAAAGAGTTCATCGGCGTTCAACGCCTCGCGCTTACCATGACGGCAAGCGGGCGCTTCCATGCACGGAACTGCAACATAGCTCAGCCGTAGGAGGGCGATATGGCCCAGATTAGTGGAACCGCAGCACCGAGCACACCGGTTGTAGTGTGGGGACCGCAGTCCGTGTCCTCCACATCCGACATTGCGCTACTGGCGGTATTGTCTGCAGATCAAACCTTTCGCTTGGATTTGCAGATGAGCGATGCGGCAGGGAACTGGTACACGGTGAAGACCGTAGCATCTGCGGCTGTGTACGCGGATGGCGGATCGGCAACGGTGATCAACACTGCGACACTCGAAGTGTCCCTGCCGGACAGTGCACGGGTGGTGCTCTACAACACCGGCGCATCTACCGCGAACTACGTTGGGTGTGTGCGCGTGTACTACCGGAGTAAGTCATGACGTTCGGCGAGATACTCGACAGGGCAAAGCGCTATGCCAGCATCGGGGGGTATGACGGGTCTATACCGGACCCGGACTGGCCTACGCTACTCAAAGAGGCATGGCAGCGCCTTGCCGCAGAGATGGAGTTCTACAAGAAGACCGTGACGTTCCAAACGGTGGCTGGGCAAGCGGAATACCAACTGCCGACACCGCCGGACTGGGAGCGCATCACGAACGTAGTTCAAGGGAACTCGCTATTGAACGCCCAGGTGATTGCTCAAACGACCGAAGCGCAACTCAACGCAACGAATGAGCTGTGGCTCTTCGATCAGAACGCTCCTCCAACGTATTGGTGGCTGCCTGCACCGAACACGCTACGGTTGCACCCGCCTCCTGACCAGGTCTATACGATCACCGTGCGTGGTGCGACGGCGCCGCCTCCCTTCTCCATGACCGATAACGTTCCGATACCGGATCGTTACCAGGACGCACTTGCGAAGGATGTGGCCGCCGCCGTCCTCCAGATCACCGCAGTAGGTGATCAGTACGCGCGAGGCAAAGAGTACGCGCAGGATGCTGCAGAGATCAGAGCGGATATGAAGCAGGAGAGCGCACTCCAGGAACTCCCCGTGTCGCTTAGCGTGTACCGCAGGCCGCCGCTACGCACGCGATCAATCAGGACACCAGGTGCGGTATGGATCGCACCGGGTGTGAAGTACTTCGGAAACTATTAGAAAGGGGGAATAACCAATGGCAGGAACAGCATATAGCACTCCGCTGAGTGTGATGCCGATTGGCCCATCGCTTGGCCGATACCCGCTGGCGAATGGGGAGATCGTGAACAACGGCGATCTCGTCGGACTGAACTCCAGCGGCCAGATTGTCGTGGCAACGAACGCAGCCGGTGGTGTTGTGAAACCGGTAGGCGTTTGCATCTTCGACGAAGAGAGAGGGTGCCAGACGACCAAGACCGGCAATTCCGCGGGCACCGTATACGGCACGATCTACCCAGGTGCGAAGCTCTGGAACTTGACCAGCACGCTTGTGCCTGGTCTCACCCAGGGGGGGCAGCCGATCTACCTTGGTACTGCGCCTACTGCGACACAGACCAACTACACGGCGAATGCACCAACGACACCGGCAGGGACGGAGGTTGTAGCCGTAGGGATCAGCACGAGCTCGACCGCCATGACCGTCCGCGTGCCCTACCTGCGCCTGCAGGCCGTGTCCGCTGCCAGCGCCACGCTTACCGTAGGATAGGGGGTGATTCGCAATGGCAGGTACAGCCTATGGCGCATCCGTAATGAACGGGCTGCGGACGATCTGGGCGAAGGATACGGTGCTTTACCCGATCAAGGCCGGAGACGTGATCAACGACGGCGATCCGGTAATGGTGAACTCAGATGGGACCGTGTCTCCGTGTGACCTGAACGTGTCGAGCGCAGATGGGATTGCATGCTTCGTGCTTGAGACCGGCGCGCGCAACGCCAAGACCGGTACCAGCTCCTACGTTCCGGTGCGGGTGCCAGTGTCACGCGAGTGCTTGATCAAAGTGCCGGTTGCAAGTCTTGTGCCGGGCATCACAGGCCCAGGGCAGGCCGTGTTCGTGGCACCGATTGCCAACCAGAGCTCGACCGTGTCCTTGCTCACCACCGTGGCGCCGAGTAGCGGCAAAGCAACGCAGATCGGGATTACGCAGGACGCGCAGACGATCAGAATCAAGTTCCCGGAACAGCCGGTTG
>Ga0123519_10011434_pt1 | contig 13097 bp, 9 predicted proteins | sample YelNatPaOPRAMG02_FD_87396 | JGI IMG/M metagenome (GOLD analysis project Ga0123519, IMG submission 87396) | Hot spring microbial communities from Yellowstone National Park - Yellowstone National Park OP-RAMG-02 (version 2) | ecosystem: Environmental > Aquatic > Thermal springs > Hot (42-90C) ...
AATAATTAATAATTAAAATAAACACAACAAAAATAGAGGCTTTCCCCCTAAATAATTAAATAATTTTAAATTTTTTTAATAAATAATAATTCTATTGCAGAATATGTGATTAATTTGTTGTAACAGTTCCTAAAGAGATATTCTTTTCTGTAAATGTCCCGCCTGCTACTCCACCCCAAGCCTTAAATGAAAATTCGGCAGAAATAACAGTATCTGAAGGAGTAAAATTAAAAGAATTTATTTTTGCAGTTACACTTCCTAAAGAATCTGCACAAGTTGACCATATTGCCGAAGACCCTTCCGAATATGTGGCATTAAACTGTGATTGAGTAAGATTTTTTGGAAAACTTGAATTTATAGGAAATATAAAAGTTAAATCAATTGCTCTGCCAGAGGTTCCCAAACTTGTAATATTAACCATATAATTTGTAACAATTTCTGTAATAGTCATTGTTGCTCCAGCAGAATATTGAGAGCCATTAATAGTAGCTGTTACTGTAAATGGAAAATCTGATGGATTATTTGCCGGCGGATTTGTAGATGTGTTTTTATTACAAGATAAAGATAAAAATAAAAAAGTAATTATTAAAAAATAAAAAATTTATTTTTCATTATGCCCTCCAATTTAATAATTTCATTTTCATATAATTAAAATATTACCATAAAAGTTATGAGTCAAGAAAGATCAAATATTTATTTGTTAAGAAAAGAGTAGTTTGAAAATTTATATTTGTGAAAGTTTTTTATGGTAATATTTACAATATGTCAAAAATTTGAAATATTATATAAACTTTACTGTCTTTTATTTTTTTTATTTTTTTCATATCTTTGGATTTTACATTATGAACCTTTGAATTAATTATAATTATATAAAAAATGTTTTAAATTTTTTACCTTAATTGATAATTTTGAAAAAACTTCTATATTTAATTTTTTTCTTTAAAAGGAAACTTCCCCCCCTCACGCTCCATTTACGGCAATTTGCCAAAAATAAAGCTACCTTTTGGGCAAAGCCATGTCACTCCATTTTCGCTTTGCACTGCTTTTGCTATTCCTGCAAAGATCCCCTCATCACCTAATCTCGCCTTTTCTAAATGTGTGATTAAAAAATGGCTTTGCTGTGGCTCTATATAGTTTAATATCTTTGTAACAATATAAAAAATAAAAAAAGCACAGAAGAAAAAACTCCTGTGCTTTTTTTTACTGTACTTTTGCCTATCAATAATCTTCCATGCCCGCGCCTGGAGGGGTTGCTGGCGTTTTTTCTTCTTTCTTGGGTTTTTCGGAAACTATGCATTCTGTTGTTAAAATAAGCCCCGCAATACTTGAAGCATTTTCTAATGCTGTTCTTGTTACTTTTGTTGGGTCTATTACACCTGCATTCATTAAATCTTCATATTGAAGTGTTTGTGCATTAAATCCAAAGGCACCCTTATTTTCTTTAACTTTGTTACAAACAACAGATGGCTCCTGGCCTGCATTTGCCACAATTGCCCTTAAAGGCTCTTCTAATGCTCTCCTGATAATATCAACACCTATCTTTTCATCACCTTCAGCCTTTATTCCATCTAAAGCGGTAGAAGCCCTTATTAATGCAACACCGCCACCCGGCACAATTCCCTCTTCAACTGCAGCACGTGTTGCATGTAATGCATCCTCAACTCTTGCTTTCTTTTCTTTCATTTCTGTTTCTGTAGCAGCTCCAACTCTAATAACAGCAACGCCACCAGCAAGTTTTGCAAGTCTTTCCTGTAGCTTTTCTTTGTCGTAATCTGAGGTTGTTTCTTCTATTTGTTTCTTAATCTGATTAATTCTTCCTTTTATATCTTCTTTTTTACCAGCACCTTCTACAATTGTTGTATTGTCTTTGTCTATTGTTACTCTCTTTGCCTTTCCAAGCGAATCAATTGTTGTATTTTCAAGTTTAAAGCCCGCTTCTTCTGATATAACAATTCCACCAGTAAGAATTGCTATATCTTCTAACATTGCTTTTCTTCTGTCGCCAAAACCAGGTGCTTTAACAGCAGCAACTTTAAGTGTTCCACGCAATTTATTAACCACCAGCGTTGCTAAAGCCTCACCTTCAACTTCTTCTGCAATAATTAACAAACTCTTTCCCATTTGAGCAACTTTTTCTAAAAGTGGAAGAAGATCTTTCATTGAACTTATCTTCTTGTCATGAATAAGAATCAAAGGTTCTTCTAACACACATTCTTGTGTATCTGGATCTGTAATAAAATATGGAGAAACATATCCTCTATCAAATTGCATTCCTTCCACAACTTCTAATACTGTTTCTATTCCCTTATTTTCCTCAACAGTAATAACCCCATCTTTTCCTACCTTTTCCATTGCATCTGCTAGGAGATTACCTATTTCTTCATCGTTGTTTGCAGAAATTGCACCAACCTGAGCAATTTCTTTTTTGCCACTTACCTTTTTGGAATCTTTTTTAAGCTGTTCTACAACTGCTTTTACAGCCTTATCTATTCCTCTTTTAACAGCCATTGCATTTGCACCAGCTGTTACATTTTTAAGACCCATGTGAGCAATTATTTGAGCAAGAACTGTTGCCGTTGTAGTTCCATCGCCTGCCACATCAGAAGTCTTAGAAGCAACTTCTTTTACCATTTGAGCACCCATGTTTTCAAATTTATCTTCCAGCTCTATTTCTTTTGCTACCGTTACCCCATCTTTGGTTACTGTTGGGGACCCCCAGCTTTTTTCTATAACAACATTTCTTCCTCGTGGACCTAATGTTGCCTTAACTGCATTAGCCAGAATATCTATTCCTCTTAAAAGTTTGGTTCTTGCCTCAACATTAAATGCCAACATTTTTGGTGCCATATATTATTCTCCTTTCTATAACTTTCTTTTTATATTTTAAAATGTTGCTAAAATATCACTTTCTCTAATAATTAAATATTCCTCTCCATCTATTTTTACTTCTGTGCCAGAATATTTTCCATATAATACCTTATCACCTTTTTTTATTGTTGTTTCTATTTTTACTCCACTATCTGTGACTTTACCCGGTCCTACTGCGATAACCTCACCCTTTTGAGGCTTTTCTTTTGCGTTGTCGGGAATAATTATTCCGCCTGCTGTTTTTTCTTCTGCTTCAAGAGGCTTAACAAGAACTCTGTCTTCAAGCATTTTAATATTCATAATATCTCCTCCTTTTTAAATTTTTATTGTTTATAACAAAAATTATAATCATTAATTATAAAATCTATAATCTCTGTTTATCTAACAGACTACTCTTTGCTAACTTAGATGTTTAAGTTTTTATATTTTTTTAATGCACAGATCGTGCTTTAAGAAAAGATTAAATCTATAAAAGTTTATAAATTACGATTATTAAAAAATAATTATTTAAAAAAAATTGTTCAAATTTTAATAATTTATATAAGGTGATTATTCATTTAAAAATATTTTTGACATTAATAAATTTAATTGGCTTTTAAGAAATACTTTGAAATATTAATTATAAACTTAACAAATAAATAATAAATTCATTTTTGGAGCTGAAATTTATAATCTTTAATTTTTTTATTTTAGTTTTTTTCTTACGCACTTTAATAAGGTTTAAAATTCAAATAATCCATTGCCTCTCCAACAGTATAAAAAGATCCACAAACAGAAATAATATTTTCTTTTAAGCTAAATGCCTTTTCAACTGCATTTTTAATATTCTCTATTAATATTATATCGCCTTTATACCAAAAAGGAATTTGGTTACTTAAGGTTGTTATGTCTGCGGCTCTATTTGTTTTTGGTTTTGTTAATATTATTTTGTTTGCAATCTGGCAGTAATTTTTTAATATTTCTCTAATATCTTTATCTTTCATTATACCTGTTATTATACATAATTTTTTATTTTTAAAAATCAATTTATACGTTTTCAAAAAAGATTCAGAAGCATTTGGATTATGTCCTACGTCAAAAATAAACTTTTTATTTTTTATTTTTGTTATTTGGAATCTTGCTGGTATAAAAGCTTTTTTTAGACCATTTATAATAATTTTTTCATCATTAAATCCCGCTTTTTTTAATGCTTTTATAGCAATTAAAGAATTAACTATCTGATATTTACCATGCAATTTAAGTTCTATTCTTTTTTTATTAAAGATATAGGAAATACCTGTTTTTTTCTCTTTTATATTTTTTGCAAGATTTTCGTTTACAAAAATCCATTCACAATTCATTTTTTTGCAATATTTTATTGCAAGGTCTTTTATTGTTTTTTCTTCTGGCTCAGCCATTATAAGAGGAATGCCTTTTTTTATAATCCCAAGTTTTTCTTTTGCTATAGAAATAAGATTTTCTCCTAAGAATTGTTTGTGGTCATAAGCAATTTTTGTTATAATGCTTACAGATGGTAACAATATGTTTGTTGCATCAAGTCTTCCTCCCATTCCCGTCTCAAATACAGCAAACTCAACCTTTTCTCTTTTAAAAAGTTCAAAAGCAATTAAGGTGGCAGATTCAAAAAATGTGAGATTATATCTTTCTATTATTTTTTTTAAATCGTAATAAACTTCAATCCATTTTTTACTTTTTATTGGCTTGCCATTAATAATAAATCTTTCTTCAAAATTTAATATATGAGGTGAAGTAAAAAGAGCCGTTTTTAAGCCAAAACTTTGCAGACAAGAATCAAGGAATACACATACCGAGCCTTTACCATTTGTTCCGGCTACATGAAAACATGGATATGTATTTTGAGGATTACCAATACTATCTGCTGCGGCTTTAATTCTATCAAGCCCCATTTTTATTCCAAAAGATGTACGCAAAAAAAGCTTATGCGCAATTTGTTGAGATGATTTCATTCTTAATTCCCAAAGAAAATATTAAATTAAAATTTTAATAAGGTATGATAAAATATTTTTTGCTTAATAAAAATGCTTTATTAAAACATAAATTTAAAAATCTCAGGATAGTATCATAATATTTGCCATCGCTTTTTACATATTATCTTACTTTGTAAAATTTAAAAGCTATTTGCCTTTGGTTATTTTCTTTTTTAATACTTTATTTTTTATATCATCTTTTTTTACGAAATATTATATTCTCATTTGTTAACTGTCTTATATCTTTAAACTCCTTTTTAAAAAGGAGATTTTTATGTATTTTTTATATTTATATTTTTTATTCCTTTATTCTTAATCTCTTCAACAATAGCAAAAACATATTACGTAGATTGTATAAATGGCCTTGATACTCATTTAGGTACTTCACTCTTAGAAGCATGGAAAACTGTAACAAAAGCAAATCAGACTCTTGTTGCTGGCGATACTTTATTAATTAAAGGTGGTATATATTCTAATAGCATATCACCGCTTAATAATGGAAACAAACAACAACCCATAATCTACAGGAATTATGAAACCGAAGACGTTATTTTTAGAGAATTAGCAACTGCAATAAGCATAATTGGTAAATCAAATATTATTGTTTCTGGAATAACTGCAAAATACGTTGATCGTTATGTTCTTTTAGAAAATTGCAATAATGTCATTGTAAAAAATTGTCACTTTGATAGTGCAAACAACACAGGCGGATGGCCTATTGGAATTGTAATACATCGTAATGCTCATCACAATAAAATACAAGACTGCATAGTTGGACGGGTTGGTTACTGTACAACAAATCCATCAGATGATAAAGGCGGTCTCATTGTGATTGGAAACTGGAGTGACACATCTGATCACACTGATTACAATGTATTAGAAAACAATGTGTTTTTTTATGGAGGTCATCATATTATTGAATTGATTGGTAAATATAATGTAATACGTAACAATTACTTTCATAATGAAGAATGGATGTCATGCTCTCAAACCGGTGGTATATGTGGTAATCGTAATCTTATTGTGGGATATGATCCAAAACAATCATGCTGGAATCTTATTGAAGGCAACAAATTTTCTTTTGCAGGATTACCACCAGATGGAAATACTGTTGCTGGAGTGAGTGTTCGCACGCCATTTAATATTATTAGAAAAAATGTTTTTTATTATAATGATGGTTCTGGACTTGATATAAGCACTTATGATTCAACTTATGATGCACGTTTTAATCATGTTTACAATAATACTTTCTTTCATAATGGATTTACTCTTCTTTCTGGAGTTGAAACATGGAAACAAAATGGAATGCTAGTGGCAAAACATGGTAATAGTGCACCAGCTACTAATATTTCTATTGTAAATAATCTTTTTTACGATAACAAAATTGATGCTATAAGGTTTTATTATACAATACGTGATTCTCAAGATATACGAAATAATTGGGAACATGCCGGAGATCCGTTTTTTACAGATATTGTAAGTAAATTTGATCCATGGAATACAAATTTGCCAGATTTTCATTTAAAAAAAGAAAGCCCATGCATTGATAAAGGCACATTTATTACATTTATCACTAGTCCAACTGGCTCAGGAACGCAATTTACAGTAAAAGACGCAATGTTTTTTACTAATGGATGGGGTATTATTGAACCAGATACAATTCAGCTTAAGGAAGATTTCAAACGAGTATCAATTTCTGAAATCAACTATGCAACAGGTCAAATTACTGTAAGTTCCCCTCTTAGCTGGACACAAGGCCAAGGAGTAAATTTAGCTTACAACCAAGACGCACCAGATATTGGTGCCTTTGAATATTATGGAACATCTGTAAAGATCAAATTAACAAAAAATAAAAATATGTTTGATATAAATAAAATTGAACTGTCTTTTGAAAATACCACACTTAATATGATTGTAAATTTATTTTCAGAAACTAATTTATTAATAAGAATTTTTGATGTGCGTGGAAGAATAATTTTGTCATTAAAATACCATTTAAAAAAAGGTAATAATTTAATTAGACTAATAGATAAAAATAAAATTATTTCACAAAATATTTACTTTATAAAAATCTTTACAAATAGAGATCAAATATTTTTTAAATTACAAAATATATGATTTTGCTTTTGTTAAAATTTAGTTTTTTTTATTTTATAATTTAGAATGAGTTTAATTTATTATTAATTTTTTTATATTAATTTTAATATGGTATATCTTTTTAATAAATTAAAATTTATATCTGGCTTTTATCTGGTTTTAATTTTAATCTTTTCTGCAGCATTTAATTTTTTAATTTATCCATATACACAAGATTCAATTATCACAAAACTGTTTACAAACAGCTATTATACCATAAAATCGGTGCGACAGCCAAATGGTGTATATCTTGATGCGCTTCTAATAAGTGGGACAGAAGAAAAACCTGCTTCTATTGCAGCAAATGGAATAGGTTTAATTGCTTTATGTATTGCAGATTCTATGTTTAAAAAAACAAAAGATTCTGTTAACTGGGAGTATAAATCAGAAGCTTTGGTTGATACAACTTTAGTTACATTTATAAACTTTAAAAAATCGGGTGTAACTAATTCTAAAGGCTTTTTCCCTCGTTATTTTGATAAAAATACTGGTTTTAAATATAAAGATTGGACAACTGAATACAGCACAATAGACAATGCTATTTTTGCAATGGGATTAATATTTTGTACAAATTATTTTGCAAATAACGATTCTATTGTTTCACATGCTCATTTTTTGCTTGACTCTATAGATTTTACAGCTGCTATTCCAAACGATACAAACGATAATGGACTATATATGGTTCTTGACTCAAATGGAAATGACATAGAAAACCAAAAAACAAAGCCATTTAACGAATATATGATAGTGGCATGGTTAGCAAAAAATGTTTCTTCCTCAAATTCTGGCTATAACAAATCTCAAAATTACTGGAATAAATATTACAGCAATCCTAAAACAAGTCTAATTCCAAAGCTAAATTATTGGGGATATGAACTTATTTGTGACGGACGTTTTATTTCTAATTTTATTTATCAGTTTGCATTTTATTATTGTAGCTATTTTAAAAATAATAATGATTATATGAATTATTTAAAAAATGCCCGAATTAGTGATTCTCTATGGTGGACAAAAGCCAGTCCACAAATAGATTCTTATGAATGGGGCCTTGGAGCAGGAGAAAATCCCGGAGGTAGATATTCTGCAAACGCTATTGATAATAATCCCGATTTAATAGTATCACCTCATATAATAGCAGGATTTATTCCTATTTATAGCAAAGCAAAAAATGATTTAATATCGCTTTATAATCAAAAATTAGGTTTATATAAATTACCATCCGATTCTTCAAGAAAAATATTATTTAGATATAGTCATAAAAATCCTTCTATAGGTTGTTCTTATATCCAATTGGTAGATTTTTCTACAATGCTTTATGGTTTGGCTTGTTTGCCAGAACATTTGAATTACAATTTTTTTAATACTTATAGCGAAATAAAAAAAACTTCTAGTAAATTAAAAAAATCAAAAAATATTCTTTTTGATAAAATTAATATAAAGAATAGTTTTTATTCCCCGGTAAATTCAGAAGTAGATATTTCTTTTGATGTTTTAGAATTATCTTTTGTTTCATTAAAAATATTTGATTTTAAGGGTAAACAAGTTTCAATAATTTTGTCCCAAAACTTGCCTAAAGGAAAATATATAAAAAAATGGAACACAACCGGACTCAAAGGTGGCCAATATTTTTGCAAATTGCAAATCAACAATTCTGTAAAAACACAAAAGATTATTTTAATTGACTAATTAACATACAAAAAGCTTTAAATACTAAATTCAATCTCTTTTATTTTGTATATTTATTGTATTTGTAATGTGTTTTAAATTGTTTTTTTCATTATTCGTTTTGCATATCCTTTTTCCTAATAAAGAATAAATTGTATAGCCGTCTGTATTTTGTAAATATTTATTCATATTAGTATTTAGTATAATAATCTTATTAAAACTGTTATAGGTTTTGTATTTTTGATTTGTTTTAAAATTGCTTTCAAAATCTGCAGATGTGGATGCTGTTACAAGGTTATAAACACCTTCTGCAGCAAGCAAAAATGCACCATATCCTTCGGGAATTTCGTTAAACAATTGTGGTGAGCCCGGCTGATTGCTCCATGGCTGACCATATCCAACCTTACCATTGGCATCAACAGCTTTAACAAGCCAAGACCATGCTTTTCTAACTACAGGTTCATAAACTGCTTTATCAAGCCATCCCTTTAATATGCCACATGAAAAAGCATAAATAAAAAAGCTGGTACAGCTTGATTCGGGATTAGGAAATTCTAAGGTATCATATAAACTTGTTCGCCAGTATCCTGCACCTGCTTGTTTTGCTCTTAATGCCTCACATAATTCACGATAAAGAGTTAACCACGTAGACAACTTAGAATAATTTTGTGGCATATAATTCATGCTTCTTATCATGCCGCCAATCACCCATGCATTTCCCGGGCCCCAAAACTCTGGATTACCTTGAGGCGTCTTTTTTAATGGATATACCCAGTCTTTTTTCCAATACCAGAAATGATATACTGTGTCATAATAAGCCTTTTTACATGAGAGAATAATACTGGTAAGGCTGTCAAAATATCTTTGTTCACCTGTTATATAACCAAGCATTGCTATAGCAGGAGGACCCATATACAACCCATCTTCCCACCAAAACCAACCTGCACCATCTAAACGACCAAACAGCTGAGGATCTATTGCATTTTTGGAAGGTGTGTATCTGCTGGTATTGGTTGGTAAAGGATCGTAGATATAACTTTCGCAATAAGTTTGCATACAACACATATTATCTGGATGAAGCTGAGGTGACTTAGGCGACCAGGAATGTGCATTTCCCCATGCAATTGCATCCGACAAATATTTTTGGTCTTTTGTAACTCTATATGCTCCCATAATACCTGTCATGATTGTACTTTCTGACCAATCGTTATCTAACCCTGCTGCTGTTCCATCTCCATACTTATTGTAAGCATATTGCGCCACTTTCCTAATTAAGCTTTTAATGCTATCGGGTGAAAACTCGTCAGAAAAACAGATAGAAAAAATTGAAATAAGCAAAGTAAACAACATTAATATTTTTTTCATATATCCCCCCATTATTAAAATATTAGATATGAATTTTTATTTATATTTTAAAATTAAAATTCCTTTATTAGAAAAATTTAAGAGGTGATTATTTTTAATTTCTAATTTTTCTTTTTTTTCTATAAGATCTCCATGTAAGTTATAAATTTCTATTTGGTTTATATTATCTGGAATATCATTAATAAAAAAGGCATAATCAAGGTATATTATCTTATGAAATTTTATATTTGACCTTAATATATTATAATTGATTTTATGTTTGTTTGTTACAGGAGTTGTAACAAGCTTATACATTTCTTCTCCTGCAAGCATGAATGCACCTTCACCTTCTGCGCTTGAATAATTTTTTTCTATATCATTATATGGTCTCATATTAACATGCTGACACCACTGCAGCCTTCCATCGGTTGGAGAAATATTTTTAACAAGAGCCGACCATGCTTTGCGTACCGGTATAAGAAACTTTGCAGGGTCTAAAACACCATTATTAATTCCCCATGCCATTGCAAAGCAAAAAAAAGCAGTGCCGCTTGACTCATGTATAGGCCATTGCACTGTATCACAAAGACTTGTTGTCCACAAACCATCACCTTGCTGTTTTGCAATAAGAGAATCACAAATTTCTCTCAAATGATTTGCAAATGCTGTTCTTTCGGGATGATTGACAGGCATATATTTAAGAACCCGAACCATACCTCCCACAAGCCATGCATTTCCCGGACCCCAAAAAACAGGCCCTCCATTTGATGCAACACACCATGCAGAATCTTTGCATCTTTCTAAAATAAAAGTTTTATCCCTATAGTAGAAATGATATTTTGGTACATATAAACTATCTCTAACATTCCACCAATATTCCATAACTCTTGTGCTGTATTTACTATCGTTTGTAATATAGTCAAGCATTGCCATGCCGGGTGGTGCCATATAAAGCGCATCTATCCAATACCATATAGCACTTCCCGGTGCATGAGGCGTGCGCATTAAATTGTTGTCTACAATGTTTTTCCAAGGCTGATACATATATGCATTTTCTGGTTTTGGATCAAGTATATACATCTCGCAATAGGTTTGAGCAGCACAATGGTCGTCTGGATTTCCTGCACTTCTTGGCGTCCAGTTGTTCTTTTGTGCCCACGCCATTATTGCATTCTTATATGTTTGGTCTTTGGTAAGTCTATAAAGAGCTGTTAAACCCGTATAATAAGCTCCGCCATCCCAAGTAGCTGGAATATTTGTAGCGCCAACTGTAGATAACCTGTAATTTGCACACTTTTTCATTATAGAAATTATAGAATCGGGCGAGAATTCGTCTGCCATTAAAGAAAAATTAGACAGAAATAAAACAAGAAAATAAAAAAATATTTTTTTCATAGATCCCCCCTTTTTCTCATTTTATTATTAAATATAATAAATAAAAATTATTTTTGTTTTGTAAATAATTTGTCTTTTTTTTATTTTATTGAGAAAAAATAAAAATTTAAAATAAGGGGGGGATATGTTTTCTTTTTTTTTGCGTATTTTAATTGTTGCTATGCTTTTAACTCAAATACTACCAGAATCATTACTTTGTGCAATCCCATCTGGGTATAAGGGTTTTCCTTATCTTGATTCTATACAAGAAATTCCTGGTAGAATCAGGTTATTTAGGTTTGATCAAGGCATGGCTGGAAAAACTGGGGCGTCTTCTGTTTTAGATGCGGGAACAAAAGACATAACCTGGCATGATTATAATTCTTCAAATAAATGGTATTGTCAATTAAGAAGTGCTACCGGTGTTGGGCTTCAAAACATGGGTGCTGGAGGAGATAAAATGGAAACGGGTTCCCCTGCTCATACGCTTGTTAATGGTGATTGCTATCTTGCAGAAACAAATCAAGGTGATTGGACAAAATATACTGTAAGAGTTAAACAAAGGGGAATTTACAGCATCAGCTTTTTAGAAGCAGCAAGCGAGACCCAGATACCTTATGTTGCTGTATCTTTTCTTAATGGAACAGATTCTATTAGTACAGGAACAGATACTATGCATCTTACGAGTTATTATCACAACTGGTGGTATATGCCAGAATATAAACATATAGAGCTTGATTCTGGTTTGCAGGTTATGAGATTTGATATTGTTGGTAATGGTCCGATGAATATAAATTATCTGGATTTTTCTTATGTTGGGACCGCAAATACTTTTTACCAAAAAAAATTCAGCTATGAAAATAATACTATCTTTATTCACGATTTAAGACAATTTGGAAATAAAAACCTAGAGATTAAATTTATTGCTAAATCTTGTGAACCTGTAAAATTAAACATTTTTTCTTCAAATGGCTCCTTAATTTATACTAAATTTATTAAATCAATAAAAACTGGTATAAACAATATTATAATAAATATTCACTCAAAATATTGCGGAATTGTATTTATAATTATCAATCAAGGTAATCAAAAAGCAAAAAAGATATTTCTTTTAAAAAATTAATAAAAGAAGAAAGGAAATTTTTTTATGAAATCTAATTTTAAAAAATTCATTTTATCTTTTTTATTTTTCAATTTTGTTATTGTTTTATTTACTAATTCTTATGTTTTTGCAGAACTTCCTCCTAATTATAAAGGCACACCATTTTCAGATAATGTTTATAAAGATGGTCCCCAAAAAATTCCAGGGAAAATTCAATGTGAATATTTTGATAATGGTGGTCCTAATGTTGCCTATTATGATACAGACCCTCAAAACAACGGCAGTGGTTCTCTTAACTATCAACAAAACTGCCCCGACAATCCCGGTAACAGAATATGCCATTTTAGAGAAAACGAAGAAGTAGATATTTCTTACACCAAATCTGGAATAGATAACACCGAATATAATTTAGTGCCTCAAATTCTGGGTGAATTATATGTAGGTTGGACATCGCCTAATGAATGGATTAACTACACTGTTCACGTTGATTCTGCTGGAGAATATGGAGTAAATTTAATGTATACTTCCCATCAAGGTGGAAAAATATCTCTTGCAGTAAACAACGTTGTTAAAGCAGACAATATTAATATAACTACAACATACAATAACGATCCCGTAGA
>Ga0123519_10011437_pt1 | contig 13092 bp, 13 predicted proteins | sample YelNatPaOPRAMG02_FD_87396 | JGI IMG/M metagenome (GOLD analysis project Ga0123519, IMG submission 87396) | Hot spring microbial communities from Yellowstone National Park - Yellowstone National Park OP-RAMG-02 (version 2) | ecosystem: Environmental > Aquatic > Thermal springs > Hot (42-90C) ...
ATCCTGCACCCCCACCACCTGCACGGCCGTCTGGCTCAGATAGAGCTGGAACATGCGCACGGCCGGCCCCTCGGCCACCATGGTGGACGCGTAGTTGGCGTTGGAGGCGTCGCTGGTGAGCATGAACTCGGGCATGACCAGGCGGCTGGCGATGGCCCGCAATTCCGCCTGAAGCACCGCCACGTAGCGGGCCGCGTCGATCCCCGCCGCCGGGAACTGGTACTCCGTGCCCGCCAACGCGTCGAGGATCGTCCCCGGGGCATACCGCCGGAAGTGGGCCGTGCGCCCGGGAGCCGGGCCGGCCACCACCGCGTCGGCCTGGCCCTGCACGAACTGCTGCACGCCGCCGCGGGTGGCCCCGCTGTGCTTGCGGATCAGTGCGATGGCCGATTGGATTTCCGCTACCACGCTCATGTTGCGCAGCAGTTTTTCCGCCCGGCGGAGGTTTTTGAGCACCGGATAGAACAGCGGCAAGCCGCGTTTGACGTTGGCATCCACATTCGCTTTGCGGTGCTGCACCTCCTCGGCCGGCACCAGGCGACCATCGATCCAGTAGCCCAACACCGTCTCCACATCCTCGGGCTCGGTCTGGATTCCGAAGCTGGCAGCCGGGTCGGCGGCGCGCTGGGGCGGCGTGGCCACCTGGTCCGGCTCGACGAAGCGGACCCGGAGCACGCCATCTGCCCCGGGGAAGAACCGCAGGAACGCCTCGCCGTCGCGGTCCATGCGCCGCACGATTTCCTGTTGCCGCTTCCGCCATGTGTTGACGCGGAGGAACTCGTCCACCACCGCCTGCGCCTGGTGCGCCAGTCGCTCGACCTCCGGCCCCGTGCGGCCTGGCTTGGGCACGACCCGGTACACATGCCCCGGCCCCACGAGGTAGGAAATCCGATTTTCGTGCCCGTTGATGGCGAACTCGTTGTTTGCCGCCAGGGCTCGGCACTGGTTGCGGACGGCCCGCAGTTCGGCTTCCGTCATGAAAGGGACGGCGGCGTGCGGCGCCGCCGCTCCCGCTCCGGCAAGCGCCAACCAGCGAGTGCCGTCGGCGTCGTACACCGCATCGGCCGGGTCCACCAGCCGGTCCCAAAGATCGTCGAAAACTTCCAAAACGAAGCGAGCAGGCGCGGGCATGGGAGGGTCCTCTTGAATGGAGACGACAGAAACTGAGGGTGCCGGAGGGTGCGGAGGCTACCGGCCAATCGGCAGCCGGCCGCCCAGGCCGTCCTCGCAGCCGGCCAGCAGGTCGCCGGCCAGGCGCACGGCCATTTCGAGGGCGTCCGGGCCGTCGTCGTAATCGGCCACGGGAAACTGCCGGAGCTGTTCCACCAGCAGGCGCGTGGAGGGCGAACCGCTTTTGAATCGCAGCCGGCCTCCGGCCAACAGGGGCCCAAGCCGCCGGATCCGCACCCGCTTATTCAGGCGGTTATCCAAAAGCCACATGCGCACGCCCAAAAGGCCCTGGCGCTGGAACTCCCGCTCGAACTCGGCGGCCAACAGTTCCTGAAACTGGTTGGCCTCGATGCCGAACGCGTCGGGACGGAAGCGCTGGCACCAGGCGACGCCGTCGGCCACGATCTGCGGGGTGGGGCGGCGGGCCAAGTCCGCTTCCACATACAGCCGGCCATCGCCGGCCACGCCCACCAGCACAAACGCCGAATAGTCGCCCCGCCGGGCATCCGCCCCTTTGCTGGGGTCCAGCGCCAAGGTGCGGACTGCCACATCGGCCGGCCACTCGCCGAACCAGATCTCCTCGCCGAACCACTCCTCTGGCCATTCGCACAGTTCGGGGTTCAGCGGCCGGTTCTGTTTTTCCCGCTCGAAGGCGGTCCGCCCGCTTTCGGCCCGCATGCACATCAGCGTGTACAGGTCTTCCACCTCCGGCCAAAGCACCACCGCCCCGGCATCCATCGCCGGCCGGTGGGCGTGGTAGAACTGCCGGGCCAGTTCGGCGGCCCGGGGGTTTTCCACCTCGGCGTAGATTCGCTCCCACGCCTCCCACAGGGCGAGGTTTTCGGGCCAGCGGACGATGGCCCGGAACACCCGCGAAATCCACCCCGGCGTTCGATCGAGCCGCACAGCCAGCGCGTCGCGGTGCAGCGCGGTGGCCAAATTGACGACGTTGGTCCGGGGCGTCCCCGCCCGCAACAGCGTGCCGTGGAACCAGTCCCACGAGCGGCGGCGCATTTCGGCCGACTCGATATGACCGTCGTTCTGCAGGTCGTCACAAACAATCAGCGTCGGGCGTTCCGCCCGGCGGCGCCGGCCGCGAATCCGCTGCCCCGTACCGAACGCCTCGATGGCCACACCGTTGCAAAGCACGGCGGCGCCGGCCCGCCACACCGGACCGCGACCAGCCGCCTCAGGGTAGTCCTCGGCCAGACGCGGGTTGTCCACCAGTTCGGCCTTGAGGTTTTCCAGGTGGGCATGGGCCTGATGTTTAGTATCCGAGACGATCCAGATGTAGGGTTCGGTTCGTTCCACCGCCGCTTGGAGCACGAAAGCCAGAGTGACCAGCGTCGATTTGGCCGCCCCCCGCGGCCCCAGCACGTTGATTTTGGTGCCGCGATGCATCACCATCTTTTCCAGTTGGTCGGCCAGCCAGCGGTGCATAGGCGAGGGGGGTTTTCGGAAGTGCTCGGGCAAGTAGCGGCGCCCCCAGTCCAACAGGCTCCCTCCCGGGCCGTCGCGTTGGCGGCGGCGGCTTCGGCCGTGCAGCCGGCCCAGGCGCCGGCCAAACGCCTGCAAGGCGTCGGCCAGCCACCAGGGTCCCGTGCCGTCGAAAAGGTCCTCATGCCGGGGCATCGCTCGGTCTTCCGCCGCGCCCCTGAATCTTCTGAATCAGCGTCTCGACCCGCCGGAGCACCGCTTTGCGGTACCGGGCCGCAGGGATCTCCTCCACCAGGATCTCGGTCAGCTCCATGAGCAGGCGGACCGCCTCGTCGATACGCAAGGCGTCGGGGCGTCGCGGGGCGAAGTCGTCGGGATTGATCCGTTCCAAGGCCCAGGCCGCCGCCCGCCAGTACTGCTCCTTGGCCGCCGCCTTCTGGATGTTGCGCATGTATCCCACTTCGGCACTCTGCTCGGCGCGGCGGAGGCGCAGGCCAAACGACGCATCCCGCTCGGCCGTATTCTGGATGGTGCTTACGGAGCAGCCCACATACCGGGCTGCGGTGCGGCGGCTGCATCCCACGCTCACGATCGCCAGGATCTCGCGGCGTTTGTATTCATCCAAAACGGGTGGCCGGCCTGTTTTTGCCATACTCTGATCCGTCGCTTAGGCTTCCGGCGGGGGAACATATTCGAACGATACCACGGCCCGGCCTTGCGAGCCGCGGTAGCCCGGCACAAAGCGATCCTGCCGGCCTGACCCAGTCTTTCTTACAGCCACCGCGCGCCACCGCGGCGAGCGACGGCAATGCGCAATCACGGCAGGGTGCCCGGCGGTGATGTTGACCCGGTACCCCTCGGCCCGATGAATCTCGGCCACCGCCTCCAATAGCGCCGTTCCAATCCCCACGCCCTGATAGTCCGGCAGGGTCACCAAGCGGCTAATCCGCCGCCGGCGGCGAGCCCCGATCAATGGCAAGGTGGCGCAAAAAGCCACAGGAATTGCCGGTGACGGGGGACGGAGGTTGGGTGACAGGGGACGGATGACGGGTGAGGGGGAAAAGGGGTCACGTGACGAGAAAAAGGTTTCAGGTAATGGGGGAGAGGTGTCTGGTAAAAGAGTGCCGCCAGCACCGTCCTCCATCCCCTGACACCCGTCACCTTTCACGCGACACCTCTCACCTGTCCCCCGACACCCGTCACCTGTTATCCACAGCGCCAAGAAGCACTGGGCGCTGGGATTCAACTGACCGCTCAAATAGTGATGGTGCGCAAACAGCCGCCACGCACGACTTCGGCAACGAACGATCGCAAGCTGGATTGGCGGTCGTGGAAGGCACCTCCATTGGAACGTAGCCGAGGCCATGTCCAAGACCCAGTCGGGCGTCAACCACTCGGTTACGTCGTAATGGCAGGTTACCGCGACGAAGCGGCAGCCCAGCCGGCCGGAGCGAATCGCTTTGGCGATGGCGGCCGAAGCCACGCGGGCCACGTTCCGGTCCACGACGCTGGTGAACTCATCGAAGGCCACGGTTTGGGGTGGCCGGTGACGAATAACCGGTAACAGGGCCTGCCCCCCCTCCCCCGTCACCTGACACCCCTCACCTGTCACCCGCAACAGCGCCCGGGCCAGGTCGCAGCGGAACTGCTCGCCGTTGGACAGGGCGTGGTACGGCTTGATCCAGCTTGGCGGCGAACCGAATCCCACGGCGGTCAAGGTGCCGGTGATCTCCTTGATAGAGCGATTGCCGAAGCAATCGACCACCGCCCGATCGGCCGGCCACGGTTGCGGCCGGTACAAGGCCGGACCGAACAGCCTCCGGGCGATCGTGGTCTTGCCGCTGCCCGAGGGGCCCACGATCAGCCCGATCCGCCAAGAACGACCCGCCGAGCCCCCAGGGCTGGCCGCCGCCGTGCCGGTCGATTCCCCCTGGCTTTCGGCTTGCTGCCCCCGGTCCTCGGCCTCCTGGCATTCCGCGCCCAGCCACTGGGGCACGTCCACCGCAAAGCGGGACAGCGCACGCTGGGCCAGCGGCACATCGAACATGCCAGCCACCTGCTGCACGCGGAACGAATCGAACACGGGACAGGAGACGGTTACCTCGATGCGCATTGGGGGGATTGGAGACGGTTGATGGTGGATGGAGATCGAGGATGGGGATGTCCGCCTGCACTCAACCGGCAACCCTCACAGCGTGAGCAGGCGGCAGCAGAATCCCTCGGCCACCAGCCGCTGGTATACCTCTTGCTGCTGGGACTCGTCGCGGCATTGGACCACCACCTGAAAGGCCTCGGGCACGGGCATGTCGCGGGGCGGCTCCGGGGCGGGGCCTTCTTCGTCTTCCAGCGTCGTGTCTTTTTCGGTCAGCCGGTCCAGCAGGCTCTGTACCGCCGCGTTTTCGGTGTGGATGTCGGCCAGCAGTTCGGCCAGGATGTCCTGGTCGGCACCGGCCAAGCCGGCCAAGGGGTCCAGCAGGGCCAGCAGTTTGGCCGCTTCCGCCTCGTCCAGATCCAGCACCAGCACCGGCACTTCCATATCCGGGGTGGTTTCGGCCCGCAGGTGGCCGTCTATCAGCTCCAGCGAGCCGTCGGGCAACTGGCGGGCCAGCAGGGCATCGGCATAACCGATTTCGGCCAGCACCCCGCGAAGCGCGTCTTGCTGGGCCGGAGGATGGGTACGCCAGTTCTTGGGGTGCGGCCGCAGGAGGCTGGCCCGCACCCGCCGCAATTCCTTGATGCGGTCTCGAATCTGCATCTTGCAAGCCCTTGCCAGGTGCCAGGGACAACGGGGCAGTGTATCGCGAAAAAACGGTGTTTGATCACCCAGGCGGTATGAGCCAAGCCCCATGGCCAAGCCGAGCGGCCCGGCCTCTAAAGCCGGTGCGCTCACGCTTGACGCACGGCATCGGCCAGTTCGGCCAGTTGCACGGCGTGGCTTTCCAACCGGGACTGGTGCTCGATGCACATGGCCAGGCGCTTGTCGTGCGAGGCGGCCAGTTCGTCTAGGCGCCGGCTGATCTCCTCCAGACGCGTGGCGATGACCGCCAGCTTGGCGTGCACCGAAAGCATCCACGGTCCCAGGCCCAAGACCAGCGAGACCGCCACGCCGATCACCGCGGTCCATTCCTGTACGCTCATGGTGTTCTCCCGGGGCGAGGGCTTTTAGGGGGCGGTGGGCGCGTTGTCACGCTATCCGGCAGAGGAAGCCACGTGGTCCGATGGTCACTTGGCGGCCGGGGCGGGCGCCGCAGCCGTGCGTTCGCGATTCGGGCTGGCCGACGGGCCCCGCGGCTCCTCGCTGGGCCGCACGCCATTGGGGATTGGCACCCGGTTGGCATCCCCGCCGAACGAAACACACATGTCCCACAGCTCCGCCAGCGAGGCATACAGCATCAGCGACTCGCGCGGCGTGATGCGGTAGGTGGCGAAGCGGCTGTCCAACCGCGTCGCCTCCACAATGTGCTGATCCAACGCGGTAACGAACATTCGGGCATCCACGTTCCGCAGATCGATCTGGCTGGCCAGGGGGATGTTCGGGTCCGACCCATCCAGCCGGTACGGCAGGTCGAACTCGCGCCCGGCGGGCCGAGCCACTTCGTCGCCCAGCGGGCTTTTGTCGTTCATCTCGTCGGGCAGCTTGATATCCAGTGCCCGCGCCCGCTCTTCCAAGGTCTTGATGTCGATCTTCTGCGGGTTGTGCGTGATCTTGCGGCGCAGGAAATCCAGGCGCAACAGATGCTCCATGATGAACTCGTTGGTGGCCGAGTCCCACCCACTTTGCATCCCGAACTCTCCGCCCTGCAAAATCTGGCTGCGAAACAGCAGGCAGTGGCCCACATAGGTGTGGATCGAGCGGTTGCGGAAGCGGGTGATGGCGTCTTCGAACGTGTCGCGTCCAGGGGTCATAGCGTTCTCCGGTAATTAGGTGACAGGTGACGGGTGACAGGGGGCGCGGGGCAGGGTGGGACCTGGGGTTACGAACTGGGCTCGGCGGGCGCTGGCGACTGGCCGTGAATACGGAAAAACCGCCGCGCTACCTTCTCGCGGAGGCCACGGGCCCAAGTCGCCAACGCGGCGTCGCTGGACTGTTCGGCCTGGCGGAGTTCCTGGTCGTATTCGCGACCCAAGGTGGCATCGGCCAGCACGCTCCGTCCCGAAAGGGCAAACACTTGGGCCAACTGGGCGGCGTAATCGTCGTTCAGAGCACCCGGCGCCGAGGCGGCAGACCCTGCCCCTTTGGCCCTCTTGCCGGCCCGCCGCCGGATGAGCCCCGCCACGATGCGGAGGCCTACGACGGCGGCCACAGCGGGCGGTCCCGTCCATCCCAGGGCTACCAATACCGCAGGGAGCAATCGCTCCAGCAAGCCCGGACCACTCGCCGCGCTGCCTGCCGCGTCGCGCACCAACTCCCGGAGCTTGTCCGGCCCGATTTGCGTCTCGATCCGTTCCAGCCGGTCCTTCAACCCTGCCAGCAAACCTAAAGCGTGGTCCAGCGATTCGGGGTTCAGACCAGGGCGGCGAGCAGCGGGCTGGTTTCGCCGCGAACGGCCCGGCGGCGCCGGTGTGCCTGGAGTGGGCGCGGCACCATCCCCAGCCGGCGAGGTCCCCCGACCCGGTGCCGTCCCTTGCCGGCTGTCTTCCGCCGGTGGAAGCGCCTCGGCTTCGGGCCGAGGTGCGGCTTCCGGCGCCTGCCGGCCACCCGGCGGCGGGGCGCCGGGATGCGGGGCGCTTGGATTCGGGAGGCGTCCGGGAGGCGTGCGGCGGCTGCCGAAGACCTCGGCCAGAAAACTCCGGATGCGGCCGCAATAGGTGCCAACCACCGTGCGCCCGTCGGTTCCCCATACCACCCCCACCAGTTGGCCCTGGGCATCGAAAATCGGTCCGCCCGAGTCGCCCAGGCGGGCCGTGCCCGAAAGGGCCAGCGTTTCGTATCCCTGGGTGTTGCCGGTCCGGGCATAGCCCAGCACTTGGCCGCGGTTGCAGCGGTAACGGCCGTCGCTGCCGAAACCGCAGCTTTGCAACCACTGGCCAGGCCGAGGTGCCACCGGGGCGATGGTGGCCGCCTCCACGCGGCAAACCGGCAGGCTGGCCGCGCCGCGTTCTGCATTTCCTGCCGCCCCAGGCTGCTGGCTCCAGGCCGGCACCTCCAGCACCGCCAAATCCCACGTGGGGTTGGCGGCCAGCAGGTGGGCGTTCCACGGCTTTCCGCCGGCCAACACGCAGATCTGCTCGGCACCATCGCGAAACAAATGGGCGCAGGTCAGCACCGCGTAGCCGGCCGGCTCGCCACGGATTACCGTGCCGGAACCGAACGACCTGACCCGCCCGCTGGCTACCATCACCCGCACCACGGCCGGCGGCGGAAGTTCTCCTGGCGGGTCGAGGGAGGGAGCCAGCCTTTGGGGTGCGTCGCCCGCCGGGCAACCCTCGGGCGTACACTGTGCCCTGGCCCAGCCCGCAACCACCAGGCCCAACAGCAGTGCCACGCCGGCCGTCCACCCCCTGCGGCAGCGCCGCGCCTGCTGGCAAGGGGCCGGTGGCCCAGCAGGCTTTCGGCCTGTGGCAGAACCTGGTCGTGCCGAACCTACAACCCACGCCATGACGCACTACGGCACCAAGGTGAAGCGGTAACGGTAAAAGGGGCTTCGGGCCAAGTCGGCCGGCTCGGTCAGCCGATCGGCTAGCTGCGGCACAGGATCTACGCCGCCGCCAATCCGGTCGGCCATCGCGCAGGCGTGGCTGCAAAACGGCGGGCGCGTGCTTGGCGCCTCGTCATCCACATCCGGCGGTACCAGCAGCCGCACCACCGGAAGATGACGCAGCGCGGCCGAAGCCAAGCCCAACCACCCGTATTGGCATCCCGCCAGCCGGCGCATGAAGCGCGTAGCACCGGCCCGGTCGTAATGCGGCCAACGCTGGTCCGGGTTCACCTCGTACACGTCGATGCGTCCGGGCCACCGCTGCACCTGGCTGGAAAGCGTAACGGCCCGGCCGCCCGTCAATCCGCGGATCTCCAGGCAGAAGAGGTCCTCTCCCCACCAGGCCGCCTTGGCCGCGTGGCTGTGTTCGCCCCGCCCCGCAATCGAAATCAGACTCCGCCGGCGAAACAACAAGAGGTCGGCGTCACGGATCTGGCTGCGGGCCTGGGCATAGGGAACCAGAAGCCGGGCGGGCATAGGCGTATGCTCCGAAACCAATGGCGTTTGTTCCGTGGGGTCAGGCTGGGGCCGGGCCGCGGCAAACGACCCACGGCGGCTGGCCCTCGGACGGAGGGGTGCGATCCTCGGACGGCATCTGCCCGGTGATGGCCCGCATCTGGCGCCAGCGTCGCACTTCCTCGTACCGCCGCCGGTGCTCCTCGGTAAGTTGCAGGCCCAGCGGCTCGTCGCTGTCAGGCCATCGGGGGCGGCGCAGTCGCGCCAGGGCCTTGCGCGTTGCGCATGCCTGGCAGGGAAGAAACACCATGCCACCGCAGCCCGGGCAGCGGGCCGGCGGCCCCTCCCAGCGCACCTCCTCCAGCGGCTCGGCCGGCGGCCGGTCCCGCCGTTTGCCCTGGGCAATGGCCTGAACCGACCCCCGGCTGACGCCCAACTTTCGGGCGATGGCCCGCTGACTGAGTTGCCCTTCGGCAAGCAAACGGCGGACTTCCTCGACCAACGCGGGCTTGAGCATCGAAACCCTTTCGACCACTGGGTCAATACGGGGGCAAGGGCGGCTTTTCCCGCCCCAGAGGCGGGCCGACACGCGAGGCCTAGGCAAGGTCCGCCTCCGAGCCGCCGGCGGCGATCTTGCCGCGCTGTGCCGACCCGGCCCCGGGCCAATCGGGCGGGGCACGCAGGGCAAACAAAAAGCCCGCCGCGGGGAAGCCTCCCCACGACGGGCTCTTGCGATACCTGGCAGATGGCCGCAATCAGTGCGGCTTTGCGCGAAGGTAGCGGCCGACGCTGCCGAACCCCTGCCGGGCCCTACCGATACCCGTCAACCTCCGCCACCTTAGCCCAGGGCGTGGCCCAATTTCAAGTCGATTCCTTTGGCCCGGCCCCAGTGGCAGCCTGTTCCAACTCGGCCACGGCCCGCGCCAGCTCGTCCACTAGCCGATTGGATCCATTGGTCCGCAGGGCCTGGACCACCTTGCGATAGTACCAGAGGGTTCCGTCGCGGCCGCCGTGGAACCATGACCAGATCTTCTCGCCGCGGTCGCGCAGATCGATCAAAATGGAGCGGACGTTATCGAGTTTGTCGGCAGCCACCACGAGGCGGACCGAGGGCAGGGCTCGGCGGAGGCGGGCCAAGTACGCTTCCTTGCGCTGGCGCCAGGGCGGTTTGGGAGATTTGAGGGTGTCGCTGCAACCGGCGACGATCTTGGCCACGCGGGGCCCGTAGCGCCGGCGGATGTCGTCCAGGCGGGGCGGCCCTCCTTGGTCTTCCGCCGCATCGTGCAATAGCGCGGCGATGGCCTCGTCCTCATCCGCCCCATGCTCCAGGGCGATGCCGCACACGCGCATGAGATGCGAAAAATACGGCGCGCCAGAGCCTTTGCGGCGCTGGCGGGCATGGATTTTGGCCGTGTAGGCCACCGCACCGAAAAACCGATCTGTCAGTCGCATAACTTCATCCCGACATCCGCTGTCCAGTCCGCAGCCGCCACCGGGCTCGCAGGCCGGCGACCGGCATTCTTCTCAGCGCCTCCGACTACGCACTGCGTCCGGACCAAGCGAACGAATGCAAAGCGGCCATCCTCCGGTACTGTACAACCACTGTACACACTCCAAGCGCCCCGCGAAGAACTCATTGGGTAAGACTTTATGGTTGCCCCGCATCGCGTCAAGCCCCCAGCGCGCGATTTGTGGAGGTCTAAAGGGTCGGCGGGGCGCCGGCGCCGGGCCGGACCCTGCCGCTGGCCCACCCACCTCAGGGCGAGCCCCCTATGACCTCGCCGTTGACTTGGATTTCGACCGGCGCGGCCCCTGCCACGTCGGTCTCGACACGGATCTTGCCGCGGACATGCCCCGGCGTGTCGGTGGGCACAAACCGCATGGGCACGATATGCACCGTGCGGGCGTCGCCGGGCACGGTGAACTGGAACCGTTCGTCCGGGCCTGTGATGCGGAGGATGCGAAACGGCGTGCTTCCCCGGACCACCAAGGTCCGCACATGGGGCTGCCCGGAACGGACCACGAACACCAGCGACCCTGGACTGACAGAAAGCGCCGGGGTAACGTGCCCCTCCACCGAAATCGGCACCTGGGCCGCCCGGGGGTTGGGATCGTTGGTCTTCAGCACAAGCATGTCCTTGAAATACCCCGGGGGGGCGTCCTCCCCCACGCGGACGACTAGTTCGTAGTCCACGCGGGCTTGGGGCGTCTGGCCGATGCGCCCCAATTCGGTCACCTGGGCCGACAAATACGGGGCGGGGGAAACTACGGCCAGAACCTGCCAGTCCCGGCGCCCGGCATAGCTGACCGCTACCCGCCGGGTCACCGCCTGCCCCTGCGGTACGGAACCGAACCGCACCTCGCCGGGCTCGAACACCACATCGCTGCGGATGTAGCAGTACACGTGCAACTGGACTTCGGCCGGGAACGGCTTGTCGAACACCACCTTCAGCGTGGCCTCCTTGGGCCCCGAAAACCGCAGGGTATCCAGGGCGGCCACCAGCTCGGCCGTCTCGTAAGTCTTCAGCGTGGTTTTGGTCAATTGGGGGACGGTGCAGCCGCAGGTGGAGGTAACCGAGGCGATATGGACGTCTTCCAGATAGATGTTGTTGATAAGGAAGCGGTACTCGACCTTGGAGCCGCGGGCGACCACGCCGAAATCATGGCTGGTGGCGTTGAACATGGCTTTAGCCCACTCCTTGGCCGGCGCCAGCCGCGCGCTCACCAGGGCCACCATTGCCGCCGCAAGAACCGTCCGTCGCACAGCCGCACTCCTTTCTGGCTTGGCGGGAGGGTCCCGCCCCGGGGCCTATCCGATTCCCGCCGCCTGGCAGGCATACTTCAGCCCATCGACCGCCGTCTTTCCGTAAAAATCGCACCCGGTGTTCTGGGCCAGCATGTCGCTGGCTGCCGCTCCGCCCACCATGATCTTCACCCCGGGGCGCAGGCCCGCCTGGTGGATCGCCTCGACCGTATTGGCCACCGACTTGAAGCATGTGGTCAGCAGCAGGCTCATGCCTACCACGGCCGGCCGGTGCTTCTGGATAGCCTCGACGAACCGGGTGGGCGGCACGTCCACTCCCAGGTCCACCACCTCGAAGCCCGCCCCGCGGAGCATCATCACCACGATATCCTTGCCGATGTCGTGCACGTCGAACTGGACGGTCCCCATCACGGCGGTGGCCCGCGCCGGAACGTTCTGCCCCACCCCCAGGTGCGGTGCCAGCTCCGCCATCACCTGTTTCATGTTCATGCCGCCAAACATCAGGTCGGGCAAAAAACACTCTTCCCGGTTGAACCGGTCGCCCAGTTCAATCATGCCACGGTTGCACTCGGCCAGGATGTCCTGGGCCGAAACCCCGGCATCGAGCTTCTCGCGGACCAAGCGGAGGACGACCGCTTCGTTGCACAGGGCAAGCGCCTGCGCCAGATTCTCTTCCTGCGTCATGTAACGTTCCTTTGGCTGGATGAACCTTTCCCGCTGGTCGCAAAGGCGAGCGGCCGGGGCCGGCTCCGAAACCGCCAGCCGGCCCGACCTCCCCCAACAAAGGCCGCCGGGCGGTGGCCAGGCAACTCCCTAAAACGACAGCAGGATCTGCCAGATATACATGTAGCCCAAGGCGTCGATCTCTTCCCACACCCGCTTGACCAACTGCTTGTCGCCCGTGATGGGCGGAAGCTCCTTTTCTTTTTCCTCCCACGGGATGCAGGTCCCGGGCGGGCGCTTGGGCTGAGGCTTGGCGGTGGTCTCTTGGTTCATGGGTTCCCTCATGCAAAGCGTCGCACGGTGCAAGGCCCCGGCCAGCCGGGGCGGCCTAGGCGGAGACGCCCTGTGCCAGGGCCCGCCTGGTCATTCAATATTCGCCGTACTGGCGGGTGGCCTCGGTCATGGCCCGCAGGTTTTCCACACGCGTGTCGTCCTGCATAATCGCCGCGGCATCCATGATGTAGCCCCCGTCGCGGCCGAACAGCTCGATCAGCCGTTTGCAGCACTGCCGCACCTCGTCGGGTGTGCCGAAGGCCAACAGGTCGTTGGGCACGCCGCCGCTGATGCAGAACTTCTCCCCCAGAATGCGCTGGGCCTGTTCGGGGTCGGTCCGATCTACGTGGAAAATGATGCTCCGTTCGGGCAATTCGGCGATGTATTTCAAATTGCCGGTCCAGTCGCCCTCGGCGTAAAACAGCGTCTGTACGCCGTGCCGCCACAAGTCGATGATGATCTGCTTGAGGGTGGGCCAGTAGAACTTTTCGAACTGGGCCGGCGAAAGGAAGGGCACGCAGCCGCGGTGCATCCACAAGCCCACGGGCACGTTCCGATCAGGGTCCGCCC
>Ga0123519_10011439_pt1 | contig 13091 bp, 9 predicted proteins | sample YelNatPaOPRAMG02_FD_87396 | JGI IMG/M metagenome (GOLD analysis project Ga0123519, IMG submission 87396) | Hot spring microbial communities from Yellowstone National Park - Yellowstone National Park OP-RAMG-02 (version 2) | ecosystem: Environmental > Aquatic > Thermal springs > Hot (42-90C) ...
ATCTTCGTTATCGCCGAGGTGAGAGTGGTCTTCCCATGGTCGACATGACCGATGGTCCCGATATTCACATGCGTCTTGTTCCTTACAAACTTTTCCTTTGACATTATTGCCTCCTGATTAAAAAATTCCTTGATATTTTTTGATTATTTCATCTGCAAGCCCCTTTGGAAGTGGCTCGTAGTGAGAAAACTGCATTGTATATGTTCCTCTCCCCTGAGTCAATGACCTGAGATGAGTTGCATAACCAAATGTCTCCCTGATAGGTGTATGTGCCCTTATGACCTGATAATTCAATCTCATCTCCATTCCCTCTATGTGAGAACGTCTGCTATTCAAATCTTTCAATACATTACCCGAATACTCTTCCGGTGTTACAACCTCCATCTTCATTATTGGCTCGAGCAGAACGGGAGAGGCCTTGTTGAACGCATCTTGAAAAGCCATAGATGCAGCAATCTTAAAGGCGATCTCTGAGGAGTCGACCTCATGGAATGTCCCATCTACAACCCTTGCCTCTACATCTATTATTGGATAACCGGCGAGTATCCCGATGCTCATCTGCTCTCTAATTCCATCTTCTATTGCAGGTAGAAAATTCTTGGGGATAGCTCCCTCTCTAATAGCATTGACGAATTTAAAACCCTCTCCCCGTGGCAGTGGTACTACATCAAGGACCACATGTCCATACTGCCCTCTACCGCCCGTCTGTTTTATATACTTTCCCTCCCCTCTTGCCTCGGACAGGACGCTCTCTTTATACGCCACCATAGGCTTCCCGACATTCACATTTACCTTGAACTCTCTCTGAAGTCTATCGACGATAATCTCAAGGTGGAGTTCTCCCATACCCCAAATTAGCGTCTGCCCCGTCTCCTCATTTATCCTCGAACTGAATGTTGGATCCTCCAGCATCAATGCCTTTATGGCCGTCCCTAATTTGTCCTGATCAGCGCGGGTCTTTGGTTCTATTGCAACAGAGATAACTGGTTCCGGGATCTCTATATTCTCGAGGATGATTGGTGCCGTCTGATCACAGAGTGTATCACCGGTAGAGGTAAACTTCATCCCGAGTATTCCACCAATATCACCACACCAAATAGAATCTACCTCTTCTCTCTTATTGGCGTGAATCCTGACAAGACGGTTGATCTTTTCCTTCCGCTTCTTGGTAGAATTATAGACATGATCCCCACTTGCAATAGAGCCGGAATATACTCGTATGAAAGTAAGCTGTCCCACAAATGGGTCGTTCTGAATCTTGAACGCAAGAGCCGAGAATTTTTCCTTTGGGCTGGACTTCCTTGCAACCTCCTTACCGCTCTCGTCAACACCCTTGACCGGTGGGACATCGAGGGGGGAAGGCAGATAGTCCACAACCGCATCGAGGAGTGGCTGAACCCCTTTATTGCGAAATGCCGATCCCATAAAGACCGGCACAATCTTCATCTGTATGGTCCCTTTTCTGATGGCCTTCTTGATTAGGTTATTTGTTACATTGGTTGGGTTATTTACATATAGGTTTAGCAATTCCTCGTCAAACTCTGCCACGGCATCTATCAACTGCTGACGATACTTCTTTACATCGGACTGGAATTCGGCTGGGATATCCGAGATAACGACATTTGCACCAAGGCTATTTTCATCGAAGGTTATGAGTTTCTCCTCGATGAGATCTATAACCCCTTTGAAATTCTCCTCCCTTCCGAACGGGAGTTGCATAATTACAGGATTTGCCTTGAGTTTGGAGTATATCATATCGACCACTCTGAAATAATCACTCCCAACTCTGTCCATCTTGTTAACAAAGGCTATCTTTGGAACGCCATACTTGTCTGCCTGTCTCCATACCGTCTCAGATTGAGGCTCTACTCCACCCACACCACAAAAGACCGCCACTGCCCCATCCAATACCCTGAGGGACCTCTCCACCTCTATTGTGAAATCCACATGTCCCGGCGTATCGATGATGTTTACCTGATGACCCTTCCACATACAGGTCGTGGCCGCAGATGTAATAGTTATACCCCGCTCCTGCTCCTGAACCATCCAGTCCATCTGAGTCGTGCCTTCATCGACCTCACCAATCTTATAAGAAATTCCGGTGTAGTAAAGAATTCTCTCTGTAGTAGTGGTTTTACCGGCATCTATATGAGCCATAATGCCGATATTCCTGATTTTTTCGAGAGAATCACACTGATACATAGATTATCCTACCACCTGAAATGAGCAAATGCCTTGTTTGCCTCAGCCATCTTATGAGTATCGTCGCGCTTCTTGATAGTATTGCCCTTGTTGTTGTATGCATCGAGGAGCTCACCTGCGAGCTTCTCCGTCATTGTCTTCTCGCTCCTTGCCCTCGAAAAAGTGATTATCCATGTGAAGGCGAGCGCAACCCTTCTCTCCGAGGGTATCTCTGTCGGAACCTGATATGTCGCTCCTCCAACCCTTCTGGACTTTACCTCTACGAGCGGTTTTGCATTTTCGATGGCCTTCTTGAAGACCTTTACGGGGTCGTCATTGACCTTCTTGTGAAGGATCTCGAAGGCACCATAGCAAATCTTCTCTGCTATAGACTTCTTACCGTCCTTCATTATCTTGTTGATAAACTTTGCTACCAAAAGATCGTTGTATTTTGGATCCGGAAGAATTTCTCTCTTCTCTGCTTTTCCTTTTCTTGGCATCTCTATTCACCTCACTAAATTACTTGGGAACCTTTGCACCGTATTTTGACCTACCCTGCTTCCTGTTCTGCACACCCTGTGAATCGAGCGTCCCTCTGATTATATGATATCTTACGCCCGGTAAATCTTTGACTCTGCCGCCCCTGATCAATACTACTGAGTGCTCCTGCAAATTGTGTCCTACACCCGGTATATAAGCAGTAACCTCGAAGCCGTTGGACAATCTTACCCTTGCAATCTTTCTGATAGCTGAATTTGGCTTTTTAGGTGTAGCGGTAGCTACTCTTACACAGACGCCTCGTAATTGAGGTCTTCCCTGCAAGACCGGTGCGCCAGACTTGTACCTTGGTGGCCTTCTGCCTTTTCTGACTAACTGATTAATTGTAGGCATCAAAACACTCCTTTGTTTTATACACGCAATAATACCTCTCCTCAAAAGAGAGAAGGGGATTATAATGATACTTTTCCATTTGTCAAGTATATAATTTGGCTGTCATTTTATTTTCGAGACAGGCGCAGACAGAGATATATTCTCACATCTTAACTCTCCAACACCTATCTATCTGGATGCAAAAAACTCCAGAGTCAACCTTTGTGCTAACTCCAAATTCACCCATTTACAGATTCGATAACTTATGGCAACGGGAGACCATTACTAATCCTGATAGTATATGTGTCGCAGAGATATGGTGCGTTTGGATTCCTGTACACCCTGATAAAATAAACCCTCGAATTGTCATTGCAACAGTTTGTCGTAAAATTATTTGAAATACAGCTGACCGTGCAGGGATTCTCTCCCTCATAGGGACCACCCGGTACAACATCACCTCTGAAGTCAGTGCTGAATTCGAACACAGTATCATTGATGCACTTTACATTGGCGTTCGAACAATCATTCTCTCTTATCTCAATCTGATATGCATTATTCGGATTATTCAAAAAGTACACAGCAAAGTGAAAATTGTCCTTACCATCTCTTCTATCTGCATCTATATCATCCCTTGCCACCACCCTGTACCAATCCTCATCTGATGCTGGAACTATCTTTCCTGTAATATCTACAAATACCTGTGAACTATCAACAATTTCACTCGCAATCGCAAGTGCACCCTCACAGGTATTCCCCACCCCTTGCAAATCATTCGAATCAGCCTGACATTCACAGCCGGTCGAATAGTCTCCATCTACATCATAATACCCCGTGCTACAGGAGGATATCTTGCACTGACCATTATCACAAACTGTAGTAGCATAGGGCGGGGGAGGACAGAGAGTATTAATGTTCCCTTCGTCAGTCAGTCCATTACAGTCGTTGTCCTTCCCATCGCATATCTCCTTTGGATCAGCAGTCTTGACACACCCATATTCACATCCGTTCGAATTATCGGGGGCATTCAGATCCCCGTTCAGGTCATAGAAATCCTGCAGACAGGAATAGAGGCAGCCTGTGCCACAGGTACAACTACCACTGGTATTATTCCGCGCAGGACAGCAGGTCTTTCCCGCACCCGAGAGTGGGATCACTACCTCGAAATTGGACTTTCTATCGCTGTTCTTAATAGATATTGCCCCGGTCCTGACTGTTGGCTGTCCATTCTGCTGTGAACCAACAGAGGGGATAAATGTAGCATTTATAGAAATCTTCTGGGCGGAGTCGAGTGTGATTGGGAGATTAGGGATATTCGATAATACAAAATCCGAACTCGAACCTATTGTGAGCTCGATAGAAGAAATTACGAGCTGTCCAAATCCTGCATTGGAGATGTTGATCGTCTTTACATCCGACTGACAGTTCTGTAAAACATCATAGAGGACAGTCCCAAAATCTATGCTCGCATTATCCACGCTTATCGTAGGGTCTATTGCAAAGGCAGTAATAGGTATTGCTACATTGTCATTGCCTATTGAATCATTGGACTTGATTCTTAAATTCGTAGAGACAGTCTCGATTGATTTTGGGGCATATTTGACCGTAAATGTAATCGAACCGCCCGGTGTAACATTGAGCGGCGGGTTTACCGGCTGGTTATTCACAAGCAGAGATAGTGATGTTCCCGGATTCTCGATTGATGCCTCGGTTATTACGAGATTTACCTTTCCATCGTTCTTGGCAACAATCTGCTCTGTCTTCTCACTATTTACCTGAACTGTATCGAAATCTATTCTCTGCTTATCGAGTGTGATTTTGGGTCCCTGATAGTTACACTGTGCCTTAATCAGAATAGTAGTAGAACCATCATCAGGCGTAGTATCGTTGTCGATATCAGTGTCATTCGTCTGGAATGTTATCACCGATGCCTCGTCGAATTTGTCCTCATTGCATTTGAAAATGACCTCTATAAAATAGACCTCCGCTGGATTATCGTAAATTGGTGTCTTTACAGGGGTCTGGCTGTCGATATTATTGTAAATCTTCATCTCAAAGGTGTTGTTGGAGGATGTGGTCTTGGTAAGATAGAGTTTCGACACCTCCAAAATTGCCTCACCCGCCAGGTTGGTAAAATATATTCTCTTCTTTATCTCTTTCCCGGATTGGGCATTGCCAATATCTACGGTGTACTGATATGGATTTGCAGTTGGGGGCCATAGTTTCTTATTGAAGTCTTTTTCATCCACAATCGCGAAATCGGGGCTATCCTTATAAGAGGACACTATCGGAAGTTTGAACTGGGGTTTGGATTCGTCATTGGAAATAATAAGAATATTCCCCTTGTCCACGATTGCATCATCCTGACAGTATTTCACATTAACATCTATGGAATTACCCGCACTTATTGTCGCCGGAATAGATACGGGTATGTCGAGAGTAAATCTCGGCGGGAGTGGAGGTTCTGGATTGGTGCCTGACTCGAAGTCTATCATAGTAATTCTCAGATCTGCTGAACCCACATTCTGAACCTTGAAGGTCCTCTCTGCACACTGCCCAAATTTAACTGCCCCGAAGTTAATGACCTGAGGATCCACAAATAATACTGGCCTGTTCTTTTCTACACAGTTGTGCGAATTCAAGTCGCAGACTTTATTTGTGTCCTTACAATCTTCATCCCTATCACAATAGAATGAGACATCAGAGAGGGGCTCTACATCCTTCCCACCATCACCCGAAATCGCATCTACTACTTTTACACACTTTCCATTGATGCACTCTGTATCCGGCTCTACGCAGTCGAGATTGTTATTGCAAACCTGCCCACCATCCGGCTTTGCTTGAACGCAGATCTTCTTTACCGGGTCACACTCATACCCGCTCTTGCACTGTGCGCTATTGGTACATTTTTGTACAGATACATCCTGAGTGCCACCGTCCGGCTCATTATTTGCAGTCGGATTATCACTGCACCATAGAATAAATAGTACCACAAAAATTATTGATACACCTTGCAAAAAAGCATACTTTAACTTCTTCATTATCTCTCCTTTAAGTGCCATTAGTAACCTTCAATGTATAGCTGTTGCAACTCGCCGCAGCTCCTGTCCTTCTATAAACCTTGATATAATATGTAGCGGTATAATTATGGCAACAATTATTTACAAAGTCATTACTGATACAGCTTGCTGTACAGGGATTCTCACCCTCATTCTTACCATTCGAATCTACATCGCTTCTGAAATTGACTGTAAACCTATAATATACATCATCCGAACACACTTTATGATTATTGTCCACTACATCTTTATATACCTCTATCTGAAATTCACAGGCAGCAGGATTATTAGCATTACAACCTACAATCTCGACTATAAAATCAAAGTTGTTATATCCTACAGTAGCGACATCCTGAGCAACTACCTTATACCAATCCACATCACTCGTAGGGACAATATTTTTCCCTGTAACCTGAGTATACTGTTTTGCTGAATCTTGCAATGTTCCAAGGTCTATGGCTGTAGCTGTTGTATTCCCACTCCCGGCTATATCATCACTATCCTGTCTGCATTCGCAACCATCATTATAGTTCAAATTGATATCATAATAAGTACTGGAACAAGCCGTAATTTTACAGGTGGAGCTCTGACAGGCAACCGACTGGGCATATGGAGGTATATTGCAGATTGTACCACAATTCCCGCAGTTATTCACATCATTGGTTGTATTCGTCTCACAACCATCAGAATAGCCATTCTTACAATCCTTATAACCAGTATTGCAGGAGGCTATTCCACAGATGCTATTCTCACACTTTGCGGTCCCATTGGCAACCGAACACTTAAAGCTACTCCCGCAACCTCCACAATTATCTACACTGTTACTCGTATCTGTCTCGCAACCATCAGAAACATTACCATTACAATCCCTAAATGTCCCCAGACAATAGTCTATAACACAGGTTCTATTGACACACTTTGGCTGGGCATTATTTATCGTACAGATAAAATTGCAAAAGCCACAGTTATTTACATCATTCGAGAGATTCTTCTCGCATCCATTGCTGACTTTACCATCACAATCTGAATAGTCTCCAACACAACTATCTATTGCACACTGACCTGATACGCATTTGGGATTTGCATTGTCAATCATACATATAGCTCCACACTCACCACAATTAAGACTATCTCCAAAGATATATGTCTCACAACCGTTCGAATATATCCCATCACAATCCTTGAATCCGTTGTCACACTTATCAATCGCACAGAACCCATTATTGCATTTTGTAGTCGCATTTGGAGCAGAACAGGTCTTCCCACAACCACCACAGTTGTTTGCATCTGTATTCGTGTTTGTCTCACAACCATCTAAGTATCCATTCTTACAATCCTTATAGGGTGTATTACATCTATCGATTCCACAATTCCCGCTCTCACACTTTGGAACGCCATTCAGGACAGAGCATTTTAGCCCACAATTCCCACAATTATTTACATCTTTTTCAGTAGAAGTCTCACATCCCGTATTATACAACTTATCACAATCAGCCCAGAATTGATTACAACTCTGTATCTGACAGGTTCCATTGTTGCATACCGGTGTACCGTTACTGACTACGCATGGGTTATTGCAATGTCCACAATGCTCAAGCGAAGTATTGATATTCGCCTCGCATCTATCGCTCATATCATTATTACAATCAGAAAAACCGTTCGGGCAGGCAAACCCTATTCCGCTCAAATTCAAATACTTAATCTGATTGTCCTTATCACTGCTCTTGATCTCAAGGGCACCCTTTATTGCCTGCGGATCAGAGGAGACCGAGGGCTTGAATTTTACTCCAAATGTCAGAGTCTCCTGTCCATCCCCTTTCAAGAGGACAGGAAATTGTTGGGGCAGGTTAGTAATTATGAAATCAGCGCTCGACCCAATAGTAAGCCCAATCGAATTGATAGACAGATTGCCTTTGCCAGAATTATAAATACTCAGGCTCACCTCTTTGGATTCCTTCCCAACCTCTACAATCCCAAAATCTATATCTTGATCAGGATTCAATACAAGATTGGGATCGGTGCCCATACCATACAACTTCACCTCAATATTCGGGTTGTTTGGATCGTTGCTCTTTACTACTATCTTGTTGAATTGATTACCCTGATTGAGCGGTGTAAACTTGACCTTCACCTCTATACACGCACCACCCAAGATAGTCCCACCTAATTTTGATGGAGAGATCGAAAAATCTGTATTCGGATTATCCAGACCGGAGGTCCCATCTATAACAAGATTGTCTTCCCCAGTATTGCAGATATTGAATAGATCTTCAGAGGATAGTCCAACCTGTACCTCGCCAAAATTCATCTCCGTCTTATCGACATTTATCCCCGGTGGAACATACCCCGCCTGTCCAACTATATTTATGATAAGTTCACCATTATCCTCGATGGAATCGTTGTTAATATCACTGTCATTCGTAACTATTGTAACTCTCGTCAACTCCTGAGCCTCTTTTGTAGATGGCACATACTTTATATACATATCTATCATCTCTTTGGCACTCATATATATTGGAGGGATGTACTTGGTATTCGGGTCTATCATAGACCTCAACTCCACATCTATTTTATTCTTGCTCATCTGAACGATATTTGTGCTCTTTATTGCGAGAATACTCCCATCACTGTCATTTAAAAACGATACCATCAAATCTTTGGTATTCCCAATAGGGATATTTCCAAGATTTATAGTATATGTGTTCTGAGAGGTGGCTTCCGGATAGAGAGTCTTTGGAGGATTGGTCGACCTGTCCACTATCTTGAGGTCCGGAGGACCCTTATATGTACTGAATAAAAACACCTTGACTTGAGGTTGTGTAATATCAGAACTATTTATGACGAGAAACCCATTGTCGGGATCTGCATCATCCTGCCTATACAATACATCGATATTCAATGTATCATTTGGTGAGAGTGTAGCAGGGATATTCTTGTCAGTTACCCTCGTAAATCTTGGATGATCTGGATCCGGATTAGTATTGGTCTCGAAATCAACAACATAGATCGTAAGTGGACCGTTCCCGATATTGGTAACAATTACAGTCCGTTTTACCTCCTGCCCAAATCCGGCAGCACCAAAAGAGACCTTGTCTGGCTCCACCTTTATCCTGCCGCCCGGGATACAGCTGTGTGTCTCAATATTGCAGACAAAACCTTGAGGACATTCAGAGTTGTAATTACAATATACAGACTCGACAGGTGTAATGTCTGTTGGAATCTCCTCTCCTGCATCAACTGCCTTCTTCTGACATACGGAGTTGACACATTCCTCATCTGCACTGCAATCGCTATTATTCCTACAAGACTGTACCCCACCCGCATCTACCTTTGTACAGAAGTTATTTATGCACTTTTCTCCCACACCACACTGTGCAGAATTCTTACAGGTCTTCTGATTCTCCCCGGTGTCGGGTAGAATAGAAGATATATCTCCACCACAATAGGAAAAGACAGATATAGTTCCGATTATCAGGCCGATAAAAGAAACAATTATTAGAGCCTTGTTCTGCATGGCAGGCCTCCTTGATTATAAGGCTTACAAATATATTATATAAAATTATTATTTGTAATGCAATGTATTTTATCGTTGCTATGTAAAGATTTAGTTATCAGGGATATTTTCGCCAGGTGCAATGGATATGTGATTAAGTGAAAAGTTTGTAAGTAAAATTCCCCTCTCGTAGAGGGGTGGCTGTCGAAGACAGACGGGGTGTGCTAATTCCCTTCTAATAGAGGGCTGGCAATTAAAATAAATCAATGGGTGGGTAATTGTTGGAAATCATCCATAGAGACAAACCTTACATCTTAACTCTATAAACTTTCAAAATCTATAAACTTTTTCGACAGCAATGATTGCCCTATGTAACTGAATGATTACATTGTTGTTGTTAATTTATCCTCTATTGGATTTTAATAAATCAGGCAGTATCGGGTCTCTTACACCTGCCCCGGAAAATCCATTCATCCGCAATATACAGGATTCGCATTTCATACAGGGCACCTCATTGGATTCATAACAGGACCATGTGTACTGGTATGGCACTCCCAGCCTCAAACCAGTTGCAACAATTTCTGATTTCGTCATTCTGACAAGAGGTGCAATAATGGAAATATTATTATTTTTTGTTCCATCCCTTACCGCTGCCTCAAACTTCTTGATGAAACCCTCCTTGCAATCTGGATACCCGGATGAGTCCTCCTCGACTACACCTATATAAATATATCTTGCGCTGTTTCTATCCGCAATCGCAGAGACGATCGAAAGCATTATACCATTTCTAAAAGGTACATATGTAGAAGGTATCTCCCCTTTTTTGAACTTTGCAACAGGAACAGGTCTTGCGCCCTTGAAGAGAGAAGAACCACCAATCTTACTCAAGAAATCCATATCGATAATTATCTTCTTCGAGACCCCATAATGTCTACACAACCTATTGAAACACCAGAGCTCTCTCTCCTCTGTCCTCTGATGATAATTGAAATGAACGGCAATTATACTATGCCTCTCTGAAGCGATTGCCAGAGTAGTTGCCGAATCCATCCCCCCAGACAACAACACAACTGCCTTATCTACCCTTTTCATCTCCCCATATCCACCTGTGAAGATTAGGATTGAATTTCACACTCATATGCGATTCGAGTATCCAGATAGCAAGTTCATTCGGAGCCACAATTTTAGAGGCGGGCGAGAAATACACATTCTCCGTCTTAGACAATATACTGTGCTCCTTGATTATGTTTACTGCCCATACAAAGTCCCTCTGGGAAGCTATTACAAACTTTATACAATCCTCTCTTTTAATATATTTCAGATTTTCGAATCTGTTAAAATCGGCATAACCGCTGTCAGGCGTTTTGATATCCATTACAATTATTGCATCTTTACAATAGGCAGAGACATCCAGACTACCATTCGTCTCTATCGAGAGGAGATACCCGTCCCTTACCAACTCATTCGACAATTCGAGGGATTCCTTCTGCATAAGAGGTTCTCCGCCGGTGAGCATCACATACTTCCAATCCAGCTGTTTTACTCTCTGTACAATCTCTTCGATCTTCATCTCCTTGCCATATTCAAGTGCATATTTCGTATCGCAGTAAGAACAGTTAAGATTACACCCCGCTACTCGTATTATTGTAGTTGGATTCCCTGCCAGATAGGTCTCGCCCTGAATACTCTGATATATCTCACAGATCCTCATCTCACTCCTCGTATCTACAACAGGAATCCTCGGATTCCCAGATAGTAATTGCCAGTTTCTTTACCCCAAACTCCGAGAGCTTCTTCTTTGCCTCATCATAAATAATTCTTGCTATATTCTCTGTAGTTGGGTTGATAGAGAAGAAGAGAGGTAGTCTATTGAGTTCTGTATGGTCGAATGGATCCATAATCTCACTCAATACCCGTTTCATATCTTTGTAATCCATTCCCATACCTGTCCCATCCAGCCTATCGAAACCCAATTCCATCTCAACTGCCCAGTTGTGTCCGTGAAGTGCCTCACACTTACCCTTATAACCCCTCAGATAATGGGCTGCAGAAAAATAATCCTTTACCTTCAAATAATACATAGACCAACTCCTCAAACACTCTTCTCTATACTACATTCCACGAAATTTTCAACCACATTGATCTCTGGATAGCCACTCCTCGCATCGATCATCAGATGAGGTGAAAAATTATATCCCCAGACGAGAGGGTCGGCATTTACAAATATTCCGCAGGTGGGAACACAAGCGGCAACCGAGAGATGCAAGACGCCGGTATTACCTGTTATGCAACAACTACTCATTTGAAGAAGTCTTATCAACTCATCAAGCGAGGGTGAGGCAAAAATTCCCACTCTATCACCAAAAGAGGCTTTTACTGAATCGATCCTCTCGAGAGAATCCCTTCCAGATACCACCGCCACTCTATAGTTCTTTTCGATGAGTCTTGCAGTGATACCCTTTATGAAATCGATGTTCAGGAGATGGTCTCTCTTCCTTGCATCTAAGAATATCAGTGCATCATAACTCTTCCCGTCTATTCCCCTATTAATCTTCAATCCATTATCAAAAGCCAGATCTACTCCTGTAATAGTCCTTGCAAGTTGGTACTTCGAGAGCGGCTCTGAATTGGTATTTACATCGACCAAAATATTTACAAAAGGATTGAAATCCCTCTGTCGTATAGCCGCCTTGAATCCTGCCCTCGATAACCCAAGCAATATATAAGATGTAAGAGAGGGCGGATAGATCTTGCCACCCAAGACAGCAAGATCATACTTCTTGCTCGAATATCTGTATAAGAAAGATATGAAGCGAAAGATATTCCCGAAAATATCCCTCTTCTCGAAGAATATAAATTCATCGCAACCTATATACTTAGCCAACCCCTCATACCTTTTACACATCAAGAATGTAATTCTTGAATTATGATATACCTTTCTAAGATGATTTATCAATGGCAGCGTGAGAATTATCTCCCCCAACCTCTCATCTGTGCGGATTATGAGAATATTCGATGGGGTTGAAGGTAAAGAATTAGTCAGCTTCCCTCTTCTGAAAATCAGATTCAATATACTCATCAAAACTCGCTTAAGCATCTATAATTACCTTTTAACCAACCAGACGATATAGAATTATTCTCTTTTAGCAACATTTTCAACATAATTGAATTGAAAGAGTTTTCAGCGATTATATTGAAAATATGATTATACCTCTATTCACCTCAAACCATCCCTGCTCATTATAAAACTCTGTCTTCCAATATACCACCTATGCAACTGGCATATCTTGAAGCCACGCATACTCCCTCAACCTGTACACCCCCTTATCCCCACCATCATTATTTGGTTCTTCTCCATTTTAGTTGCAACTTACAAGCCTATTTCTGGTTATTAGAGAATAGTATTTCCCTCTGATATTCACATAAATCTCAAGGTATTTGTATCTGTTTATATAGTAACTCATAAAAACTATAAAATTGCTTAATATTGA
>Ga0123519_10011442_pt1 | contig 13089 bp, 5 predicted proteins | sample YelNatPaOPRAMG02_FD_87396 | JGI IMG/M metagenome (GOLD analysis project Ga0123519, IMG submission 87396) | Hot spring microbial communities from Yellowstone National Park - Yellowstone National Park OP-RAMG-02 (version 2) | ecosystem: Environmental > Aquatic > Thermal springs > Hot (42-90C) ...
GCAATGGGCGTATGACCTTTACGTGGGTAGCACAGAGGGTAAATATCCTCTGGTTCCATGGTTATCACACTCATATTTCACTCCTCAAGAGTTTGCCACCATCATGTCCAACTTAAAAGCTATTGGAATTGATGGTTGGATTTTGCTCCTCTACAATGGACCAGGAGCAGAATATCTTCCACAAGAATATAAACAAACATATCCCGACATAAGACCTTATTTGGCTGCTTTGCATGAAGCAGGATTAATGCAGCCTATTTGGGCAATACAAAACTTCACTATGGTAATAAACGGTAACAATGCAACAATTTCATGGACAACAACGGTACCAACAAATGCTACAATAGAATACTTGAACGGAAAAATATTCTATGCAACAACATCACTATACGAAAATGCTCTATACTATAAGGATGTTAACTATAATGGAACAAACTCGATAAAGATCTATAATTCAACACAGTCAACTATTCATTCTTTTACTCTTCCTATTGGAACAATAAAAGAATTTAGGGTTCAGAGCATTGATTCAAACAATACTAAGATAACAAGTCAGCCAATATCTTTTTCAGATTTATTAAATCTTTCTGTAAACGGAAAAATAGAGCCAAGGATAAACATTACTTTTCAAACTTTTTATAAAGGAATAAATGTTTCTTATGTTACTTCTACTGATTCAGAAGGAAATTATAGGTTATACCTAATGCCTTCTGTTTATGAGATTTTGTATACTACAGATAACTTTTGGTTGAAGCAAGTTTCAACAAGCGTTTATTCTAATGATTATAACAAGCTAAATAGCTTAAAATTCTATCCTGAAAAAACTTCTTTGACTTTTGATGTTAATAACAATCAAACTGTTCAAGTTTATAGTGAGAAAAAGCCTTTAAGGGTTTTGAAAAATTCGTTTTATTTGGAAGAGCGTAGCTCTTTAGAGGATTTGCTAAATAGCTATGGATGGTTTTATAATGAAAGTGAAAAGGTTTTGTACATAAAATTTAGCAGCTAGTTAATTCTTATAATAAAAAAGAAAATTTTATATTATGAAGAAACTGTTGATTTTGATTCTAATATCTATAGCGATTATTTGTTTATTTGCTCATAATACTACCGCACAAACGATGGTTACTATTTCAGGTAGATTAAAAGACAAATATAACAACTCCATTCAAGCTATGATAATTACTTACGAGCAAGGAACTAGTAATATAATAAATTCAATCCAAACCAATTCAACAGGAGATTATTTTTTTTCACTTCCAGGAGGAATTTATGATATTCAGATTAACTTAACCAGCTTTTCAATTTCTAATTACTCTATAAAATTACTTTCTGTTAATTTAACGGAAGATATAAAAGACTTAATAAGGTATGTAAATTATGAAGGAGGAAAAGTATTCTTTGCCTTAGATCCAAATTATTCAAAAAAAGTTGAAGTGTATAGCATAAAAAAACCTTTAGGAGTAAAGTTAAACGGAATCAAAATTCCTTCTTGGTATTACAATGAAACTAGTAAAATCTTAACTATAAACATAATAGAAAAAATGGCTTTACCTTTGCATGTAGATGGTAAGTACATAAAAGATTCTTTCAATAATACTGTTTACTTAAGGGGTGTCTGGACTGGCTGGTTCTTAGATACATCAACTGGATGGTTTGACCTTAATTACAGAAAATGGAATGAAACTGCTGTTAGGATTATCTTTCAGAAACTGCATGATGAATGGGGAGTTAATGTTATCAATTTCTTTATTTGGGGTGATTGGTGGCTCGAAAACAAAGCAATAACTCTTAAGGGAGAAACAACTGAAATAGGTTTAAGAGACGCTGTCAAAAGAACGGTAGAGATAGCAGCTGAATATGGGATATATGTGCAAGTTCGGCTGTATGCACCAACACGTGCAGAAAACAGAAGAGAAGGTTTCCCATTTCAACCAACCTATAACTGGACCGTTCAAGATTTCGTTAACTTTTGGGTAAATGTTTCGCTCACACTGAAGAATTATCCAAACGTTATTTACTGTCTATTTGATGAACCAACGACTCCTTCAGGATACACAATTTGGGATTACTTCAATGCTTGCAACCAAACTATAAATGCGATTCGCGCTAATGGAGACGACAATATAATCTTAATTCACTGGTCATATTGTGATAGCAGAGTTAAGTATGTTAAACTATGGATTGACGCAGGATACCCGACTCACAACATTGTTTTCTCCAAACACATTTACCGTTATCATGGGACATTCGACGGCAATCCAAACTCGCCCGTTGACATCGAATACATTAAAGCCAAACTTAACTACACAGATTTTAATGAAAACTATGGTTACAAGTATATAATGGATACTTATAATGTTCCTATATGGGTCAGCGCCATCGGAGCTTATAATGGAGCAACGGACGACAGTGAATACGTTTATCTCTGGAACACTCTTGAAGTGCTTAATGAATGGGAAATAGGTTATGTGCTTTATAACTGTGGAAGAACGAATACAATATGGACAGGTCTCCAAAACCCGGAGGGAGAACTTTGGAGCGTCCCTAACAGAATTGGGCAAGCTCTCATTGACGCTATCAAAGGAATTCCGCCTCCACCCACATACACATTAACAATCAATTCTAGCCCATTAACGAAAATTCGCTTCAGTTTGAATGAACAAACGAAGCAAACACCATATACCAGTGGGTTATTTGGTGGCACCTATAACATTAGCGTTCCTCAAATTGTACATAACTATACCCATCATCCAGTATTTGGAAACACAGAGATCGAAATGACAGGCGGATATAGTATCTATCTGCATACTGCTGGCCCATTTACAATAAACGAAAGCGTAAATGTTTCTGTGATAAATTATTACGCAGCAAAACCGGGAAAAGTCAAACTCGCCATATATAATGCTAGCTATTACTCAATACAAGGCTGGCCTGACATGTATCATCCTACTAACTTAATTGTTCAAAGTTCTGAGTATCAATGTGAGTCCACAGGTTGGCATTCGATACCAATACCGCAAACCACACTTCAACCAGGAACTTACTTTATAGTGATTAAAATTGATACGAACGGAATGCTCGGAGGCGTCGAAGTTCCATGGACTGGACAATACATAACAAGTGATTATTCAGAGCCATTTCCGAATCCATTTGGACAACCTGAGTGGGTAGAAGCATTTAAGATAGCGGTTTATGTTCCCATTTCGCCAATGGAAGTTTACAATTACACTTTTAAACAGTGGGGTGACGGTTTGACCAACTCCGAAAGGACTATAAATTTAACAACCAATACTGTGTTAATAGCAACTTATGAATTATCAGGTTAAGGAAAATAATAAAAGAGTTAAATTAAACAAGGAAATTTTCTTTGAGGAGTAAAACAGACTGAACAATATTCAAATTATAATGAATTATCTAAGCTCTCTTCCATTTCTGGTGTTTCTTCTGAAAGAACTGATGATGAATTCTTTGATTTGTATTAAGAAATAAATTTTATTGTTTTAAGCGAAAGTTGAGTAATATAAAAAGAAAATTGTATAAATAGTAATTATGAAGAAATTGCTAGTTTTGATTTTTGTTTTAGTTGGAATTCTTTTTTTAATTAAACCAGTAAAAGCAATAAGCAAATTGCATGTTGAAGGAAGGTGGATAAAAAATGAGACTAATCATACAATTTTTCTAAGAGGAGTTAACAAAGCTGAGTTTGTAGACGATTGCGATGGTATTTGGATGGGTAGTACTAAGTGGAAGGATGAGAACGTAAAAGCTGAATTGGAAGCTATGAAAAGTTGGGGGATAAATGTTATTCGTGCTCATCTTTCTATTGAGTTATGGAAGTATGATATTGGTCCAAATACGAATACTATAGAACATCCTATATTAAGACAAGGTACCAACTCTTGGAGCGATGTCTGCTCTATTTCAACAAGAGAAGCAATAAAAAGACTTCTGAACTTTGCTGCAGAAAAAGATATTTATGTAATATTGGATCCCTATAGTGTAAGATGTTATTGGACCAATGGAGACCAAGACCCATTACCTTTTCCTCCTTATCAAACAAGTCCTAATGCTTCTGAAGTAATAACGAATGTAAGTGATTTTGTTGAGTGGTGGCGAAGTGTAGCTCGAGAGTTAAAAGATTATCCTAATGTAATTTTTGAATTGTGGAACGAACCTCACTCATCTAACGCTTTTCAAGAATGGTTAAATGCATCACAACAGGCTATTAACGCGATAAGAGAAGAAGGTGCAACTCAACCGATCATATTTCAATGGCAAATGGGTATTTATTGTAATGTTTATGAGGATGAAGAAGGAAATCCATTTGCTAGATGGGGAGAACACTTGCATAATTGGTTAGAAGCAGCAATTGCAAACTTAACCGACCCAGCTAAAAACCTAATTTTCAGTACGCATATTTACAGGCTCTACGGAGGTTTAGGAATATATGTTTCAGAAGATACAAAACAGAAATACAATTCTTCCTGGCCTTATATTTATGATCATATCAAAGTAGCTCTTGATTATCAAGGAATTAAGTGGGCTGGCGATGATTTAAACGTACCTTTGATAATTGGTGAAATTGGTGCAGATACTGCATGGACAGAAGAAGAGTACCAGCATGAAATGACGGCTTGGAAAAATACCTTAAAAATTTTCAATGAATGGGGAATACATTATGTAGCCTTTTGGTGGAGAAACATCGGTATATTTCCGTTATTAGAAAATTATCCTGGTGTTCCAACCGAATCTGGACAAATTTTAATAGATAGCATTACTCCACCAATTACAGGAAGGTTAATCGATAAGTATAATAATCTGATACAAGCAAACATAACAGTTTATCAGCAAGGAACAGATGTTTTAGTTAATAAAAATCAGACAAATTCTACAGGAAATTATGAAGTAAGAGTTTTCCCAGGCATATATGACATTAAATTTGATATTTTATCGATTCCGAATTTCTTCATTAGATTAATTTCTGTGCCTGTATTTTCTAAATCGCAGAATTTAATTAACTATATAACAAGTTTTGATAACAAACTATCATTCGTTACTAATATAGAAAAAAATCAAACCATTCAATTACAAATCAACAAGCCGAGTAGGATTCTATTGAATAATTCAGAAATGCCTAATGTTACTTCTCTTCATGAACTTAAGAATAATAGCTGGTATTATGATGCTTTAACTAACAAATTGTATTTAAGAATAAGTTCAGACCTTAAGATGGATTGTATCTATGAGTGCTGCAGAAACGAGGAAAGATATTACGATAAATTATGTGAAGATCCAAGCTACTATTGCGAAAATAGAGTTTGTAAGCCTAAATCTAATTGTCCATTTGAATGTTGTGAAAATGAAGAGAAGTATCTTAATAAATCTTGTCCTTCAGAAACCTATTGTTCTAATCGTACCTGCTTGTCTATTTATGTTTTTAAGGATGATTTTGAAAGCGGAAATCTTAACAAGTGGAATGTTACTGCAGATACAGGTTGTTTTGCAACTGTTGTAAACGATATGAAATATAGCGGCTCTTACAGCGCAAAGCTTCATCTTCAAGGTTCTGATAAATCAGTAAGGATTGAAAAAAGTGGTATAGGACCTTTTGGAACGAGCTTTTCAAAATTTTACGTTCGTTTTAATTCCACTCCTCCAATTAATAGAAGATGGGCGATATTAAGCTTAAGAACAACCTTATATCACCCTATACTTTGGGTTTGGAATGAAGACGGAAATTTAAAATGGGTTTTAAGCTACCAAACTGATGGTGCTGACAGATATTATTTAAATGTTACTTCGCTTCTACCTCAAGCTAACAAATGGTATTCTGTTCAAATAAAATGGAATTCTGGGACTAATAGAGATGGTGAAATAAGAATTTACATAGATGATATAGAAAGAGCTAATGCAACTAGCTTAGATATAGATAGTTCTAAGCTAACTGGAATTTGGCTTGAAGGCTATAGCTATACAGATAATCCTAATGTTGACATCTATTTTGATGATGTTGCTATTTCAAATGTAACATACATTAAGTAAATTGATTTAAATTAAATTTCACAACATAATATTATGAAGAAATTACTAATTCTAGCTCTATTTTTCCTTATTATATTTTTTCTTTATACTGATGAAGCGGAAGCTATAACTAATAGGAGCGAAATAAGAGGTTTATGCCCGACAGATAAAATTACCGATTGGGATGCTTTTCTTCAAACAGCTAAGGATTACAATTTTAACCTAATAGTTCCAGGTTGTGTATGGCTTTATGGGGCAATGTACCCAAGCAAATATGCTTATCAATTTTATGGTACTCCGCCTTCAAGAGACGAGCTTGCCTTAGCTTTACAAGCTGCTCATTCTAGGGGAATAGAAGTCCATTGTCTAATGCTTGTATTTTTTATATGGAGAGGATTTCCAAAAGGTTTGCCTATACCAGAAGATTGGAAAGCAGTAAATTGTAACAATCAAACAGTTAACTGGGCAGATCCTTGTCATCCAAAAGTTAGAGAGCTTATAAAAAATTTGACAATAGAGTTAGCTACAAATTATGATATAGATGGGTTTATGTTTGATTATATAAGATATGATGAGACTGGATATTCTAGCCAGGAATCTTATTCTCAGTATTGCAAAGAATGGTTTGAAAATGATACTGGAATAAAAGTAACAAATTGGCCTACTGATGTTTGCGAAGGAGGAGCTTATCATAGGCAGTGGATGGAATGGAGAGTAACCCCTATAACCAAAATGGTTGAAGATGTTAGAAATTGGATGCTGGCTATTAAACCTAATCTAGAATTTTCAGCAGCAGTTTTTCCTATATTTTCTAGAAATGCTTATGCCTACTGGCGTTGGGACATAGGACAAGATACTGCAAACTGGATAGGAAAAAATTATTTGGATATGGTAAATCCGATGGGCTACACAACTAGTATTTCAGATTACAAGACTTATATCTCGAACAGTACAAGATACTTCATTGGAACAAAAGAAGGAAAAATACCGCTAGTACAATGGACAACTACAGATGCGCTAAAAAAGGATGCTACTCCTGAGGTTATAAAATCTCTTGCAGAAGCTTGTAGGGAAGTTGGTTGCGATGGTTGGATTTATTGGGGATATGGAGGTCCAGGTAGTCCAACTTCACAAGCTTCTGATCTAAGAGCTGCACTTCAACTTATAAATCTTCCTGAGACTTTTTCTTTAGGAAGTGTAAAAGCATTTCCTACTTCTACAGAAGTAACAATAGCTTGGATTACTGATAAACCAACAACAAGCAAGGTAGAATATAGTTCTTCACCCTTATTTATTCCAAACTATACTTCAGGCTCCTGGGGAAGTGGTTTTCCCTATTGGGATATAATTTATCAACCTGGAATTGTAATAGGAGATAATTCGAACGTTACTACCCATTCCATAACTCTAACTAATTTGCAAGAAGGAACAACTTATTATTTCAGGATACAAAGTCAAGGAGATTCTGGAATAGTTACTAGTAAAGTTTACAATTTTACTACTGGTACTGGGAGTTATCCTATAACTATAAGTGGAAGGATAACTGATTCATAAAATGGATTGCCAGTAAAAGCTATTGTTTCTTGCAATAGTTATGGAAGTGTTTCTGATAGCAATGGAAATTATGCTATAAGATTAAAGTCTTCTGGTTCTTGTGAGCTTACTGCTGAAAGCTTTGGTTATAAAACCAAAAAAATACCTATAAGCTTTTCTGGAAGCATAAATCAGGATATAGTATTAGAATCAGTAAAAGCAAGCTTAGAAGGAAGGATAACGAATAAGACTAATGATCCTGTAAATGCAGAAATAAAAGCTTATAGGCAAGGAAACTTAGTTTCTTCAACTCAAACAGATTCGCAGGGAAATTATAACTTACAATTAAGGCTTGGAAGTTATGACGTAGAATTTAGCGTTCCAAACTTTTTAACGAACTTTTACTTAAGGTTCCCTTCTTTGAGCATTCTTTCAAACATAAAGGATAAAGTTAGGGGAATTACTGTCGAAGCTAATAAAATTTCTTTTATTGCTGATATAAAAACAAATGAAATAATAGAGATTAATTCGGAGTTAAAACCCAAAAAAGTATTTTATAATGGGACAGAAATTGGAAGTGCATCTTCTCTTTCAAGCTTAAAGCCAAACCAATGGTTTTATGATTCTGCTAATAAAAAAATTTACGTTAAGCTAGATCCTTATCCAAAAACTGATTGCATATTTGAATGTTGTAAGAATGAAAGTGGTTATTATGATAAGAATTGTTCTTCAAGCTATACTGTGAAAATAGAGTTTGTAAGCCTAAAACTAATTGTCCTTTTGAGTGTTGTGTGAATGAAGAAATTTATCTTGATAAGTTATGCTCTTCACCATACAAATGTTTTGATCGCAAGTGTGTGGATATTACAGGATATTGGAAGTTTGATGAAGGCTCTGGTTCTATAGCATACGACTCTTCTAGACTTGGAAATAACGGAACAGTTTATGGAGCTACATGGACTACTGATTGTATTTCTGGTTATTGTTTGAATTTTGATGGGAAAGATGATAGAGTTAACGTTCCACATTCAAACTCTTTGAATTTTGAGGGAGATTTTACCCTTGAGGCTTGGGTTAAACCACTGGGACCTTGGACAGGGGGTTTTCCAGGAGTGATAGCTAAATATTATCCTACAGGTTATTTGCTTGGAATCGAAAATTCTACTAAAAAATGGGCATTTCTCCTAAAAAGTGCAGAATCTGGCTGGATGACAATTCATTCTGATTCAGAAGTGGAATTCGGTAAGTGGGTGCATATAGTTGCTTTGAGAGAAAATGGAAAGATGAAGATGTACATAAATGGAACTTTACAAGCCGAAACAGCTACTCATAATTATCCCCTCGTCCCAACAAATAGATTTGAAATTGGAACATGGGATAATCTTCGCTTTTTCAACGGCACAATAGATGAGGTTAGAGTTTATCAAAGAGCTTTGACAGAACAGGAAATATTTAAACACTCTCACCCTAGCTATCCTGAATGCTCAGACGGCACACCTTACGGCCTTTGCTCAGAAACAAAACCATTGTACTGCGATAATGGAAATTTAGTTAACAATTGTTCCTATTGTGGTTGTCCTTCTGAGAAAGCTTGTAATTTAGCTGACAACAAATGTTATTCTATGCAGCCTACAATTAAAACTTTTGGAAAAACTGATGTAGGTGCAAATGGTTGGGCTTTAGGAGCAAACAATATTACTGGATGTAAATTTAATCTTCCAGAAACTGGAGCTCTTAGAAGTGTTAGTGTTTATTTCTATTCTGGCTCAGGTGATAACTATAAGGTAGCTGTATACGATTCAGAAGGCAATTTAAAAGCTTTTACAGGGCAAAGAACTTGGCTTTATGGTAAAGAATGGGGATGGGAAACTTTTAATTTTTCTTTGCCTATTCTATTGCCAGCTGGGGATTATTATCTCACTTTTTGGGGTGATGGGGGCTTTATAGTGAAGTACGGTAGTAGTCTAACAAATCAAACTTTTATAAATACTTCTATTCCCTATAATAACTTTCCTGCTCGATTAGTCAAAGAAAAAGAGTATAATTACAACATAAGTATATATGCAAATTATTCTCCTGTATGAAACATCAGACTCGCTATTATTGCTACACGCCTATATATCCTCATCCATTAAGTTTTTAGCAAACTTTCTAGCCTCGTTACAGGAATTTTCAAAAAATTCCTAATTTTTAATTTTCTTTTTGATTGTAGCATGAACTAACTAATAGTAGCCTTTAAAAATAAACTTTGAGTGACCCCTTTTAAAATATGAAAACAAAAATTTATTTATGAACAAGTTGGTAATCCTTATTTTTCTCTTAGGCCTCCTCACGATAAAATTAGTAAATGCCCAAGATAACATTCCTCCTTCAGCTATAACAGATTTAAAAGTTTATAGAACTTTTTATCATTCTTCTAACAAGCTAATTCTAGAATTCACAGCTCCTGGTGATGATGGCAATGTTGGAACTGCTAGTGAATATGATATAAGATATTCGCTTGAACCAATAAACGAGAGCAATTGGAATTCGGCAGTCAAAGCTAATATAAGTATTACTCCTTCTCTTGCTGGAACTAAAGAAAGAATTTTAATCGAAAATTTGAACAATAATACTAACTATTACTTTGCTGTGAAAGCTAAAGATGAGAACAACAATTGGAGTGAATTAAGCAATGTAGCTAACGGAAGCACTTTACCGGCTGTTTTAGCAAACAATGGTTCAGCAAAAGCCATACAAGAAGCTGTAAATAAGATTGTAGCTTTAGGAGGAATAGGAGATGTTTTCATTCCTGAAGGTGTGTGGGATTTTTTAGAACCTGGAGAACAATGGGTAAGCGTTAATGTTCCTGCAGGAATAAGTATCTATGGAGCTCCTACCGAAAAGGATGAAAGAGGGCAAGTAAAAGAATGGAAAACCGTGCTTCGCTTAACATGGGATGCTGGAACTAATGGCTCTGTTTGGTTTACATTTACCGGTAATGCTGATCCTAAAAAACCTTCAAGGTTTTCTGACATTAAGCTTGTAGGATACAGAAGCATTAATTCAAGCTCTATTCCGTGTCATCGTTCAGTTGTTATGCAAAGCGTTGTAAACTTTCGAATCGATCATTGTTATTTTGAAAATATTGCTTGTGGTATAGTTTCAACTTCAGCACCTGCACATAGCTGGACACCAATTACAAGTTATGGTGTTATTGATCATTGCTACTTAATAAATACTCATGGCTATCCTGCACCTTATCCTGGAACTGTAGGTTATGGTGTCCAGCCTTCTAGAGGTTATGGGGATTTTTGGGAAGATAACGTAAGTAAAGTTTTAGGAAAATATAACGACTATACAGTTATAATAGAGGATTCTTACTTTGAGAAATGGAGGCATGTTGTGGCAGCAAATTCAGGAGCTCATTATGTTTTTAGATATAATATCATTAAAAATGATTTCGGTTATGGGTCTTTGGATGCTCATGGTTGGTTCCAAACAAGATGTCGCCTTCCAAATAATACCGAAGTAGCTAACCCTTCTGCTTTTTATGATGAAAGACTTAATGTTTGGTTTTGTAATTTAACTGTTAATGGAAATCCTTACAATCCTATACTTGGTTCTACGTCTTCTATTTCAAAATTTTATGTCACTCAAGTAGGAACGAGAGCTGTAGAAATTTATGGAAATCAAATAGTTGATGCGATTCGATATGGGTGGGGTACTATGATTAGAGGTGGTTCAGGAGTAGCTTTTAACAATACATTTGGAAATGGGACTTACAGTTCCTTTATTTATTTTTCTAATGAGTGTGGAAATATGGGGAAAAAATGTTGGAGCTATGATTGGTGGATTTGGAATAACACTCTGTTAAACAACACTCAAGAAATAATTAAGTACGATCCTTATAACCAAATAAATGAAGGAGAAGATTACTTTAGGCATGCTCCACACACTTTTAATTATACTCCTTATACTTACCCCCACCCTTTGACGAGAGAAGATTTGCCTGAATATTTTGAGTTTAAAACTGAACCAGAGGAGAGAATTAATATTTCTGAAAGATTAACTGACAAAAATAATAATCCACTTAAATCAAACATAATTTTTGCAAAAAAAGGTATTGCCTATGGAATTTTGTCTACAGACGAGGAAGGCAGGTATAACTTATCAATAGTTCCAAGTATTTATGACATTTTCTTTAATACAACTAGTTTTCCAAACTTTTGGATACGTATGCTTTCTGTGCCTATAAAATCTTTAGAATATAATAAGTTGGTTAGTGCAGCTCGGAATGAAAAAATTTCCTTAATCTTCAACATAACAGGAAATCAGACAGTTCAAATCTACAGCCCGGAAAAACCAAAGAGAGTGTTAAAGAACTCAACCATATTAGCAGAGTACAATTCTACTTCTGGCCTATTTTCCGATTACGGCTGGTTCTACAATGAAACTGAAAGAATAATTTACATAAAGTTTAATGAAACTAATAGATAGACGAAGAAAAATTTACACATCTTTTAGCTTCTAAACCAGTTGTAAGAGTAGAAACGAATTTCTTGTTAGAATCGTTAGGCTACAATAGCAGCCCCTCCTGCATGCCATGAAAGTCTTGGTCTTATGTTGACTGTGAAGATCCTCTCCAAATTATCGTCAAGAATTATTGCAGCACCAGGCCATCTTGGCAACCTATTTATCAGCCTTTCCAGCTCTTCCTGCATGTACGTTTGATAAACAGCATGCAAAGCTTGTAAATCATCCCTGCTAGTAAGTCTGAAAGAAATTACAAGATCAGTTTGTGACAAAACATCTTGATGCACCTTGTTTGGCATTTGGGTTACGCATACTAGCGATATACCTGGTTCTCTTCCTTGTTTTGCCAGTGTGAGCACAGGCTCTGTAGAAACTGTTTTCTTATCGCTTGGTATGAAATTGTGAGCTTCTTCCAAAACTACCCAAGTTAAAGGAAAAGTTTTTTCAGGCTTCCTTCCTTCAGTTTTTGCCAATTCTTCCTCCTTTCTTGCTAACACTCTTTCATGATAAATGTTTCTAATAATCCAAGCAGCTAATAAATTTCTTACACCCCATTCTTCCCCCTTTACTCTAGACAAGTCTATCACGCTCACTTGATTTGGCTTTACTATATCGCTTATGCTCATACCCTGCTTAGAAAACAATCCCCAAGAGCTTGCTACTTGCAGAAAACTTGTCAGAACATTTTTCACATGTTGAGAAGATTGTTGGTCTGCGTTTATTCTTTCCATAAGCTCGTTCAAGTCAAAGTCTCTTTTTTCTTCTAACAAAGAATTAACATTCTTCTCAAGAGTTATTGCAAGTTCGCTAGTTCTTTCGAGATTAAAAGCTAAAGCCCAATCTTCTGGAGAAAATTCTTTTGGAGAAATTGACAAAGCAAAGTCAACCGGTATTCCTGCTTTTTCATAAGCTTCTTTTAGTCCAAGCGGTACATACACTTTAACTCTTTCAAAACCTTTTGGCTGCAAGTTCCAGCTAGCAAGCAAATCTTTCTGTTGCTCATTAGGTAGCTTCATA
>Ga0123519_10011444_pt1 | contig 13088 bp, 13 predicted proteins | sample YelNatPaOPRAMG02_FD_87396 | JGI IMG/M metagenome (GOLD analysis project Ga0123519, IMG submission 87396) | Hot spring microbial communities from Yellowstone National Park - Yellowstone National Park OP-RAMG-02 (version 2) | ecosystem: Environmental > Aquatic > Thermal springs > Hot (42-90C) ...
ATCAGATTTCTATTGTTATCTCACCAACAACGCCACCAGTTACAAAGAAACCACCGCCAGCCAAATACTCGACACCTGCCCCATCCCCAACCACACCAAGGCAAAACCGCATAGGCAGGTGGTACCTGCCAGTAAGCATAGGGATACATGTACGCCCAACTTATGGGACCAAATCCGAATGGCATCTAGTTCACCTCCTTCTTAGCAACCCATCTCTGCCGTGCCCTCAAGCTGAATTCCGGTCCACCTCTGCAACCTGTCACCACTTCCCTCTGCCCCGACATCTTCCCCAACCAGCACCCACCCTAAACACACCTGGTGGCGCTAGCGGCATAATGCCTGATGTATGGCAGGTAGGGCACACAGTAGGGGGTGCCTCTACTAAAGATTCAAAAGGCACCTGCCATTCATGCCCGTTGCCACAGCGGAAACGCCGCACAGCCAGCTCAAAGTTGCCTCCTTCCACCCTTATTGCCTTGCCATTGACCAGCGCATCTGCCACCTTCCGCCTTGCTGAATTCAATATGCGCTGGAAGGTGGCACGCGAGACACTCATCCGCTGGGCACACTCCTCCTGCTCCAGCCCTTCCACGTCTTTGAGCCGCAGGGCCTCAAGCTCTTCCACCGCCAGCAGCACCTCATCAAGCATATACAAAGGCACTGCCGTCGGCTTAAAATAGGCCACCCGCGGCAATATGCCCACTTTGCGCCACTTTACCGGCCTCCCCACAAGCCTTTTGCTTTCTTGAACCTCAGGAATTTCTAGCATATGCTCATAATTATTATGACATGTGTTGCCGGTAAAGTCAAATGCTCGTCGGACGAGTCCGGGACAGCGAGAATTGCCCCTTCAAAGCGTGACACCAGAAGAATAGCTAGACTTTTATCTGAGAGGCACCTGCATTATACTTAATATACGCTCGCGGGCCAGAAACCTTTCAAAGGAGGTAAAGATCAGACTTATCCTTATAAGACACGGCGAGACCATGTGGAACAAGGAGCGGCGGGTGCAGGGTGGAGGCAGCGACACTGAACTAAATGAAACAGGCAGAATACAAGCACAAAGGCTGGCTGAGGCGTTGAAGGACGTAAGGCTAGACGCCATCTATTCCAGCCCATTGAGGCGTGCCCTCGACACGGCACAGGAAATTGCCAGCTACCACAACCTAATGGTACAGGTCGATGCTGATTTCCGCGAGATCGAAGCTGGTGAACTGGAAGGGCTGTCGCTCACAGAATTCAGCAGTAGCTTCAGTCAGTTTATCCTCCGCTGGCGAGAGGGTAAGGGACAGGCAAGGCTGCCTGGCGGAGAGAGCGTGGCTGAACTGGCGGATAGGGTCTGGCGCGGCATTCAACGCATTCAAGAGAGGCATGATAACGGTGTAGTAGCCATCGTTACCCACTTTTTCTGCGTGGTCGTCGCTATTTGCAGAGCCTTAGGCTGGCCACTCACCACGATAGAACGCATCCGTGTCCAGACCGGTAGCATTAGCATCGTTGACCTCGATGACAACCAACCACGGCTGGTGCTGCTGGGCGATACCTGCCATCTGGAAGACATTTCAAAGAACAAATGACAAAATCAGGTCAAAAGTTTGCCCCAGAGGACCTGCCGCACAGAGTTGCACAATTCATCAAGGAGCACCAGCTACTTTTCCCTGGGGAAAAGGTGGTGGTAGCGGTATCCGGCGGTGCCGACTCAGTCTGCCTGTTTCATACCCTGTGGCAACTGAGAGAGGAATTGGGCATAGAGCTACTCATAGCCCACCTCAATCATATGCTCCGAGGTGCTGAATCCGACAGCGATGCCGCCTATGTAGCGGAACTCGCCCGAAAGTTCTCGGTGCCGGCCGTCATAGAAACGGAAGACGTCGCCGCCTATCACAAGAAGAAAAGAGGGTCACTCGAAGATGCCGCCCGCGAATTGCGCTACGCCTTCCTTGCCAGGGTAGCAGAAAGGACATCGGCCAGCAAAGTCGCAGTGGGACATACCCGTGACGACAACATCGAGACCATCCTGCTACATTTGCTCCGAGGCACCGGTATTGCCGGACTACGAGGCTTACTGGCCAGTTCTGAGCTGGTCTGCACCGGACAGAAGGTGCCTGTAAGAATTGTACGCCCCCTTCTTGAAATTAGCCGCGAGGAGACGCTGGCTTATTGTGACATGTATGCCTTGCAGCCACGAGCCGATTCTTCTAATACATCGCCGCAGTTTTTGAGAAACCGCATCCGCATGGAGCTGTTACCGCTTCTGCGCAGCTACAATCCAAATATTGACCACGCCTTGCTCCGCCTCGGTGCCATTGCCAAAGATGACATCGCGTTTCTCGAACAGAAAGCAGCGGAACTCTGGGATGAGCTAGCACTGGAAGAAGAAACCACCATTTATCTCGATAGCAGGAGACTCTCCATGCTACCGACCTCACTGCAAAGGCAGATATTGAGGAAGGCCGTGGAAAAACTGCAGGGCAACTTGAGGGATATTGAAGCAAATCATATTGAAGCAATGCTCTCCTGCCTCACGAAGCCTGCGGGGAAAAAACTGAGTTTGCCTCATGGGTTGCATTTGTTTACTGGATATCGCTGGATAATACTCAGTTCCCGTTCGTCGCCCCCTTGCCCATTCCCACCACTGCACGGCACTTTCCAGCTTTCCGTTCCCGGTGAGACCATTATCCCCGGGTGGAAGATAATTGCAGCCATCGCAGACTCACCACAAAGTGAACAGGATGGTTTCGCGGCAAACCTAGACCTAGAGCGATGCGGCACCGAGCTCATAGTACGTACCCGCCAACCCGGGGACCGCTTCCAGCCGCTGGGCATGACACAACCTAAAAAACTGCAGGACTTTATGGTCGATTGCAAAATCCCCAGGACATGGCGCGATAGGGTGCCTCTGGTCTGCTCCCCCGCTGAAATTCTCTGGGTAGTAGGCTGGAGGATAAGCGAGAGGGCCAAAGTCACCGTTGACACTAAGCAAGTCCTGAGTTTAAAATTCAAGCAACTTGAAGATGCCCACACTCAGCCCGGAGCTACGTTTGCGCCGACTGAGGGTAGATGAAGCCCTACCCAAACTGGATAGGTATTTGAATGATGCTTTCCTCAGCGGGATGCCCTCAATACGCATTGTACACGGGAAAGGTACCGGTGCCCTTCGTCGCGCAATACATCAGGCACTCGCCGGACATCCATTGGTGAAATCGTTTCGTCTTGGCGGTTGGGGTGAGGGTGATACCGGCGTCACCATCGTGGAACTGGCCAACCACTGAGGTTGGTAGAACAATTAGACAAGGAGGTTGACACAATGAAAAAGCTCGCTCTAGCCGTAATCATCTTGCTCATCGTTGCAGCTAGCACCTTCACAGCCTGCGCAGCACCCAAGGCCAACATCTATATCGACGAAACTCGGACGATATTCACCAAAGTTGGTGAGGAGTTTACCATTGCCGTACCCGCTAACCCCACCACCGGATACCAGTGGAAGGAAAGCCATGACGCTTCGCTCCTTAACCTGGTGGGCAGCGAATACAAGCCTTCGAAACAAGCAAAGGGAGTTGTCGGCGCCGGCGGCACCCAGTACTTCAAATTTAGAGCACTGAAACCTGGTATGACTAGAGTAGATTTCAGTTACCAGCGCCCCACTGAAGGCATCATCGTTGACACAAAGGCATTCAACATAGTCATAGAATAGAGAGCTACAGTACATAATGAAAAGCAAGAGGGTAACCGTCCCCAGCCGCATCTGGTACGAGCAAGGTGAGCGTCACCTGGATTTCCCCGAGTCCTGGGAAATTGTTCTTTGCAACATGCGCGGACACCAGTCGCCAGGGCTCTCTTCAGCCGACATAAAGTCTGCTATTACTAACCCTTTGGACGCCCCACCACTAAGAGAGCTTGCCCAGGGCAAGAACGAAGTAGCAATAATTTTCGATGACATCTCCCGCCCTACCAGAGTTGCCGAAATCGTGCCACACGTCCTCGACGAACTGCACGCGGCCGGTATCTCTGATAAGGTGATCAGGTTCATCTGCGCCACCGGTTGCCACGGCGCCCACACTTACCAGGACTTCCAAAAAAAACTGGGCGCTCGGATAATGGACAACTTCCCGGTATACAACCACAATGTCTATGAGAACTGTACCTATGTGGGCGAGACTACCCAGGGAACAAAACTATGCGTCAATTCCGAGGTAATGGGCTGCGACCTCAAGGTCGCCATCGGCTCAGTGGTACCCCATCCCCAGACCGGCTTCGGTGGCGGCGGCAAAATAGTCCTCCCTGGTATTGCCTCCATAGACTCCATTGAGGCATTCCACCGCCTCGAGTTGAAAGCCAGAGAAGAAGGTAAATGGGGTACAGTCGGTCCCGGTAACTACGTTGACAACCCCATGGTCAAAGACTTCACCGATGCTGCCAAGCTCGTGGCCTTGGATTTCAAGATAGACACCTTAGTCAATGGCAAGGGCGAGCCCTGTGCTATCTTCGCCGGCACGCCAGAAGCAGTGTATTACCGGGCAGTGGGTCTCGCCGTCACTCATTACGCCACCAAAAGCGTTCCCGACGCCGACATCGTTGTGGTGAACACCTACGCCAAGGGTAACGAGGCCATTGTTGGGCTGCTCATCGGCATACCAATGCTGATGGCTAAGGGAGGCCATTTGGTGCTTATCATGGACTATCCCACAGGACAGGTGGTGCATTACCTCCTTGGGAGCTTTGGCACTAGAGCCAGAGGACGCCTGTTTAGCCCGGTGAACTTCAAACTACCCTGGCTTAAGAAGGTCATCATTCTCTGCCCACAATTTGAAAGGGCTACCGCAGACTGGCTTGCTATACCTGATGCCATTTGGGTGAAGACATGGGACGAGGTCCTGGAAATCCTCCGCCGTGATTTCCCGGACAAAGCCAAGGTTGCTGTCGTCCCCGACGGCACCATACAATACCTGAGTTCTCAGCAGCCTTAACATCAGGTGCGAAGTAAGATGGCACAGCTAAACAGGATAGAGCAGTTCAAAAGCGAGGCCAGCCGTGCAGGAGCCAAAGTCCAAGAGTACGGCTCCCTGCCAGAAATTGCCAGTTTTATCATCGGTCTAGCACGACAACACACTGCCAACAAGGTGGTGATATCAAGCCCCATGCTTGCCGGACTCATCGGGTTAGGTGAACAACTGGCAAACGAAGGCATCAAAGTGGTCGACGTCGACCTTTCCCAGCCCCAGACTCAGCAGAAGTTGAGAGAGGCATGTATTGAGGCTGATTTCGGCATCTCAGAAGCGACCGTGGCGATCGCTGAGACCGGCACCATCGTCATCGCCAGCGATGATGGCATTTCACGCCTTGCCGCTGTTCTGCCCCACCTCCATATCACTTTGGTAAATTGCCAGAACATCGTTGCCGACCTCGATGAAGCGGTAATCAGAATTAAGTCACTGGCACACTCTACAAGCAGTACCGTGCCTACCTACGTCACCTTCATTACCGGAAGAAATACCACCGCCGACATTCCCGGTGCCCTCCTTGCCCGTGCCCAGGGCCCCGCTGAAGAGCACATTCTGCTAATACATTTATAGCTATCAAGAGGATGAAATATGTCGCATAGTATGTCGCAGCGAGTGTCTAAAGCACTCAACGACCAGAACCTGCAAACGGCACTATCCAGATTGGCCTCCATTATCAAGATAGGCAGACAGATAACCTTTGCCGGTGTGGACTTTGATGGCTTAAGCCGCGAAATCCGCAGGGTGAAAGAAAAAGCAGTCAGCGACCTGCCACGTCTGGCGGAGGAATTCAAGAAACAGGCGACTAAGGCCGGTGCCGTCATATATGAGGCTAAGGATGCCAAAGAGGCTAACGCCTATGTGCTCAGGATTGCAAAGGAAAAACGGGTAAAGCGCATCGTTAAGACGAAGTCAATGCTGGCTGAAGAGGTCGGGCTGCGGGAACACCTTGAAAGAGCTGGCATCAAAGTCACCGAGACAGACATCGGGGAATGGATTGTACAGCTTGCTGGAGAGAGGCCGGCACACCTCGTTGGCCCAGCGTTGCATAAGACCATCGAGCAGGTAGCTGAGCTCTTCTCCCGGGCTACCGGGCAGAAGCTGGAGCCCCAGCCACAGCTTCTGCTAGATGTTGCCCGCAATACATTGCGACAACACTACATCGATGCTGAAATGGGCATCTCCGGCGCCAATATCGCAATTGCTGAGACCGGTACCCTAGCTATCGTCACCAACGAAGGTAACGGCTGCATGGTGACAACTCTACCGCCGGTACATGTAGCCCTCGTGGGTTATGAGAAAATAGTCGCCACCTGGGAAGATACCGCCGCCATACTGCGCCTCCTCAGCCGCTGCACTGCCAGCATGAAGATGCCGGTCTATGTCTCCTATATCACCGGCCCCAGCCATATCAGCCGCCAGCAGGGTACACATGGTAAGAGCGCCAGCGGTCCCGCTGAGCTACACATCGTACTGGTAGATAACGGTCGCTGGCAGATGTGGCAGTCACCTGACTTCCGGGAGGCGCTCTACTGCATCAAATGTGGTGCCTGCCTCAATGTCTGCCCCGTATTCGCTTCAGTTGCCGGGCAAGTCTACGGCTATATCTACCAGGGCGGCATCGGTGCCGTTCTCACCGCTTTCCATCACGGTCTGGAGAAGGCTCGCGACCCAGCCAGCCTCTGCCTGGGCTGCATGGCTTGCAGGGACGCCTGCCCGGCACGCATCGATATACCCCAGCTCCTTCTCCGTCTCAAAGCCACGATAGCCGAAAAGAAGGGCCTACCCTGGACAGAGCACTTTATCTATAGTACCTTCCTGAAGCACCCGCAGCGTATGGATGCCGCCGCTAAAGCTGTGTACTACCTGGAAAAGCGGTTTGCCGGGCCCGACGCCGCCGTCCGCCATCTTCCATCTCCCTTGAACAAGCTGACCGATTCTATCTCGCTGCCGATTGTGTCACCGGTGCCCTTGCGCCAGCGCCTGGCACACCAATCGCACCCCAGGAGCACAGGACAACCGAAAGTAGCCCTCTTTGCCGGCTGCATCGGTAATTACGTCTATCCCCAGACCTGCGAGCAGGCAGCAGAGACACTGCGCAAGTGCGGGGCTGACGTTTACTTCCCTGCGAGCCAAGGCTGCTGTGGTGCTCCGGCATACTTCTCTGGTGACACTGCCACCAGTCTCCGTCTCGCGGAGACCAATATCACTGCCTTAGAAAAGGACAGCCCCGACTACATTGTCACCCTCTGCCCCGGCTGTGCGGTCATGCTTAAACAGCAGTACCTTCCCCTCATACAAGCCAGCCCCGCATTATACCAGCGGGCTAAGTCCCTAGTTGACAAGATACGCGATTTTTCTCAGCTTGTTCTCCAGCTTGCACCCCAAACCGTCCCATTCATCACCAGTGGAGAAAAAGTCACCTATCACGACCCCTGCCACCTGAAGCGCGGGCTGGGTATAGCTACCGAACCAAGACAACTCCTCCAGCGTCTGGGCTATGAAATCGTCGAAATGGCGGATTCCGACGCCTGCTGCGGGTTTGGGGGCAAGGTACTGCTCGATTATCCTCAGCTATCAGCCTCAGTGCTCAAACGCAAGCTAGACGCCATCGAGGCTACAGGTGCCACCACCGTGGTTACCAGTTGCTTACCCTGCGTCCTCCAGCTCAGAGGCGGCATGGACAAACGCCGCAGCGACATCAAAGTCGTCCACATCGCCGACCTTGTAGTAAATCACTGAATAGCCCGGACAGGTAACCCGCCCAACACCGAATCATATGTTATTGTTGACGGAGTTAGTTCAGGTTGCTAGTATATCTACAAAGTGAAGTTCTGGAGGTGTGGCATGAAACAGCTTTCGCCGACTCTGATGCATGTAATCATATGGGTGCCATGGGCTATTCTCATGATTATCGGCTGGGCCTTATCGCCACTGCCCAACGCGGCTTTTGGTGTCGTTTCAGGCTGGTTCTCGGCGGGACTATTCAGCCTCGGGCTGCTATCAGCCGGGCTTTTTTCTGCTGGCATCTACTCGGCAGGGCTATTCTCCATCGGCATCTTCTCAGCCGGTGTGTTCTCAGTAGGAATCTTCTCATTCGGGACTTACTCCATTGGCGTGTGGGCATCAGGAGAGCACCCTATAGGTATATTCACCGGGCGACTGAAACAGGCCTGAGAAAACCCCTTGAGTAAAGCGTAAGGCCCTTGTAGCACCACTGAGCAACAGGCAGACCCATTTGTAAAAAGCTCTCTTGCCAAGCATATGCCCTGGCTGGCATACTAAATGCCACTGTGTCTGAAATTGGCATACCTTCGCTCTTGCTTATCGCCCTAGGACTATCACCCGACTGCTTTGCCGTCGCCCTCAGTGGTAGCACTACCGTTAAGTCCGCGTCCCGCCTGCCCATGTTCAGGCTGGCACTGGCTTTTGGGCTATTCCAAGCTGGTATGCCAGTGCTTGGCTGGCTTGCCGGAAGAACAGTAGTGAGTCTCATAGCTGCTTACGACCACTGGGTAGCCTTCGCCCTTCTAGTGCTTATCGGCAGCAGAATGGTCTGGGAATTTTTTCACGACGAGGCACAAGAAAAGCGCACCGACATCACCAGGGGCGCTATGCTTCTCGGACTTGCTGTCGCCACAAGTGTTGACGCGTTGGCGATGGGGCTGGTCTTCGCCTTCACCGGAGTAAGTCTGCTGCTTGCTTGTCCCATTATCGGTGTCATCGCCTTCTCTATGACCATAACCGGCTACATGCTGGGGAAAAAGGCTGGCGCATACCTGGGCAAATACGCTGAATTTGCCGGCGGTATCATACTCATCGCCATTGGCCTTCGCATCCTGCTCAGCCACCTCCTCTAGCACCTGACTCGCGTTTCACAAGCTCTCTGTAGGCTGCCATCAGCCGCTTTGTCATCGGTCCCGGATTACCATCGCCGATGTTCCTACCGTCAACTTGCGTAAGCGGCATAACTTCAATTATGGAACTGGTGACGAAGGCCTCATCAGCCCGGAGAAGCTCCCCCAGCTCAATATCTGTTATAGCACAGCCCAGACCCATAGCCTCGGCCAGCTCCAGCACCACCTCTCTGGTAACCCCGGGCAAGGCACCGCTCTCCGTGGTAGGCGTGCGCAGCACACCATTCTGCACCACAAAGATGTTGCTAGCACTGCACTCAGCGACCATACCGCGTTCATTGAGCAGCAGCGCATCGTCAGCACCAGCGGCTCTGGCCGCACTTCTAGCAAGAACATTCTCCAGCCATGAAGTGCTTTTATGCTGCGAAATGGGCGACCGGCTGTTGCGCCGTATTGTGGACAACGCCACCCTGTAGCCCCGCTCATAAACTGCTTCAGCCAAAGGTTCCAATTTCCTGGCAACTATAAACACGGTTACACCATAACATGTGTCCAGATTGGGGACTATATCCCCCTCTCCAGCCGAAATAGTAAGCCTGATGCGGGCATCACCTAGACCATTGGCTTCCAGCACCTGATAGCAGGCTTCGGCCAGGTCGAAGTTTCCCAGCCTCGAAGCTATACCAAGTGCTTCAGCCGACATCATCAACCTGGCAAGATGACGGTCAAGACGAAAGACGTGTCCATTATAAGCACGCATCGTCTCAAAGAGACCGAAACCGAGCAAAAAACCGTAGTCGAAAGGCGATACTCTAGCCTCAGAAGCCGGCATCAACTTGCCGTTCAAATAGACCACTTCAGTCATTTCCTGTTACCATCCTCACCACACTGGCTGACGAAGGCTTAAAAAATTCGCCAGTAGATTATGTCCCACCTCAGTAAGTATGGACTCCGGATGCACCTGTATGCCTTCTACCACATAGCTCTTGTGTCGCACCCCCATTATCTCCCCTTCCTCCGTCTCTGCGGTTATTTCAAGACAGTTAGGCAACCCTTCCCTCTTGACCACCAGTGAGTGGTAGCGGGCAGCAGAGAACGGGTTTTCTATGCCCCGGTATATCGATTTGCCATCGTGATAGACAGGCGAAGTCTTTCCGTGCGTCGGTCTTCGAGCTCGCCCCACAATCCCCCCATAGACATAACCGATGCACTGATGCCCGAGGCACACGCCCAGTATTGGTATCCTGCCACCAAAATATCTGATCACATCGTTGGAAATACCGGCCTCCAGCGGGGTACACGGTCCTGGGGAGATGACTATATGGCTGGGGCTGAGCTTTTCTATCTCGGCAAGACTGATAGCGTCATTGCGATAGACCACCGGCTCCCAGCCGAGCTCGCCTAGGTACTGCGCCAAGTTGTAGACGAAAGAGTCGTAATTATCGATCACCAGAACCATCAGCTTTCCACCGCCACCCTGGGTGCCAGCCGCAATGCCTGAACAAGCGCCTTCGCCTTGTCCAGCGTCTCCTGATACTCCGCCTCGGGTTCAGAATCATACACGATGCCCCCACCCACCTGAAAATAGGCCCTGCCGCCCTTAATCAGAATGGTGCGGATGACTATGTTCAGGTCCATGTTGCCATCGAAACTAAAATAGCCTATGCAGCCAGTATACACACTCCTCCGCGTGGGCTCAAGTTCATCGATGATTTCCATAGCCCTCACCTTGGGCGCACCGGTGATGGACCCACCCGGAAAAGAGGCCTTGAGTAAATCGATACGTGTTTTGTCTGGGCGCAGCCTGCCAACCACAGTTGAGGTAAGGTGAAAGACCGTGGGGAAGGTCTCAAGTATAGCAAGCTCAGTAACTTTCACCGTACCATACCGGCACACCTTCCCCAGGTCGTTCCTTTCCAAGTCAACGATCATTACATTCTCAGCCCGGTCTTTGATGCTACCCAGGAGCTCCTTCGCCAGCCTCTCGTCATCTTCCGGTGTCTTTCCCCGAGGCCTGGTGCCCTTTATTGGTCTGGTCTCCACCCAGTCCCCAGACACTTTTAGGAACCTCTCCGGTGAGGCGCTCACCACCGTCACCTCTTCAAAATTCAGGTAGCTGGCAAACGGTGCCGGATTTATCTCACGCAGACGACAGTAAAGCTCAAATGGCGGCACATTGAGCTCGGCCTCAAACCGTTGCGAAAGGTTGACCTGAAAAACGTCTCCAGCGGCAATATACTCTCTGACCCTCTGCACCGCCTCTACGTAACCTTCCGGAGTGAAGTTAGACTTAATAATGAGCTCACGCCCCTCCCCCATCTCCATTCTACCGTCCTCAGACCTCCGGATTGCATACGTGCACGACAGCTTATGCTCCATTTCTTCGAGACGGACGTGCGCCCGCTTTAACCTGCGAACCCTGTCAAGCTCCGGAAACCCCGTTGAGATGACATAACACCTTTTCTCCAGATTGTCGAAGGCTAACAACACATCGTAGAAGCCGAGGTAACTTTCCGGTAAGTGAAGGTCGTCCACTGCTGAAGTAGGCAGGCGCTCGATAAAGTGGCACAGGTCGTAAGCCAGATAGCCAGCAGCCCCGCCGGCGAAAGGCACCCGCGAAGCAAAGCTGTCAAGGCTGTATTTCTCAAGCAGACCACCTAGAATATCAAACGGGTTGCCATCAAGCTTCTGCTCTCCTTGCCCGGTGATAATCCTGACATCCCTGCCCCTACTCTTCATCACCAGAAACGGGTCAACCCCGATAAAGGAGAACCTGCCCAGCCTATAAGGGTCCATGCCACTATCGAGGAAAATAGCGTGTCGCTCACGGTAGAACCGCTCAAAAGCCTGGAAAGGTGACAACCAGGCGGGTAGCTCCTCAATCAGCGGCAACCGACTTCTGTCCATGCACAGCCCCGAATACAGTGACTATCAGCGGAAGAGGACCTTTTTCATAGTGGTGCCTATCTCAGCCGGGCTAGGGGCGATAATTGCCCCGGCGGCCTCCAGCGCTGCTATCTTGTCCTGTGCCCGCCCGGAGCTGCCACTGATGATAGCACCAGCGTGTCCCATCCTCCTTCCGGGCGGAGCCGTGGCTCCGGCAACAAAGGCGACCACCCGCTTGGTCATCTTTTCCTTTATAAAGGTAGCTGCCTCCTGCTCCGCAGTACCGCCGATCTCTCCAATGAGCACCACAGCCTCTGTACCCTCATCTTGCTGGAAAAGCTGCAAAATGTCAACAAATGTGCTGCCCGGCAAAGGGTCGCCGCCTATTCCCACACAGGTCGATTGTCCGATGCCGAGCGCGGTCAACTGTGCCACCGCCTCATACGTGAGTGTGCCACTCCGCGATACCACGCCAACTTTGCCCGGCTTGTGGATTTCCCCGACCATTATCCCCACCTTACACTTCCCTGGCGAGATCACGCCAGGACAGTTGGGGCCGATAAGCCGCGTCGGTTTGTCCTTTAGATAGCGGTGTACCATAACCATGTCCAGCACCGGAATACCCTCGGTGATGCACACCACCAGGGGTATCCCGGCATCTGCAGCCTCCAGAATAGCATCGGCAGCGAATGGTGCCGGCACAAAGATAATGCTGGCATTGGCACCGGTCTCCTTTACCGCTGCTTCAACAGTATTAAACACCGGCACACCGAAGACAGTGCTGCCACCTTTTCCCGGCGTTACACCAGCCACCACTTTGGTGCCATATTCAATGCAACGCTGGGTATGAAAACTACCCTCGCCCCCGGTTATTCCCTGCACCAGCAACCTTGTATTTTCGTCGATCAGAATGCTCACGCCATCACCTCTGGAAAATATACACCCTTAGGCTGACCGGGCAGCCGCCACTGCCTTCCTGGCGGCATCATAAAAGTCCATTGCCTCGATAAACTCTATCCCCGACTCCCGAAGTATCCGCTTGCCCTCGTCCACATTAGTCCCCGCCAGCCGTATCACCAGCGGCACCCGGATATCCACCTGTCTTCTTGCCTCCACCACCCCTTGAGCAATAACATCTGCCCTTGCCATGCCACCGAAGATGTTGACCAGCACCGCCTTTACTGCAGGGTCTGCGGCGAAAATCTTGAACGCATTTACCACGCGCTCGGTATTGTTCACCGTGCCTATATCAAGGAAGTTAGCCGGTCTGCCACCAGCCTGCGTAATCAGGTCCATTACCGCCATTGCCAGACCCGCACCGTTGACGATGCAGGCGATATTGCCA
>Ga0123519_10011450_pt1 | contig 13084 bp, 10 predicted proteins | sample YelNatPaOPRAMG02_FD_87396 | JGI IMG/M metagenome (GOLD analysis project Ga0123519, IMG submission 87396) | Hot spring microbial communities from Yellowstone National Park - Yellowstone National Park OP-RAMG-02 (version 2) | ecosystem: Environmental > Aquatic > Thermal springs > Hot (42-90C) ...
GAGATTTCTGAGATTTTAGGTCTAAAAGAAGGCACGGTCAAATCCAGAATCCATAGAGCCAGACTTGAGCTAAAAGAAAAACTTAAAAAGGAGTTGTTCAAATGAGCCAGCCCTGTGAAAGCTATCGGAAGATGTTTAATGAATTTATAGACCAGGAGCTTACTAAAGAACAATGCCAGGAGTTAGAACAGCATTTAAGCCAGTGTCCGGGTTGTAGAAAAGAGCTGGAGCTACTTAAATTTACCTGCCAGGCTATCAGCATTTTGGAATCTCCTTCTCTGCCTGCTAATTTTCTGGGGTCAATTCGGCAGAAATTGGCTCAAGAGTCTATTTCCAAGAGGAGCGGATGGGAGAGCGCAAGCAGATGGCTGATTGCTCATCCCTCGGTTTTAGCTTTGAGCTTTATGGGTTTTTTTGTTTTTGCCTTTCTTTTAGGGAGATTTACACCCAGCCCTCAAGTCTCTATCCAGGTAGCGGAACTGGAGCCGGTTAAAGCCTGGGAGGGAGTAAGAGAAAGCCAGTTGACTTTGGGTCAGGCTCAAGCTCCGGGGGGGTATTTTTCAACTGATTCAGTGCGGTCTGGCTTACCCTTGACAATGGTTAGTTATTCTGCAGAGGAGGTTGAGGCGCCAGTAATAAAGTCAGAAATCAAGCCGAGATTGATTTTGCAAACTCCGACCCAGTTGATTATGAACATTATTAAAAATGACCCAGCTTTCAAGACCGCACAAATTTATCCGATTCAACAAGGAGTGGTGGCGCAGACCAAAGAATGGGTTTATCGGATTAGTATTTCAGACGCCAATTTTATCAATGCCTTAGCTTTGATTTCAGAAAAAAGGGTTTTCCCAACCAGTTTATCAGAGGCGGAGAAGCTTTTTGCCTTAGAGATTGAAAAATTACCCTCACCGCTTGCGCCTGCTAAAGAATAGCTAAATGACTTATGCCTTTAGCGGGAAGATATTCTATCTACTCATTGACGAAGTTTAATTTGGACTTGCATTTATTACAATTATTTCCCTTAAGCTCCTTGACTTTTATGTTATAGCCTATCCTTTTGACCAAAATAGCTCCACAATTAGGACAAATAGAGTCCTGCCCTAATTCACCCCAGACATTTCCTAAATAAACATATTTCAATTTTTCTTTTGCCAGCTCATAAGCTCTTTCCAGTCTCTCCATTGGGGTAGGAGGATTATCCATTTTGAACATTGGATGATAGCGGGAAAAATGAAGAGGGATTTCTGGGTTCAGCTTTGCGACCCAGTCAATCAAATCCTTTAAATCCTCATCAGAATCATTAAGACCCGTGACTATCAGATTAGTAAGCTCTACTAGACAGGATTTTTGGGCTCGCTCAATCACTTTTAGCACTGGCTCCAGATGACCGTGGCAGAACTTTCGGTAGAATTCTTCTCGGATGGATTTAAGGTCTATGTTCATTGCGTCAATATAAGGCAATAATTCCTCAAACGGCTCTAAATTATAATAGCCATTGGTCACCAGCACATTTTTAAGTCCCACCTTTTTAGCTAATATAGAGCAATCAAAAACAAATTCATAGCTGATAAAAGGCTCATTATAGGTATAGGAGATGCCAAAGGAACCCTGCTTTTTGGCAATTTCAATTATCTCCTCTGGCGCTACTTTTTCAGTTGGCACCTGCGCCTCTACCAGATGATAGTTCTGGCAGAAATCACAGGATAAAGAACAGCCCACTGTGCCAATAGAAAGTATCTGAGAGCCCGGATAAAAATGATAAAGCGGTTTCTTCTCTATCGGGTCCATAGCAATAGCGCTCACCTCACCATAGCGATGCGCATAAAGCTCGCCATCTATATTCTTCTTATTCTTGCAGATGCCCTCTTTACCGGGCTTGATAATGCATTGATTGGGACAAAGAAGACATTGAACCGCCTCGGTCCCTTTTTTCTGCCAGAACTTGGCTTTTTTCAAATCCTCCTCCTCTTAAACCGTGGGCTTGACCTCAAAGCTATAGAACTCCCCAGTCGGCGCCTCCCAGGAAACCTCCACTGAATCCACCCTTGCCATTGCTGGACCCTTATGACACCATTTGACCAGCTCCTCTAATTTCTTCTTACCTCCTTCTGCTAAAACCTCTACTGAACCATCCCTTCTATTTCTCACCCATCCTACTAATCCCAGGCGAGTCCCAACTGATTGGGTCTCATATCGGAAAAACACCCCTTGCACCCTGCCTTTAACAATTAAATGCACCCTTGCCTCTGGCAAATTCTCCCCCCTATAGCACGCCTGATTTCTTAAGTAATTCCATAAACTCCTGCTCATTGAGCATTTTAATTCCTAACTTTTTTGCATCATCAAATTTTGACCCGGGTTCAGCTCCAACAATCACAAAATCGGTCTTTTTGCTCACGCTGGAGCCAACCTTTCCACCTGCTTTTTGAATCAAGGTCTTTGCCTGCTCCCGAGTAAGGCTCTCTAATCCACCAGTCAACACCAAGGTCTTTCCAGTCAAAGGAGTTTCTACCTTTTGCTTCTTCAACTCCTCAAATTCTACCCCCAAGCTTAATAGCTCTTTAATCAATTTCTGGTTTTCCTGGTTTTCAAAAAATTGTTTCACTGAACTTGCCACCTCAGGACCTATCCCCTCTATGCTCATTAAATCTTCAATGCTCGCCTTAGCGATATTCTCTAAAGTTCCAAAATGCTCTGCCAAAAGCTCCGCAGTGCTTTCTCCAATATGGCGAATGCCCAGCGCAAATAAAAACCGAGGCAAAGTGGTCTTTTTGCTCCTCTCTATTGCGGTGACTAAATTCTCTGCGCTCTTTTCACCCAAGCCCTCTAACTTGGCAAGCTCCTCCTTTTTCAATCGGTAAATATCTGAGACCGTGTTCAATAGCCCCTTTTCAAAGAATTTCTCCACCAACTTATCCCCTAATCCTTCTATGTTCATTGCGGAGCGAATCGCAAAATGCTTAATCCGCTCTTTTACCTGAGCAGGACAATTGATGTTGATACAGCGATGAACCGCCTCATCTGCAGGTCTAATTACCTTAGAGCCACATTCTGGGCACTTTTCCGGCATCTGAAACTTTTTCGCGCCTTTGGGTCTCTTCTCTTTTATCACCATCACCACTTCTGGAATCACATCCCCAGCCCTTTGAACCAAGACCCTATCCCCGATATGAATATCCTTTCTATCAATCTCATCTTGGTTATGAAGGGTTGCTCTTTTAACTATTACCCCTCCTACTTCCACTGGCTCTAAAATCGCGACCGGAGTGAGCGCGCCAGTCCTCCCTACCTGAACCACAATCTCCTTAATCACTGAGCTCTTTTGCCGGGCGGGAAATTTTCCCGCTATTGCCCATCTCGGTGCCTTTGCGGTCTCTCCTAACCTTTTCCATAAAGAAAGCTCATTGACCTTGACCACTAATCCATCTATCTCATATTCAAATTTATCCCGCTCTTCTATTAACTTTTTATAAAAATCTATCACCTTCTCAATCCCTTTTGCCAGATAAATCCTTGCCTGAACCGGAAACCCCCATTCTTTTAATTTCTCCAAAAACTCCCATTGGGTCTTGAATTCCACTCCCCGCACCTCTCCCAGCTGATAAACCAATAAATGCAATTTCCGACCAGCAGTGATTTTTGAGTCCAACTGCCGAACCGAACCCGCAGAAGCGTTCCGAGGATTAGCAAATAAAGGCTCTCTCTTTTCCGCTCGCTCCTGATTAAGCTCCTCAAACTCCTTTTTCTTCATATAAACCTCACCCCGAAGCTCAATAAGCTCTGGTGGATGCTTGGAGATAATCCGAAGCGGAAGCTCTTTTATGGTGCGAAGGTTCTGGGTCACATCCTCACCTGTGATTCCATCCCCCCGAGTTGCTCCTTTTTTAAAAATTCCTCTCTCATAAAGAAGATTGATGGCAAGCCCATCTATCTTAGGCTCCGCGACATATTCAATCTCTTTAGTCCCTCCCAATATCCTTTTGATTCTTTGGTCAAATTCTCTAAGCTCCTCCTCATTCATCGCATTATCCAAACTGAACATCGGCAATAGATGCTCGGACTTTTCAAATTTTTCTAAAGGCTCTGCACCGATTCGCTGGGTAGGGGAATCCGGGGTGACCAGCTCCGGATATTTTTTCTCCAGCTCAATCAACCTTCTCGTCAATTCATCATATTCCGCATCACTGATGACCGGCGCATCATCCCGATAATACTTAATGTTATGATAATTGATTTCCTCTCGGAGCCTCTCCACCTCTTTTCTTACCTGTTCTGGAACCGGCATTATTTCTCCCCTTTACCTAATACCTTAATATAAATTTTTCCCAAAAATCTGGCAAGCGGGTTCAGGGGTTTTATTCTTTAAGGGTTGAAAATATCATTAGGCTTAGCTAATTACGGGTTGACCAAAGATGATATATCAATTAAACTTATAAAGAAGTTCAAAAAGGAGTTTAAAAGTGAATTACCAGTTAAGCTTGCATAAAGGCTCTTTAGAGTTAGAGCAAGAGGTGCTTAAAAAGGAACTTTGCACTGCTTGTGGAGCCTGTTTAGGTTTATGTCCTTATCTTCGGGTTCGGAAAGAGAATGTGGTTTTGCTTGAGCCTTGTGGACTAAAAGAGGGAAGATGCTATGAGGTCTGCCCCAGAACTAAATTGGATTTCTCTGCTCTTAATCAGCAAGTTTTTGGTGAGGAGAGAAGGGACTATGTTTTAGGCAGGCACCAAGGGTTATATCTTGCTCAATCCGCGTTAAAAGAGGTGCAGAAAAAGGCTCAATACGGAGGGGTGGTGAGTGGGTTATTGATTTATGCGCTATCAAAAAAACTGATTGATGGCGCAATTTTAGTGGGCTATTCCTCAAATTACCAGCTTCTTCCGGAGCCGATTTTAGCCAGAAGCAAGAAAGAGATTTTAGCCTGTGCCGGCTCTAAATATACCTCTGCGCCCAGCTTAAAAATTTTAAATCAAGCGCTAAAAGAATGCTCTAAATTGGCTTTTGTCGGTAGAGGTTGTCAGGTATCTGCGCTAAGGAAACGAATAATGGTGGAGCCAGAAATTGGAGAAAAAATTGCGCTTATTATTGGTCTATTTTGTATGTGGGCGCTGGATTATCGGAAGTTATATTCTCATCTGGCAAAGAAGCTGGATTTAAGCAGTGCTAAACGGTTTGACATACCCTATAATCGGTTTTTGGTCTGGACCGATAAAAAGCGGATTGAGCTTGAGTTTGAGCCGATTCGGGCTTTAAAAAGACCAACCTGTGATTTCTGCTATGACTTTACTGCGGAATTTTCAGATTTGAGTGTGGGAAGCACAGAATGGAAGGATGATTGGAACACCTTGATTGTTCGCAGTGAGAGAGGTAAAAAAGTTATTGAGCAAGCAAAAAAAGCTAAAGCGCTTTGCTTGAAGCCTTTTCCAGAGGATAGAGAAAAGCTTTTAAGGCAGGCATCATTAGGAAAAAAGAAGCGGGTTGTGAATGGGGTGTTTTTGGAAAAAAAGGCGAATGATTATCTGGTTTTAAGCAAGGAGGAAAGAAGCTGGATTGAAAATCAAGAGTTAGAGATGGGAGCAAAGAAATGAATCCGGTATTTTTAGATAAGCCAGAAGCAGTAGTTTTAATGATGGGCAATGAGGCGATTGCTCGCGGGGCAATTGAAGCAGGAGTGGATTTCACTGCGAGCTATCCGGGCTCACCTTCCAGCGAGATTCAAGAGACCCTGGCAAAGGCAAGTAAAATTTTCGGTCATCATTCAGAATGGTCAGTGAATGAAAAGGTGGCGTTTGAGGCTTGTTGTGGGGCGAGTTTTGCCGGGCTCCGGGCAATGACCGCAATGAAGCAAAATGGCATCAATGTGGTTAGCGATGTTTTGAACACGGTGAACCTTTCTGGCACTAAAGGTGGGATTGTGCTTTTGGTAGCGGATGATGCTGGCGGATATTCCAGCACCAATGAGATGGATTCCCGGCTTCATGCTAAATTAGCGGAATTGCCTTTAGTTGAGCCCAGCACCCCAGCAGAGGCTAAAGAAATGGTGAAATATGCGTTTGAGCTGAGTGAGCGGGTGAAACTGCCAGTGATTATTAGGAGCGTGACTCGGCTTTCGCATGCTCGGGGGGATGTGCCTTTGGATAAAATTTTACCGAGAACTCGTAAGCCTCAGATGGGATTTTTTGACCGGTTCGTTGGTCATCCAATGGTTCATCCGCTTCTTCATCTTCGCTTTAATCAGGTAAAGGCAGAATTTGAAAAGTCCGCTTTTAATAGTTATACCGGACCAGAAAATGCAGAGACTGTAATCTCTGCGAGCGGTCCCAGCGCGGTTTATGCAATGGAGGCGGTGCATAATTTGGGATTAGATGACCAGGTCGGGATATTAAAAATTGGCACCACTTGGCCCTTGCCGGAGCAATTTATCATTAAGCATTTATCTCAAGCCAGGCAGGTGATAGTTTTTGAAGAGGTGGACCCATTTCTGGAGGATAACTTAAAAGTGGTGATGGCGGATGCGGTGATGAGTGGAGCAAGTGTGCCCAAATTTTTTGGCAAGCGCTCTGGTCATATCAAAGGACCAAGAGGCGCAGGAATTGGCGAGATGACCCCGGATATTGTTTATGACTCTTTGGCAAATATCTTGGGAGCAAAGCGTAAGCCCCGGAGCGCTAAGTTTATGGAAGCAGAGAAAAAGGTTTTGGAATGGAAACTGCCGGGTAGGGAATGGGCGTTTTGTGCGGGCTGTCCGCATCGGGCAAGTTTCTGGGTGATGAAAACCGCGCTTAAAGAGGATGACCGGGAAGGGGTATTGATTGGAGATATAGGATGTTATTCAATGGGGGTGAGCAAAACTGGTTATAATCTTAGTCGGACTTTGCAATGTATGGGCGCGGGCATTGGATTTGCCAATGGTTTAGGGAACCTCAAGGATTTTGACCAGCCAGTGATAGCGATTGCTGGAGATTCCACTTTTTATCATTCTTGTCTACCGGGGCTGGTAAATGCCAAATATAATAAGTCAAAACTGGTCTTTATTGTTTTGGACAATAGCGGAACCGCGATGACCGGTTTTCAGCCTCATCCGGGAACTGGCAAAAATGCCTTAGGCGAGTCAGTGGAGCCGATTTCTATTGAGAAAATTTGTGAAGGGATTGGAATTCCCACTCAAGTAGTTGACCCATTTGAGGTAGAGAAGGCGGTTAAACTGCTGGATGATGCGCTGGAGGCGGGAGAGACTCGGGTTTTGATTTTCAGGCATAAATGCGCGCTGATAGAAGGGAGAGAGAGCAAGGAGGAGAAGCCCCGGGTTTATATTGACCAGGAGATTTGTTTAGGGGATGAATGTGGTTGTAATCGGTTTTGCTCAAGGGTGTTTGCCTGTCCGGGTTTAATCTGGGATGAAAAGCACAAAAAGGCAATAATAGATGATGTGGTTTGCACCAGGTGCGGGATTTGCGCGAGCATCTGTCCCAAAGGGGCGATTAAGCTGGAAGAGAAGAAAATTATTAAAACCATGAAGAAGGGAAAAAGATGAATCAGGAATTGATAAATATAATCATCTGCGGGGTTGGGGGACAGGGAAATATCTTAGCCAGTCAGATAGTTGCCAGCGCAGGAATTAAGAAAGGACTCAAGGTGGCGATTGGCGAGACCTATGGCGCGAGCCAGCGAGGAGGCTCAGTGATGAGCCATATTCGGTTTGCGCAAAGCTTTCATCCCGGACCTTTGATTGCTAAAGGTGATGCGGATTTGATTGTGGGCTTTGAGCCGTTAGAGGCTTTGCGGGTGCTTTTGGATTATGGCAAGGATAGCACCAAGGTGATTTTCAATCCCAGACCTAATTATCCGCTTTCCGTGTTAAGTGGTGAGGCAAAATATCCGGAATTGGATTTTATTTTTAGTCAGATAAAAAATCTGGCAGAGAAAGCAGTAGTTCTGGAGGCGACAGAACTTGCGAGAAAGGCAGGGAATTATTTAGCGCAGAATTTGGTAATGGTCGGCGCTTTGGCAGGTTCGGGTTGGCTTTCGGTTCCATTAGAGTGCTTCCAGGAGACAATTTCTGAGCTTTTTGAAGAGCGGGACAAGCGGAAGTTAAATTTAAAAGCCTTTATGGCTGGGGTAGAAGGGATTCAAAAGGCACTCAGAGCTTAGGATTGACATTTCGCCTTGATTCTTTAAATTTATAAACAGCCTTGAAAGAAAAGCATAAAATCTGGCTAACTGGCGCGATAATTTTTCTGGTCTGCTTTTTTGCGCATTTTTCTGCTCTGAGAGGGGATTTTCATTTTGACGATTTTCATCATATCATAGACAATCCCTCAGTTAAGAATCCCCCGAGCTTTTTATATTTTTTCACTCATCCGGAAAGTTTTTCCAGCTTAAGCAAAGGCACGCTTTATCGCCCGATAACCTTATTGAGCTTTGCGCTTAACTACAAATTAGCAGGCGAAAAAGCAAGCGGATGGTTGATATTTAATCTGCTTTTACATTCTTTCAACGCCTTGTTTTTTTTCTTATTATTCTATCGCTGGATAAGAAATTTCAGGGGTGCGGTTTTGGGAGGGTTATTGTTTTCAGTTATGGCGATTTTGACACAGCCGGTCAATTACCTTTCCAACCGAGCCACGCTTTTGGCGGTGTTTTTTTTGCTTTTGGCTTTGCTATCAGATGGGATTGAGCCAGCTGGAAAAGTAATCCCAAAAATTCTCCCAGTCCTAATCTCGGGTTTATTTTACTGGTTAGGGATGCTTTCTAAAGAGATTGCGGTAATTTTTCCAGCATTAATGCTAATTAAGGATTGGTTTTTGAAAAATAAAAAATGGGAGAAATGGCGGATTTGGGCTTATCTTTTTTATTGGACAAATTTTGGAATTTTTCTTTTGCTTCGCTATCACCTTTTTCAGACAGTTGGTTCTTATTTTTATCCAAGAAGTTTTCTTGAGAACCTTTTGACCCAGGCAAAGGTGATTTTTTATTATCTTTTCAAAATTTTCTTTCCAGTTCATCTCTCGGTGCTTCCGGAGTTTTCGCTCAGCAAAAGTTTTACTGAGCCATTAGTGCTGGTTTCAATTTTTGCCATTGCAATAATCAGCGGGCTGGGAATAATTTTCCGCAAGAAAATCTGGTGGTTAGGATTTAGCTGGTTCTGGTTTTTGCTGGCTATTAGCCCCAGCTCCTTGATTCCGCTGAATGTGCTTGCCAGTGAGGAAAGGGTCTATCTTGCCAGTTTAGGAATCATTTTGGTTTTAGCGTTATTTTTGGAGTGGATAATTTCTCAATGGCGATTGCTCGGATATATTTGTTTTAGTTTGATTTTGATTTTTCAGGTTTTGCTTGAACAGAAGCGGATTCTGGTGTTTAGAAGCGAGTTTAGCCTCTGGAAAGATGCCATTTCTAAATCTCCTTATATAAGCAATAGCTATGTGATGTTCGGGAATGCGTTAGCAAGAGAGGGAAAAAGGGCTCTGGCTTTAAGTTTTTATCAAAAGGCGCTTTTTTATGACCCGAAAAATAGTCAGGCATTGGCAGGAATTACTAAACTTTATATTTCAGATAATCAACCGGAACTAATAGAGCGGGTAGCCAAAAGATATTTAGAAACCGCAAAGCATCCCAGTCAAAAGGCAGAGGCGCTCTCTTTTCTTGCCTTTTCCGCTTTGGAGCAAAAGAGGTTAACAGAGGCAGAGGAGTTAGCCAAAAAGGCAATAGAGAATGACCCTGGTCAGGAAAATGCTTATTATGCCTTAGCTCGGATTTATTATCTTAAAGGCGATAAAATTCTTGCGGAACAATATGCTCGGAAGGCAATAGAACTATATCCGGATATGGCTTTAGCCCAGGCGCTTTTAGGATTGATTTTGGCAGAGGCTGGAAAAGCTGAGCAGGCAATACCTCATCTGGAAAAGGTGGTGGAGCTAAATCCTTCTAATGCCCCGGGCTGGTTAAATTTAGGGCTGGCTTATTTCCAAAAAGGAGAACTGGATAAAGCCAAAGAAGCAATGAAAAAGGCGATTGGGCTTAAATCCGGATACGCTTTAGCTCATTATTATCTTGCGCTGATTGAGTATCAGGCTAATAATTATAATCAGGCGGAAAACGAGCTTGAGCTTTGCTTAGAATTGGACCCTGAAATGGTCTCTGCTCATTTTGCCTATGCCCAATTACTTCTTACCCGATTGGAAAAAGGTATATTTTTGTATCCGGAGCTAAGGCAATGGTATCTTGAAGCGCTGGAACAAGAAATTAAATGGCTAAAAGAGCATCATCAGCAGACCAGCTTCTTGGAAAATAGACTAAAGGGGTTGATTCAAAAATAATGTCTGAAGAGCTTAATCAGCTTGCTGATGACCCCGCTGGCATTAAGAAAATAGATAATCAAAATTAAGCCTAAACTGATAGCCATCAGGATAATGGTCTTGAACATCCATTTAGCTTCTTCTATTGAATTTTGCCCGCTTTTGGCTCGGAGAGAGCTTTGAGCCTTACTGGCTTGAATTCCTCGGGAGGTTTTTCTTCCCTTTTTAAATGGCTCCACCTGAACCAGCTCCTCACTTTCTTTTCCTGCATAATCCTTCACCTGACGGGTTTTCTCCTCCTGAGCCCAATCATCAATTCCTGCAAGATAACTTGCGATTTCCGCTTCCGCTCGAGCGATAATGGTTTTTCCAAGCAACTTCTCCAGGGCTTGGGCTAATTCTTCCGCACTTTCAAATCTTTTTTTGGGATTTTTATTAAGAAGCCTCTTTATAATTCGCGCCATACGCCAAGGCACCTCAGGATTAAGCTTCCTGATAGATTTGGGCTTTTCATTCACAATTTTATGAATCAAAGAGGCTTCGCTTTCTGCCCGGAAAGGCTTTTCTCCAGCCAGAATTTCATAAAAAACCACCCCTAAGGAGAACAGGTCAGAGCCAGGAGTAATGCTCTCTCCTTTAAGCTGTTCTGGCGACATATAAGAAGGAGTGCCAAGAAATGCGCCGGTTTTGGTCAGCTCTGAGTCAATCCTTCTGACAATCCCGAAATCCATAATTTTTACCTCTCCTCGCTGGCTCACCATTATATTCCCGGGCTTAATATCCCGATGGATATATCCCCGCTGATGAGCAAACGCCAATCCTTTAGCCACCTCTCGGATGATAAGTCCAGCTATCTGCCAAGGAATCGTAGCTGAGGCTTTGAGAATGCTTTTTAAATCCTTGCCCTCAACATATTCCATCACAATATAATGCTCTTCCCCCGCTTTGCCCATCTGATAAACTTGAACGATATTCTCGTGCTGGAGGTTAGCGGTGCTCTTCCCCTCCCGATAAAACCTCTCCAGCATCTCTGGATTCTGGCTCAAAGAAGATTTCAGCTTTTTAATAGCTACGGTTCTATTTAATGAAACCTGCTCTGCTTTATATACCTCTGCCATTCCGCCCGTGCCTAAAGAAGAAAGAACTTTATATTCCTCATCCAAAAGTAATCGCTGTTTCAATTTACCTTTGGGGCTTTGAGTCTTATCCTGGTTCAAGCAATTACCTCCACCACTACGATGGTGATGTTATCATATCCTCCCTCTTGGTTAGCCCGCTCAACCAAATGACCGGGGATTTTCTCTAACTCAAATTGCTCAATAACCTCTAATATCTCCTGGTCAGAGACCATATTGGAAAGCCCATCCGAGCAAAGCAAAAATCTATCTTTGACTTGATATTCTACCTTTAGCAGGTCTATTTTTATCTCCCGCTCATGTCCCAAGGAGCGAGTGATAATGTTCTTTAAAGGATGATTTTTCGCCTCTTCCAGGGTTAATACTCCAGTTCTCACTTGCTCTTGAACCCAAGAATGGTCTTCAGTTAATTGTTGGATTTTTCCCTGACGAATCAAGTAAGCTCTACTATCCCCAATATGAGCTAAATTGGCATAGTTTTCATCAAATAGGAGTGCGGTCAGGGTAGTTCCCATCCCTCGCAAGCTGGGCTCTTTGATAGAGGTCTCAAAAAGCACCAGATTAGCCTGTTGAATTGCTCTTGCTAAGCGGAGCTGAGAAAGGCTGAAGCCCGCTCCTGCTTTTATGGGCTGAGTCATCTCCTGGGACTGCTCCAGCCGTTTCAACTCATTTTGAACTATCTCTAATGATTTCTTGCTCGCATATCCTCCTCCCTGATGCCCTCCCATCCCATCCGCTACTATAAACAGCCGATTTTCCTCATCCAGAAAAAAGGCGTCCTCATTCGCCTCCCGGATTTTTCCCACATCCGTAGCGCCTACTGCTTTAAAATTCATTTCCTTCTCCTAACTCCCACTTATTTCCAGTCCCTCAATCAAGATAGAGCCAGAGCCACATCGTCCATAAAATTTCAAATCATTCCCCACTTCCAGAACTTTGCTGAAAAGCTGTTTCAAATTCCCAGCAATCGCCACCTGTGCCACCGCCTCCCCAATTTTCCCTTTCTCTATCCTATGTCCACTTATCCCGACTGAAAACTCCCCAGAAATCTCATCCGCAGTATGCATCCCTAAAATCTCCTCCACCAAAAGACCATTCTCCAGCTCTTTAATTATCTCTTCTTGGCTTCTTTTTCCCGGAGCTAAATACAAATTAGTCGGACCTATAGAAGGTGGAACCGCCACCCCTTCTCTTACTGCATTTCCACTTGAGCCTTTCTTCAACTTATTACCATAATAACTATTAAACAGAAATCCTTGCAACTCACCCTCCTCTACTAAAACCTTTTTCTTGGTATTCACCCCTTCATCATCAAAAGGAAAACAAGCTGGTCCTGCCAAAAAAAGACCATCATCTATAATGGTAATTTCTTCTGAAAAGAGCTTAATTCCTTCTTTTCCTTTCAGCCAGCTTTTATTCTTCGCCAAATTCTCTCCGCTCAGTGCAAAACTCAATAAATCCAGAAATTCCCCTGCCACCTCTGGAGAAAAAATCACCGCGGACTTTTGCGAGGGGACCGGGTTTGCACCCAGTTTGGCAATTGCCTTTTTTCCTGCGCTTTGTCCAGTTTTTTCCCAGGGAAGAAGATGATAGCTAAAGCTAAAGTCAAACTCCCCTGCGATTTGCGCCTCATCTTTATCTTCCGCTACCGCGCTC
>Ga0123519_10011451_pt1 | contig 13083 bp, 10 predicted proteins | sample YelNatPaOPRAMG02_FD_87396 | JGI IMG/M metagenome (GOLD analysis project Ga0123519, IMG submission 87396) | Hot spring microbial communities from Yellowstone National Park - Yellowstone National Park OP-RAMG-02 (version 2) | ecosystem: Environmental > Aquatic > Thermal springs > Hot (42-90C) ...
AAAGGACTACGGCGGGGCTTTTGAATCAGCACAGGAAGTGATGATGAAAAAGCCATATAGTAAATAGGCGAGGTATGAACAAAGTATTAAGGTTAACACCATTGGTATAGAGGAAGAATTGGCTGATAAAGCGGTGTCGGCGATTCTTTCTTTGCTTGTGACTTTTTTAGCTCCATTCATTATACTTCCTTTTACTCTTGAAAAGTTGTGTTTTTCGGTAGAAAATGCTTTTCATAGAGAGTTTTTTATACTTCAGTTCAAGATTGACTTTTTTGAAACAGCACCAGGGGCTCTAACCTCTTTACTCTTTATTCTAATAGGAGTTACATTAATTCATCTTTTCAGGCTCTTACTAATTCATTTTCTTAAGAGCCGTAACAAAGAAATTCTTTTTTTAATGATTGGCTGTGGTATTTTTGTTGCCTCTGGAATTATGGATTCTTTGATAGGCTCAGGGGTTTTTGATTTTTTCTATACTATGGAAAATAATTTAAGACACCTTGCCACTCACGATATTCTTACAGAACTACCTAATAGATTACTTTTACAGGATAGAGTTAATCAGGCATTATCACAGGCTATGCGGTATAATTATTATGTGTCGATTCAACTTATTGACTTTGATCATTTTAAGGATATAAACGATACAATGGGTCATCAAACGGGGGATCAACTGTTAAAGGAAGCTTCGCTTAGAATACAGAGGTGTTTGCGGGAATACGATACAGTGGCAAGAATGGGTGGAGATGAGTTTGTAGTATTGCTTGGTGATTTAAAGGCAGAGCAAGAATCGGAATTTGTTGCAAGAAGGATTCTTAATGTTCTTAGAGAGCCATTTTTAATAAATGGAAAGGAAATCTATTTTACCCCAAGTATTGGAATCAGTCTCTATCCTACAGATGAGGAAATAAATTTTTTTATTTTTCTGCAGGCATGAAGAGAATGATTGAAGAAAAAATTAGTATTAGAGAACAATTACAACAAGCTCTAGAGGCAAAGGAGTTTATACTGTATTACCAGCCGCTAATGGATACGGAATCAGAAAGAATTGTAGCAGCCGAGGCCCTGGTAAGGTGGAAACATCCGCGCCTTGGAATACTGGAGCCTCTAAGGTTTATTCCAGGTGCAGGGTTATTTTTTCAGCAAACCTTTGCCCGGCGAAAAATTCTTAAGGCTACTAACCCGGCGTAATAAACAATGGAGAAAATATAAAAAATTTTTTCAAGAAAGGGATTTTCTAAACTTCGGAATGACAGGAAAAAAAGGGGGGAGGGGGATTGCTGAAATTAAGGCTATTTTATTGTTATTTTTCCAAAAAAAAACTATAATAAACAAACCACTTTTTTGTATATGGGAGGAATAAAATGCCCAGGTTAATGGAAATGATGGATGGTAATAATGCCGCTGCTTATGTGGCTTATGCTTTTTCGGAAGTAGCGACTATATATCCTATAACACCTTCTTCAACCATGGCTGAGTACTGTGATGAATGGGCAGCAAATGGCAAGAAGAATATGTTTGGTCAGGTTCTAAGGATTGTTGAAATGCAATCGGAGGCTGGAGCAGCGGGTGCTGTTCACGGCTCTTTACAGGGAGGGGCTTTAACAACAACATTTACAGCTTCTCAGGGACTTCTTTTGATGATACCAAATATGTATAAAATTGCCGGTGAATTACTCCCGGGAGTTTTTCATGTAAGTGCACGAACAGTGGCATCACATGCCCTTTCTATATTTGGTGATCATTCAGATGTAATGGCCTGCAGGCAGACGGGATTTGCCCTTCTTGCAACGGGCTCTGTTCAGGAAATTCTTGATCTTGCTCCTGTTGCTCATCTTTCTGCTGTCAAAAGCAGAGTGCCTTTTTTACACTTCTTTGATGGATTCAGGACTTCTCATGAAATCCAGAAGGTTGAAGCCCTTGAATATTCTGATTACGAAAAGCTTCTGGATAAAAAGGCGCTTGAGGAGTTTAGAAAGAGGGCCCTTTGTTCTGAAGCTCCAGTAACCCGTGGAACGGCACAGAATCCCGATATATTTTTTCAGGCAAGAGAAGCCTGCAACAGATTTTACGATGCCCTTCCGGATATTGTAGAAGGTTATATGCAGGAGATGTCGAAACTTACCGGTAGGGAGTATCACCCCTTTACTTATTATGGCGATAAGAATGCTGAAAACATTATTATTGCTATGGGTTCTGTAACAGATCTCGCAAAGCCTGTGATTGATTATTTACTGAAGAAGGGTGAAAAGGTTGGTCTGATAACTGTACATTTGTATAGGCCGTTCTCTTCAAAGTATTTCTTTAATGTGTTACCTAAGTCTGTTAAGCGAATCGCTGTCCTAGATAGAACCAAAGAAGCTGGGGCTGGTGGAGAACCTCTGTATCTTGATGTAAAGAATTTATTCTATGGAAGAAAGGATGCCCCTCTTATTGTTGGGGGAAGATATGGGCTTTCTTCAAAGGATACCACCCCCGAGCAAGTTATGGCGGTTTTTGATAATCTTAAGCTTAAAGAACCTAAGAATGGCTTTACTGTTGGAATTATCGACGATGTTACTTTCCTTTCTCTGCCTGTTGGAGAGAGCGTTAATGTAACTCCTGCCGGCACCTATGAAGCCAGGTTTTATGGTGTTGGTTCGGATGGAACTGTGGGTGCGAACAAGAATTCAATTAAAATTATCGGGGATAATACAGATAAATATGCCCAGGCATATTTTGCCTATGATTCTAAAAAATCCGGAGGTGTAACCATATCCCACTTAAGGTTTGGAGATAAACCTATTCACCTTCCTTACTATGTGACCAATCCTGACTTTGTTGCCTGTCATGTTCCAGCTTACCTTGATAAGTATGACATGCTTAAGGGATTAAAAAAGGGAGGGACTTTCCTTCTTAACAGTATATGGGATGAGGCGGATGTGGTGAATCACCTGCCTGACAGAATAAAGAAATATATGGCAGAAAATGATATTAACTTTTACATAATAAATGCGACAAAGATTGCCGAAGAGATCGGGCTTGGTGGTAGAACAAATACCATTATGCAATCAGCCTTCTTTAAAGTAACCAATATCATTCCATATGAAGATGCAGTAAAGTATATGAAAGAGGCTATTAAAAAGACCTACGGGAAGAAGGGTGATAAGATTGTTAATATGAATTATGCCGCTGTTGACAAAGGGGGAGATGTTACAAAGATAAAAATCCCTGCTGAATGGAAAAATTTAAAAGTTGAGGAAGCTTCGGTTGATATAGGTCTGCCGGAGTTTATTCGGAAGGTAATGATACCTATGAATAGCCTTGAAGGGGATAATCTGCCTGTGAGTGTTTTTCTGGGAAGGGAAGATGGAACTTTTCCGCCAGCTACAAGCCAATATGAAAAGCGCGGTATAGCCGTAAATGTTCCGGAGTGGAATCCTGATAATTGTATTCAATGTAACCAGTGTGCCTTTGTTTGTCCGCATGCTGTAATAAGGCCTTTCCTTCTTGATGATAAGGAGATGAAAGGCCTGCCAGAAGGGACAAAAACTCTTAAGGCTATAGGCAAAGGACTTGAAGGTTATCAGTATAAGATTCAGATAAGTGTTCTTGATTGTACTGGTTGTGGAAATTGTGTAGATGCATGTCCTGGTAAACAGGGACAAAAAGCCCTTGTTATGAAGCCACTTGAGACTCAGAATGAAGAGATAAAGAGATGGGAATATTTTTCAAAGAATGTTTCCTATAAAGATTTTCTTGGCGATAAAACTACAATTAAAGGAAGTCAGTTTGCACGGCCGCTGTTTGAGTTTTCTGGCGCCTGTGCTGGATGTGGCGAGACCCCCTACATTAAAATCATTACCCAGCTTTTCGGTGATAGAATGATAATAGCGAATGCAACAGGATGCTCTTCTATCTATGGTGGTTCGGCTCCTGCAACTCCGTACTGTGTAAATAAAGATGGCGAGGGTCCTGCATGGGCTAATTCTCTTTTCGAAGATAATGCAGAGTATGGCTTTGGGATGGCGCTAGCTTATAAACAGATGCGGGACAAGATTTCTCTGCTTATGCAAAAAGCTATTGCAGAAGGAGTTTCCGGTGAGATTAAAGCTGCTTTTGAAGAATGGATGAGTGTAAGGGAAATTGGAGATCAAAGCAAAACCTGTGCAAAGAAAATAAAAGAACTTCTTAAGGGGCAATCTTCTGGCACCCTTGGAGAGATTTTAAGGCTTGAAAAATATCTTACCAAAAAATCCCACTGGATTATAGGTGGAGATGGCTGGGCTTATGATATTGGCTATGGTGGATTGGACCATGTCATTGCTATGGGAGAGGATGTAAATATTCTTGTTCTGGATACGGAGGTCTATTCCAATACTGGAGGGCAGTCATCAAAGTCAACGCCAACTGCGGCTGTTGCTAAGTTTGCTGCCTCTGGTAAGAAGATTAGAAAGAAGGATCTTGGCATGATGGCAATAAGCTATGGCTATGTTTATGTGGCACAGGTTGCTATGGGTGCTAATAGAGCTCAATTCCTTAAGGCTATTAGTGAAGCCGAAAGCTATCCGGGTCCATCGCTTATCATTGCCTATTCTCCATGTATTAACCATGGCATTTATGCAGGAATGGGTAAGTCACAGGAAGAGGAAAAGAAGGCTGTAGAAGCAGGATATTGGCACCTATATAGATATAATCCTCTTCTTGCAAAGGAAGGGAAAAATCCATTTATACTTGATTCAAAAGAACCTACCGCAAGCTTCCGTGATTTCCTTATGGGTGAAGTAAGGTATGCATCTCTTGTAAAAACTTTTCCAAAAGAAGCAGAAGAACTATTGAAAGCTGCTGAAGAAGATGCTAAAATAAGATATCAGAATTATAAGAGGTTGGCTGGTATTTAGTATAAAAAATAAGAAATTAATAAAGGCGATGGATTTCTTTCCATCGCCTTTTTCATTGAAAAATTTTCCCATTTTTGCTAATGATTATTAATGTTTAAACCGAAAATTATGAACAGGAAAATTATATCCTGTTTTGATAATCTGTAAGAGAGGGGTTAATATGAGGACAAGAAAGGGCATTTTGATATTGATGCTAATTCTTTCACTACTTTTTATGGTCTTGATTGTTTATTTAATAAAGAATAGATTATCTATATTCGGGAAGGATTATCTGGATTATGTAAGTAAAAAGGATGCTTTTTATTACAGTGTTATTAAAACCAATATAGGACAGATTGACTATGAGATTAAGAATCTTGCACAGGATAATATAGTTAAGTCAGTTTATATAAGTGCTACACTTGGAGAAAATACAGAGCGTTACTTTGATGCCTTTAAGAATATTAAAACAGCGATTCAGGATTGTGATAAAATTCAGGTTGTTGGTGCTGATGGTAGGGTGATTTTTTCTACAGAGACCAATGAAATAAATTCTGTTAGAATCGTGTCTTTCATTATGGATGATGTTCAACAGTATTTTAGTTTGAATACAAATGTCTTTTTATTTTTTATTAATAAAGATTTGTTTGCTTCCTTTTATCCTATTTCTGCGGGTAATAATAATGCAGTCTATAATGGTTATGTAATGATGCAGTATAAGATGAATCGTCTTTTGAAAGGAATACCCTCTAGTCAGGTTAGAGTGGCATATGCATTCACAAATACCATACTACTTTCCACGGGCTCTTTTGATACAAACAGGGTTCGTTCTGCCCTGGTTTATCTTAGGGATCCGGAGTTTTATAAAAACAATAGTAAAGGGATAAGAAATATTGCAATTCCAAGGCATTCAATCAGTGGCACAATTCAGGGAATTGATTTTACAAACGATAGGTACATCCCTCTGAATGGTATTATAATACTTTTGATAAACTTAGTTTTTTTCTTTGTCATAGTGGTTGGGCTTATTCAGGTTATGAAGGAAGAAAGGATTATTAAGGAAATCCCTGTAAAGCCCGTTGAGGTTTCTATTCCTGAGTCAAAGTATGAGGAAAAAGCAGAAGAGATAAAAAGCCTTGTAACGGATATAGAGGGTAGCAAGCTTTATGAAGAGAGGGAAGCAAAAGAAGGAATAGAGAAGCTAATTTTGTCCGATGAAGTTAATTTAACAGAGCCTTTTAAGGAAGAAGTTGTTTCGGAAGAGAAAGAGATTGAAAAAGAAAAGCCCGAAATAGAAATTTCTGAAACCGTAGTGGGGCCAGAGATAAGCACTTACGAAAGTATAAAACCTTCAAAAACCACAGATCTTTTTGCAGAGGAAGAGAGAATTCTTGAGGGTATTGAGAGAAAAGGGCATGTGGTAGTAGAATCGGAGGCTTCTCCGGATATATGGGCAGAGGAAACAGGTACTATACTTACAGAGTCTTTTTCTGCCCCTGAAGAGGTAGAGGTATCGGCTGCTGATAAAATTCTTCAGGAAGAAGAGCCTATTTCTATAGATCTTGAACAGATTAAGGAAGTGGTACCTTCTGAAAAAGAGGAGTTGGTTGAAGTTGAAAAACCTGTTGTTGAGGAACCTGTCATTGTGAGCGATAAGGCAATGGAATCTATTGAAACTATGGAGGAGGAGAAACAGCCAGAGGTAATGTCTGAAGAAAAAATTGAGATAGCAGATATAGAGGTGCCGGAAATAGCTCTTCCTGAAGAAGAAACTGGAAAAAAGGCTGAAAGAGTTGAGTCTGTAGAGGAAGAATTTCCTTCAATTGATCTTGGTGAAGAGGCTATGCTTGAACCACCTATTAAAACCACCTCTATATCAACCATAGAGGATTATCAGGATGTCGCTTTAGATCTTGCAAGGAATAGCATGAATATGGAAAATGCAATTCTTTTAAAGAAAGAAAAAGATCGGTTTATTACAATAAAAAAGAATGGTTTTGAAGCCACTTCTTATTCTCTCTCAGAGATAGATCCCATTTATACCAATTACCTTTCAAAAAATAAGGCTGTGAATATTGTTGGTAATCTGGATAAATCAAGTTATTTGAAGGAACATTTTTCGGCAGATGAACTTGAGAACTTAGAAGAACTTTTAATAGTTCCAATATCCAGAAGAGAACATCTGGAAGGGGTGGCAGTCTACGCACGTCAAAAAGGAAAACCAGAAGCTACACACTTTCAGAAATTAGAATTGATGAATCTGGGTTATCTGTAGGAGCAGTAATTTAAAATGATTTTCTTTTATATAGTACTGGTGATATTGTCTTTCTTAGTTGTAGTATTTTTGTATTACAGCTTTGTTGAGTCTAATAACATCTATGTGCAGCATGTTTCAATTCAGAATGAAAAGCTCAGGAATAATTATACTCTTCTTCATCTTTCCGATTTCCATCTCCATAAAGGAATGAATGTTAGATTATTGAATAATTTAAAAAATTCCCTTATAGAGATCGTAAAAAAATACAGGATTGATATTGCTCTATTGACAGGAGATTTAATAGATAATGATTCTGGAATAGAAATTCTTCCAGAAATACTCGGGCTTATAAAGCCTGAAAAAGGAACTTTTGCTGTACTCGGTAATCATGATTATTTTCAATATAATCTCTTGCATGTTTTTTATCCGATATTTTTTTTTAATGAAAAAAAACCGAGTAATATAGAATACCTTAAGAAGGTTTTGAAGAATTGGAATGTAAAGCTTTTAATAGATAAAAAGAAAACTATTTACAATAAGGGTGATATTCTGGATATATGGGGAATAGATTCTCGAAGTGTTAAAAGTAGTGCCCTGCCAGAGATAAATGTAAATAAAAGGCATCTTACTTTACTTCTTTCCCATTATCCTGATGTAATCAAATACTATAAAAATCTGAATGTTGATATTTTGCTTTCTGGTCATACCCATGGAGGACAGATAACGGTTTTTGGCCACCCTGTTGTTGTAAAAAGTAAAATAAAGAAAAGAGAGGCAAAGGGAGCTTCTGTACATCAAAAAACTGTTCTTTATGTTACAAGGGGGGTTGGGGTTAGTAGATATTTTCCGTTTAGATTTTTTGCAAAACCAGAAATCAGTATGATATTTTTAAGGAGAGGAATAAAATGAAAACAAAGATAGTTTTATTATTTTTAATTATGATTACCGTAAGGTCTTTTTCAGAGGACTTAAACAAAGAGGTTAATAGTGTCAGGGCTTCTTTTCGGGATGGTAGATATGTGAGCCTTATTAAAAGTTCTTTAAATATTGCCAGTATTGCGAGCAAAAGGATTGTTGAAAAAATAGATTCTGCTGTGCCGATAATCTCTAATCTTTCTGTTGTAAATTCAAATTTTTCATATTTCTGTTCGGTAGATAGCGGATTTATCGATTATTCAGTTGTATGGGAAAGGGTTTGTTCAAATGAGAGTGAAATCCTAAAACTATCAATAGACACCTCTATAAATTCTATTGATAGATATGCAAATCTTATAAAGAGCTTTGATTTTTTGAGCGATAAAGGTGATTATGACAAAAATAAATTTGCTTTTAAAAAGGTCTCTTATGAATATTTAATCGATGGAAGTTCAGCCTACCTTCCCATAATATGGGAAAAGGATAAAGAGACAGAAGAAACAAAAAGCGGGATTCTTATTAAGCTTTCTATAGAACCATTAAAGTCCACAAAAATTCAGGATAGAAAAAAGCTTATTGATATTTATTTAAGGGAATATATTACATCCATAAAATGGGGGGAACTGAGTTATAGTTTAAAGTAAAAGATTGCTTTTAAAGCTTAATTTCAGGAAGTTATAGTTCTTTAAGTATTTCTTCTACTGCTTTGATTCTATCGGGCTTATTTAATATTGAGCGACCTGCCACAATATAATCAGCTCCAAGCCTGGAAGCCTCTCTGGGGGTTAACACCCTTTTCTGGTCACCTAAAGAATCTCCCTTCAGCCGTATTCCGGGGGTCACAATGGTTATTTTCTCTCCAAGTTTATCTTTTAGTAATCTTATTTCCTCTGGTGAGCAAACAAAACCTCTAATACCTTCTTCATAACCCATTTTTGCAAGATGTAGAATCATATCTTTTAAAGAGAGATTAATTTTGAGTTCCTCATTCAGGATTTTTTCATTAAGGCTTGTAAGAAGTGTAACGCCAAGTGCGAGGGGTTTTTCTTTCCAATGGTTTTTCTCTGTTTCTTCAAGAATTCGTTCTAAGCTTGCTCGTATCATTTCTCTGCCACCCATAAGATGTATGGTGAACATCTGAACTCCGAGTCCTGTAACAACAGAGGCTGCACCTTTAACCGTATTTGGTATATCGAAAAACTTGAGATCCAGAAATACACTGGCGTTTCTGGATTGAATATGCTCGATAATTTTATTGCCAGATAGAGTATAAAGAATGCTTCCAACCTTAAAATATTTTACAATAGAATGAAATTCATCTACAATATTAATAGCCTCTGTTGGGTCTTTTGTATCAAGAGCCAGGATTAATTTTGTGGGCATTTTTACTCCTTTTTGAAAATATATTATAATATAGAGAAAGGAAATTATTAAAGTTTTTGGATAAATGATTTTACTCTTGAATATCCTCTTTCCGATAATTATATATCGTATTGATGGGCTTATATGAATTAATTTTTATAAGGAGTGAAATGTGAAAAAAATATTGGTATTTTTATTGATTTCACTTTTATATTTCTCCAATTTCTCCTGTTCCAAAGCAAGCAGGCCTTCACTAAAGAAAGGGCAGGGGAGCACCTCTACTAAAAGTAGTAAGAATGATATTTTTTCATTTTTTAAAGGAAGTTCAAATAGAAAGTCAGTTTCTACAAGAAGGGGAAGGATTAATATTGAGCGCTGGATTAACGATAATTTTATCCTTGCGGTTGGTACAGGGGCCATTATTATCTTAATGGGATATGTAATATATCAAAATCGCCGTGGTGCACGGAGAAGGGTTTAAATGCTTTTGTTTGCGAGGTGTTGAATATAAATGAGACTTTATCGTGCCAGCGGGGTTTTATTACATCCAACCTCTCTTCCCGGTAAATATGGAATAGGGAGCCTTGGTAAAGAAGCCTTCGATTTTATTGATTTTCTTGTAGAAGCGGGACAGAAGCTCTGGCAAATCTGCCCTCTTGGACCGACAGGTTTTGGAGATTCCCCCTATCAATGCTTTTCCGCTTTTGGTGGTAATCCCTTGCTTATAAGTCTTGAAAAGCTTGTTGAAGAAGGTTTTCTGTCAATCAGGGATTTAAGAAAGCATCCTGATTTTAGAAAAGATACTGTAGACTACGGGCTTTTGATTGGATGGAAAAATTTACTCTTAAGAAAAGCATACATTAATTTTGGAAAATCTGACAAACTATCCCGAGAATATAATTCTTTTGTTAAAGAAAATGGGGATTGGCTTGAAGATTATTCTTTATTTATGGCTTTAAAGGATTTACATAATGGAGGATCCTGGCTTTGCTGGAGCAAAGAATATAAATATAGGGATAAGAAGGCTATTAAAGATTTTAAGAATAAAAATCAAAGTAAAATCAACTTTTATAAATTTATTCAATTTTTATTTTTCCGACAATGGATAGAGTTAAAAAAATATGCCAGTTCGAAGGGCATTAAAATAATTGGTGATATGCCTATTTTTGTTTCAATGGATAGCGCTGATGCATGGGCAAAGCCGTTTTACTTTCAGTTTGATAAGAAGCTTAACCCATTAAAGGTTTCTGGTGTTCCTCCGGATTATTTTAGCAAGACAGGACAATTATGGGGGAATCCGCTTTATAACTGGAGAAGAATAAGCCAGGATGGTTATAAATGGTGGATAAGAAGATTTCAGGTTATTCTAAGACTTGTAGATTATGTTCGTGTGGATCACTTCAGGGGTTTTGCTGCTAATTGGGCGGTTAGATATGGTGCAAGGACGGCAGTGAAGGGAAGATGGGAAAAGGGACCGGGAGGACATTTTTTTGAGGTACTTCAGAAAAAGATAAAAAATCTTCCAATTATAGCGGAGGATCTTGGTGTTATTACACCTGATGTTGTGGAGATGAGGAAAAGGTTTAATTTTCCGGGGATGAAGATTCTTCAGTTTGGTTTTGAAGGTACTGTTGACTTCTTACCCCATAAATATGAAAGAAATTTTGTGGCATATACCGGCACCCATGACAACGATACAATGGCGGGATGGTATAAGAAGGCTAAAAGTAGTACAAGAAAGTTTGTTAGTGAATATATAGGGAAAAAATTTAGCTCTTTACACTGGGATGTAATAAGAATACTATTTTCATCTGCTGCAGATTTTGTTATAATACCTATGCAGGATGTTTTATGGCTTGGTAGTGAGGCAAGGATGAATTTTCCGGGGACTTCCTCCGGAAACTGGAGATGGAAACTTAAGAATCTAAATGGAGCAAGAAGAATTGCCGGAAAACTAAAGAGTTTAACCTTATTGTATGGGCGTTAGAAATCTATTTTTCAATCCAGGCTTTGTAATAAAGATATCTAAAACAATGGGGGCATTGGTAGATTTCTATATCCTCTGGCTTTAAGTCTTCGCCAAGTTCTCCTTGAAGGATTGTTGGAAGTATTGTATAGCATCCTGAACAAGCATCCTGTTCTACTTCAACAATAGCCGTTCCTTTTGTTTTCTTTAAAAGGGCTTCGAAGTATTCTATGAACTGAAGATCAAAATACCCTTTTAGCTCATTTTGCTTCTTCTGGGTTTTGTTTAACTCTTCTTTATACTGAACCTTTATTGAATTTATGTGCTCTTCTAATTCAGCAGCCTTTTTATTGTTCTCTTCAATTTTTGTATCAATTTTCTCTAACTCGCTTTTCATTTCTAATTGCTTTGTCGTATCATAATCAATTTGAGCCTGGATAAGACTTAACTCCTGCTGTTGTTTTTCCATTTCTTTTTCCCAGGACTTAATCTGACGGGCTATTTTAATCTTATCCTTCCCTTCTTCAAGACTCTGGATTCTCTTGTTAATTTCATCCCTTTTGCCAAGCTCTTCGTTAATCTTCTTGTCCATTTCACTTATGTTCAGCTTAATTTCATTGGCGCTGGACAAAAGAGCCTCATTTTCACTTTTTACCTTTTCGAGCTTTTTCTCTTCTTCTGCGTACAGATTTCTTATTTCCTGTTCTCTGTTATATAGAGTTTGAAGCTGAACAAGCTTTTTTATCCTTGTAACATTTTCCATTTATATACCCCTTTATATAGAAAAGAAATGATAAGAGAATACTATTCAAAGGATTGGGCCCACCTGGGATCGAACCAGGGACCCACTGATTATGAGTCAGTTGCTCTAACCGGCTGAGCTATGGGCCCTCAGAAAACTCATGTATTTTAAACAATAATACGATATTAGTCAAATTTAATAAGGGAAGTCTCATTATTTTTGCACAGAATACTGACTTTGGCTTGTAATTACCGGCTTATTTTGCTCCAGCTTGAATCTGAAATAGTATATATAGCTTTTTTATCAACCAGAATAGTTCTAAAGCCAGATTCAGCTGTGGTCGACCATTCAATGTTACCTGTGGAAATATCATATTGAATTAATTTTTTATTTTTAAAGCCAACAATAATTTTGTTATCTAATTCTGAAACATGGGATATTGCTTCATCTAATTCCAGATGAAGAATTTCGCTTCCTGTATGTGAATTAATTACAAAAATAGAGTTTTCCCCTGCAATAATTAGCTTTTCGTCTTTATAAACAGGGATTATTTCGGTTCTCTTTAACTGGTTGATTGTTTTGCTCCAGATTTGTTTCCCGGTTTTAGTATCAAAGGCTATAATGTTTCCACTATTTCGCATAAGTACTGCTATAGAATATTCATCACCAACAATTGGATATACAATTCTATCATCTATTGCATTCTTCCAGATTGTATTTCTATTTTCCAGATCATAAGCGGTAATGTGCCCCTTTTCTGTTCCATATATGATTATTTTACCATTGTTTAATAAAAGTGGAGTTGCGTAGATTGGTTCCTCATTCTCTGTTTTAATCTGCTGAATCAATTTTCCCTCTTCAGAATATACCTTTATGCCTCTGTCAATGGAAGCTACAACAACAATGTTATTCTGACTGACGGGATAGGAGTTAAACTGACATTTTCCAGCTTCGTTATCTTTCCAGAGGATTTTTCCATCCA